>Ga0316605_10000118_pt1 | contig 75110 bp, 70 predicted proteins | sample OWC_soil_day20_n_FD_207666 | JGI IMG/M metagenome (GOLD analysis project Ga0316605, IMG submission 207666) | Wetland soil microbial communities from Old Woman Creek delta, Ohio, United States - OWC_soil_day20_noCT | ecosystem: Environmental > Terrestrial > Soil > Wetlands | place: USA: Ohio...
AGAAAAAACCTTGGTCAGAAGATACAAAAAAATAACTTCAAAAACTTTTAATGGTTTTTGAAGTTATTTATTAACTTTGCCCAAGAAAATAAGTGTAAAATCTGTAACGCTTATTTAGGACTAGTCATGAATTAATTGGAATTAATTAGCAGTTGGCAAGGCTTTGAATCCTCTACCCATAATCTCACTACTATCAATTACATTAATAAAAGCATCTGGGTCTATTTGATGAATACCCTCTTTCAAACGAACAAACTCACTTCTTGAAACAGTTGTATAAATCATATTTCTCTCAGCACCTTGATAAAGACCAGTACCCTTAAAACAAGTACCCCCCCTATTCAAATCATTACATATCGCATCTCTAACCTCATCTGGTTTATTAGTAATAATAAATATAGTCTTATAAGACTTAATACCATCAACAACCATATCGATAATCTTACTTTCCACAACGATTAATAATATTGAATAAATAGGTAGACGGAATTGATTAGAAACGAATAAAGTTGAAATAGTAATTGCAGAGTCAACAATTAAGACTAAAACCCCTAAAGATATTTTTGTGTACTTATTTAATATCATTGAAATAATATCACTTCCTCCAGATGTTGCACCCGATTTAAAAATAAAACCAATAGATAGTCCATAGATCAAACCTGCAATTAATGTATTTAGGAAATAATCAGGGACAAAGTAAGCTCCATCTGCAGTAGGTATTAGAGAATTTAGACTAACACCTGCCTTAGCTGCCTCAGTTGCAGTATAAATTCCATCATGAATCACAGGAATAACTCCCCAAGTAGATTCAATTATACCAACAAATAAAAGAATTGCAACAGTAGAAACAATTGTTTTAATACCAAACTTAGGACCAAGAATCCAGCTACCAATCAAAAGTAATGGAATATCCATAAATGCAGCAGAAACACTTATCTTCCAACTAAATAAATGGAATAATACAGTTGCAATACCATAAGTTCCCCCTGGAGCAAGCTTATAAGGAGAAGCAAAAATCACGTTACCTATTGCAAATAAAAGGCTACCTAGTATAATATAGGTATATGCAATAAACCATTGTTTCGAAAATAATTTTTCGTTTTTAATAATACTCATAGAAATTTAAAATTAGTTTGAAGTTTAAAAAACGTGCAAAGGTAATACATTTTACCCACATAATTAACATTTCTCAATCCCCCATAGAATTAAACCCCTTGTAGTTTATTAGAAAGTAGGGAAATCTTCTTTAAAATTGAAATAATATCTTAACTTTGCAGATTGAAATTTAATCTAGAAAACAAATTATAAAATAAATATATACAAAATGACAAGAGACACTCAAATCTTCGACCTTATTGCAAAGGAAAAAGAAAGACAAATGCATGGCATTGAATTGATTGCTTCTGAAAACTTTGTTTCAGAACAAGTTATGGAAGCTCAAGGTTCTATATTAACTAATAAATATGCAGAAGGTTATCCTGCAAAAAGATACTATGGTGGTTGCCAAATTGTAGACCAAACAGAACAATTAGCAATTGATAGAGCAAAGGAATTATTCGGAGCTGAATGGGCAAACGTTCAACCTCACTCTGGAGCTCAAGCTAATATGGCTGTATTCTTAGCTTGTTTGAATGTTGGTGATACATTTATGGGTTTAGACTTAAATCATGGTGGTCACTTAACTCATGGCTCTCCAGTAAATGCATCAGGTCTTAACTACAAACCAGTTGCTTACGGAGTAGAAGAAGAAACAGGAACAATCAACTACGACAAGATGGAAGCTGTTGCTCTTGAGCACAAACCAAAATTAATCGTTGGAGGAGCATCTGCTTACTCAAGAGATTGGGATTGGAAGAGAATGAGAGAGATTGCAGATAAGATTGGAGCAGTATTAATGGGAGATATTTCTCACCCTGCAGGACTTATCGCTAAGGGCGAATTAAACAATGCTGTTCAATACTGTCATATTTGTACAACAACAACACATAAAACACTTCGTGGACCAAGAGGTGGTTTGATTATGATGGGAAAAGATTTTCCAAACCCATGGGGAAAGACAACTCCAAAGGGAGAGGTTAAGATGATGTCTGCATTATTAGACTCAGCTGTATTCCCAGGAATCCAAGGTGGACCACTTGAACATGTTATTGCAGCAAAGGCAGTAGCATTCGGAGAAGCTCTTACTCCTGCATACGCAGAATATATCAAACAAGTTAGAAAGAATGCAAATGCACTTGCAAATGCAATGATTGCACGAGGATATAAAGTTATCTCTAATGGTACTGACAATCATTTAATGTTGATTGACCTTAGAGCTAAATTCCCAGAACTTACTGGTAAGGTTGCTGAAAACACATTGGTTAAGGCTGATATCACTATCAACAAGAACATGGTACCTTTCGATTCACGTTCTCCATTCCAAACATCAGGTATCCGTTTAGGAACTGCTGCTATCACAACACGTGGAGTAAAGGAAAACGAAATGGAAGCAGTAGCTGAAATGATAGACCTAATCCTTTCTGACGTTAATAACGAAGAAAACATCTTAAAGGTAAGAAAACAAGTAAACGAAATGATGAGCAATCGCCCATTATTCGCTTGGTAGTATTTACTTTTCAAAATACCATAAGGCTTTCTTATTAATTTAAGAAAGCCTTTTTTAGTATTATGCGGTGAATAAACCCTCTATTCACCGCATAATTTGCGGCGAATAATCTCAAAGAATATACTTAGAAAGGAGAAAAGTCCAAATTATTAATTTGTAAAAGAATAAAAGTTTGTATCTTCGCAAAACAAATAACTAAATAAAATAATGTCTGTATTGAACAATATAATTAGGGGTACCTTATACGAAAAGATACACCAATTACTAAAAAAATATTCCATATTAATTGTAGTATTATTCATTATACAGACAGGATTATCAAGTCTTATTTATTTAGTTCTTGAGCACTTTAACCTTGATTCGAAATTCACATTTCAAAGTATATATCTATTATTTGATTATATCATAAATTCCATTTATGTAATAATTATTTATAAAGATATGAAGAAAGAAGAGTCTGTCAATAAATTAATATTGATTCTAACATTTTTCAGCTCTTTGTATGGCTTATTTTTATTTTTACTATCCATAACATATAAAAACATTCAAAAACAAAAAAGCTCTCAAGATGAAAGAATTTACTAAAATCATAAACAAATACGCAATCTTATTATTAATTCCGGAATTATTCAATTTAGCTTGGAATATCCTTATCACTCAGATATATGGTAATATAGACAATAAATTCTTGATTAACTTCAGAGAAAACATTTTTCTCGACTTCAATCAATATATGTTTTCTATCCCATCATATTTAAGTATTATATTCAACTTAATTATCATTGGATACTTAATCTATGATTTCAGAAAGCATGAGTTAAAAAATCTAATTATAACACTTATTGCAACATATTTCTTCCCTATATTGGGAATATTATCATTCTCAATCCTTTATTTCTTCAAACAAATTGAACAAAAGAATTAAAGAAATGAGATAATATACTTACAAAGGCTTTCTTATTAATTTAAGAAAGCCTTTTTTAGTATTATGCGGCGAATAAACCCTCTATTCACCGCATAATTTGCGGCGAATAAATTATAAAATTAAATATTTGTAGTATATTTGCCGCATAAATTATAAAATGATATGTTTATTCACGAGCATTTAGATTGGTTTTGTTTTCATTATGATAAGAAAGAAGTCTTGTCTGCACTTGCTAATGTGCGTTATTATCAAGGAAAGATAATTGGGAAAATGGATAGCCTTGGCTTTTTTTTAAAAGAAGAAGCTCTACTTTCTACCCTAACATTCGATATAATTAAATCTTCAGAGATTGAGGGAGAGAACTTAAACAAGCAAGAGGTTCGTTCATCTATTGCAAGACGTTTGGGAATAAATGCATCTGGCTTAGTAAATTCATCAAGGGATATTGATGGACTTGTTGAGATGATGTTAGATGCAACCCAAAACTACAAATCACCGCTTACCGAGGAAAGATTATTCTCTTGGCATTCTTGCCTCTTCCCTAGTGGATGGAGCTCAGGACATAAAATAGAGATTGGAAAATATAGAAGTGGAGAAATGCAAGTTGTATCAGGAGCAATGGGTAAGGAAAGAATACATTATGAGGCTCCTAAACCAGAAAGAGTAGAAAAAGAGATGCTGTATTTCTTAGAATGGCTAAATGGTGAAACAGAAGTAGATTCCATTCTAAAGGCAGCTATTGCACATTTTTGGTTTATTACTATACACCCTTTCGATGATGGTAATGGTAGAATAGCCAGAGCAATAACCGATATGTTACTTTCACGTAGCGATAATTCTACTCAAAGGTTTTATAGTATGTCTACTCAAATTCTAAACGAAAGAAAGGAATACTATATGGTATTAGAATTATCTCAACGTGGAGATAATGATATAACAAAATGGATTATTTGGTTTCTAAATTGCTTAAATACTGCTCTTATTTCGACAGAGACCATGTTAGAGTCTATTCTATTTAAGGCTAAATTTTGGGAAATAAATTCAAAGACCATTATTAATGAGAGACAAAAGCTAATGCTGAACAAAGTTCTTGATGGTTTTGAAGGAAAACTAACCTCTTCAAAATGGGCGAAGATTAGCAAATGTTCTAACGATACTGCCCTAAGAGATATCCAAGACCTAATCTCAAAGAATATACTAAGAAAAGAACCCCAAGGAGGAAGAAGCACCAACTACGAATTGGTCAAATAATAAAGCGACAAGTTTATTTGCAAATCCCTTTTCTCGTCAAAGGATGAAATATATTTTTTAATTATATTATCTTGATAGAAATTTTGTTGAGTAAAAATCCAAAAAAACTTGGACTAGATAAATTTACACGCCGTTGAAATAAAAAAATCTAAAAAGTATAACTAAGAGTTCCGTTTAGAAAATACTTAGAGGAAGTCACTCCATAATTTTCAAACTCAGCTCCTATTCCAAAATGCTTACTAATCATATATCTATATGAAAGCTCAAGATTCAATAGGTATTTGTATTGCACTACTTTATGAGAATCAGTTCTATTTGGATAAACTAATTCCTCTTTTGAATAACTTCTTAAACAACTTAGACCAGCTCCCAACCTCAAAGAATGTTTTGGGTTTTTCTTTAAAAAATTATAGCCCAAAACTAAAGAAAAAGCATTTCTATTACTCTCATCTTTTATTAATTTCAAATTATTAGGATAATCATTAAATTCTGTAGTTGAACCTTTATAATATTCAAAATTCCTAACCTTAACTTTTGCAAATAACATATTATTATATCCCAATTCATAGGAAGGAATTAGATTAATTAACCCATACTTTTCCCATACAGAGAATGAATATTCTTTTCCAAAAAGATTATCATAATTATAAAATAAACCCACGCTTTCGGTTAAAGTATGTGTAAACCTATATTCCTTCTCCTCTTGGGAAAAACCTGTTAGAGATATTGCAAAAAATAGTAATATATGAATTATCTTGTTCATAATTTGAAACTATGTGAATTAATATCTATTAATTTTACATTGTCATTTGCTTTTAGCCTTATTTTTGTGGGTGATAACCATTCTAATAATTCAGGGGTTAACCTAAACTTTTCATCATCAAAAATTTTTGGAGATAATTTATTCCTATCTACTAATATCGTTATATCCCCATCCATAACCTCAAATAACTCTACATACACAGATGCAGTCTCTTCAATAGTACAAACCAAAATACGATAATAATAACTTTTCGTAGTTTTATCATCTTCCCATACATCTCCTAAATATATTGATGTTAGATAATTATAAATCTCTTCGGGAAATTTACAATTAGAAATCGAATCATATTTATCATAGTTTTTATTAACAAATTTATTTTCACTATAATTTCTTTCTTGCTTTGCATAGCAAACATTACTTGATGCAAGATAGAAAAATACGCAAGTTAAAATAAGTATTAGGTTATTCTTTTTCATGAACTATAATATATTATCCAAAATACAAAACATAAAATTTCATTACTCTATTATTTTTATAAGAGTAATAATATTACCTTCCTTTGCCATCATAACTAAACTATCCTTGGTTAATGTAATAACCTTATAGGAGGAAATCGTATCATTATTTGACATTACTATGTAAATATTATCTTTTAATTGATAATGAAAGGAAGTGTCTTCGACTTCAAAGTATTCAATTTTATTTCCTTCTATTATAAATGAGGCATTTTCTTCTTTACTCGTTGCCCATATACCTTGCAATAATGATTTATCTCTATCATCCTTATTGATACTATTTTCAATATCATTAGCTTTAGCTTTCTCTACATTATCACTTTTCTTTCCACATGATAATAATGACAAGGTTATAAATACTCCAATTATTATTTTATTCATCACGACTAATAAAAAATTGTTTATACTATTAATTTTCAACTGCTGGCAACATAAAAAGTAAAGGATAATTCATCTTTTTACTTATGAAAGTATCCATCTTTACTACTTCCTCGCAAGCATTTTTAAAATCATTGTAAAAATCCTCACATTTCAAATTTATTATAGTTTCTGATCTCTTTGTAAGATGCGGATCTTCTTTGTCACTTGACAATGTCAATGTTCCTTTTGGGACAAAAGAGTGAGCAAACCCATTCCTCAAACTATCCCACAATTTATGTGTTACTAATAAATTTCTATATGGCTCTAATGAATCTAGATTATTTACTGCTAACTCAAAATCATTTTTCGATCTTCCTGATTTATTCCAATCATCATATTTATTTAAACATTTACCTAAAAATTCAATCCCTATAGCCATTATACAAAAAGCAATATAAGGATGGTCTTTATGTATTTCATCTATTTCTTTTATTAATACTTGCTGAATAAACTTTTTTGGCATCATTATACTCATATATTAATCTAGTTTAAATTATTTTTAATGATTAACATTCAAACACCTTGTTTTGAGTGTTAATTGCTCGTCAAAGATAGGAATATATTTTAAAATTATATTGAGTTTTTGGAATAATTTTAGATAAAAGGGGAATTTTTCTTTGATATAAATATTTTTTTCTCTGAGAAAGTTGGGTTTTTCTCTGGGAAAAATTTGGAGAAACGGCGTATAATTTTCTATAAAGGGGGATAGAAAAAATTGTATTCTTGATTTTGGGAATTTAATGGCTGATTTAGTCTGAGGAATTGGCTTATTGTGCTAATAAAAAGGGGATTTATACTTTTAAATAGGGGATTTAGTATGCAAATGATGCACATCGTTTAATGCAAATGATGCACATCATTTACTATGAAAGATGTGCATCATTTTTTATTAAGGAATTTTATATTTTTATTTGTTGGGGCGCAGGCAAGCGGCGCCATTACGATAAATTTGTATTGCAAATATACAAAAAAATATCGACTTTAGACGTCGATATTACTTGAAATTATCTTTATTTTTGGGGAAATATTAATGCTTGTCGGCTTGGTGTTCGCAGTTGTTTTGTCTGTGTGAACAGGTTGGACGGCAAACAAATAATCCTCTGAATAAATCGTTTGCTGGCTTTATTTGCTCTGGCTTAAGTATTGCCTTAAGCTCTTTGAACTGCTCTACCGATTGTTCTAATAAGGCTTTTTGGAAGTCTGAAATCTTATCTTCAAAATACTCTATCTTTACTCTATCATTTTCGTTAGATGAAAGATAATCCATCATCGCCTCTTGAGTAACATGAAGGCTATCGGTTATTGTTGATGCAATTGATTGATGTTTTTTCTTTATAAGCTCATACTTCATTGATTGATTTTCATCAAGTTTCAATGTTTCGCTAACATAACATTTGCATTCTACCTCGTTCTTTTCGTTGTGTTCTTTTACTGAACAAGAACATTTATTGTAATGAGATAGAAGAAATAGATTTGTAGTTACAAGAATAACTATAAATACTATTAATGTGATAAATAATGACTTTTTCATGTTATTCTGGGAATAAAACTTCGCTATTGAATGTACCTGCTAGTACATCGAAATAATTATCTTCAACGAACTTGTTGTATGCAATATCTTGTTTTTGAGAATCTTCTTTTGGAGAAAAAATTGAATATACATTAAACACCATAAGTAAAGCTAATGCTGCTAAACCATATTTCAATGTGACAACAGACCAAGCAGGGATATTGCCTCTTTGTCTATCATTAATCTTTGTTTGAATCTTTTGGAACAAATATGGATTAACCTCACCCACAATGTCCTTCTTTAATAAATCTATCATAACCCTTAATTATTAACCATTCTTTTCTTTATTGACTGTTTTGCTCTAAATATTAATACCTCAATGGCACTAACAGAACAACCCATTACCTCTGCAATATCTTTTTGTGGTAACTCATCATAGACAAATAAGATTATTGCAGTTTTTTGTTTAGACGGCAAATTATCTATAACCTTATGCAAATGAGTTATTTTTTCTCTTTCTTCAATAGTTAGGTCTATTCTTTCTTCGTTGATAAGACAATTTTCATTGTCATCAATATTGAGGAAAAACTTTTTAATCTTGTTTTTTCTGAGGTGGTTGATTGTCTTATTGACTGCAATTCTATAAAGCCAAGTAGAGAGCTTCGATTTGCCTTGAAAATTCTTTGCCGATGAGAATATCTCAATAAAAACATCTTGAACAAGGTCTTCTGCCTCGTCCTTATTGTGAACCATACCATAACACAAATTCACAACCTTCAACTTATATTCTTCGAAAAACTTCTCGAATACAATTTGGTTTCCATTTGCTATTTCTTGTGCTATTTGAATATCGTCCATTCCTTTAAAATTATAGCAGGATTTAATAATAAACCCTGCTATATTTAGCTTAACTTATTAATGAATTATGCTTTCTTTTCAGCACATCCTTTATGGTCTTTCTTGTCTGAACAAGATTTGCTATCACCTTTTTTGTCACAACATGACTTTGTTTCAGCTTTAGCTTTTTTGTCGCAACATCCTTTAGTGTCTTTTGCTTCAGATTTTCCATCTTTCTTATCGCAACATCCTTTAGTGTCTTTTTTGTCGCCTTTTTTATCGCAACATTCTTTCTTTTGTTCTTTCTTTTCAGGAGTTTGTGCAATTGTAGCAGTAGCTGAAACTAAAAATAAAGCCAACGCTAATAACATTAATTTTTTCATAGGTACTTTTTTTATTTAATTAATAAATTGTTTTTTATCTCTATTGTGACGCAAATATAGTCAAAACCTTACACAAGACAATAAATTTTATTATTTATTTTCGTTTTCTAAGTCTAATAGATATTTCTTCTTATCTATTCCTCCTCCATATCCTCCTAGCTTACCCCCACTTCCAACAACTCTATGACAAGGAATTAATATTGAAAGCTTATTCTTACCATTTGCATTTGCAACGGCTCTAACAGACTTTTTTCTATTCATTGAAATAGCTTCCTCAAGGTATGTTATCTTCTCGCCGTATGGTATTTTAAGTAACTCTTGCCAAACCTCTTTTTGAAAATCTGTTCCTGATAGTATTAAACTAAGAGTAAACTCCTTTCTTTTGCCTAAGAAATATTCATTAATCTCTTTCTCTAACTCTTCTATTAATGAATTTCTCTTTTCTATGATTTCGCCGTTTAGCTCTCTTATCATTACCTTGATTAGAAAGTCTAAGGATTTTCTGTCAACGAAGTCAATGAAACATATACCCTTTAGCGTTGAGCAAGCAATAGCATCTCCTAATGGAGTATTTATTATTGCCTTATAAATCTTTTGCTTATTTTTTTCCAATTGAATATCCTTTTATTCCATAGAATACTAAATACACATAGGCAATTAACGGAACTATAAATGAAATTTGTATCTGACCACTCATATCTGCAATCCAACCTTGAAATGGAGGAAGAACTGCACCACCAAGAATCATCATAATAAGCATTGAAGAAGCCTGAGCTGTCTTATCCCCTAGCTTATCAATTGCAAGTGTAAATATATTTGACCACATAATGGAGTTAAACAACCCTATCGAAAGCATTGCCCAAATACCAAACTCATTTAAAAGGTTCATACCAATAAGTACCAAGGCACAGTTTACTAGTGCAAATATTGCAAGAGAACGTGCAGGCTTAGATCTACCAAGATAGAAGAAAAGGAAGTTAAGAGCAATGAATATTAAGAACATCCATACTTGAGCAAAACAAAGCGAGTGAAGGTAATAGTTTACAGAGAATATCACTGCAAAACTCATTACGGCTAATAATATCATATAAGCCACCTTCTTCTTAATCTCTATATTACTTAGAGATATTGCACCTAAGAAACGACCTATCATAGCTCCACCCCAATAATATGAAAGGAAACTACTAGCAATTCCCTCTGTTATCTTACCACCCGATGTCTCTGTTAGAAAGGAAACCATATTACTTCCTATTGCTACCTCTGCACCAACGTAGAAGAATATACCTAATGCACCTAACCATACATAAGGATAGTGAAATATCGATTCTTTTTTGTCAGAACTTTCTTTTTCAATTATAGGCTCCTTAATCTTACTATTATGTATAAATATTGTAAGTAAGGCAAGTAAAACACCTAGAATAATATAAGGAATTGTAACTGCTGAGGCTCCAACAGAATCCTTTAAAAAAACTTGAAAAATAAAATAACCTCCAAGGGCTGGTCCTAGTGTTGTTCCCAAAGAGTTGAAGGCCTGAGATAAGTTCAATCTACTTGATGCTGTTTCAGAACTTCCTAACATTGCAACAAAGGGATTGGCTGCGACTTGTAGGAAGGTTAGCCCAATGCCAAGAAGAAATAAAGCACAAAGAAATACACCAAAGCCTAAGTTTAGATAGGCAGATGATGCAAATATTAAACATGCTACTGCTGCAATGGCTAGACCTGATTCAAGAGTTTTCTTATAACCAATTAAGTGTATTGGGTCTTTACCAATTTTTGCAAGAAGAAAAAATCCTAATGAACCAACAAAATATGCGATAAAGAATGCAAACTGAACAATATTCGCTTCGAAATGCGAGAGTTGATATATGCTTTTGAAGTAAGGGATGAGTATATCATTTAATGATGTAATAAATCCCCACATAAAGAACAATACCGTGATAGAAATCATCGGTATTAAGTTAGTACTTTTTTTATTCATAGTTTATTATGATAATTAATTATTTTGATAGGTATAATAATGTATTTGATTTCTCCTCTACAAAGGTTTTCTTTGCTAATTCTTGGATAAAATCTATATCTAATTCATGATATAAATCTACCTCTTTGTTTATTTGATCAATATTTCCAAGATATTCAAAATAGCAAAGATTCATGGCTCTATCCAATGCCTTGAGTTGAGAGAAAGTCATTGTGGATTCGAACTTATTCTTAACCTTTTCGAATTCTTGCTCTTGAATTTTTTCATAAGCTATCTTTCTAAGCTCTTCCCATATAGCCTTCTCTCCTTCTTCTATGCTTACATTCTCACGATACTTTCCTGTAACCATAAACAACCCATCATCAATATCTCCACTAATAAATGCATTGACCTCTGTAAAAATCTCCTTATCCTTTACAAGTGCATTATAAAGACGTGAACTTCTCCCATTTGAAAGAATATCACTTAATAAATCAAATGCGTAATATTCTTTTTCAAGACGTGAAGACATTGGAAAAGATATATATATAGCAGACTGAGGCACATCTCTTTTTACCTCTAAACGTCTTGGTTTAACTTGTAGGGGCTCTTTTTCAATTATTGGGAAAACAATATCCTTTTTTGGTATCTCTGAAAACCATTTCTCACATAGAGCCTTAACATTGCTCGATTCAACATTACCTGCTACGCATAAGATTGCATTATTTGGATTATAATAGTTTTTGTAGAAATGCTTAACATCGTCTAAGTTTGCATCCTCAATATGCGAAATATCCTTACCTATTGTTGACCAGCGATAAGGATGTTTAGTGTAGGCTTGCTCACGAATAAGCATCCAAACATCTCCATAGGGTTGATTTAGATATCTTTGTTTATATTCTTCTATAACAACATTCTTTTGAACATCAAGCGATTCTTGACTCATGTTTAAATATGCCATTCTATCACTTTCCACCCATAATGCTGTCTCTAATTGATTATTGGGAACAGTTAGATAATAGTTTGTGTAATCGTTATTAGTAAATGCATTATTCTCCCCTCCTATTTTCTCAATAATATCATCGAAATCTGGAACATTCTTACTCCCTCCAAACATTAGATGTTCAAACAAATGTGCAAAGCCTGTTTTGTCTTCATTCTCATGCTTAGCCCCAACTCCATAAAGTATATTTACAGCTACAAGTGGTGTTGATTCATCCTTATGAACAATTACTCTTAATCCATTATCCAATATAAACTTTTCGTAATGTATCATCCTATTTTCTTTAGTTTTAGTCTGCAAATGTAATAAATTTTATCGTAAATTAAAGACTAAGCTTGGGATAATAGAATTAATGATAAAAAGCCATCGGAATTTACACTATAAAATTTTTGAAAAAAATGTTTGTCTATTGAAAAATAATATTTTACTTTGCATACTAAATAACAATAATCGATATGAAATCATACTTTAGCAGTGAGGTTTTTTCTTCCTTAAAGGAGCTTAGAGAAAATAATAATCGCAGTTGGTATAGTGAAAACAAAGAAAAGATAAACTCCTCAAGAAAAGAACTTGAAGAGTTTGTTGAAGAACTATTGCCCTTGATTAGAAAATTTGACTCTAAGGTTGAAATGATTGAGGCTAAAAAAACAATGTATAAACAACATTTAGATATTCGTTTCAAAAAGGATAAAACTCCATTTAAGACTCATTATGCTGCAATTATTTGCCATGGTTCAATAAAACAAATGGGTGTTCCTTGTTATTATATTCATATTGAAGAGGGTTTTGTTATGTTAGCTACTGGTGTATATTCTCCAGATGTAGTTAATTTAAAAAAGATTAGAGATGAGATATATTATAATGTAGATGAGTTTAATTCTATTCTAAATGGTAAAAAATTCAAAAAATATTACGAGGGTATTGATGCCGATGAAAAGCTAAAGAATGCTCCAAGAGGATATCCAAAAGACTGGGAATATATTGATTATTTAAAGAACAAACATTTCTGCCCTGTACATTATTGCTCTACTGAAAAATCAATGAAAGATGGTTTTCTAGAATATGTAGTTGAGGTATTTAAGGCATCCTATGAATTTAATCTGTTTTTATCAAGAGCTATTTTCTAATACTTAAAGAGAAATGAAAAATTCAGTTTTATTTATTTTATTGTTTATTGTTTATACTTCTTATGCAAAAGCATATGGTGTAAATGATACGATTTCAGTAGCTGACTCAACTAAGTCTGATTCAATAGTCAAACCTAAATATTGGCTAATTAAAAACAATATAACTCTAAATTCAGATCAAAATGTTTATGATAATTGGGAGTCTGGTGGTATTAGTTCTTTCTCTTTCTCTGTCTTTTATAGGGGGTCTTATAATTATAAGAAGAATAAAACGACATGGGATAACGCAGTTGAGTTGGGATATGGTTTATTAAGACAAGATGTTACCGAAAAGGGGATTTTAGATAAGTCTAATGTTTTTAAGAAGAGCGATGATAAGATAGAGCTTAACTCTATTTTTGGTTATAGGGCTGTGAAGAATTGGAACTATTCTGGATTAATAAACTTTAAATCACAGTTCGACAATGGATATAAGGATGGAAACCTTGTTTCAAGTACTCTTTCTCCTGCTGTTCTTACCTCTTCTCTTGGTTTTGAATACAAACCTAGACCTTATATTTCTACACTTTTCTCCTTTCTTACAGGTAAGACAACCTATGTTATGGTAGATTCTCTAGCAATCCCAGGTAATTTTGGTCTTGAGGCAAGGGGTGACCATTTCAATTTTTCTTTAGGATCTTATATTAAAGTCTATTTCGATAAGGATATTTTCAAGAACATACATATGGTTTCGAAACTAGAGTTTTTCTATGATTATGAGAAAACATCTCTCCTAGATACCGACATTAATTTTGAGACCTTAATTACTATGAAGGTTAATAAATACATATCAACTTTCTTAAATATTCAACTTGTTATGAATAAAGATTTTAATTCAAAAGTACAAGTAAAAGAACGTTTCGGGATTTCTGTACCTATTTCTTTCTAATCAAAGATATTCATCTGTACTGGGTCAAATAAACCTAATTGATTTTCTGCTGGGTCTTCTATCTCAGGAAGGTTTTCTTGAAGATAGGTTTTAATGATGCGTTTTATTGCAATGGCTTGACTAACATTGTTTATTGCACAATACCTGACCAACATTTTTTGGTCTGCATGCGATAGTTTAATCTTATGAACTGATGGTTTTGTATTTTTCTTTACCATTTATTACCGATTTGGCTTCAAAATTATTATTTTTGCAGATAATATAAGACATAATTTATAAAGATTTACTAACAAAGAATGTTGATATAATGGATTTATACTCAAAACTGAAATACAATACTGATAATTTTTTCCTTTTAGCAGGTCCTTGTGTGATTGAGAACAAGGAAAATCCTTTCGAAATAGCTGAAAGATTGATAGAGATAACTGCTAAATTATCAATTCCTTACATTTTTAAAGCATCATATCGTAAGGCTAATCGATCTCGTTTAGATTCCTTTACTGGGATTGGAGATATTGAAGGTTTAGAATTACTACTTGAGATAAAAAATAAATATAATATTCCTGTTGTTACAGATATTCACAGTGCAGAAGAAGCAATTCTTGCTGCTAAATATGTAGATATTCTACAAATACCAGCTTTTCTTTGTCGTCAAACGGATATTTTACTTGCTGCGGCTCAGACTGGAAAGATTGTAAACATTAAGAAAGGGCAATTTCTGTCTCCTGAGTCTATGAAACATGCAGTAGATAAGGTTAGAGAAACAGGAAATTATAATATTATGCTTACAGATAGAGGTACTATGTTTGGTTACCAAGACATGGTGGTCGACTTCCGTGGTATTCCTAAGATGAGAGAAAACGATGTGCCTGTGATTATGGATATTACTCATAGCCTTCAACAACCGAATCAAACCTCTGGAGTAACTGGTGGGCAGCCAATGATGATTGAAACAATAGCCAAGGCTGCTATTGCAGTTGGAGCCGATGGGATATTTATGGAAACTCATCCTAATCCATCTAAAGCAAAGAGTGATGGTGCAAATATGTTAGCTCTTGATAAGGTCGAGGAGCTTCTAACCAAGTTAGTAAGAATCAGGCAAGCCTTATAAAAATCTTCGTATTTATAAAAAAAAGCGCAGTATTTGATAATAAATACTGCGCTTTTATATTTTATTGTAAAGACTTTTATCTTAATAGTTCAACAGCTCCATTCTTTTCTAAATTACGTATAGAACCATGACCTACAAATTTATAGTAATAGGTTCCTGTTGGAGAATTAGTCACTGCTGGGTCCCAGAATTCATCAGCATTTCTAATATCTTGTTTAAAGTATATACGCTTTCCTAAACGATTAAAGATTGAAAGTTCATTATCAGGGAATGCCTGTCCTTCTATTAGGTTTTTGATTACAAATACATCATTTATTCCATCTCCATTAGGAGTAACTACTGTTGGGAATAATAGGTTGTCATTGATAATTGTAATCATCTTTGATATTGTATCATGGCACTCATAAGTAAAACCACTAGGAGCTTTATTTACGCTAAATGCATCTAAGGTTACATAATAATCGCCAGCAACATTGTCTCCAGGTTGTGGATACCAAGTATAAGCAGGCTCTAACCCAAATACGTTTTCTCTTAAGTCAGTATAGTCTTTATCAGGTTGAATCTTCCAATGATATTGGTTTGATATATCCTTAGGTGTTGTGAGATTAACAAAGTAAGCAGTAGGTTTGGTTACATAAGGATTCAATGGATTCCATCCAAAATTAGCAACAGGGCTCTTATAGACATTTATAATACCAGTTTGAGAAACAGAGTCTGTACAACCATTTATTGAGGTTACCTTTAATTTTAAATCATAGTTCCCATAAGGTAGGCTATAAGTAGGATTTTCAACAAAAGACTTAGTTTGACCAACAGTCCATTCGTATTTTACAGCATTACTTGATGTTGATAATAGTTGAAATTCTAGAGGTTCACAGCCTTCAAGTGGGTATTTATCCATAGTGAAAGAGGCCATTGTAGCAGGATAAACAATTAAGTTAATACTATCGGCACCATAACAATATGTTTTACCGTTATAATTTGTAACGCTTGCAGTATATTTTATTATTGAATTTGAATTAGGTAGGGTTTGAGCAATAATTGTTTGAGTGTCTTGACCATCAGGTTCCCATTTATAAGTTGTTACACCAATAGGCATTGGATCTCCAGCATCTAATAATACACTCATTTTCTCACAAATTGCAGTATCTGGACCTAGATTAACTACGGGAGTACACACAACTGCCAAGGTAGTCACAGTATCCCAATTACAATTATAGTCATCTATGATACTAATATCATAAGTATAGGTTCCACAAGATTCTATAGGAGGAGTAATTAATGAGGTTAGATTTGTTTGAGGATGCATAAAAGGTCCTTGCCAAATTACAGTATCTAGTGAAACTTGGTATGTCCAAGAAGCAGTATTAGTAATTGCTAACTCCATATTCCAAGCAAAAAGGAAACCATTATCAACAATTGAGTAGTCACAAATCTTCACTTTCCATTCTCCATTCATTGGACAACCAATTAAAGAATTGAAGTTTCCTGGTGCACCATTAGCATCTGGAACATAATAACCTGTAGTATCTAGTCTGTTTGTTGAATCACAGGTAACACAACCTGCAGCTAAGTACATCGGAGCATCTGCTGTCACTGTAGGACAATTATTTAATAGTCCACGCTGGTTCTTAGTCAATAAATTTGAAAAACAATATGCATAGCCTAATCCAGCTTGATTTGGCGGAGCAGTACAAAGAATTGAATTATCATAGAGAGGATCTCCGTGATTATTTCCACCATAAGGAATTCCTAGATAGGATATTGGAGCATTTGGATTAAAACCTTTTAATGTAGTTGATGCACTACTTGGACAAATAAGTTCGATACCTAAGTCTCCAACATAAGAGTGCTCAATTACCATACAAACAGCGATAATATCACTTGCAGTTTGAATTGTTGTGCCTGGTCTAAATTGGTCAAAAAAGATTGGAGACTCAAAACACACATAAGGTTCTCCTTCAACGCAAGTAGGTCCATCGGGTATAAAGACAACAGAATCGAATATCTCTTTTATTTGTTTTTCTGAAGCAATAGAGTCTACAACAATTGAAGAACCTCCACCATAACCAACATTCAGTCTATATATATCTCCAGAACACATATCAGGAAGTGGAGAAATTGTTTTAATAGGATTTCTTGAAATCCTTATACGAGTATCAATTGGGTTTCTACTCTTACACCCACCATTATTAGTATCAGTGACAAAAAGCTGTAAATCGTAACCATCAGGTGTATACCAACGGTGCGCAGCTCTATTATCATAATCTGCATAAGCTTTTGGAGAACCATCTCCAAAATCCCATTCAAACCTAGACGTATTAATTCTTTGTACAGGAACTCCTCCTATTGTATCATTATCTGGATATTCAGGTTTTGCAAATAAAAGCACAGAATCTCCTGGGCAAATATCTACAGATTTAAATCTAATTAATTCAAAACTTGTTCTAGTTTCATCCCATAAAGTATCTATACCAGATCTAACAGGTCTAGTTTCTGTATTTCCTTGCTCGTCATATTTAATAAAGAAAGTATCTAAAGCAGCAACTGGATACTTGCATCTTTGAACACATGATACCTTAGCCTTAAAACCAGGGACAGCATTAGGACCTGAATTTGTTGGAGCATTTAATGTATTAACTCTTACAGATAAACATCCTGTAGTATCTGCAAAAGAAGATGTAAAAGTCATCCCCTTAATAGAGTTTGTTGTAAAATCTGTAAAGTAAAAAGTTCTTAGTTGCTTTGTTGGGTCATCGATAGATTTTCCATCAAAAATCTGCATAAAAGCACCTGGAGCCAAATTAAACTCTTCAAAGAATAATGACACTTGACTATTTACTACATCTGGTGGAGTAGGTCTTTGAGAACAGATTATGTAATAATAGTTATAACCCACACCATGATTATTTATTACATCAGTAGCTATCCCACCAGCATCATCACTAGCAAAATTATTCCCAGTACAACTAACATTGATGGTTTTCCCATTGTTAATCGAATTTAATTTATATTCAGTTTGCGCAATCAGGTTGTTTGAAACAAAAAACGCAACAGCTAAACTTAAAATAAAAATGATTCTTTTCATATAATTATTGTATTACAACTTACAAAAATATAAATTTATTCCAAAATGAGCAATAAAAACTCAATATTTATTAAAATATATTTGCTCACTTGCTAGAAAGAACATAAAATCTTGCTAAAAAGTAAGTAAACAGCGAGTAATTAATAATTAATAATGTTTTTTGTATCTTTGCAGCTAATATCAAAAAAAGGATAAACTAAATAAAACTTTCTTATATGAATTGCAATGTTGTAAAAGGGACAAGAGATTTTTTGCCAAGTCAGATGATTAAAAGGAACTATATTTTCAATACAATAAAACATGTATTTGCACTTCACGGATTCTCTCCTATTGAGACTCCAGCAATAGAAAACCTTTCAACCTTAATGGGAAAATATGGAGAAGAAGGTGATAAATTATTATATAAGATACTAAACTCTGGTAACTTTTTAGACAAGATAAACCTCCAAGATGAGGAATCAAATGACTACAAAAAACTCACCAATAAGATTTCTGAGAAAGGACTGAGATACGATCTAACTGTACCCTTTGCACGATTTGTAGTAAACAATAGAAATGAAATCACCTTTCCCTTCAAACGCTACCAAATACAACCAGTATGGAGAGCCGACCGCCCTCAGAAAGGTCGTTATAGAGAGTTCTATCAATGCGATGTGGATATAATTGGAAGCGATAGTTTGTTGAATGAAGTTGAGCTATGCGAAATTATCGACGAAGTATTTTCGGAGCTAAACCTAAAGGTTCAGATTAAGCTAAACAATAGAAAGATACTTGCCTCAATTGCAGAGCTTATAGGCAAAGAAGATAAGATAATAGACATTACAGTAGCGATAGATAAATTAGATAAAATTGGCTACGAGAAAGTATGTCAGGAATTAATCGAAAGAGGATTAACTGAAGATGATATTACAAAGATAGAACCAATTCTTTTATTACAAGGTGGAGTTAAAGACAAAATACAAACTTTAAAAACAATACTCAAAGACTCAGAAATAGGAAGCAAAGGATTGCAAGAGCTAGAATTTGTCTTTAGTGGTGTTGAAAAGCTAAATCTTAGCTCAGAGATAGACTTCGATATTACCCTAGCAAGAGGACTAAACTACTACACAGGAGCAATCCTAGAGGTAAAATGTCTTGAATCTTCAATGGGAAGCATAACAGGAGGAGGAAGATACGACAACCTAACAGGAATTTTTGGAATGCCAAACGTTTCTGGAGTAGGAATATCCTTTGGAGCAGATAGAATATACGACTGTTTAGAAGACCTAGAGCGTTTTCCAGAAGAAATATCAAATACCACAACAATAATGTTTACCAACTTTGGTGAAGTGGAAACAGAACAATGCACAATTTGGGCAAAAGAGCTAAGGAAGAACGGCATATCTACTGAAGTATATCCCGACAAAGCAAAACTTCAAAAGCAAATGAAGTACGCAAACGATAAAAATATCCCATTTGTGGCTATGGTAGGCGAAAGAGAACTTGAAGAAGATAAGTTAATGCTGAAAAATATGGCAAGCGGAGAGCAAGAACTGCTAAGCATCGAAGGATTAATATCCGAATTGAAATCTTAGACCTCTTTATTCTAAAATATTTTCAATTTTCAAAAGTATTAATAGATTTTAAATTATAAAATTGTTCGAATTATTTTCTATTTTGGAAATTGTTTACTATTAGTAAAACATAAGGGGCAAAAAATATTTTGCCCCTCGTTCTATTTGTTTTTTATGCTTTCATCTATTTCTTTTTTTAGGTTTGGAGACATAAAGCATAATAACCATAAAGTCATCCCATGTGTAATAACTCTTGTTCATACCCATTTCTTTAAATTCATCAGTGATTTTCATCTTATAGAATTTCGATTCCGAAATGCCTAGCTCGGCAGCTACTTCTCTACCATTAATAAGCTTCTTATCAGATCTTGGTATCTTTTTATCTGATTTTTTTATCATTTTTGACATAATATAAAAAATTTGTGGTCAATATCATTTTGTTTTATTATTGACCTAAGTTAGTAAAGTAAAAGCAGCTGTTTTTATAATTTATTCTAAAGAGGCACCCTCCCATAATTAAGCAAAAAAGGGATAGCGTTTTACAACGTATCCCTTAAACACAATTAATTAAAACTATTGGTGAAAATCTTACTATTTTAAAGATTTTTATTTGAAAGTAAGCCTATTTAGACCCACTAATAGTTTTCAATAAAAAAGGGGCGGCGTTTCACAACGGAACCCCTTTATAGTCTAATTTATTAACCAAAAACTTTTCTCATGAAAAGATTTCTATCTTACAATAAGCTTTTATATGCTTATTTATTAATGTCATTTAAAAAAGGGGTGGCGTTTCACAACGGAACCCCTTCATAGTCTAATCTATTAATCAAAATCTTTACATGAAAAGATTCCTTATCTTATAATAAGCTTTTGTGTGCTTATTGTATTTACATTTTGGATGCGTAAGTAATATACTCCCTTTGCAAATTCATTAACATTGATTGATTTTGTTGCCTCGCCGTTAATTGATTTCATTGTGAATGTATTTATTGTGCGTCCCTGTACATCGGTGATGATTACCTTAGCTCCTCCAACTAGTCCCTTTACTACTAATGTAGATGTGGTGCTTGCTGGGTTTGGATATAGGCTTACTGACATGGTGTTTACTTCGATATCATTTAATCCTGATAGAGTTGTAAAGGTCATTTCTTGTCCATAAGCTGTGCCTGCTGCGTTGGTAACATAAGATTTTACATAGTATGGTGTTTGTGGTGTCAATCCTGTGATATTTGTGTTATATGTTGTCATGCCTGTTGTATATGATACTGGGGTCTTGATAACATTTGCTCCATCTATTACTGGATTGGTTATTGTTGAGTATACAAATCCGACTTCTATTGAACTTGTTGCACCGCCTACATTTACCAAGCTTCCGTTTAGTGTTGCTGATGTTGTATCTATATTAGTTGTGCTTAATGTTGTTACTTCGCCTAAAACAACTGGGCTTCCTGCTATGAATGAGACTTCTGATCCATAGGTTTTTCCTGATGCTGTTTCTGCGTAAGCTCTAACATCGTAGTTTGTTCCATTTACCAAACCAGTTACATTTGCTGTGATTGTTGTTGAGCCTGTTGCTGTTACGTCAAGTGCTGAAGTCCATGTCTGAGCATTGGTTTTGTATTCAAAACCTCTTGCTACTATTGACTCTGTTCCTTGTGCAGTTGTTCCATTGAAGGTTGCTGTAGTGGAAGTGATATTGGTTACTGGGTCAGTTGTAACTGTTGGAGCATTAAATACTGCTGTTGTAAAGGTTACTGTATCGCCATAGAAGTTTCCAGCATTTGTTGTTGCATAGGCTCTTACCTTATATTGTGTACTTGGTGTTAAGCCTACTGCATTATAACTAAATGGGGATGCTACTAGGGACACTGCTTGGTTTGTCCAAATTGTTGCTGTATCTACTTTGTATTCAAAACCTACTGCATTTACTGTATCTACTCCTTGACTATAAGACCCTACTAGGATTGCTGTGTTATGAGTAATGGTTGTTATGCTTGATGTTGTTACTGTTGGATTTGATGGCATTATTAAGGTTGTAAAACTAATTGGAACCCAATATGAGTAGAAGCCTGCTCCGCAACTTGATCTTATATATGCTGTGTATATTGTGTTATGTGTTAGCCCTGTGAAATTATAGGTTGGCGTTGTTACATTAGTAGCTGATCCTGCTGATCCTAACTTTACTTCCCATGAGGTTTCATTTGCGCCTGGTGTCCAACTTACTGTTGCTGCGGTTTGGGTGATTCCACTTGTTGTTAGGGCTGTTGGTACTGCACAAACTGGTCCTGTTACTTGAAAATTATCAATATGTAAATCGTTATTTCCAACGCCAATAACTGTCGATTCGCCATAAAAGGCAAATTTCACAATTCCTGAATATGGATTATTTGCTGTATCTACTAATGGTATTGTTACATGTAAAGGAACATTGGTTAATTTATTTAATGTATCTACCGAACCTGCATTATCCCATTTTCTTAATGTATTGTATCTAGTCCAAGTTAGTCCATCATCAGTTGAAATTAATACATATAATTTTTTATCTGAATAACCGGTTATTAATGACGGAATATTAGAATTATTAAATGCAGTTAAGAATAAATCAAACTCTACTTTATTTAGTGATGATCCAGCTCCTAAATCTACTGAAGGTGTTACTAACCAATAATTCTGATTTGTTGTCCAAAGATTTAGTTTTACATTATGGTTTGTGACATTTGTATTCGCTGTCCAACCATTTGCAGTTGATGCTAGTGTAGCATTTCCTATTGTTGGGAGTTGTCCTATATATCTTGACCAACATATATTTGGTAATACTGTTACAAAGTTTTCTATGGCTGTAGGTATTGTCATTGCTCCACATGCAGTCATAAATCTCGCTCCCCTCCCATCTGAGAATACTCCTGTACCACAATATGTTTTAACTTCTACTTCGTAGGCAGTACTTGCAATTAAGTTAATCAGTGTATTAGGATTTGAAGTTGTATAAACTGAATCCCACGTTAATGAACCCATTGGACGATAGAAAATCTTCCATGCGTTATCTGTAAGAGAGCTTGGTAGCCAAGATATTGTTGCTTGTGTTTGTTGAATATTTGAAACATTTACTGTGTTTGGTCTTGGACATGCTGCTAGATTGTCTATCTTTAGATCGTCTATTTGAAAATAGTACCCTACACTATTATCCCTAGCAAATACCAATCGATAATCTCCTACTAGTCCTGTTAATGGGAATTCGTATTCCTTCCATGTATATTGGTTAGTATCGTTAATAAATCCAATAGTTGTAAATAATGTAGTGTCTGAAATAGAATCTAATGCTCCATTTGTGGTTTCATCAAAGGCTTTTAACCACAGATTTTCTGGATAAGAGGTTGATGATGTATATCCCTTTGCCCAGAAAATTATCTTTTGATTTCCTGTTAGTGTAAAGGTTGGTGTAATTAAGTAATCGCCCATCATATTATTTTCTCCATTTAATTGTACTGAGCCTGTACCTGTGCGTTGAAATGCAGGAATTCCTATTGATGTTGTTTTTTGCCATTTATAATCGTAATATGAACCTCCATTAATATTAGTCCAACAATTGGTTGGTTGCGCTTCATTACTTAATCCACTCTTAGGAATCCATGAAGTTTCAAAGTCTTCAAACCATGGAAATGTAGAAATTGGGGCACAAGCTGTGTAAAAGCTATTTACAAGAGTTGGTTCTGATAATTCAGTAAAACAATCTGTTTTTATATAATAATCATATAGTGTAGAATGAATAAGATTTGGTATAGTAAATGGAGATTGTGTTGTAATATGGATAGAATCATAAAGTGTTAAAGCATTTGGTTTGTAGTATATCCACCAAGCAGAATTATTCCCATTTATCCATGAAATATCAGCTGAGGTTGAAGTAATATTTGATATAGTTAAATTTGTTGGTTTTGAACATCCTGAAATATAATCTACAACAACATCATCTAAATATCCGAAATTGTATGTTCCTGCTGGGGCAACTGTTCCAAACGCAATATATCTACCTATTCCCGAATAAGATGCCAAAAGAACCTCTTTATCTTGCCATACTCCAGCTACCGTAACTGACTGTACACTATCAATAGGAACAAAGGTAGTAACATCATAAGGATTAGTCATTACTCCAACTTGAAGATTATGATGACCTATCGAAGAATAATACATCTTAAACTTTACTCTTAATGTATCAACTGAAATTGAATTATCAATAGGACCAAATATTGCATAGGTTTGTTGATTATTGTACGAGTAAAAATATAAAGAACCATAAGGTGATGAACTAAAAGACGATGAAATATGAGGATAGTTAGTAGAATATTGCGAAAATTTATTCCAACAAGTAGGATATGCTCCCGTTCCAAATCCGTAATTTTCGAAGCTTTCGGTATAAGGTAATGTAGTTATTGCATTACAAGGGGTAGTTAGATTTAAATTAATAAACAAAGACGTATCTCCACCACATAATGTTGCTACTCTGAACTGATATGATGTTTGAGGTATCAATCCTGTAAAAGAAAATGAGTTAGTATTTGATATGAAACTATTCCACGATGAAGAAGAAGTTGTTTTATATTCAACCAGCCATGAAGTTGATGAACCTGCATTCCAATTCATATCAACGCTTGTTGGCATAACGTTAGTTAATGAAACACTATCGGGAATATTACAATTTAATGCTTCTAGTTTTAAATCATCGATAGTTAAATACCATGGAGTTGAAGCTGACTGACATTTAACTCCAAAATAATAAACTCCATTTGTTATTGGAGTAAATTCTCCAACATACTGTTGGTATGTAGTGTTTTGAACATTTGATAATGGATTACCAACATTCTGAATAAAGGAGGATGTATCATATTGATTTGTATATACTCCTGCTCCAAGTGATGTCCATCCTATAATTCCGTCTGTAATATACCAATAAGAGAAGGTGTATTTTTGTCCTGCTATCAAATCGAATCCTGGAGAATAGAAAACATCATTACAACTCCTATCAAAATATGCCGACTTAGTTCCACTGTGTGCCACTCTATTATTTGAAGAATAATCGGATAATTGAGTATAAGTATTTGAGCCAAGATTAGTTGAAGACCAACAATTTGGGAGCTGATTTGTGGTTGCAATATTCTCAAAACCTTCATTCCAAGGCAAAGATATTGATCCAACAATTGGATTACAAGAGGTCTTAAAGGAATTAGGAACCGTTGGAGGAGAAATTAGAATTCCACAATCTGTAACCACGTAGTAATTATATGTTGTATTTGGATTTAAGCCTTGTAAAATGTAAGGTAGAGATATAACATGTACAGAGTCGTATACTAAACTTGAATCAACTTTATAGTATATCCACCAAGCACTATCTGTTGGATTTCCTGTAGTCCAAGAGAATGTTGATGATGTTGTTAAAGGAGATATATTAATAGATGTTGGTTTTGCACAAGCAGGAATATAGTCTATTACAACATTATCAATATATCCATAGTTAAATGCATTTATTGGCGCAACAGTCGAAAATGCAATATATTTCCCTGTGCCTGTATATGAAGCAAAAGATATCTCTTTGTCTTCCCATTGACCTCCTACGGAAACAGTTTGAACATTATCAACAGGCACAAATGTAGTATAATCTGTTGGGCTAGTCATAACACCAACTTGTATATTATGATAAGATGTTGAAAAATAATACATCTTAAACTTTATCCTTAATGTATTTAGAGGAATAGTTGAATCAATTGCGTTTACAATTGCTACTGTCTGTTGATTATTGTATGCATAAAAATATAATGATCCAGGTGAAGAAAAATATGTAGTACTAATATTTGGATATGATGCATTATATCCTGAATATTTTGTCCAACAATATGGATATGTACCTCCTACTCCATATGAATCAAAATTTTCATAGTATGGTATAGTTGAAATTTTATTGCATGCTGTACGAAAATCGAATATTATAGCATCTGAATAACTTCCATTAGAACACTGTGTTCTTACTTCAACATTATAAAGGCAATTATCTGACAAATTATTTAATGTTGTTGGATTTGTAGTTGTAACTAAAGTATCCCAATTCAAATCTGTTGATTTCTTATATGAAATCTTCCACGTATTATCTGATACCGAAGCTACCGTCCATCCAATAGCAGCAGATGTTGTTGCAATATTTGATGCACCAACCGTCGTTGGCTTTGCACAAGCTGGTATTAAATCAACGATTAAATTATCAAGATAACAGGAATTAAATCCATTAACTGATATTGCAATATAACGCCCTATTCCTGTATATGTTGCCAATGAAACCTCTTTGTCTAGCCAAGTATTTGCAGTGGTAACTTTTTGCAATGCTCCAACTGGAATAAATGTAGTCCAATCACTTGGATCTGTCATTACCCCTATTTGAATTCCTTGATATGAAGTTGTTGTATGATATATCTTGAACTTAAGCATCAATGTATTTACATTAATTGTAGTATCAATTTTTCGTAAAATTATTACAGATCTACCGCTTGCTCCAGATGATAAATATAGAGATCCTGGAGGAGTGTAATTTGTAGTATTAATAAAAGGAGAATTAGAACTTGTTGAATTCCTTGTCCAACATGTAGGAATTGGATATGTTGCTGTACCTGTTCCATAGGTGTCAAAGTTTTCATAGTATGGGAAAGTGGACATCTCTCCACATGCCGAACGGAAACTCTTTATTGGCGTCGGTTCTGATATTCCAGTTCCGCATATAGTGGTTATATAATAACGATAAAAAGTAGCTTGTGTAAGATTAGTAAATGAAAAAGTATTATTAATTGAAATATAAACAGAATCCCAATTAGAACTATTGGTTTGTTTGTAATATAAATACCAAGCATTATCTCCTACGTTTCCTGGAGTCCATGTAAGGTCAGCTCCTGAAGTAGAAATATTAGAAACTACTAAATTTGTTGGCTTTGCACAAGCGGGAATATAATCAACAATAAAATTGTCAACATAAGCATAGTTAATGGCTCCTGATGAAGCTATCGCAATATATCGTCCCAATCCTGTGTATGGAGCAAGGGAAACTTCTTTTTCTTCCCATTGACTAGCCTCAGTGACTGATTGCATTGTGCCTATTGGTGTAAATGTACTCCAATCACTAGGATCGGTCATGACTCCAATTTGAAGTCCTGGGTAAGTTGTTGAAGTAAAATACATATTAAACTTTACCCTTAATGTATTAATAGGGATAGTGCTATCAATAGGATTACATATTGCAACAGAACGAGATCCTAATGCATTATTGAAATATAATGCTCCTGGAGTAGAAAAATTTGTCGTATTAATATATGGAGATGTTTGTACTGTTGAATTTCTATACCAACAAAAAGGCAAAATACCAGAACCTGTTCCGTATGAATCAAATTTTTCCGTATATGGTAAAGTTGAAATTGCATTACATAAAGTACGGAAGGTTTGAGAAATTGAAGATAATGATTTTTCTGTCCCACAATCAGCTTTAATATAATAAGTATAAGAAGTATTTGGAATTAAATTTTGTAAGGAGTAAGGGGATAATGTTGATACATAAACTGAATCCCAAATTGTATCGAATATTGGTTTATAGAATAACCAAAATGAGCTTGCCAAACCTATACTTGTCCAAGAAATATCTGCACTTGTAGTTGTAATATTAGATGTGAATATTGTTCGAGGGGCATTACATGTAATTACAGATAATGATAAATTATCAACTACAGCAGGAGGATTGATATTTGAAGTAGTGGTACTTTCATTTCTCCAATGCATTACCAAACGCCATGTTCTTCCCCCTAAATTTGGAAATTGAATATTATTAATCACCATAATTGTATCTTGAAAGACAGATGATTGGTTTAGTCTATTTAATCCAAAACCACCAGTATAATTCCCTATTTGCGCTGATATATCATATCCGTTTGGGGGTATACTCCCTGCTGTAATATTTAAATCTACAGGCACCCAATACACTCTCAAAAAATCAGAGTTTATTGAACCTCCTAATGCCTTCCAATCAAATGTTAATGCCAATTCTTGTGTTCCTGCTGGGATTTCGAAGTCTCTATGAGCATAAACTCTCGACAAATTGGCTGTACCTCCTATGTGAGCATTTGTTAATCCATTATCATTTGAAATAAATAACCCATTTGTGCCATTAAAAGTTGTATTCACTCCTGCGGCACTTCCTATATACCATTTATTTATTTGTGTCCCATTGATAAATTGCCAATTTTGATTGTCTGCGGCATTCTCAAAGTCAGTATAATATGGTAAAAGCGTTGACATGGCAGGTGTAGATGATGTTACAATATTGCTCCATGCTCCTGTACAATTTTGCCTTACTGCAAATTTATATGTTGTGAGTGGCATTAAATTGTTTAACGTATATGGCATTGTTATTGTAGAAGGTAGCGTTATTGTTGGAGAAGTGATTGTATCAAAATTCAACGTATCTCCATACACTATTTGCCATCCACTTCCATTAGAATTATATATATCCCAATTCAAGTCTACTTCCGTTGTTGACCGTACTGATGATGTTAATCTTCTTGTGTTTGGACATGTATTTGGTGTCGCATCTACTTTTAAATCATCAATATTTAGATAATATCCTCCTTTTAATTTATTTCTTACTAAAGCTATTCTATAGTTACCTGTATATTGACTTAGGTTAATTTCAAACTCTGCCCAGTTTGCTGTAGTGCTTCCTTGTAGGATTTGACTAGGCATAATTACGGTAAATAAACTTGTGTCGGATAGAGAAACAACATCATGACCATTTGTGTTTACATTGTATATATAAATACTCATGTCCTGTGTATAGTTTCCAACTGTACTTTCGTTTGAATATAGATAGAACGATAAACTTTGCCCTCCTGTTAATGTGAATTGTGGTGTTATCAGCCAATCACTATGAAAATAGGTAGAAGTTGCCGTTTGGGAATTTCCACCATACATCTCAGCAGAACCTGACCCTGTTCTTATCCTAGTTGCTGATGTACATTTTCTCCATAATGGGGTAGTTGAACTACCTCCATTTATATTAATCCAATTAGCAGGGGAAGTCCCATTACCGGGAGCATTTGTAGTCCAAGCACTATCGAAACTTTCTGTCCATGGAAATGTGGTAATCTGCCCCATGGTCTGAATGGCAAAGATTATTGCCATTAAAAAAAATAGTAATTTTTTCATCTTGTTAAAAATTAAATAATACAATTAATTGAATATTGGTATGTTAATTAATATTTTTCATGTGATCTATCCCTAATATTGAATTTACAATATTTTTTAGCTCTCTTTCTCTTATTGGTTTATTTAGCAAATATGTTTTATCAAATCTTTTTATAAGATAATCGATATTAATAAGAGCCGTAGTAAAAATAATTGGAGACTTTATTTTTACAGAATCTAATATTCTAGAGCAATCTCCGTCGGAAAGGGTTACGTCCATAAAAATTAAATCAATGGTATTATTAGATAACCAATCTATAGATAGATCAATAGAATCTAGCATGGCTAGAATTTCGAATGTGGGAAAATTCTTTTTTATTAAATCTGCTAAATATCTTTGGGATAGAAACTCATCCTCAATTATTACAACCTTCATCTTTTGTATTTTGAAACCAAAAGTAGTATGTTTTTGAGAAAATACACTATAGCAAAGAGTGAACTATAAGGGAAAAGTGGTGTGAATTATTGATTTTTGGGTGTGAAAAATTATGCGTTAAGCCAATTATTAAATTCTTCTACTCTATTTTGGCTTACAATTATGGGGTCAAACAAAAAGGGATTTAAATTTACCACTAAACGATTGTTTGCAATTTTTTGAATATTACCTATTGATTCTATTCTACCTATGCACGCTCTGGACATCCTAAAGAAGGTTTTTGGATCTAAAACTTCTTCGAGTTGAGAAATGGTATAATTTATTATATATTTATTGCCATCTTTGGTTATTAAATAGCAATCTTTATTCTCATTATAGAAATATGAAATATTATTTATTTCTACAATAATTATCTTTATACCTAGCTTTATTGAGAATCTAGTTTTGAATTGTTTATCTTTATTCTCTTTTACAAAGCCAAATGTTTGTAACTTTGTTATTGCTTTATTTAGTTTTACCTCTGTAATTGGCTTCATAATATATGAAACACTATTTACATCGAATGCCTTTATTGAATAAGTATCGTAGGATGTTGTAAAGATTATTGGAGTATTTATGATAACCTCATCAAATATTAAAAAACAATTACCATCGGTTAAATGAATATCCATAAATATTAAATCTACTTCATTTTCACTAAACCATTTTATGCTTTCTCTTACAGAATCTAATACAATAGCTATTTCAATTGTATCATCTATTTTCTTTAGAAAGCGAATAATAATATCCTGAGATAATTTTTCATCTTCAACTATCGCTACTCTCATATCAATGGTACTTTTACAATAAAATTACTATTATCATTTATTATTTCAACTTTTTTATTGCTAAATAATTTATATGATTCAATTAAATTATTTAGACCTATTCCTGTTGAATCAATTTTATCCATTCTTAGGCTTATTTTATTTGAAACAATAATAAAATCTCCATCCGATTCTATATTAACTTTTAGTTGTTCCTCATTAGATATAATATTATGCTTTACTGTATTTTCGATTAATATTTGCAAGGTCATTGGTATAACTCTTTTCTCTAAATCGGAATCAATAACAGAAATATCTACAATTAAATTATGGGAATACCTTATTGTGAGTATGCTAATATAGTGTTCGATAAAATCAAGCTCTTCTTTTAACAATACCGTTTCATGTTCTTGATTTGCTAAAACATATCTATAAAAATCGGATAACGAACTTACATATTCGGAACTTTTTTCAGGTTTTTCTATATAAAGCATCTCATTTAATACATTAAAACTATTAAATAAAAAATGAGGATTAATCTGATTTTTTAGTTGATTATACTTAAATTTCTCATTCTCAATCTGAAGTTTTTGAATCCTTATATTATCTTCTTTGTTTTTTATAAAAGCATATACAAGTTCTAACAATGTAATAATGATTATGTTTTCAACGGAATTAATAATAATATATTCTAATGGCAGAAAAGCACTAAAAGTTCCAAATACCTCTATATTATTTATTATTTGCGATACTAAGTTCACAGCTATTATTGCTGCCAGTAATTCGAATACGATTCTCCTTATATTTTCTCTCTTTTTATATTTTCTATTAAAGAATCTGACAATAAATAAATTAATAAAAGTCAATAAAAAAAATGAGGCTGAGTTAGCAACAAAATATGAAAAAACTGCAACCCCATTTAATTCCTGATTAAATGAAATATAATCAATAAAAATTGATACCAACAACGATAGTGTATATGCATATATATATAATGAAACATACCTCTTCAAACTACTAAATCTAGAATGCCTCTCCATTATATCTTTTTTGCAAAGATATAATTTTTATAATAAATTGAATAATTGCATTTTTATTTAGGAAAAATATAGCGGTTTTGCCTCAGAAGATATTTAGGATGAAGAAGACTATTACTATAATAATGATTATCCAGATATATTGATTTGGAGTATTTCTATCTTGCTCTTTTAGATTGATTTTCTTTATGATATCCATCTCTTTTTGCCTAAAGCGATTGATTGACTTATCGAGTTTCTTCTCATCACTACTCCTATCCTCTTGGGTAATCTTCTTTGTATTACCACAACTAATAAGTAATTGCTCTATCGTCAAGAATACGCATAAAATACCTATTCCTTTTCTCAAGCTCTGCGATTTGCATAACATAATCTTCCTTTCTTTTATTTTCCCAAACGAAGAAACAAAAGCCCCAATAACGGCGATAATAATTTCACTTCTAAGCATATAAACTAATTTATACACAAAGATAATTGATAAAAAACAAAGAAAAAAATGATTGAAAAGTAATGATAATTAATGATAAAACGAAGAGGAAAAAATATTTCCAATTGTGGGAATTGTTTTATTTTGGGGTTACCCCCCGTAGGGGCGAAACATTTTTCGCCCCATTGAAAATTCGCCAATTATTTAATTATGGGACAAATATATTATGGGGCGAAAAATGTTTCGCCCCTACGGGGAATGAAATTCATCAAAACAATTTAGAGAAAATAATACATCATTTTCCCAATTACATGGGTTATTATAAATATATTGGGATATTAATTTGTAGGATTTTGTATTTCGGATAATATGTTCGTGATAATTCCTTTGAAAAATCGGAAAACCTAATTCCTTCGTTACACCAATTTTAAATCCTCTAATCACAGAACCTATTGTCTTTGATGTCCCATTAATCCTTGGTTTTATTTCATCGGTGGTTTCAAAACCATTATTTATATTCGCCAAATAATCATCACGATTTAATTCATGGGGCGAAAAATGTTTCGCCCCTACAGGGGTAATATCATCAATAATAATAATCCCATGAATATGATTGGGCATTATACAATGAATATCCAATTTAATATTTGAAAAATGGTTAGGAATATTAAGCCACATATTATTTACAACAATCCCATACTCATTTAAGACCATTTGATTGTCTATTATCTCTCCAAAAAGGCTTAACCTATCTTTTGTGCAGATAGTAACAAAATAAATCCCAGATTGAGAATAATCATAATTCTTTAACCTAATGCTACGTCTATTATGTATATATTTATTGTAAACCATAATTAATAATTATTCCCAAATCAACAATTATAATTATATTATTGTTCATTATGGGGCGAAAATTATTATGTTTTATTCTGGGATTCTCCAACCCCGTATGGGGCGAAACATTTTTCGCCCCATAGACATTTTTCTCCTCTTGGTTTTGTCTTTTTTTTATTGTTCGTGTATTTTTTCTTCGCTTTTGGAGAAAAATATCAAATAATTGGGGTTTGGTTTCTTTGTTTTTGGAAAAAATTGTTTGATATTTTTTATTGCTTTCTCTTCCCCCTGTTACTCTATTGGATTTCACCTTTTTACAAAACTAGGGGGAAGAGGGGGAAGAGAAAACTATATAGTTATATGACGCACGCAAAAAAATATTTTTTTATTTAAAAAATAAAATATAAAATAAATACACATACGTAATAATCCATGTATTTCTCTTCCCCCTCTTCCCCCTAGAGTTTTAATTTATTGATTTTCAATATCAATTTAGGGGGATCAAAAGAGACTTGATAAATCGAGTCTTTACAATTTTATTATTATTTCGGGTTGTACTTGAAAGTGTTTATTGCTTTTACTTCTGCTTCTGTGCGAAGATTGACAAACCATAGGTTATTGCCCTTGACTTTCTTGGTCTTAAAGCCTTGTTCCTTTAGTTTTACTCCTATCTTTCGGATGGAGTTGGTGTTGATTTGCAGTTTGGCGAAGGTTGAGATATAGGATAGTATTTCGGAGGAGGTTTTCCATATTGGTGGGTTATTTATTAGCGATTGCTCGTCTTCGGATGGTTTGACTATATATTGAGAGAAATATTCTTCTTCTGGGCTTATACTTACATAAGATTGGTTTGTCTGCTTGCGATTTGCTATATCTTTTTTGTTCAACCAATATCTCTCTCCCTTATGATATAGATAATAGGCTTGTGCATAAACCATGTCTATATCTACTTTGTGCATATAGTCTAATGTGATTGGTTTATGTATTGCAAATCGTCGCTGCCCATTCCCTGATGGGAGGAATACTTCTTCGTTTAGGGTTCCACAGAATGAGGTATTGTGTTCAAAGTTTTCTGCAAAATGTCCATAGGGTTTTCTCATTCTTATTCGTGGCTTGGTGATTAATTCTTTTAGAAAGTTGAATTCTTTTTTCTCTAGGGTGTCTATTTCATCAATATTGCATATTAGTGTTTCGTGGAGGAGTTTGAGGGTATCTTTGTCGTCGAAGCGTGGCAAGCCCGAATAGAAATATTCTCTTAGACATTCTGGTAATAGGTTATTTATCCAAGTTGTTTTTCCTTCTCCTTCGGTGGAGATAAATACCAGCATGGAGTGATTGACCTCATCTTTTCTATACTTTTTTTCTATTGAGGCTATTATTCCTATCATAAAACCCTTTAGGTCGTAATACCATTGTTCTTGATTCTCTACTTCGACTGTTTGTGATAATTCGTGTATATAATTATTCATTGTCTCATCCCATTTTTCAAGGTTAAGTAGGTAATCTTTGAATGGGTGATAGGGTTTTACAAAATTACTCTTTAGTAGGTCTATTACTTGGGATGTTCTAAAGTCACAGTTATTTAGTTTTAGGTATCGAGATATGGTTGATGGGTAGTTTGAGCTCATAAGGGTATAGGTGCTCAGGAGGTTTGTGGTGTCTTCGAGGTCTATATATTCTACATTGTCGAGTATCTCGTTATAGAGTAATTTGTAGCGCGCGTTTATTAGTTCCTCTGCTTTTTTCTGCATCTCAATTACTGAGACTTTTTCTCTTTGCTTTGTCCTTTTGGGGACTCTTCGAATGATTGTTTTGCACTTTTTATGCAGCTGTCTATCTCGATAAAGGGTAGATTGAAATTTTGATTGGCAAAATCATAAAGCTCTTCTTCCTGAATATCATTTTTAAAGGCTTTACACGATAGATTGAACAAACAATTGTTTCTTGAGCCATCTTGGTTTGGGTATTGTTTGATTATTTTGTTGTAAATCTTCTCTATCTCTGTTGTTTCTTTGTAGTTATAGCTTTCAGAGTTTGTATTTATGTATAGTTTGGGATCATAGCTTGCAAAACATAACCTGCCTATGTCTTGACCTGAACGATCTATAACTATTTTATATTCTTGCTCGAAATAATTGGCTATATCGGCAAAGGCTTTTTTGTGGTTTTCTTGTCCTGTACTTTCTGATAACTTAACCAAGAATTTCACTCCTTTGCCCGAGGGAGATATAAAGCTTGAGAATACATAACTATTCTTCGACAATGCATCACGAAGATCTATTGCTGCTTGATTATCAATTAGCTTATCTATATCAAAGACTAAAATATTAGTATAAAGTTTAACATCTTTTAGTTGTCGTTTTTCTCCGAAAATGGCAGAAAATGTGACTGCGGGAAGGTTTTTCTTAAGATTTTCTGCTCCTTCTTTGTCTCCTTTTTCGAGCAATTCTCTGAGTGCATCTATCTGTTTTTGGTAGTAACCATTTTGTATTCTCTCTAGGTAATCTAATAGGCATATTGTGCCTAAATTCTTCGAAAACCTCATCCATTGACTTATTTGTATGTTATTGTTTTCCATTTTCACGCTTTATTAAGTTGCTATTGTTTGATATTATATTGATAATCTGATGAATATCATCGGAGCAATAAAATCTTTTGTCTAGATTTTGATCGATAAATAATTTAGTCTTCTTCAATTTATAGAAATAAGATGTGCTTATTCCGATTGCGAAGGCTAATTCCTGTCCTGAATAAAGTTTTTCTTTCATATTTTTATATTTAATAATTAATATATACGGCTAAATATCAGCCTAGTAATAATTAAAGTTACAATAATTTTTTCTTATAATAAAAATAGTTATTAGTCAAACAAACGAAGGGTGAGAGATATGAAAGAATATACTTGTTTTTTAGTTCTAGGATTATACTTTTTTGATGAGTTATTTTATACTTTATTATCAATAAACTATTTTAAATAGCATTGGTCATCATAGTTTATCACTCTATTGTTCAGTTATTTAGATAGTATTATCTTTGTACTGTTGGATATTCAACATATAACAATTTAAAAAGAAAGGAATGTTATGGCTATTGGCTATGTGCGTGTAAAACGTATGATTCACACTGGGTATAGTCCTGGTGAGAAGTATTTGGCAGTAATCCAAAGAGGTGGGATTATTGATTTTAATCAGATTGCTTCTGAGATTGCTCTTGTGAGCTCTCTTGGTGATGGCGATGTGATGAATGTTCTAAAGACCTTAGAACAAGTTATGGTGAAGTATATCACTAACGGATTAACGGTAAGGCTTGGATTGCTTGGTGCCTTTGTGCCTTCAATCAAAGCTACGGCTTGCGACACCTTGGAGGAGGTGACAGGCAGCACAATCATTAAGATTCGCTGTCGTTTCAACCCTTCGGTTTGGTTTAAGCTAAGACTAAAAGAGTCAAGGACAGAACTAAAATCGCTAGAGGTTAAAGGTTACCAAATAGATGTACCCGTTGTACCTGCACCGTAAACCCCGTAGAGACGCGATTCATTTATCGCGTCTTTTTTTCATTGAGACGCGATAAATCGCGTCTCTACTTTTTTTTATCACGTTTCATTTCCCCTTTATTTATATTATAGGTAAGGGATAAATACTAAGAAATTGCAATGGAGATTATTTTCTGAAAAATGAATATTATCATAGAAAAATTTGGTTGAATGGAATACATTTAGTAATTTTGCCGCCGAATAGGGAAAAGTAGTTTTCCTTTTCAACATTCAAAATATCCTTTCTAGGTTTTTTTGGATTATTAAGAACGAGACTAGAGAACAGGCTCTTTGACCCTCTGGCAACCTTCCCTAAGATATTTTGGAAAAGGTGCCAATACCTGCCGTAAAAAACGGGATAATAATTTAAACAAAAAAAATTATGACACAATCAAGTTTATTGGCTAAAAGCCCAAAAAGTTCAAAATCATCAACACTCGATTTTCGATGTTGTATGTCATGCCCAGATATTCTTTAAGTTAAAAGATACTCTGGCTACAATTTCCAAAAAAAAGGTAAATATTTTTTATTTCCAAAAAAGTTCATCAAATTAATTTAACCATTATTTTTATTGGTCAATATTCTAATATTTTTCCCACTTAATAATTTAATTAATTTCTTGCCTTTGGGCAGGTCTAAAAAATAATAATATGAAAATAGCCAAAGATATATCGGAATTAATTGGCAATACTCCATTAATTCAATTAAACAGAATTGGCAAGAATCTAAATACTGATATTATTGCCAAACTTGAATTTTTAAATCCTACTGGTTCTGTAAAAGACAGAGTGGGTTGGGCAATGATTGATGATGCCGAAAAAGCAGGATTGATTAATAACCAAACTACTATTATTGAGCCAACTAGTGGAAATACTGGAATAGCCCTTGCTTTTACTTGTGCGATAAAGGGATACAAGCTAATACTGACTATGCCAGAGAGCATGAGTGAAGAAAGGAGAAAATTATTAAAAGGTTTTGGTGCCGAATTGGTATTAACTCCTGCTAATCTAGGAATGAGTGGAGCTATTAAAGCGGCTGAAGAATTAGCTAAATCAACTTCAAACTCCTTCCTCGCTCAACAATTTAAGAATCCTTCTAATCCAAATATCCATAAAAGAACAACTGCTCAGGAAATTTGGAACGACACTGATGGAGAAATAGATATTCTGGTTTGCGGAGTGGGTACTGGAGGAACAATCACTGGAGTTACTGAGGAGTTGAAGAGGTTAAAGCCACAACTATTAAGCATTGCTGTTGAACCTCTCTCCTCTCCTGTTTTGTCGGGTGGTTCTCCTAGTGCTCATAAAATACAAGGTATTGGGGCTGGTTTTGTTCCTGAGATTTTGAACATAGGTATTATTGATGAGATTGTTCAAGTAAGCAATGAAGATGCTATAAATACAACACAAAGAGTTATGAAAGAGGAGGGAATACTATGTGGGATTTCTTCGGGTGCTGCTATTTGGGCTGCTATAGAAATTGCAAAGAAAAAAGAGAATATTGGCAAGAAAATTATTGTGATTTTACCCGATACTGCTCAACGCTATCTGAGTACTGATTTATATAAATTTGATTTGTAAAAGAAAGATGAAAAAGGAAGAGACTTCTTATAATAAGATTGCATTAGAACTATGTGATTTGATAAAATATAAATCACTATATCATGAATCTAATATAAATTCATTGATGCCTTCAATTATTGATTTAAAAGGGATATTGAATGATTTAAAGGAGATTTTGTTTATAGGATTTATTGGTGCTCAAATACAAGAGCATGCTTTGACTAGCCATGTGAGTGATAAGCTAAAAATGATTCAAATATCTCTCAAAGAACAAATAAAAAGAGGTTTATGTTTTAATAATTCTGAGAAGTCTCTAGATTATGATGAGTGTGAACAAGAAGCATTGGATAAAGCAATAGCATTTATTGAAAGTATGCCTAAAATAAAACAGCTTTTATTGACCGATATTATTGCCGCTTATAATGGAGATCCCGCTGCTAGAAGTTATGGCGAAACTATACTATGTTATCCTAGTATTGAAGCTCTCACTTATTATAGGGTTGCACATGAATTATATGGGTTAGGCGTTGAATTAATCCCTCGTATGATAATGGAAATTCTACATTCTAAGACAGGGATTGATATTCACCCTGGAGCAAAGATTGGAAAGTATTTTTTTATTGATCATGGTACTGGAGTTGTGATTGGTGAGACAACAATTATTGGAGATAATGTTCGTCTTTATCAAGGTGTTACTCTAGGTGCTAAGAGCTTCCAAATTGACGAAAAAGGAAACCCTATCAAGGGGATTGAAAGACATCCTATTATTTACGATAACGTGATTATTTATTCTAATGCAACTATTCTTGGTAGAGTTTCAATTGGAGAAAATTCAATTATTGGTGGTAATACTTGGATAACGGAAGATATTCCTGCAAATTCAAAAATATTTAATACAAAGTAAGAATGGAAAAATTGTCTTCCTCTGAAATAAATTTACACATTTAGAAACAAAAAGTGTAAGCCTAATTCAGTAAAAGATTATTATCATATAAAATAAATAATTGCTTTGTTATTGGGATAAAAATTTTACTGTGAGGCTTATTAGTTTTTAGGGAAAATGCTTGATGTTTTAGAGCATATTTCTCTTCCTACTCGGAAGCTATTGGATTCCACATTCTTACAAACTTAGGGGGAAGAGAAATTAATATTGGTAAAAAAAAAAAAGACGTGATAAATCACGTCTTTACATATTTTTATGATAACTAATCTATCATTATTAGTCTATCATTATTACTAAGAATTTGCTCTTACCCCAAAATGCTTGGCTATTTGTGATATCCATGCTTGTTGGTTTTTCTCCTCCATTGATTTTATATGAACTTGCAGGGTGAGATGTCATTACTTTAACTTTCTTCCCTCTTAATGGAATTTCATTGATTTTTCTAATATCAACCTTATTGTATTTTGATAAATCAGAATCTCCACTTACAGCAGTCTTTTTTCCCATTCCTAAGAAACCACCAGTTGAGCTAACTATACCTTGTGCTTGTAATTCTTTCTTTGTTCCAATTACGTAGTATGCAGTATTCTTTTCGTTTTCTATCTGAAGTATTTGTTGATCTTTTGTTGTATTTTGTTTTGAAAGGTTATCAATATTCTTGTTTAGGTTTTCGATAACGATTTTCTTTTGTTGTAATTCAGCTGTTAGAGTTTGAATTTGTGTTTCTTGTTCTGTGATACGTGTTTGAAGGTTTTCGATAAAAGATGTTAGTTCTTTATTTTTTGATCCTTCTTTATTTACTTGAGAGTTTAATTTAGCAATCTTTTGTTTGTTGTTGTTCAACATTTCGTTGATGTCTTGAATTTGAGAAGTAATTCTTTCACGAGTATCTTTAGAAACTTCTTTTGTATTATTCTTAAGCTTGTTTACATTACCATATTTAGAATTAACCTCAGAAAGGCTTTGTTCAATTGCGTTTAACTCTTGGAACAATGCTTCCATTTCATTATCCTTTGCTGTTAATACACTCTGGATTGAGTCTTGTAATTTTTGTTGTGTAATGATTTTGTCTTCTAGTTCTTTTTTACCACAAGAAGAAACGATAAGCGCTATAACACTTAATGCAAGAATTAATTTTTTCATTTTCTATTCAGTATTTATAATTAATATTTATTTTCTACGTTAATAAACAAGATTTGGTTTAAAAAGTTCTTTTTTATCGCCTTATCAAAAAAAGATTTATATCTTTGCAAGTGTAATAACGAGGCAAATTATATTATTATTGCCTTTTTATAAAAAATTTTATCGGGGTGCTTACTTTTTCATAAGTTTGCTGAGATTATACCCTTTGAGAGCTTAGGTAATGCTAGGCTTGAAAAAGAGCAGACTCTTGCTAATTTGTTCCCCTATATTTTTAATTAACTAATAATTGTTTGATGAAAACATTTAATGTTGCTCTAACTATTGCTGGTTCTGACTCTGGTGGATGTGCTGGTATTCAAGCCGACTTAAAGACCTTTAGTTCTCTTGGCGTTTTTGGCACTTCGGCTATTACCTCTATTACTGCTCAAAACACTGTTGGTGTAAATGAGGTTATTGCTATCGATAGCAATATGGTTAGGGCTCAAATCAAAGCTGTTTTAGATGACTTTGATGTTAGGGCCATTAAGACTGGAATGTTACTCACCCCTGAGAATGTTATTGCAATAAAAGAACTTCACAAAGAGAATATCCCTTTAATTATTGATCCTGTTATGGTTTCTACATCTGGAAACTCTTTAATCTTCGATAAGACTATTGAGGCCATTAAGCAGCACCTCTTCCCTATCGCTACAATTATCACTCCTAACCTCGATGAGGCTTCGATTCTTCTCTCTAGAAAGATTATCACAACTCTCGATATGACTAAGGCTGCCAAAGATTTTATTGATTTATATGGAGTTAATGCAGTATTGATTAAGGGTGGTCATTTAGATTCTGAGGATAACACTAATTGTATTGATGTATTACTTACTAAGGATAGTAATGAGCCTATATTCCTTGAGTCTCAAAGAATTATTACAAAGAATTCTCACGGCACTGGTTGTACTCTATCTTCTGCTATTGCCGGATATATTGCTCTTGGATATGATTTGATTGAAAGTGTAAAGATGGCTAAGGATTATATTACAAATGCTATTTATTTCGCTAAGGATATTAACTTAGGTCATGGTCATGGGGCTGTTAATCATTTCTTTAATCCAAAGAAACTTAATATTATAGAAACAAATAAATAATAAATATGAAAATCAAATTAAATAATAGAGATAAGATTCTTCCAGATAATCTCTCTATTACTGAACTTGTAAAAATTCTGGGCTATACTGATTCTTCGGGTATTGCTATCGCAATGGGAACTACTGTTATCCCAAAGACTGATTGGGATAATAAAAGACTTTCTGAGGGAGATAGTGTAACTATTATTCAAGCAACATGTGGAGGCTAGTAGGTTTTACTCCAGAGAATAGTGTCAAAGACGAAGTAGAGAGGATAATAGAGCTTCTTAAAGGGGATATTGATTATTTTCATATCCGTAAGCCAAAGCTTAGCGAAGATGAAACTCGTAGTTATATTCTAAGTTTTCCTTTGGCTTTAAGACAAAAACTAACTATTCACTACTTCCCTAAACTAGCCTTGGAGTACAATCTTGGAGGAATACATCTTAATTCAAGAAATCCTGAATTAAAGGATGAATTTCTGGGGAAAAGAATTTCTTATTCCTGTCATAGCTTAGAAGAGGTTAGAGAAAAAAAAGCGTTTTGCGACTATGTTTTTCTAAGTCCTATTTACAATAGTATTTCTAAGAAGGGTTATAATAGTGGATTTGACTTAATAGAATTACAAAATTCTAAAGAGATAGATGAAAAAGTCTTCGCTTTAGGTGGAATAAGAGAGGAAAACTTCAAAGAATTGAAAGAAATTGGATTTGGTGGAGCTGGACTTTTAGGTAGTATTTGGAAATAAAAAGAAAAATGAAATTAGAAAAGATACAATTTATTACACATCAAAATTCTAAGTATAATTATTTAGAATCCGCTAAGCTTGCCCTTGAGAATGGTATTCGTTTTATCCAACTTAGGATGAAGAATGCTTCAAAGGAGGATATTGTTTCGCTAGGTAAGATTATAAGAAAAGAATGTGATAAGTATAATGCTACACTTATTATCGATGATTATGTAGAGCTTGTGAGTGAGATTGGTGCCGATGGTGTTCATCTTGGGAAGATGGATATGTCTATTGATAAGGCTAGAGAGATTCTGGGAGAGAATAAAATAATTGGAGGCACTGCTAATAGTTTTGAGGATATTCTTTTACACTATAATAAAGGCGCTAACTATATTGGTCTTGGTCCTTTTCGTTTTACAAACACAAAGGAGGTTCTTAGTCCAATACTAGGTCTAGAGGGTTATAAGGAAATTATTGATAAGTGTAAAGAAAAGAATATTACTATCCCAATTTACGCCATTGGTGGGATTAGACTTGAGGATTTGAATTCAATAAAAGAAATTGGAGTATATGGCATTGCTATTAGCTCTATTATTCTCGATAGTGAGAATCCTATATCTTGCACAAAAAAAATATTAGATTTCTCTAAATAAAAATAAACACATTAATATATGCAAAAATTAAAAATCGCAGGTAAGGAATTTGATTCTAGACTATTCTTAGGAACAGGGAAATTTCCTTCAAATAAGATTATGGGTCAAGCTATTATTGCTTCTGGGACTCAAATGGTTACTACTGCAATGAAAAGAGTGGATATTGAGCATAGCGAAAAGGACGATATGCTTAAATATATCCCAAGAGATGAGATTGTTCTTCTTCCTAATACCTCTGGTGTTAGAAATGCTAAGGAGGCTGTTTTTGCTGCTCAGATTGCAAGAGAGGCTCTTGAAACGAATTGGCTAAAACTTGAGATTCATCCAGACCCTAAATATCTTTTACCAGACCCTATCGAAACCCTAAAGGCTACGGAAGAATTAGCAAAGCTTGGTTTTATTGTACTTCCTTATATTCAGGCAGACCCTGTCCTTTGCAAATTACTTGAAGAAGCTGGTGCTGCAACAGTTATGCCTCTTGGTGCTCCAATTGGCACAAATAAAGGTTTACTTACAAGAGAGCTTTTAGAGATAATAATTGAGCAATCAAATATTCCGGTTATTATCGATGCTGGTATTGGTGCTCCTTCTCATGCTGCGGAGGCTATGGAGATGGGTGCTGATGCTGTACTAGTAAATACTGCAATTGCAATTGCAAGAAATCCAATCGAGATGGCAAAGGCATTTCGTTTAGGAGTAGAAGCTGGTAGAATGGCTTATGAATCAGGATTAGGAAAAATTGCGAAGAGTGCAATGGCTTCTTCTCCATTAACATCATTTTTAGATTAATAATAATATGAAACAAGATATTTGTAAAGCGTTTGACGCATCAGAAAAGGTTTATGTAGACGGTAAACTTCACCCAATTAAGGTTGGAATGAGAAAGGTTACTCTTACCGACACAGTTGAAGACGGAGTGGCAACAAAAAATGGAGATGTATTGATATATGATACTTCTGGGTTTTACACAGACCAAAACCAAGAAATTGACATGAAGAAGGGCTTGCCTCGTTTTCGTGAGCAGTGGTTGAGTAAGAGAGATGACCTTATTAAACTTAATGAGTACACATCTGAGTACAGCAATCTTAGACTAAAAGACGAGGAATTAAAGGGTCTTCGTTTTGGAATAGACCATTTGCCTTATATTGCTAAGGAAGGCAAGGAAATAACTCAGATGGCATTGGCTAAACAAGGCATTATTACTCCTGAGATGGAATATGTTGCTATTCGTGAAAACCAATTAATAGAAGAGACTGGTCTTAATACCTATATTACTCCAGAATTTGTAAGACAAGAGGTAGCAGAGGGAAGAGCCGTTATTCCTGCCAACCCTAATCACCCTGAGGCTGAACCTATGATTATTGGTTCTAAGTTTTTAGTTAAGATAAATACAAATATTGGGAACTCTGCCCTAAGCTCCGATATTGAGAAAGAGGTTGAGAAGTCAATATGGTCTTGTCGTTGGGGTGGTGATACTCTAATGGATTTATCAACTGGAAAGCATATTCACGAAACAAGAGAATGGATAATTCGTAACTGTCCTGTTCCTATGGGTACTGTTCCAATCTATCAAGCTCTTGAGAAGGTTGACGGTATTGCAGAAAAGCTTAATTGGGAGATATATAAAGATACTTTAATTGAACAATGCGAACAAGGTGTTGACTATTTCACAATTCACGCTGGTTTATTACAAGAACATCTTCCTATGGCTGCTAAGCGTCTTACTGGTATAGTATCTCGTGGAGGTTCTATTATGGCTAAATGGATGAAGGAAAACCAAACACAGAACTTCCTTTACACTAATTTCAGAGAGATTTGTAAGATTCTTGCTAATTATGATGTTGCTGTTAGTCTTGGAGATGGTCTTCGTCCTGGTTCTCTACACGATGCTAATGATGAGGCTCAATTTGGAGAACTTGAAGCTCTAGGAGAACTTACTAAGATTGCTTGGGAATATAATGTACAGGTATTAATCGAAGGTCCTGGTCATGTTCCTATGCATAAGATTAAGGAAAATATGGATAAACAAGTTGAGGCTTGTTTTGGTGCTCCATTCTATACCTTAGGACCACTTACAACAGATATTGCTCCTGGATATGATCATATCACTTCTGCAATTGGTGCGGCTATGATAGGATGGTATGGAACTGCTATGCTTTGTTATGTTACTCCAAAGGAACATCTAGGCTTACCTAATAAGGAAGATGTTAGAAATGGTATCATGGCCTATAAGATTGCTGCTCATGCTGCCGATATTGCTAAGGGTCATCCTTCTGCAATGGTTAGAGACAATGCACTCTCAAAAGCTCGTTTCGAGTTTCGTTGGAATGACCAATTCAATCTATCTATCGACCCTGACCGCGCAAGAGAATACTATGGAGCTGAAAAGGTTCATGGAACTGCTTTTTGCACAATGTGTGGACCAAATTTCTGCGCAATGAGAATTTCTCGTGAAGTTTCTGGAAAAGGTAAGATAGAATAATTCACAAGGAAATGGAGACAAAATTTTATGATACAATAAAAGACCTTGATTGGGATGAAGTAACTAAGAGTATATACGAAAAGACAACTGAGGATGTTGAAAGAGCATTAAGTGCAAAGCATTTATCTATTGAAGATTTTAAGGCTTTGATTTCTCCCTCAGCAAGTAAATACTTAGAACCAATGGCGCAAAGAAGTAGAGAGATTACTCAGCGACGCTTTGGCAAGGTTATGCAGTTCTATGTGCCTTTATATCTTTCTAATGAATGTACTAATCACTGCATATATTGTGGATTTAACCATAATAACCCAATTGAGAGAAAGACCCTTAGCGATGAAGAAATATTGGCTGAGATAAAGGCAATAAAAGCAATGAATATGGATAATGTTCTCCTTCTTACAGGAGAACATCCAAAGAATGTTGGTATTGACTATATCGAAAACGCAATCAAGCTTTGTCGTCCTTACTTTTCAACAATTAATTTGGAAGTCTTTCCAATGAAGGTAGATGAATATAAGAGAGTTATTGATGCTGGAGTAAACTCTGTTTATGTATATCAAGAAACCTATAACGAGAAAATATACAAACACTACCACCCAAAGGGTATGAAGTCGAACTATAACTATCGTTTAGAGACACAAGAACGTCTTGCACAAGCTGGAATGCATAGAATAGGTCTTGGTTCTTTAATAGGTTTAGAGGAGTGGCGTACTGAAATGGTCTTTATGGCAATGCACCTTCGCTTTATGACTAAGAATTATTGGAGGTCAAAATATGCTGTTGCATTCCCAAGGATGCGTCCAGCAGAGGGAGGATTCCAACCTAATTTCATAATGAGCGACAAGGAGTTTGCGCAAACAATATGGGCTTACAGGATGTTTGACAACGATATTGAAATATCTATGACAACAAGAGAATCTAGAGACTTTAGGGATAATTTCGTTTCTTTGGGAATAACCTCGATGAGTGCAGGTTCAAAGACAGACCCAGGTGGTTATGCAAAACCAGACACAGAACTAGAACAATTTCATATCAACGACAATAGAAATGTAAAAGAAATGGAAGAAATGGTTCGCTCTAAAGGCTATGACGTAGTATACAAAGACTGGGACAAAATACTAAATTAAATATGACAAAAGAAGAATTAGATAGATACAATCGGCAGATTATCTTGCCTGAATTTGGAGTCTTGGCTCAGGAGAAATTGTGCAAGGCTTCGGCACTTGTTATTGGAGTTGGTGGACTTGGTTCTATTGCCTCTTTATATCTTGTTGCATCTGGATTTGGGAGGGTAGGATTAGTTGATAATGACATTGTATCTATCTCAAATCTTCAACGTCAGATACTTTATCGAGAAACAGAGATTGGAGAACCTAAGACCGAAAGAGCTAAGGATACACTCTCTAAGCTTAATTCTAGTGTCAAGATCGAAACCTATCCCTGCTTTCTAACAGAAGAAAACGCTATCTCGATAATTAAAGACTATGATATAATTATTGATGGAACAGATAATTTCAAGACAAGATATTTAATAAATGATGTCTGCGTTGGTCTTGGCAAACCTTTTGTTTATGGTTCTATTCAATCTTATTCTGGACAGGTATCGGTCTTTAATGTCAATGATAACTCTTGTAATTACAGAGACCTATTCCCAAATGCCGAAGAACTCTCATTAAAAGAGAATACTAATAAAGGTGTTATGGGTGTGCTGCCTTCTATTACTGCAAGCCTTCAAGTTAATGAAGCAATAAAGATAATAACCTCAACTGGAGAACCTCTTATAAACCAACTCCTAAGCTTTAATATCTCAAATAATCAATTCATAACCTTAGACCTAACCCCTACTCAAAAAGCCAAAGGAGATTCATTAGAAGCATTTAATAAACTAAAATAGGGAGCTTTTGGCTCCCTATTTTTTTAGAATCTACTAATTAATTAGTGATTTCCTTGATGACCTCCACCTTGATGTCCTCCACCGTGGTGTCCACCTGAATGCGTTCCTGTAACTGATCCTGTTTCTGTAGCTGTACATGTACCTGTTACTGTTGGAGGATTACCATGATGTCCAAAATGGTTTCCCTGATTTCCAACATGATTACCTTGATGTCCAAAATGATTACCAGTATTAGTACACGTTCCTGTAACAGTTCCTGTCGTAGTACATGTTTCTGTAAGATTTTTCTCAGAAGATTTCAAATCTTTAATTTCATCAAATCCTTCTGTACATGCCCAAAGACCAATTAACAAAATCGTCATTGCACTTAATGAATAAACTACTTTACGCATATTCGTTTGTTTAGGAGTTCTGTTTGTTTATCAATACTTTTGGATGAACTCCAACTACGTCCAAAAATATTCTTTGTCTTGGCAAAGATAATCACAAAACTCACAAATGCAAGGAAAAGTATACAAAAAATATATTAAATTATCAAATTGATAAATATATTTTCCTACCCAGAAAATATTTTATCTAAGTATCTATTTTCTACTTTCTTGCTTTATAAATATAGGAGTTATGAAGTAGAAATATTTTGTATTGGGGAAGATTAATTCTTTGTTTTTCTTAGAAGAAAAGTTTCGAATAACAATGAAAGAATCACTAGAATTAATAGAATAATAAAAAACGGAAGGGCATTATCTGATTTCTTAAAATATGATGCCACCATCTGTTGTTTTGTATCTATTACATTATAGTTCTGCAATCCATCTTTTTTTAACTCTGATTTGATTTCGTTTGATGTAAGAAAGCTTAGGTTTGACTCCACCCTATTATAATTAAGAGATAGACCTGCAATTATCTGACCATCGTTAACAATCTTATAATTCCCTGCATTCTTTACCTGAGAATGAATAATTAGACAAGTTCTTTGGTTATCTTTCGTTAGCCCAGGTATGAATTTCAGCTTATTGTCTAATGAAATTATCTCAGGAATATTTATCTTAGCAGAATTTTCAACATAAGATATATCAATTGGTTTATTATCAGTCAAAAAATAATAAGCCTCTGGAATAATTTGGCTATAAAGAGCCATATTCCAAAGCGTAGGCACAAAAAGGGCTTGATTTATTAGGTCTGTATTATCCTCCGTTAGATTTGTTGTAAATATATATACCTTACTCCCTCCTCTTTGGCTAAGTGCTAAGAAGTCATCATTGTTTTGGAGTTTCATAATATTCTCTCTTGAAACTTGTCCCAATTGAGATAGACGGAAGTATTTCCTAACAGAGGGCATCTCCATATTATCTACCTTAGTACTAAAGACTCCTCTAAAAAGATTATTTTCTTGATTTATTACCGATACCTTCGTTGGCTGATTAACAAGCGTTGAGTAATAAGGTAAACCAAGACTCTGCATTGAGCTTTGAAACAAAGAGAGGTTCATATTTTGCTTTGGAATAATAAGAATATCTCCTGAGTTTTCTCTATATCGTGATAGCTCTGAGGCAAGACCTGAAGAAAAATCAATAAGACCATTAAGAATAATAAGTGAATATATATTTAGGGTAGAAAAATCGATTGACTTCTCATTAATATTTGTAAGTTTTATCTCATTATTATCTGAAAATAGTTTAGAAATATAAGGATTTGGAGCTTCAGAATTGATTGATAAGACCTCTATTGCCTGCTTGGTTTGAAGAGTGAAGTAGAAATTATCGTCAAAAGTAATAGGATTATCAATAATACTTACATAGCCATATTGAATTCCATGCTTTTGAAGAGTAAAGTTCATCGTTATCTCCTGCGACTCATTTGGCTCGATATCAATACTTGAAACGCTTATTTGCTTATTGTCAAGGAATAGTTTTACCGAAACCTTCTCTGCCCTCACATCAGCCTTGTTCACAACCCTAACCTTTATTGCTACTTTCTGCCCTATCTGAAAAGTTGGATCATTAAAAGAAATGTAGTCAACATAAACATTATTTATATTATTTGCCTCAATAGGTACCAAAAGAGTATTGATGATAGAATCCTTTGGAAAATTCTTTGTATCGAAGGATGAACTTTGAAAATCTGAGACAAAGAAACAACGCTTATTAAACCCCTGTTTGGTATTTAGTAAATCGAAGCTTCTTTGAAAAAGCTTTGAATCAAAATTTGTCTGAGAACTTATCTCCACCTCTTCAAGTAACTCAAGAAATCTTTCTTTATTGACAAACTGCTGATGCCTTCCTTCCATATCCATTGTCAGTAAAGAAAAGACATCATCGCTCTTATATTGATTAGCTATCTCTCTAGCCTTTTTCTTTGCCTCATCTAAAACTCTTCCCTCTTTCGAAACATTCTGCATTGAAAAGCTATTATCAATAAATACAAGCACAGCATTTCGACCTTTGCCAACAAGTTTTTCTTCTCCACTAGGTATAAAAGGTTGCGCAAATAGAAGGACTATACAAATAATAGCAAGTATACGTGAGGCTAAGAGCAATAGGTTTCTAACCTTGTTTTGTTTCTTGGTGGTTATTTCAATATTCTTCAAAAAACTCACATTAGAAAAAATCACTTTCTTGAATCTTCTAAAGTTAAACAAATGAATGACAATAGGTATAGCAATTGCAAGTAAACCAAATAAGAAGAAAGGATTTAAAAACTGCATCTAATATACTGATTAGGTTATGTAATTCTAATGTCTCTGAGCTAACAAAATTATAACTTTATTCCTATAATGCAAAGGAAATTTTGTTTAAGATTAAAATTATATTATTTTTGTAGACGAATAAACAATTTATTCACTTAATAAATTTAATCCTTAACATTATGGAAGAGATAGTAGAACAAAAAAATGATTTAATTATTAATGAAAAAATTAAATCCTATTTATCAAGCTATACTAAGTGGGGTAGCTTTTTTACAATTCTAACATATATTTTTGCAGCCTTTGTTTTTGTACTTAGTTTCCTCTTTTTGTTTGTTGATATCTTTAATAGGGGGAATAAAAGCTACGGAATTATTATGTTTATTACCTATTTTCTTATTTCAGCCTTTTATTTAGTTATAGCAAGATATTTTCAAAAATCTGTCGAAAATATAAAACTTGGAGTAAACGATTGTGATCAAGAAATTACAGAAAAGGGGTTTTATTTCCTTCATAAACTTATGTCTACCGCTGGAATAGGAAGTATTATTTTATTAGTACTCTCTTTAATAATAGGAATGTTAACTCCAATATTATTTTTATAATATCGTAAATTAAAAAACAATTATTTATAACTTAAGACCATGAATAGAAATCTATTACTTATTAGTAATTCAACAAACCCTGGTGAAGAATATTTAGGATGGCCACAACAAATTATTTTATCTTTTTGCCAATGCCATGATGTGAAAAACGTATTATTTATCCCTTACGCAGGAGTAACTATGGGATATGATAATTATGAAGCAAGAGTAAAACCTATTTTTGAAAAACTAGGTCTTGGTCTTGTTAGTATTCATCGTTTCAATGACCCAATAAAGGCTGTTAATGAGGCTGAATGTGTTGTTATCGGTGGAGGAAATACTTTTCATTTGGTATCAGAATTATACAAGAATAGAGTAATGGGTGCAATATCTGAAAGAGCAATAAACGGAATGCCTTATATTGGATGGAGTGCAGGAAGTAATGTTGCAGGACCTACTCTAAAGACAACTAACGATATGCCAATAATTGAACCAGAGAGTTTCTATTGCATGAACTTAGTTCCTTTCCAAATCAATCCTCACTACACCGATTTCTTTGACCCAAAGCATGGTGGAGAGACAAGAGATGACCGTTTGAAAGAATACCAAACACTTAATCCAAATATGTGGATTGCTGGTATTAGAGAGGCTACAGCCTTATTGCTTGAGAAAGGAAATCTATCTTTGATTGGTCGTAACAATAAGATGAAGGTTTTCAAAGGAAATACCGACCCTATTGAGTATTCTTTAAACGATGATATAAACTTCTTGATGAAATAATCTTTCTAATGAAAGAAATAGAAATATTGAATAATGGTGGAATAATTCTTTATCCTACCGATACTATTTGGGGGTTGGGTTGCGATGCAACTCAACCCTTAGCTATTAAGAAAATAATAGAATTAAAGGGAAGAGATGAGAGTAAAAACCTTCTTATTCTTGTGAAGGATATTGAAATGCTATTAAACTATGTTGAGAATATACCTAAAGAGGCTCTTGGGCTAATAGAAAACACACCCACTCCCCTAACGATAATATACCCTAAGGCAAAGAATCTTCCTATTGAGTATTTATCACAATCCCAAAGTATAGGTATTAGAATTCCAAAACATAGTTATTGCCAAGCTCTTCTTTCAAAGTTTGGAAAACCAATAGTATCAACATCAGCAAATATATCTGGAGAGCCTTCTCCTATTGACTTTTATTCAATAAGCCAAAAAATAAAAAATGGAGTAGATTATATATCGGAAATTGAAAAAGATAAAATATCCAATAACCTTGGTTCAAGCATAGTATTAATAAAAGATACTGGAGAAATAATAAAAATTAGATAAGCCTATTATAGCCTTGCAACTAATTTATTAATATCTATTGTCTTTGAACAATTGAAATGTTGCTTTGGGCATTGTTTATATCCATGTAATCCACATGGTTTGCAAGAAAGTAAGAGTTCCGATTGAATAATAACCGAATCATCGCTAAGAGGAGTAAATCCAAACTCAGGAGTTGTGCAGCAGAATATTGCAGTAATTGGAGCATTAACCGAAGAGCAGAAGTGTAGCGGTGCAGAATCGTTAGTAAAATTCATTTTAGCCTCCCTCATTAATGAACATGATTCCAAAAAATTAAGCTTACCTGCAAGGTTAATACATTTAGTATGATTAATAGATTGTTTAATTTCATCACATAATACTAAATCATTAGCACCTCCAAGAAGATATATTGTGGAATCCTTATCCACTCTACTAAGAAAATCTATCCAACCTTGTTTATGAAACTGTTTTGTATACCATAGCGAAGCAGCAGATATGGTATAATAAATACCTCTCTTATATTCCGACATCTTTGCATCCGACTTTTTAGTTGGATAAAGTCTTGGGTAATATTTTTTATCCTCCCTTTTGCAAATATCTTCTATCAAAAGATAATTTCTATCTATCTCGTGAACAAACCTATCCTTGTCGATAAGATGTTTAACCCTCTTTGTAAAGAATAACGAGAGAGGATTCTTTGAAAAACCTATTCTTTGTTTAGCCTTCGAAAATAATGTTATAAGTCCACTTGAAAGAAAACGTTGGACATTTATCACAATATCATATTTTTCCTCTCTTATCTCAGTAATTAGAGCCAATAGGTTAAGGTATTTTTTATCTCTTTTATTCCATATCCATACTTTACCTATAAAAGGATGATCTTCGAAAAGAGATTCTATTCCTTTTTTCACAAGAATATCAAGTTTTGCATCAGGAAAATTTGAATGTAACTGTTCTAGTAATGCCGTTGCAAGAACAACATCACCAATAGAGGCAGTTTGAATAACGAGAATTTTCTTCATATACTTTGTTTGAAAGGATTTGCAAATATAGCAAAAAAAGCGAAAAGGCCGAGATTCACATCGTGGCCTTTTCAAAAGTTATGTTTAAAAAGAAAGGAATGTATTTATGTGAATAAATACCAAATAAATTATTCTACAATATAATTCCAATTATGAGTATCAGGCTCTGTACCTAATTGAATTCCTCTTAAAAGGTTATATAATTTTGTAGAAGTTGGTCCTGCCTCGGTTCCGAAGTTATATTCTTTACCTGTTTCTCTATCTACAATTTGTCCGATAGGAGAAATAACAGCCGCAGTACCACAAGCTGCAACTTCTTCAAACTCTTTTAATTCTTCAATAGCAACTGGACGTTGTTCAACCTTAAGACCTAAGTCCTCTGCTAAAGTTCTTAGAGATAGGTTAGTGATTGAAGGAAGAATTGAACTTGATGAAGGAGTTATATATGTATTGTTTTTAATACCAAAGAAATTTGCAGCACCTACCTCATCAATAAATGAATGAGTTGAAGGGTCAAGGTAAATACAATTAGCATAACCTTCTGCGTGAGCTCTAAAGCCCGATTGTAAAGATGCAGCATAGTTACCACCTACCTTGATAGTACCAGTTCCATGAGGAGCAGCTCTATCGGCATCTTTTACTATTTGGAATTTTACTGGGTTAAATCCTTCTTTGAAATAAGGACCTACTGGACCAGCAAAGACCATAAACAAATATTCGTCAGCTGGTTTAACACCTACTTGAGCACCAGTCCCAATCAGTAATGGTCTTAGATATAAAGAAGCACCACTTTCTGCAGGTGGAACGAATCTTTCGTTTAGTTTTACAACCTTAGCACATGCCTCAACAAATAAATCTTCTGGAACAGGTGCCATCATAATACCATCAGCAGAACGCATCAAACGTTTTGCGTTTTCATCTGGACGGAACATTCTGATTTTTCCATCTTCTCCTCTAAAAGCTTTTAAACCTTCAAAGGCTTCTTGTCCATAGTGAAGACAAGTTGCAGCCATGTGCATTGTGATTTCTTCCGATTGAGAAACTTCCAATTCACCCCATTTACCATTACGGTAGTAACAACGTACGTTGTAATCTGTTTTGAAATAGCCAAAAGGCAGGCTTGACCAATTTATATCGCTCATAATAATGTTTTAAAAAAAACTTAGTTTGTAATAAAATAGTTACAGATTGCAAACATACAGATTTTTATTTATTTGGTCAAATATTCTCCTTTTTCTTTTTTCAATATTTCTCGCAAAGAATTATCTTACAGTTTATTAAAAACAAATAAGAGTCACATTTTGGCAACTCTTATTTAATAATTAATTATAAACTATAGTTTAATTTGCTATAGAGAATAGAATATTTCCTAATCTAACATTAGTGCCTCCAACAATATTTATTGTTGTATCTTTTAATATTAAATTAGTAGTAATATCTTTAAACTGTAAAGAATATGTTCCAGTATATAATCCATGTATTTTAAAATAGTTATCTGATGTTACGTCAGAGACAGTTGAAACTGTATCCGATCCTGAAACAACAAAAACATTCATTGTTAAAAAAGATGGAATAATATTACCATCGATATAAGATGTGTTTTGAACTATATAAGCTCTAATCACAGGCTTTAGAGAATAATCTCCATTTCCTTTTTCAACAATTGAACGGTCAGCATCGAAGTCGATCATAACAGCATATCCACTTTCTGTTGAAATACTTTCATGGATATTAATTTTCAAACCAGAGGTCGCCGCACTTGGAGTTTCAAGTGTTTTAATGGTTCCATCTGCCAATTTAATAGTATTATTTGTTCCTAAGACTAATCTCATTTGATTAATTCTTGTTCCTGCATCAAGTTTGATATTCGCTAAAAGAGTATCTAAACCATTTGTTAGGTCTAATAAATTATAAACATCCTGAGTAACGGGTAACTTAACCCAATTTTCTCCTGAAACAGAATAATAAACTTCCTTAACTTCAATATTGACTTCTTGGAAATTTTGGGAAGAAGGAGCATCGGTTAATAAGAACTTTACGTCCATTTGTTTAGTTGCCTCATCATCTCGACAAGCAACTACAGTTGATAACAAAGCAACTGCAACTAAAATTTTCAATAGTTTCATAGTAATAATATTTAAATTAACATGTATATAACGATTTGAATTAACCGCATACCATATAAGAAACTATATAACCTCGAATATGTTTCTTGGGTATGATAATTTATGAAGAAATAAGGCTTTAGCAGGAACAGATACTCCAGCCAAAGACCTATCCTTTGACTCAATTATTCTACAAAAGTCCTCAATTGTGATTTTTCCTAAGCCTACATCTAAAAGCGTACCAGTAATGGAACGCACCATATTTCTAAGAAAGCGATTAGCACTTATAGTAAAGACCAATAATCCATCCTTTCTCTCCCAAAAAGCCTCAAGTATTGTACAATTATTATTATTGACCTGAGTATGGAGTTTAGAGAAAGAAGTAAAGTCAATATAGTTGAATAGACATTTTGCAGCCTCATTCATCTTTTCAATATCAAGTTTGCGACCAAAATAATAAGAATAATCATTATTAAATGGTTGCTTATCCTCTGCCACATAATATTTATACGTTCTTGAAATGGCGTCGAAACGAGCATGAGCCTCATCCTTCATCTTAAAGATATTGAGGATACTAATCTCATGAGTAAAATAACGATTGAGCTTAAAGCGTAGCTGCTCCAACTTTTCTAAACTCATCTCATCAAAGTCGAAATGAGCATAATAATCACTAGCATGAACACCTGTATCGGTTCTTCCGCAACCCGTTACACCAATCTTTTGTCTTAGCAAATGTCCCAAAGCAACCTCAATACTCTCTTGCACCGAAGGCTCATTGGGTTGTATCTGCCAACCACAAAACCCACTACCATTATAAGCCAAATGCAAAAAATACCTCATCAATCATAAATATTTCAACTGCAAAAGTACAAAAATTATCCAAACCCCTACCTTCCCACAAAAACAAAAAAACTTCGTAATTTCATCAAAATACGAAGCATTCACACCAAAATATCTTCACATTTTTAAAAAAATACGAAGATATTTTTAGGCAAGAAAAATAAAAAAGACTGGTATAATCAATATATACTATTGAATTATTAATTTTTTGGAAATATTGATTGTTTCGTTTTGAACAGAAACATTATAAACACCTTTTTCATAACCCCTAACATCAATCACTAGCTTCATATCCCCAACATTAAGTGTATAATTATAAATAACCTTTCCAACTAAATCCATAATCCTAACCTCTGCCTTAGACTTTAAACCCTCAATCTCTAATACTGCTTGATCACTTGTTGGATTCGGATAAATCTTAACAAAAGTACTATTGTCATTAATGTCATTTAAGCCTACTAGTTGAATACATGTATCTATACTAGCTTCAGAATAGCAATATATATTGCTGCGGATATTTACACCACTAAACTTGTAGCAATAATTTGTCGAGCCTATGATGGTATCTAAAAAATTATTTGTTGTAGAACGTCCAATAATACTATCATTACGATATATATTATAGTAAGAAGAATTTCCTTGCCATGAAATCAATAGATTATTACCTATTATTTGAAAAGTAGGAAAATAAGGAACATCAGGAACATCAACCACTCTAAGATATAAACAATCAATACTATCGCATCCAGTATTATTTGTATAATTATGATAATACAATCCCTCAGAATTAATTAATGTATCCACAAAGAAAAAGCTTTCTCCATTACAAATTAATCCTAAGCTATTAGTTGTTATTGGCAAAGAGGGTTGAATATTAGTAAAATCATCCCACTCATTTGAAGCTCTATATAATGAATCAGAGCCACAAGGAACAAAAATATCAATAGTATCTCTAACCACAAGAAATGCTTCCGACAAAACTACCGGAGGGATATGAGAATAGGAATAAATTGAATTCAAACCATAACAACCAGTAAAAGCACCCGAGCCGATTGAATCAATAGTACTTGGTAATACTATCGAAGACATGATTTCACAACCATAAAAAGCATTTCTACTTATTGATGTAACGGCATAATCCTGAGAATTAAAAAATACATAAGCAGGTATTTTTATAGTATCCTTATAAGTATTAAGATAATAGAAACAATTAATCCCCCTATATGTTACTTCAACACTATTTGGAGAAGTAATATTGTAGTAAATGGTATCTCCATCGCTGTTTACCGAGGAAAAATCTTGGGCATAAATTATTGGGCATAAACCCAAAAGAAATAAATAAAAAACCAGTAAAGACTTTTTCATAAGCATAGATTTTAAAATGTATAGAACAAAATAATAAGCACTAAGAAATATTTTCAAATATCTAAACATAAAAAAACGTAAAAAGTAAGTAAAAAGTAAGTAAAACAAAAAGGCTACCTTTTGGGTAGCCTTTTTTAGTTTATTTGATTTTGGATTGGGATTATTTTATAAATCCTGATCTTTTTAGTAATGCATCATTTGTTGGTTCTTGTCCACGGAATGCTTTGTAAAGTTCCATTGGGTGTTTCTTACCTCCTTGTGAAAGGATGTTTTTACGGAACGATGTAGCTACTTCTTTGTTGAAGATACCTCTTGCTTTGAACACTGAGAATGCATCTGCATCAAGAACTTCAGCCCATTTGTAACCATAGTAACCTGAAGCGTAACCACCTGAGAAAATATGTCCAAATTGTGTTGACATTACAGAACCAGCAACTATTGGTAATAATTCTGCTTTTGAGCTATTCCTTCTTTCTATTGTTTCAACATCTCCACTTACTGGTGCTGTAATATTATGCCATCCCATATCAACTAAGCCTAAGTATAATTGACGAGCAGATGTATAACCTTGAAGATATTTCTCGCTATCGATTATCTTTTGCACTAATTCTTGAGGTATTTTTTCACCAGTTTTGTAGTGTACTGCAAACATATCTAAGAATTCTTTTTCTGTTGCAAAGTTTTCCATAAATTGTGATGGTAACTCAACGAAGTCTCTGTAAACAGAAGTTCCAGCAACACTTTCGTATGTACATTCTGATGATAAGCCATGAAGAACGTGACCAAATTCATGCAAGAATGTGTTATATTCATCGAAAGTAAGCAAAGAAGGTTCAGTCTTTGTTGGTTTTGTGAAGTTACAAACCATTTGGATAAGAGGACGAATATCTTCACCATCTACAACTTTTTGTTCTCTGAACGATGTCATCCAAGCACCTGAACGTTTGCTAGCTCTAGGGAAGAAGTCCATATAGATAATACCCATAAATTTATTCTTAGCCTTGTCCTTAACTTCGTAAACAGTTACATCTGGGTGATATTTTTCGATAGTAGTGTTTTCAGTAAACTCATAACCATATAATTTTTCTGCAAGAGCAAAGATTCCATTTCTAACTTTTTCTAGTTGGAAATATGGTTTTGTCATCTCAGGAGAGATAGAGTATTTTTCATTTTTAAGTTTTTCTGACCAATAAGAAAAGTCCCAACGTTGAAGAGCATCTTCGTTAAATCCTTTTGATTTAGCATAGTCGGTAACTTGTTTTAGGTCATTCTTTGCAAAAGGCATAGATGCATCTAAAAGGTTATTGATAAAACCTAAAACCTTAGTAGGGTTTTCTGCCATACGGTCTGTTAATACATATTCAGAATATGATTTATAACCTAGAAGTTGAGCCATTCTAAGACGAAGGTTAGCTATCTTGATAACATTATCCTTATTATCATTAGCGTTATTGTTATTTCCCTTTGTGTTAGATGCCATCCATATTTGTTTTCTTAGTTCTCTGTTTTCAGAATAAGTAATAAATGGAATATAGCTTGGATAATCTAAAGTGAAAACCCATCCCTTAACCTTACGAGCCTTAGCAGTCTCAGCTGCTGCATCGATAGCATATTTTGGTAAACCAACTAAATCTTTTTTGTTTGTAAGAACTAATGAATAAGCATTGTTTTCAGCTAAGTTATTCTTGTTATATTTCAAAGATAGAAGAGATAATTCTTGAGATATTTTTTTATACTCTTCTTTTGCACCGCCTTGAAGTAAAGCTCCGTTTTTGATAAAACCTTTATAAGTCTTGTCTAAAACCATTCTTTGTTCAGCAGTCAATGCAATATCGTCTCTCATATCATAAACCTGTTTTACTTTTGCAAATAATTCAGGGTTCATATTTAGGTCGTTTGAATATGAAGTTAAGTCTGGAGTAATATCTTCTGCTATTTTTTGTAACTCATCGGATGTGTTTGATTCGTTTATATTAAAAAATACTCCCGTTACTCTACTTAATAAACCACCTGCTCTTTCCAAAGCAATAATAGTGTTCTCGAAAGTTGGTGTTGCTCTGTTAACGATGATAGCATTCACATCTTTTTTAGCCTCCTCTAAGGCATACATAATTGCTGGTTTGTAATGCTCATTCTTAATTGAATTAAAAGGAGCTGTTTGATAAGGAGTGTTCCAAGACTTAACCAATGGGTTTGTAGCCTTAATTTGAGCAGCCTCCTCTGGCTTCATCTGAGCCACTAAAATTGTTGAAAAAGCTGTCATAACCAATGTAAATAAAGTTAATTTGTTCATTTGATATTATTATAATTTGTTCTTTTGTACTTTAAGGTCTTTAATATGCTAGTTGTGATTGTTAAAAAAGACAAGCTGCAAAGATAAAATATTTATTTTACTAGACAAAAAATAGAGCATATAGGGCTAAGTTTTTTATCCTTTGAACAAAATGTTTTATCTTTGCATCTTGATATTTTTATTCATTAATATTAAATAGATATGAAAAAAGCTTACGTGTTCCCTGGACAAGGGGCTCAATTTGTTGGTATGGGCAAAGAACTATACGACAATAATACTCAAGCAAAAGAAATGTTTGAAAAGGCTAACGATATATTAGGCTTCCGTATAACCGACCTTATGTTTAATGGTACAGACGAAGACCTTCGTCAAACTAAGGTTACTCAACCAGCTATCTTCCTTCACTCTGTAATACTTGCTCATTCTTTAGGAGAAGGCTTCACACCAGATATGGTTGCAGGTCACTCTCTTGGTGAATTCTCAGCACTTGTTGCTGCAAAAGCTATGAGCTTTGAAGATGGACTAAGACTTGTTGCTGCTCGTGCAAATGCAATGCAAAAGGCATGTGAGGCAGAACCATCAACAATGGCTGCTGTTCTTGGCTTAGATGACGCTAAGGTAGAAGAAGTTTGTGCCGCAATCGAAGGTGAGGTTGTTGTTCCAGCAAACTATAACTGCCCAGGACAATTAGTAATCTCTGGTTCTATAAAAGGAATTGAGACAGCTTGTGAAAATCTAAAAGCTGCTGGGGCAAAGAGAGCTCTTCCTTTAAAGGTTGGTGGCGCTTTCCACTCTCCTCTTATGATGCCAGCTCAAGAAGAACTTGCTGCTGCAATAAAGAATACTAAATTCAACACACCTATATGCCCTGTTTACCAAAATGTAAACGCTAAACCAATGACAGACCCTGAAGAAATAAAATTAAACCTTATTGAACAATTGACTGCTCCTGTTCGTTGGACTCAAATTGCTGAGGCAATGGTTAACGATGGTGCAACAATATTTACTGAGGTTGGTCCAGGAACAGTGCTTCAAGGATTAATCAAAAAAGTAAAAGCTGACGGAGAATTTTATTCTGCATAATAAAATATAAATGGATTTTTTCACTCTTATCAATAAAAGACAAAGCGACAGAAAGTTTTCTTCCAAACCAATAGAAGAAGATAAATTAATGCGATGTATTGAGGCTGCAAGAATTTCTCCTTCGGCTTGCAATGCACAACCTTGGACCTTTGTTGTTGTTGATGATGTATCAAAAAAAGAAAAAGTTGCAAAATGTGCTGTAAGCCTAGTAATGAATAAATTTGTTACCCAGGCTCCAGTTATTATTGCAATTGTATTGGAAAAACCAAATCTAACTTCAAAGATAGGCTCTGTTGTAAAAGACAAAGAATATCCTTTAATAGATATTGGTATTGCTGCAAATCAGTTTTGCCTTCAAGCCTCTGAGTTAGACTTAGGTACATGTATTATTGGGTGGTTTGACGAAAAAGAAGTCAAGGCACAATTAAATATACCTGATAACAAGAGAGTGCCACTACTAATTGCAGTTGGATACTCCGAAGCAAACCAAAGAACAAAAATCCGTAAACCATTAGAAAAAATGTATAGACGCAATTCTTATTAAAGGATTGCGTTCTTTCGTAAGAACATATTAGATTTAAAAACAAATAAATAATTAAATGATAACAAATAATTTCGCTCCAAGACATAACGGACCTCAAGATGAAGATGTCCAAAAAATGCTAAAAGTTATTGGACTTAACTCTATCGATGAAGTTGTTGATAAAACAATTCCTGCTTCAATTAGAATGAAGACTCCTTTAAACCTTGAAAATGGCATGAATGAGTTTGAATACCTTAACCATATGAAGGCTCTTGCAAGCAAGAACAAAATCTATACTTCATTTATTGGTATGGGATATTATAACACCATCACTCCTGCTGTTTTACAAAGAAACATTCTTGAAAACCCAGGTTGGTATACATCTTATACTCCTTACCAAGCAGAGATTTCTCAAGGTAGACTAGAAGCTCTTTTCACATTCCAAACTCTTATCACAGATATGACAGGAATGGCTCTAGCAAATGCTTCTATGTTAGATGAGGCTACATCGGCTGCTGAAAGTATGTTAATGTTCTTTGGCTCTCGTTCAAGAGAACAAGTAAAAAATAATGTAGTAAAATTCTTCGTTGCAGAAGATTTATTCCCTCAAACAATAAGCGTTATCAATACAAGAGCTCTTCCAAGAGGAATTGAAATTGTTATAGGTAACCCTGATAATTTTGAGTTTGACTCTTCTTTCTTCGGAGCAATAATCCAATACTCAAACGCTCATGGTTTAGTTAGAGATTTCTCTGGCTTTATGGCTAAGGCTAAAGCAAACAAGATTTATGTTTCTGTTGTTGCAGACCTATTATCTTTAGCTCTCTTAGAAGCTCCTGGTGCTTGGGGTGCTGATGCTGTTTGCGGAACAACTCAACGTTTTGGTTGTCCAATGGGCTATGGTGGTCCTCACGCAGGATACTTTGCTTGTACAGACGAGTTCAAGAGAAGCATCCCTGGACGTATTATTGGTAGAACAGTAGACGCTCAAGGCAATGAGGCTTATCGTTTAGCTCTTCAAACTCGTGAACAACACATAAAGAGAGAAAAAGCTACTTCAAATATATGTACTGCATCTGCAATGGTTGCAATCGTTGCAGGACAATATGCTGCTTGGCATGGTCATAATGGTATTAAAGCCATTGCTCAAGATATTAACTGCCACGCAGGATTACTTGCTAAAGAAGGTGGAAAATATGGTTTCAAACAATTAAACCAAAATTATTTCGATACAGTTAAGTTTGAAACTCCAGAAGGAATTTCTGCTGAGCAAGTATGCGCTGAGGCTGTTAAGAACAAAATGAACTTCAACCTAATAGATGCTAAGCATTTTTCAATAAGTGTTGACGAAACAACAACAAAAGAAAATGCAGAAACAATACTAACAATATTCGCAAACCTTGCTGGAAAGAATTTTGAAGCAGGCGTATGTAAGGGCGATTGCGGAAAAGGTTCAATACCTACTTCTTTAGAAAGAAAAACAGGCTTCCTTTCTCATGAGTCATTCAATAAGTATCATAGCGAAACAGAGATGATGCGTTATTTAAAGAAATTGGAAGTAAAAGACCTTTCTCTAAACAGAGCAATGATTCCACTTGGAAGCTGCACAATGAAGCTTAACGCTGCAATGGAAATGATTCCTTTCACATGGCCTGAGTTCTGCTCAATACACCCATTTGTTCCAAAAGACCAAGCAGAGGGTTATTTAGAGATGATAGAAGATATGGATAGAATTCTTTCTGTTGTTACAGGATTCGAAAAAATGTCTCTTCAACCAAACTCTGGTGCTGCTGGAGAATATGCAGGATTAATGACAATACGTAACTACCAAATAAAAAATGGTATGGAAAACCGTAAGATATGTTTAATCCCTTCTTCTGCTCACGGAACAAATCCTGCTTCTGCTGCAATGGCAGGTATGGATATTATTGTTGTTAAGGCAACAGACCACGGTGAAATAGATATTGAAGACCTAAGACAAAAAGCTGAGGCTAACAAAGATAACCTATCATGTTTAATGATAACCTATCCTTCTACTCACGGAGTATTTGAAGAGGCTATCCTTGAAATCATTAAGATTATCCACGATAATGGTGGTTTAGTATATATGGATGGTGCTAATATGAATGCTCAAGTAGGGTTAACAAGCCCTGGATATATGGGTGCTGATGTTTGTCACTTAAACCTACATAAGACCTTCGCAATGCCTCATGGTGGTGGTGGTCCTGGTGTTGGACCAATAGGTGTAACAAAACAATTAGTAGACTTCCTTCCTTCTCATTCTGAGGTTGAAGTAGGTGGTAAGTTTGGTTCAGCAGTTGCTGCATCTCCTTATGGCTCTGCTCAATTATTGGTAATCACTTATGGTTACCTAAAGATGTTAGGTGGAGATGGAATGACTGAGGCTACAAAATATGCAATCCTAAATGCAAACTATATGAAGACTCGTCTAAGCGAGGCTTATGATATTCTTTATGTAGGAAAACAAGGAATGGTAGCTCACGAAATGATATTAGATTGTAATTCATTCTCTCTATCTTCAGGCATTCAATGTGGAGACGTTGCAAAACGTTTAATGGACTATGGCTTCCATGCTCCAACGGTTGCCTTCCCTGTTCATGGCACTCTTATGGTTGAGCCAACAGAGAGCGAACCACTAGAGGAAATGGATCGTCTATGCGATGCACTTATCAAGATTCGTCAAGAAATTCGTGATATTGAAGAAGGCAAGGCAGACAAGGCAAACAACCTAATAAAGAATGCACCACATACAATGCAAGTTATTTGTGCAGACACTTGGGACAAACCATACTCTCGTCAAGAGGCTGCTTTCCCACTTCCTCATGATGACAAATACTGGCCTTCATGTGGAAAGGTAGATGATGCCTTTGGCGACAGAAACCTAGTTTGTTGTTGGATACAAGAATAAATTTCCTACCAAGAATAAACAAATTCTTAAAGCAGGCTATCTCAAAATAAAAGAGATAGCCTCTTTTTTTTATATAAAATATTTTGCCATATCAGTATTATTATATAATTTTACACCAAATTTACAGCTAAACAATATTAAATAAAGAAAGATTATGAAGAAAATTTTAATTTCAATGCTTTGCCTTTTGGTATCCCTTATCTCTTTTTCACAAGAAAAACATCTAATTGAAGGGAATATTAATATTATCAACCAATCAGGTAATAACACTAAAACTATCACAGGATATGGATTAACAGCAGGGTATTATTACAAAACAAAGTTAGGCTATATTGGACTTTCTACAACTTATGAATTTTCTGATATTTCAACTATAAATAAGAGTATATATCTAAAACCAACTATAATGCCTTGTTATACAATTACAGATAGACTTAGATATACTCCAAAACTATATGTTGCTTTTGGCTATGGTACTACACAATCAGATAATTACTATATTGGAATACAACGTTTTTTAAATTATGGAGCTGGTATCAATCCATTTGTATTTGATTTCAAAATCTTTAAAAACCTAGCAGTGAGTTTTGAGTTTGGGCAATTTGGATTTACAATGATTGAAAACACGTCTAATGATAACAGAGTCAATTTATTAGAGGTAAATCTCTTTGATAATGTCAAGGGAGGAATTAGACTAATATTCTAAGGTGAAGGCTCTTCGACTTGCTTTTCTATTATTTACATTAAACCTAATAGGTTGTGCTAGTGGTGAATTTGCTCTACAAAGTGGAGATTTATTATTCCAAGCAAACCCACCCTCCGAAAAGACAAAGGCAATAAAAGGAGCAGGAAAAGGATATAATGGCTTAGAGTTCTCTCATGTAGGCATTGTGGATATTCAAGGCATAGACACTATAGTAATTGAGGCAACAACACAAGGTGTAAGGTCAATTCCTATAGCAATATTTCTAAAAAAATCCGACAAAATAAAGGGCAAGCCCTATGTCTTTGTAGGAAGGCTATTACCAAAATATCATTATCTAATTCCCTCTTCAATCGAGAGAGCGAAGAAAGAAATTGGGAAAGTCTACGACTCGGTATTCTTACCCAACAATTACGCCTTATACTGCACGGAACTAGTCTATGAAAGCTATAGAGATAAGGACAACAAACCAATATTCGAAAGCAAGCCAATGAGCTTTAAGGACAAAAAAACAGGCAAATATTATCAAGTATGGATTGACTTCTACAATAAAGTAGGAATACCAATACCCGAAGGCATAATAGGAACCAATCCCAACGACATGTCGAACTCCAAGGCAATAAAGTGCTATAAATATTTTTAGTGTCTATATCTATATAAAAAAAGCGACAAATCTTTCGAAATGTCGCTTTATTTTTATTTTGAGGAGAAATACTAGTATCTTCTTTCTTTGATACGAGCTTTCTTTCCTGTAAGTCCTCTTAAGTAGAAGATTCTTGCTCTACGAACTACACCACGTTTGTTCACAATAATTTCATCAATAAATGGTGAAGAGAAAGGAAAAATTCTTTCTACTCCAACACCTCCAGAAATCTTACGAACTGTAAATGTTTCAGTAACTCCACTGCTAGAACGTTGAATAACGTCGCCACGGAATTGTTGAATACGTTCTTTATTTCCTTCTACGATTTTATATGATACAGTTACTGTATCACCAGCTTTGAATGCAGGAAATTCCTTGCGCTCTGTTAAGCTGTCAACATATTGCATTAATTCTGTCTTACCCATGTCTTTTTATCTCTTTTTAAGGATTATAAAATCTAATTAATTATTCTTCACTCTATTTACAACAGCAGTGAAAGCCTCTGGATGATTCATTGCTAAATCTGCAAGAACCTTACGGTTTAACTCGATGTTGTTTTTGTGAAGTAGTCCTATGAATACTGAGTAAGAAACATTGTTCAAACGACAACCTGCATTGATACGGTTGATCCATAATGCACGGAACTCTCTTTTTTTAACTTTTCTATCGCGATAAGCGTATTGTTGACCTTTTTCCCATTTGTTTTTAGCAACGGTCCATACATTCTTACCTCTGCCCCAAAAACCTTTTGTACGTTTTAGGATTTTTTTTCTGCGTTGACGTGATGCAACGTGATTGACTGATCTTGGCATAAATTTTAATTTTTTTTCGTACTAGCGTTCTCTTTCAAGAATCTTTTAGGCTAGTGACAATGGTTAATAACTCCTTTTCGGCATTAATTATTTTATGAGCATCTCTAAGATACGAGGTGTATCAGCTACACTTACTGTACCAGTGTGTGTAAGATTTCTCTTTTGCTTAGTCGTCTTCTTTGTAAGAATATGACTATGGTACGCATGCTTTCTTTTAATTTTGCCTGTTCCAGTTAGCGTGAAACGCTTTTTTGCACTGGATTTAGTTTTCATTTTTGGCATTTTACGTCCTTTTTTTATTTTAGTTTATAAATATTCTACTTTCACAAGTAGAGATTATTTCAAATTATTTTTTTGGTGCAATTATCATTATCATTCGCTTTCCTTCTAGCTTTGGCATCATTTCTGGCTTGCCATATTCTAGCAAAGCTTCTGCAAACTTCAATAATTGAGTTTCGCCTTGTTCTTTGTAGATAATTGTACGACCTTTAAAAAATACGTCAACTTTAACCTTATTCCCATCTTGAAGAAAACGAATAGCATGTTTAAGCTTAAATTCAAAATCGTGTTGGTCTGTTTGAGGTCCTAAGCGAATCTCTTTTACAACGATTTTGGCACTCTTTGCCTTCATCTCTTTTTGTTTCTTCTTTTGTTCGTAAAGGAATTTTTGATAATCAATTACTCTACAAACAGGTGGATTAGCAGAAGGAGATATCTCGACTAGATCTAATGCTTGATCGTTCGCGACTTTTAAAGCATCTTTAATATTATAGATACCTGTTTCTATATTTTCTCCAACCACACGAACAACTGGAGCATCAATTCTGCCATTGATTTTATGTAGTTCTTCTTTTTGTTGTGGCCCTCTTCTGTTCTTGTTGAAAGGAATTTGTGTTGCTATAATTAAATTCTCCTATTTTAGTTATACAATAAATTGACTAAATGTATTTTTATATTATTTTAACTCTTCTTTAACTGCTTGATTTACTAAATTAGCAAACTCTTCAATCTTCATTGAGCCTAAATCACCCTCACCATGCTTACGAACTGACACAGAAAGTTCTCCTTCTTCTTTCTCTCCAACTATCAGCATATAAGGGATTTTAGCTATTTCAGCATCTCTGATTTTCTTCCCAGTTTTTTCACTTCGACTATCAATAGAGCCTCTTAGATCTAAATTAGCGAGCAAAGATAATACTTTTTTTGAATATTCTTCATATTTTTCACTGATAGGTAGGATTATAAATTGTTCTGGAGTCAACCAAAGAGGGAATTTACCTCCTGTATGCTCAATTAAAACAGCTACAAATCTTTCCATTGAACCGAATGGTGCACGGTGAATCATAATTGGACGATGCTTTTGGTTATCTGCACCTGTATACTCAAGTTCAAATCTTTCAGGAAGATTATAATCGACCTGAATTGTTCCTAATTGCCATTTTCTTCCAATAGCATCTTTAACCATGAAGTCAAGTTTAGGACCATAGAATGCAGCTTCTCCAATTTCTGTTGTTGTATTTAATCCTCTTTCTTTTGAAGCCTCAATAATTGCATTTTCTGCCTTTTCCCATATCTCATCAGAACCTATATATTTCTCAGTATTATTAGGGTCTCTAAGTGATATTTGAGCAGTGAAGTTTTCAAATTTTAAAGTCTTGAATATATAAAGAACAATATCAATTACTTTACAGAATTCTTCTTTTAATTGTTCTGGAGTACAGAATATATGAGCATCGTCTTGAGTAAATGAACGAACTCTTGTTAGTCCATGTAGCTCTCCACTTTGTTCGTAACGATAAACTGTTCCAAATTCGGCTAAACGAACAGGAAGGTCTTTATATGAACGAGGTTTGAATTTATAAATTTCAACATGATGAGGACAATTCATAGGTTTTAGGAAGTATTCTTCTCCTTCGAATGGAGTAGTTATAGTTCTAAATGAGTCTTGACCATATTTTTGATAGTGACCTGAGCATTTATAAAGTCCAACATCCCCAATATGAGGAGTTAAAACTTGATCATAACCATATTCCTTTTGAACCTTTTTAAGGAAGTTTTCCAATCTTTCTCTAAGCGCAGCACCCTTAGGTAACCACATAGGTAGACCTTGACCAACTGTTTGAGAGAACATAAAAAGCTCCAATTCTTTACCTAATTTTCTATGGTCTCGCTTTTTTGCTTCCTCTAAAAATAGCAAGTATTCATCAAGCTCTTTTTTCTTAGGGAAGGTAATACCATAAACTCTTGTTAGTTGTTTACGAGAATCATCACCTCTCCAATATGCTCCAGCTAGTGAAAGTATCTTTATTGCTTTTATTGAAGAGAAATCACTTAAATGAGGTCCTCTACATAAATCTGTGAATTTACCACTCTCATAAAGAGTTATTGTTCCATCCTCAAGCTCATTTATAAGCTCAACTTTATAGTTTTCTTCTCTTTTATTGAACAACTCTAATGCATCTGACTTAGAAATATCTTTTCTTGTAACAGGTATTCCAGCTTTAACAAGCTCCTGCATTTTACCTTCAATTTTTTCGAAATCCTCGGAAGAAAGTACACTATCTCCAAAGTCTATATCGTAATAAAATCCATTTTCGATAGAAGGTCCAATTCCAAATTTAGCATTTGGATAAAGTTCGCTGATTGCAGAGGCAAGTAAGTGAGCCGATGTATGCCAGAACGTTTCCTTTCCTTCTTGGTCATTCCAAGTATATAGTTTTATATTTGAATCGTTGTTGATTGGGCGGTTAGCATCCCAAATTTCTCCGTTAATATTTGCAGACAAGACATTGCGAGCTAAGCCCTCACTAATGCTTTTTGCTATATCCATTGATGATGAACCTTTTGGATATTGTTTAATAGAGCCATCAGGTAAAGTTATATTTATCATATTTGTATTTTTTGCTTTATTATTTTGATGTGCAAAGGTATAAAAAGAATTATAATAATTAAAATAGAAAATTATTATAAGGGTATTGAAAGAATTGAAAGATGAAATTATACCTTAGGAATTGTAAAATAAAATTTTGTGCCAACTCCTTCTTCTGATTCAAACCATAGCCTGCCTCCAAGTTTGGTTACAAATTCATTACATAGATTTAATCCTAAACCACTTCCTTCTTCATTATTGGTACCAAAGGTTGTGTAGGAATTTTCTTTGGATAAAATTTTATCTTTATTTGCTTCAGAAATTCCACACCCATTGTCAATAATTCCAATAATAATTTCATTATTAATAACCTCGACTGTGATTTTTATTTCACCTCCAGTATAACTAAACTTTATAGCATTAACAATAAGATTTCTAAGTATTGTTTTGATTAAATCCGTATCGGAGAACGTTTCAATCTGATTTGAATCACTTATCAATGATATTTTTATTCCTTTGCTCTTTGTCATCATTGTATATAAATCTTCAAGTCCATTTATGATACCGATAATGTCAATTTTTTGTCTTATAATGTTCAATCTTCCTGTTTGAGTTTTTGTCCATTTGAGCAGATTATCAAGTAATAAAAATAATTCTTCAGATGTTCTATTAGCCTCTTTCAACATGCTATATAACTCATTGTCAATCTTGCTTTCTTCTAATTCTGTGGTCAATAAGTTAAGAATCATCTTAATACTACTTAGGGGAGAACGAAGGTCATGAGCAATAACAGAATATAATCTATCTCTATTTTTAATTGTTGATAATAGACTGATTGTTTTTTCTTCAATTTCTCTTTTTGCCGCAATCAATGATATTTGATGATTAACTCTAACAACAAGTTCGTTGTTGTTGAATGGTTTTGTTACATAATCATTTGCGCCAGATTTAAAGCCCTTTACCACATCTTTTTTATCATCTAAAGCACTTAAGAAAATAATTGGAATATCAGGATATACCTCTGCGTTTCGAATAATCTCCAATGTTTCTAACCCATTAATCTCAGGCATCATAATATCGAGTAAAATAATATCTGGATTATCGGTTTTCAGCTTTTCAATGCACTCATAGCCATTGTTAGCTTCAAGAATTTGATATCCCTCTTTTCCAAGTATTGCTTTTAATAAAATAATATTAGATTGCACATCGTCAACTACTAATATTTTATATTCAGAATTATTAATTGCCTCCATATTTACCTCGAACCCTATCGTTAATATTTAGAATTATTTTTAGATATAGTTGCAAAGATAATAAAATTAATGAAAAAGAGTATGATTGAATATAATTTTTATTGTTAATATTTGGAAATGCTATTTTGACCAATACTAAAAAATATTATTTTTGGGTAAAAAAATAGGGGGCGAAAAATGTTTCGCCCCTACCTTTTCACTCTTCACTCTTACCTTTTCACTCTTCACTCTTACCTTTTCACTCCTTACGGAATAACCGGTGGTGCAGCGTTTGGATCGACATAACCCTTAGGTATAACCTCTTTGTAGGTATAACCCACAGTCTTAAGGCGGTTCTTGAACCTTTGGTTAGGAACAAAGTTAATCTTCGTACGCTTGATTGTTGTAACGTCAGCCTCTTCTGCTGTTTCCACTGCCTTAACATTCAAGTAAGGTGTAAATAATCCAAGTTGGTCAAGCTGTACACTCTGACCACTAAGACAAGCCTCTACTATCTCCATCTGAAGCGCAGCAATTGCCGAAAGCACGTCATTGTAAGCCAAGGACGAAGCAGCAGCAACACGGTCACACAATTGCTCTTGAGAGATAGGAGCAGAACGAACAATAGCGCAAAGAAATTTTTGCCCTGGATTGTACCCAACAGGTACATTTCTTGTTACCTTTGTGTAGTAAATCATAACACAATGCGATTACCTTATACTATCGCGAGGTTCTTTGTTAAAACTAAACGAATTGTCATTGTTGGGGCGAAACATTTTTCGCCCTTACGGGCATTGATTATTAAATCATTAACCTACAACAAAGATACAAAAAATATCCAAAACAACAAAGAAAATTTCATCTTTTTTTCATCTTTTTTCACGTTATTTTTGAGGCTGATTTTCCAAAAAAAATCACCGATTTTTTCTGAAAACTCTCCTTCTTTTTTCAAAAACTCCCCGATTTTTTCCGTAAAATCAAACTCTTTTTTTATAAAATCAGCATCTCTTTAGCATAAAGTCGGCAATATCCAAGCCTTGGTCTCTTTCCTCTGTTGTTGCAATCTTTCTTTATGGTTGAATGCACCCAATTTACATTGGGCGAATGTGAGGTTAATATAGTTTTTATCCCCAGTCCTAAGGTGTGGGTTTTGCTCAAAGAATTGTTTTGGGCTAAGATGATAGCCGCATCCAATAATATGATTACATTTACCGACATTCTCATTTATATAAGAATTTGAAATGGTATCGATATATCTTGTGAAGGCTCTCTTATCTCCACAAGAAGGGCAAGTAAACCTTGTACTCTGTCCCTTGTATTTCTCTAATTCGTATCGCATTTTTATTTGTTGTTTTTGTTTTGTAGAGACGGAGCATGCTCCGTCTCTACGTGTGTTATTATTGTTAATGTTGCCTAATATTTTTGTAATTATCTGATAATTAATCTTGTCTCATCGTCTCACCCCCCTTAGTGTAGTGAGACTATGAGACTATTTTAATAGGTTAAGAGTTGCACTAATACAAGTTTGATTAGTGCAGAACTCTTCCCCTTTAGTTATTAAAAATTTATTTTTGATTTGAGTCTTCGAGGGCTTTCTGTTTCTTGTATCTGGCAATCTTTCTGTATAATGTCGCTTTGCTTAAGCCTAACTCTTTTCCAATTTCTGCTAATGTCAGTCCCTCGGATTTCATCCTCATTATCTCCTTATATTCGCTTTCTATTACCTCTACTCTTTCCTTGTTTTGGTATAGTAGGTCGTAGTGTATTCTTTGTTCTGTGTTGCTAAAAGTCATATTTTCAGTGAATTTTATTAGGTAGGAGTGTGTCTTGAATTTATGCGAAAGGTAGTTGCCCTTGACAATACAGAAGTGTTTTAGGTTGTTGGTTTGAATATCGCTTTTAAGTTCAATCATTAGCCTCATCTTTGCCTCGAAACCCTGAGAACCTAAGGCATTATGCTTCGAAGGTGCAATCTCGTCGGAGCGCTTATTGGTATGATGAAGAAAGACAATCAAGCATCCATATTTTTGTGCTAGCTGAGTGAATTCATTTAAGAAGGCTCTAACTCTATTAGCAAAGACTATTTACCACCATCAGAGCTACCAATCAAAGCTGCAAGACCTACCCTATGAAAAATAGGATCAATAAGTTTTGGAATCTCTCCAATAATAGGAATAGACGTTAATAATTGTTTTATTTGTTATATTGTAATATATTTGCAACCAATTGACTTAAACGGAGATAAAGTACGTTTCTTTAAGGGATTAGGAAAGTGCTTGTTAGTATAATTAGGATATTGCTTTATATTATATAGACGAAACATTTAATAATTATGGTTTATCGAGTTTTTAAGATAGTAGCGTTGCTATTTGTAGTTTTTTCTTTTTCTTCTTGTTTATGGTTATTAGATATTTTCTCTGAAGATGTTTCTTCTGACGATACAAATATTGTGAGTTTTAAGATGAAAAATTTAACAGGAGAGCAGTTAATACTTAAATCTAAAATCAACCTCAATTGCAGAGATTGTTATTCACAAGAAGAGAGACTTCATATAATGACAATTGAAGCCGATAGTAATAACATTATTCGATTAGTAGCTGTGGGAAAAGATTTTTCTATTGACTTTTTTGATGTATTAGGGTATCATAAGTATTATTACGATACAGTGTTTATTTATTCTAGGGATAATGTATTATTAAGGACTTGGGCAGAACAAGATAAAGATAAGGAGGGTGTTCAGTTTTTTAATCAAAATTCATGGAGTAAGTATACTTGGACTAAGGATGATTCGTATCATATATATACCGATTATACATTTGATTTAAAACCAGAGGATATTCAGATTTTAGAAAAAGACAGAATGAATATTACTAATCATTAGAGGTAATAAATCATAAGACTAGGAAAAATTATTTTCCATCTTTTTGAACAAATAATTTATTATATTTGTTATGTATTAGATTTAGAGTAACTTTATTTACAATTATGAAAAAGAGATTATTGTTTTTCTTTGTTCTTTCAATTATTGGGCTAAGTACAAAAGTACAAGCCTATGACTTTAGTGCTGTATGTTCATCGGGACAGACATTGTATTATAATATAACCTCAACAACTGCACCTTATAAGGTTTATATAACATATCAGCAATATGGTATTACTAAATCCACTTATGGTGATTTAGTTATCCCAGATACAGTATCTTTTAATGGTATTACATATATGGTTGATTCAATAGGGGATCGTGCATTTACTGATTCTCATGGCTTAACTTCAGTTATTATTCCTTCCTCAGTTACTTCAATAGGTAATGATGCATTTTCTAATTGCAATAATTTATGCTCGGTCACAATTCCTGCCTCCGTTACTTCAATTCGAAGAAGTGCATTTTCTTTTTGTTACAGTTTGCCCTCAATTACAATTCCTGCCTCTGTTACCTCAATAGGTGATTTTGTATTTTCTGATTGTGGCAGCCTAACATCAATTTATGTTGACTTAAATAATACAAAATACTCTTCCGCTGATGGTGTTCTTTTTAATAAGAATGCGGATGCTTTAATAAAATATCCTGAGGGGAAAAAAGGTGTATATATTATTCCAAATTGCGTTACTTCAATTTATGATTATGCATTTTATGGTTCTAAGTTTTTATCCTCAGTTTTTATCCCAAATTCAGTTACTTCAATTGGGAAAAGTGTATTTTCTTTTTGTAGTCGATTAACCTCTATAGATATTCCAAACTCTGTCACCTCAGTTGGAAATGGGGCTTTTTCTTATTGTAAAGGTATAACCTCTATTACATTTCCTGCCTCCGTTACTTCAATTGGAAGATATGTTTTTAATAATAGCACTAATTTATCATCTATTAATATTGAATCAAATAACCCAAAATATTCATCAGTAGATGGTGTTCTTTTTACTAAGAATGCAGATACCTTAATAACATGCGCAGAGGGGAGACAGGGTATATACAATGTACCCAATTCAGTTAAAAACATTATGATTAATGCATTTACGATGTGTAAATTATTAACATCAGTAACAATTCCAAGTTCTGTTACTTCGATTGGTGAATCTGCTTTTTCTTATTGCGAGGCTTTAACCTCAATTATTATTCCAAGCACAGTAGTTTCTATTGGAAGTGGAGCCTTTTATAGTACGCCATATGATAATAATAAACCAAACGGAATTGTGTATATAAATAATGTGCTTTATCGATATAAGGGAATAATGCCTGCAAACACTGTAATAAAAATACCTTCTGGAATAGTTAGTATTACTGGATTTGCTTTTAATGGTTGTAAAGGATTGGTCTCAATAACAATTCCAAACTCTGTTGTAGAAATTGGAAGAAGTGCTTTTAATAGTTGCGAGGGTTTAGCATCTATTACAATCCCAAGCTCAGTAACTTCAATTGAAAGTCGCACTTTTTCTTATTGTAATGGTTTAACCGCAATTACAATTCCTTCCTCAATTACCTCAATAGGTGAGTACGCATTCAATAGTTGCATAAAATTAGCTTCAATAAAAATTCCTGAATCTGTTACCTTTATTGGTGATTATGCATTTATGAATTGTTATGGGCTAACTTCTATTGCAATCCCTAGTTCAATTAATTCAATTAATACTGGTGTATTTTCTTATTGCAGAGACTTGTCCTTAGTAAAAATTCCTGCCTCTGTTATCTCAATTGGTGATTATGCATTTTCTAATTGCACTGCCTTAGATTCAATAATATGTGAGGCTATAAATCCTCCAAGTATAGAAAATTATACTTTTGACGATGTAGACAGAACTATTCCTATTTATATTCCTTGTGGTTCTTTAAGTCTTTATCAGGGAGCTCAATATTGGAGTGATTTTACTAATTATAAATGTTTGGTTGGTTTGGATAATGAAATAGAAACAAAAGTTTCAACTAAGATTTATCCTAATCCAACAAGCGATAAGGCTGTTTTAGAGTTTGAGGGCTTAAATGATGATGCTAATGTTAGTGTTGTAGATTTGTTGGGTAGGGTCATAAAAGAATACAAGATTAATAAGCAAGATAGCAATATTGAGATTGATGTTAGGGGTTTTGCAAAAGGTGTCTATAATGTTGTTTTACGAAATGACAAAATGAATATCTCCAATAGCTTACTTGTTCAATAATATCTTGTTTGTATATTTGAATATTTACTACAATACAAATTTGGTTCAATTAAATATCCGTTCTCAGTTTTGGCGTGATACAATGTTTTGGCTTATAAAGAGTGAGACTAGTTTTTAATTAATAAATAAACATCAAACAATTATGAAAAAGAGATTATTGTTTTTCTTTGTTCTTTCAATTATTGGGCT
>Ga0316605_10000119_pt1 | contig 75029 bp, 69 predicted proteins | sample OWC_soil_day20_n_FD_207666 | JGI IMG/M metagenome (GOLD analysis project Ga0316605, IMG submission 207666) | Wetland soil microbial communities from Old Woman Creek delta, Ohio, United States - OWC_soil_day20_noCT | ecosystem: Environmental > Terrestrial > Soil > Wetlands | place: USA: Ohio...
GCATCGCCACCGACAAGCTGGACAAGATTTTCGATGCCTTCGCCCAGGCCGACAGCTCCACCACGCGCAAGTTTGGCGGCACCGGCCTCGGCCTCGCCATCAGCCGCCGCCTGGTGGGCCGCATGGGTGGCCGGCTCTGGGTCGAGAGTCAGGTCGGCGCCGGCAGCATTTTCCATTTCACGGTGCGTCTCGGTCTCGCCCCCGAGGCCCTGCTGCCGACGCCGTCCATCGACGTCGAGGGCATGCCGGTACTGGTGGCCGACGACAACGCCACCAACCGCCAATGGCTGGAAGAATTGCTGCTCTCCTGGCGCATGCGTCCAACCCTGGTGGCCGACGGCCAGGCCGCCCTTGCCGCCGTGCGCAAGGCCAACGCCGCCGGCGCCCCTTACCGCCTGGTGCTGCTCGACGGCCAGATGCCCGAGGCCGACGGTTTCAGCGTCGCCGATGCCCTGCGCCAGGAAGCCGGCGGCGACGCCGACGCCACACCCACGGTGATGATGCTGACCTCCGCCGGCAACCGTGGCGACGCCGAACGCTGCCGCCAGCTCGGCATTGCCGCCTACCTGCTGAAGCCCGTCGGCCAGTCCGATCTGCTCGACGCCATCATGCTCGCCCTCGGTGCCACCGAGCGCAGCCTCGATGAAGGCCACGGCCAGCAGCCCCTGGTGACGCGCCACACCCTGCGCGAGAACCGGCGCCAGCTTTCGGTGCTGCTTACCGAAGACAATCCGGTAAACCAGAAGCTCGCGATCCGGGTGCTGGAGAAACTCGGCCACCATGTGCAGTTGGCCAACAACGGCGCCGAAGCCGTGGCTGCCGTCACTGCCGCCGCCAAGCCCTTCGACGTCATCCTCATGGACGTGCAGATGCCGGTACTCGGCGGCTTCGAGGCGACGGCGGAGATTCGTCGTCTCGAAGCCGCCACGGGGCGCCACACCCCCATCGTCGCCATGACCGCCCACGCCCTCGAAGGCGACCGCCAGAAGTGCCTGGATGCCGGCATGGATGGTTATGTGTCGAAGCCGATCCAGACCCCGGCCCTGGTTGCCGCCCTCAACACCGCCGTTGGCGACGACCTTGGCGGCGATAGCGCAATGGAGAGTGCCATGCCCTCGTCCCTCCCCGTCATCGACCGCGCCACGGTGCTAGAAAACCTTGGCGACGACCTGGAACTGTTCCACCAGATCATCGCCATCTTTCTCGAAGACACCCCATCCAAGATCGACGCCCTGCAACAGGCCCTGGCAGCCCAGGACATCCAGCAGCTTCATACCCTGGGGCATACCCTCAAGGGCTCCATCGCCAACTTCGGCGCGCCCCGCGCCACCGAGGCGGCCCGGGTGCTGGAGAACAGCGCCAAGCTCGGCGACCTCGCGCAGGCCACGCAGCAGGTGCAGGAACTGGTAGCGGCGACGGAAGAACTCTGCGCCGCCCTGCGCCAGGAAATCGGCGCTACAGGCGGCTAATTACAGAATAGTTTCATGAATGCGAAGAACATCATCTCCTCCCCTTTCAAGGCGGAGGCCGGGAGGGGGATGGGTGAACGGCACAGCTCGTACAATGTTCCTGCCAGTTTCCCTCATCCCCTCCCTAGGGCTTCATGCGATTGCCCTGCCCTTAGACACCTGACACCTGACACCTGACACCTGCACCGGCAACTGGCGCCAGAGCACGATTTCCTCCGGCGTCACCCGTGCGCTCCAGGCGATGACCTCGACGCCAACGGCCATCGCCGCGCGCAAGGCCCGGCCGTAAGCCGGGTCGATGTGGTCGGCGGGCCGCACCTCCATCACGTCGCCGCGCTGGACACAGAAACACAGTACCGCCCGCTGCCCCGCCTCCACCAGCCGCGACATCTCGCGCAAATGCTTGGCGCCGCGCGCCGTCACGGCGTCGGGAAAGTAACCGATGCCGCCCTCCACCGCCGCCGTCACGTTCTTCACCTCGACCCAGCAAGGCGGCCGGTCCGCCGCTTCCAGCAACAGATCAATGCGGCTGTTCTCGCCGTAGCGCACCTCGTTGCGTATCGAACCATAGCCGGCCAAAGGCGCGATGACGCCGCTCTCGATCGCCTCCCGCACCAGGCCATTACTGCGCCCGGTATGCAGCCCGACGAGAGTGCCATCCGCCTCCACCAACTCCCAGGTCCACGCCAGCTTGCGCTCGGGATTGCTGGCCCGGGAGAGCCAAACCCGACACCCCGGCTCGCGGCAGCCCATCATGGAACCAGTATTCGGGCAATGGGCCTCGACCACCCTGCCGCTCACATCCACCTCGGCGACGAAACGGTTACGGCGATGGATCAGACGGCCTTCGGTGAGAGCTGGAAGAAGCATAAATTTGGAGCCGTACCTCAAGCGGGCTGGTCAGCTACGTGCACGAAGCGGTAGTAGGTGGCCTAGAGAAGCGGACGGGACGTTTAGGAACGTTCGAGGTAACCGGCCGCCGGAGCGCGCAGCGCGGAGGGAACCTGCAAGCGCAGCTTGCAGGCGGTCCGGTTGACCGGGGGGCTTGGGCGTCATTGCGGCTCCTCCATTAGACCGAGCCAGTCAACGTGCTTGCCAATGACCTCGAATAGCTCAGTGTCGACATGGCGGCCAGGCAGTTCCTTTCGGCAGTCAGCGAGATACTCAAGGACGGCGCCATATATGCCTTGGTTGGTATAGGGATACGGTATCTCTACCTCAGGAGCAAGTTTCCATGTGCGGTACTCGAGAACCTTCGTTCTGGTGCGGACAACTCGCTTTTTCCGAGCCGCGAAATACTCACCTCGCACTTGGGAACCGAGGAAGTACAACCTGACGTAGCCGATGATTTCGTTGAATGTCCAGCAGCCTCCATAGGAACGCTGGAGATGATCTCGAATTGCGATGTTGCAGTTTGGATCGGCAGCTTCCTTCTCTCGCAGCGATTGGCTGTATGGAGAGTCCTTTGGAAAGAGTACGCCTTCAATGTATTCGTCGCGCTCGCGGTAGTACCGCTCTTCGGGGAGCCGGTAAACAGGAATGTCGTAGAAGTACCTGGTGGCCACTATGGTGACGCCCAACGTCGTATTTGGGGGGCCGCTCGGCGGCGAAGCCACCGAGGTACCGGCAAGCTCCGCTTGCCGGCGGTCCCCTCGAACGCAGGGTTCGGCCACATTGCTCAGGCCACCTTTTCTTCGAGCCAATGTGTCAGGCCGGCGTTGAGTGCGAGGGCGGCCAGATGCCATGGGGCCACGAGTTCAACGTGAGTTGGAATATCTGTTGCGTTTGCAAGATCATGTGCGGGGGAGTGAACGACAAAAAAGACTTTTCGATAGTCAGCTTCGGAGAAGTCTTGAATGGTCTTGTTGAGGTCAGCACGAGTCGCTTGCGACTTCACCTGCACGACATATCTATCGTTGGTAATCGCTTCACGAAGCTCAAGGTCATAGGCCTTTGCATGTTGCCCCAAAACACTTACGCGCAGCCACCCAGCATGCCGGAATACAAGGTCCACTAGGGTTTCATAGTCCTTCCAATGAAGCTCGGTAATCGCCTTTTCGAGTTCCTTACACAGCCCTGCACGTTCCGCGGCAATTCGTGATGCCAACTCGCTTCGGGTGCCTTCAAGTACACGGCGAAGAAGCTGCTTTTCCCGAACGCGGCAGACTGTGCCGCGAAAACCTTGCAACTGGGCGATCTTTCCCGGAAGGTCGTTTACGACGAGAAGCCTCCCGCTTTGCGACGAGTCATGCCAGCCATCAAGCGTAACGCGGTATTTGGAGATGTCGTCTTCTTCAATCGGCCCAAGGGCAAGACGTGCCCACCAAAGCTTGGCGCCATGAAAGGTTATCCAAACGTCTTCGGGTGTCGAAAGAGCGATGTCTTGCAGCCGATTAAGGTCTGTTGTTGAAACCTGCGGCTGATTGGGTTGCTCTTGCCGAAGTTGCTCGGCGATAGCTGACCACCGGCCAGCATTTATGTCTGCGAGCGACTGGTTACTCCAGCCCAGGCGCAACCGGGATTGTTGGATTGAGTCTGCTTCCCAACGGCCTCCGCGACCAAGCTTGACGTAAAAGGCACTGTTGAACTCGAAGGGCACAGGCGCTTCCTCTATGGGGCCAAACGTAATGTATGCCGCACGGCCTGCGGGTTAATCTGGGCGCTGCGACATAATCTGGTCATTAAATGCTCCGGAACGGCGCGTATCTATTGAGCTTGGGGCCTAGAGGCTCATGGGATTTACAGTTATATAAAACTGACAAACACCGCACACGGGAATTTCTGAAATCGCGCAAATTTCGCGACGAGCAATGCCTATGAAATATAGATGGTATTTGTCATCCGGGTCAAATGACCACCGTCGGGGCGCTACCGTTATGTCTGAAATTGGTCGGCCTCTGCCGCTTAATGACGCCAGCGCAAATCACGCAGCGGGAAAGCGCTGCCGCAGATAGTTGATGATGGCTCCCGACTCGTACATCCATTGAACGGTGCCGGACTCGTCGGTGATTCTCAGGCAGGGCACCTTGATTTCGCCACCGCCGCGCATCAACTCGTTGCGCCGGCCTTCGTCGAACTGGGCATCGAAGGTTTCGATGTTCAGCGAGAGGCGACGCATTTCCTGCCGCACCTTGATGCAGAAGGGGCAGGTCTTGAACTGGTAAAGCGCCAGCTTGCGGCACTCCGCGTCCACCATCTGTTGCACTACCGGCGGGCGGATGATGCCCTTCGGTCGGGTAACGAATTCCCACAGCAGCATCAGCGGGCCGAGAACCAGCCGCAGGGTTTTGAAGAAGGTTCTGACAAGAAATTTCATGGTTGCGCCGATTGGCATCCGGGTTGTTGGGGAAGGAATGTTTCGATTGTGCCAGCTTTATTCCCATCCCCGCCGGAGCAATGCCAGGGGCGATGGAGGGTTATTGGCGTCGTTTTTGCTTGAATGGCCCGTACCAGCGCTGGAGAGCGATGTTTGTCATGAATGCGACAGGCGGCGACGTGCGCCGCCGGCGCCCAGTGACAAGGCTTTCCGCCAGTGCCGGCCCCGGTATTACCGATCCTGCTGTCGCCTGAAAACGATGGCGTGATTGGAGCTTTCCGTTCGTTAACCCACATCCACGAGGAATAAAAATGTCTGTCGCCGCCGTCAAAGCCTTTGCCGAAAAAGCCCGGGTCGATGCCGACCTGAAAGAAAAGCTCAAAGCCTGCCTGAAGATCAAGGAACTGCGCGCCCTGGCGCTGGAGCACGGCTTCGAGATTGAAGAGGATTCCCTCTACCCGCCCAACGACAAGCAATTCACGGAAGACCAGCTTTCCGAGCGGCTCTGTAAGGCGATTCTGGGCGTTTGATTCCGCCCGGCCCCAAGGCTGGGGGTCAGCCGCTGGCCGCCAGACTCCGGGCCACGGCCTCCGCGACCTCGATGCCGTCCACCGCCGCCGACAGAATGCCGCCGGCGTAGCCTGCGCCTTCGCCGCTGGGGTAGAGGCCACGCACGTTTCGGCTTTCGTAGTTGTCGTCGCGGGGGATGCGCAGCGGTGACGAGGTGCGCGACTCGACGCCGGTGAGGACCGCGTCGGCGAGGGCGAAGCCCTTGATCTGCTTGTCGAAGGCTGGGATGGCTTCGCGCAGGGCAGCGCTCACGTAATCGGGTACGCAAGTGGCGAGATCAGTGAGGTGGATGCCCGGCGTATAGGAGGGCTCCACCGTGCCCAGCGCCTTGGACGGGCGGCCGGCGAGGAAGTCGCCCACCAGTTGCGCGGGCGCCTTGTAGCTGGAGCCGCCGGCCTCGAAGGCGCGGCCTTCCCAATAACGCTGGAACTCGATGCCGGCCAGCGGATTGGTTTTCGCGTCGCCGGGGAAATCGGCGGGATCGATGTTAACCACCAGGGCGGCGTTGGCGTTGCGCTCGGCGCGGGAATACTGGCTCATGCCGTTGGTGACCACGCGCCCCTCTTCGGACGTCGCCGCCACCACCTGGCCGCCGGGGCACATGCAGAAGCTGTAGGCGGAGCGGCCGTTGGTGCAGTGATGCACTAGCTTGTAGTCGGCGGCGCCGAGCAGCGGATTGCCGGCATTGGGGCCGAGGCGGGCGCGGTCGATGAGGGACTGGGGATGCTCGATGCGGAAGCCGATGGCGAAGGGCTTGGCTTCCATGGCAACGCCGCGCTGGTGCAGCATCTCGAAGGTGTCGCGGGCGCTGTGGCCGACCGCCAGCACCACATGGTCGGCGGCGATGCGTTCGCCGTCGGCGAGGACGACTCCCTGCACCTGACCATTCCCGATTTCGATGTCCGCCACCCGACTCTGAAAGCGCACTTCGCCGCCGAGGGCGATGATGTTGGCGCGCATGGCCTGCACCATGGTGACGAGGCGGAAGGTGCCGATGTGGGGCTTGCTGACGTAGAGGATTTCTTCCGGCGCGCCGGCCTTGACGAACTCGGTCAGCACCTTGCGGCTCAAGTGACGCGGGTCCTTGATCTGGCTGTAGAGCTTGCCGTCGGAGAAGGTGCCGGCGCCGCCCTCACCGAACTGCACGTTGGATTCGGGATCGAGCTTGCCCTGACGCCACAGGCCCCAGGTGTCCTTGGTGCGCTCGCGCACCGCCTTGCCGCGTTCGAGGATGATGGGACGGAAACCCATCTGGGCCAGCAGCAGGCCGGCGAACAGGCCCGCCGGCCCCATGCCGATGACCACGGGGCGCGGACCGGAAAAGTCTTGCGGCGCCTGGGCGACGAAGCGGTAGGCCAGATCAGGGGAAACCTTCACCGGGTCCACGCCGCGCTGCATGTTCGCGCGCTCCATCACCATCGCCTCGTTTCTCACCTCCACGTCGAGGGTATAGACGAACAGGATCGCCGAGGCTTTGCGCGCATCGTAACCGCGCCGGTAGATGCTGAAGCTCAACAGTTCGCCGGCGGCAATGCCGAGACGCTGGCGGATGGCGGCCTTCAGCTCATCGTCCTTATGGGTGATGGGCAGCTTGATCTGGGTCAGACGCAGACTCATAGGCCGAGGGACTCCCACAGATCATCCACGCGCCGCTTCACGTCTTCGCTCATGCCAATCGGCTGACCCCATTCGCGATTGGTTTCTCCCGGCCACTTGTTGGTGGCGTCGATGCCCATCTTGCTGCCGAGGCCGGCGACGGGGGAGGCGAAGTCGAGATAGTCGATCGGCGTATTCTCGACGATCAGGGTGTCGCGGGCGGCGTCGACGCGGGTGGTCAGCGCCCACATGACTTCTTTCCAGTCGCGCACATCCACATCGTCGTCAGTAACGATGATGAATTTGGTGTACATGAACTGGCGCAGGAAGGACCAGATGCCGAACATCACCCGCTTGGCATGGCCAGCGTACTGCTTCTTCATGCTCACCACCGCCATGCGGTAGGAGCAGCCTTCCGGCGGCAGGTAGAAATCGACGATCTCCGGGAACTGCTTTTGCAGCAGGGGCACGAACACCTCGTTCAGCGCCAGACCGAGCATGGCCGGCTCGTCCGGCGGCTTGCCGGTGTAGGTGGAGTGATAGATCGGATCGCGCCGCAGCGTCACGCGCTCGACGGTGAACACTGGGAACTCGGCGACTTCGTTGTAGTAGCCGGTGTGGTCGCCATAGGGGCCCTCGGGCGCTGTCTCGCCGGGATGGATCACGCCTTCAAGCACAATCTCGGCGTAGGCCGGCACCTGCAAATCGGAACCGAGGCACTTGACCAACTCGGTCTTGCCGCCGCGCAGCAGGCCGGCGAACTGGTATTCCGACAGGGTATCCGGCACGGGCGTTACAGCACCGAGGATGGTGGCCGGATCGGCGCCGATCACCACCGCCACGGGGAAGGGCTGGCCGGGGTTGGCGAGGGTGTGGTCGCGAAAATCCAGCGCCCCGCCGCGATGGGCGAGCCAGCGCATGATGAGCTTGTTGGGGCCAAGCAATTGCTGGCGGTAGATACCGAGATTCTGGCGCGGCTTGTTGGGGCCGCGCGTCACCACCAGGCCCCAGGTCACCAGCGGCGCGGCATCGCCGGGCCAGCAGGTCTGGATCGGCAGCCGCGACAGATCCACGTCCTTGCCCTCCCACACCACCTCCTGACACGGCGCGGAGGAGAGCACCTTGGGCGTCATGTTGAGCACCTGCTTCAGCACCGGCAGCTTGTCCCAGGCGTCCTTGAGCCCCTTGGGCGGTTCCGGCTCCTTGAGGTAGGCGAGCAGCTTGCCCACTTCGCGCAGGGCAGTCTTCCAGTCGCCGTCTTCCCCCATGCCCAGGGCCACGCGGCGCGGTGTGCCGAACAGGTTGGCGAGTACGGGAATACTGGAACCCTTGGGCTTCTCGAACAGCAGGGCCGGCCCGCCGGCCCGCAGCATCCGGTCGGCGATTTCGGTCATTTCCAGCTTCGGGTCCACCTCGACGCTGATGCGCTTGAGTTCGCCAAGGCTTTCCAGTTGCGCGATGAAGTCGCGCAGGTCGCGGTATTTCATGGTGTGGTTTCCAGCAGAAAATCGGCGAGGGTTTGCAGTCCGGCGGCATCGTCACGACCGAGGGCAAACAGGGGAATCGTACCGACATGAGGCGCCAGGGAGGCGAGGCTGTCGCTCAGGCTCACGCCCGCGCCGTTGCACTCATTGACGACGATGGCTGCCGGCAACAAACCCGCTTCGCGCAGGGCGGCGAGGGCGGTGAGGGTATGGCTGAGGGCGCCGAGATAGGTGCCCGCCACCAGAATCACCGGCAGACCGAGGGCGGCCATCCATTCGCGCACGGTGGTGGTCTCGTCGAGGGGCACCATGACGCCGCCGATGCCTTCGATCAGCAACACATCCTGATGGGCGGCGATCTGTTGCCGACACCAATCGGTCAGCGCCGCCACGTCGATGCGCCGGCCTTCGAGGGCGGCGGCACGATCTGGCGAGAGGGGCGCGGCATAGCGCCAGGGCGAAATCGCCGCCACAGTTTCAGCATTCACCGGCAGCCCCTGGGCGGCAAGCAGGGCGGCGGCATCGCAGGCTTCCGGGTGGGCGGCATCGTAGCCGCTCATCACCGGCTTCAGCCCGCGCACCGCGCGGCCACGGGCTTGCAGCGCCCGTAGCAGGCCGGCGGCAACGTAGGTCTTGCCCGAGTCGGTGCCGGTGGCGGTGATAAAATAAGCCCGTGAATTCATTGGTCTGGCGCGGGTTTCAAGGTGCGTCATTGTAGCCTCCCCCACAGCACTCCATCCCTATGTCGGCACTGCCCTGGTTCGATCTGGAACACATCTGGCTGCCCTACACCCAGATGCACACCGCCCCCGCGCCGCTGCCGGTGGTGGGCGCTTCCGGTGTGCGCCTGCACCTGCCCTACGGGCGCAGCCTGATCGACGGCATTTCCTCCTGGTGGACCGCCTGCCACGGCTACGGCCACCCGCACATCGCAGCGGCGGTGAAGGCGCAGGTGGGCAAGCTGCCCCATGTCATGTTCGGCGGCTTGGTGCACGAGCCGGCATTGACCCTGGCGGCGCGGCTGGCCAAGCTGCTGCCGGGGTCGCTGAACCACAGCTTCTTCTCCGAATCCGGCTCGGTGGCCGTGGAAGTCGCCCTCAAGATGGCGATCCAGTATTGGGGCAATCAGGGCCGCGACAAGAAACGCCGCATTCTCCACTTTGAGCGCGGTTACCACGGCGACACTTTCGCCACCATGGCGGTGACCGATCCCGCCATCGGCTTCCACGACGCCTTCCAGCAGGTACGCCAACCCAACCTGATCGCCCCCCTGCCGGTCACGTCGGCGCAGCAAGTGGAATTCGACGCTCTCCTCGCCCGCCACGCCCATGAACTGGCGGCCGTCATCATCGAGCCCCTGGTGCAAGGCGCTGGTGGCATGCGCATGCACAGCGCCGAAACCCTCGCATTCGTCCGCGCCGCCTGTAGCCGCCACGGCGTACTGTTGATCGCCGACGAAATCATGACCGGCTTTGGCCGCACCGGCACCCTGTTCGCCTGCGAGCAGGCCGGCATCGTGCCCGACATCATCTGCCTTTCCAAGGCGCTCACCGGCGGCACCCTGCCCCTGGCCGCCACTATCGCCACTGACGAAGTCTTCGCCGCCTTCTGCTCCGAACGCGCCGAAGACGCCTTCATGCACGGCCCCACCTTCATGGCCAACCCGCTGGCCTGCGCCGCCGCCAACGCCTCCCTCGATCTCTTCGAGCGCAAGCCGCGCCTGCCACAGGTGGCCGCCATCGAAACCCAGTTGCTGGAAGAACTCGCCCCCTGCCGCGACATGGCCGGCGTTGTCGACGTGCGCGTCAAGGGCGCCATCGGCGTGGTGCAACTAAATCGCCCCGTGCCCGGCACGGCCCTCGGCCGCCGCTTCGTCGAACTTGGGGTCTGGGTGCGGCCCTTCGGTGACATGGTGTATCTGATGCCGCCCTTCGTCATCGAAAGCAAAGACCTGGCTACCCTCACCCGCGCCGTGCGTACCGTCGTCGGCGAATGGTCAGAGCTACATGGCTGAGCTGGAACAACGCCTGCACCAGGGCCTTGACGCCCTCGAAGCCGCCGGCCGGCGCCGTCGCCTTGCGCCCCTCGACGCGAACCTGATCGACGTTTCCAGCAACGACTACCTGGGCCTTTCGCGTCACCCGCTGCTGATCGAGCGCGCCTGCCAGTGGGCCCGCGACCAAGGCGCCGGCGCCCGTGCCTCGCGTCTGGTGGCCGGCACTCCCGCCGCCTATCTGGAACTGGAAGAAAAGCTCGCCACCTTCAAGGGCACCGAAGCGGCGCTGATCTTCGCCACCGGCTGGCAGGCCAACGCCTCGGTGCTGCCGGCCCTGTTCGAGTTGAGCGACGGCGAAGCGCTGGTATTCACCGACCGTCTCAACCACGCCAGCCTCCACGCCGGCTGCGCCCTGGCCGGTGTGCGCCAGATCCGCTATCGCCACAACGATCTCGCTCACTTGGAAGAACTGCTGCACAAGCATCCCGGCAAGCTGCGCTTCATCGTCACCGAATCCGTCTTCAGCATGGACGGCGACCGGGCCGACGTGCCGGCCCTCGCTGCCCTGGCCGAGCGCCACGGCGCCGTGTTCTACCTCGACGAAGCCCACGCCACCGGCGTCCTCGGCCCCGACGGACGCGGCCTCGCCGTGGCCGCCCACGGCCTGATCGACAAAGGCTCCCTGGTGGTCATGGGCACCCTGGGCAAGGCCCTCGGTTCCGCCGGCGCCTACGTGGCCGGCTCGCGGCCACTGATCGACTGGCTCATCAACCGCGCCGGCGGCTTCATCTACAGCACGGCACCCGCCCCCGCCGCGCTAGGGGCCGTGGATGCGGCCTTGCAGCTCATGCCAGCCCAGGAAGCCCAGCGCATGCGGCTTGCAGACATGGCCTGCCGCTTACGCACTGTCTGCGCGGCTTCCAGCCTGGATACCCTCGCCTCCAGCACCCAGATCGTCCCCGCCGTGATAGGCGGCGAGACCGACGCCCTCGCCGCCGCCGAGGCCCTGCGCCAGGCCGGCATCCTCGCCGTCGCCATTCGCCCGCCCACGGTCCCCGCCGGCAGCTCGCGCCTACGCTTCGCCCTCAATGCCGGGCTGACGGAGGCGCAGTTCGAGCGGGTGCTGACTGCCGTAGCGGCCCTGAAGCAACCATGAACATCCTGCTGGTGCACGGCTGGAGCTACGACCGCCACCTGTGGGATGGCGTGGCGGCGCGGCTCTCCGATCACCGCCTGTTCTGCGTGGACTTCGGCTACAGCGGCGAGCCCGAGTTTCCCGACCTTCCCGCCGACGAACCGCTGCTGGCGGTAGGTCATTCGCTTGGCGCCCTGTGGCTGCTGACGCAAGAGCGTTACGCCTGGACGCGGCTGCTTTTCATCAACGGCTTCCCACGCTTCACCGAAGCGCCGGACTACGCCCCGGCCGTCGCGCCCCGCGCCCTGGCGCGCATGCAAACCCAGTTGGCGAAAGACCCGGCACGGGTGCTGGCCGACTTCCACGCCCGTTGCGGCGGACCGGCGCCCGAGGGCGAACCGCAGTTGCCCCGCCTCAGCGAAGGCCTGCGCTGGCTGGCCGATCTGGATGGCCGTGCCATGCTGGCCGCCCGCCGCGACGACATCTGGGCCATCGCCGGCGCCGACGACGCCATCGTGCCGCAGGCCATGAGCGCTGCGGCCTTCGCCCCGCTGCCACCGGGCCGGCTGGAGATCGCCAACGCCCCGGGCCACCTGTTGCCGCTCGCCGACCCGCAACGCTGCGCGGCATTGATCGCCCGCCTCGCTACAATCGAGTCCTCATGAATCCATCCCTTGCCATCGCCCGCCGCTTCGGCGCCGCCAGTCGGCTTTACGACGAACACTCGCCGGTTCAGCGCCAGGTGGCCAAGCAGCTTGCCGCCCGCATCCACGCCGCCCGCCTGCCAACCATGCTCACGGCGCTGGAACTCGGTTGCGGCACCGGCCACCTGACCCGCCACCTGGTGCCGACCCTGGGCGGCTGCTGGATCGCCAGCGACCTGGCCCATCCCATGGCAAAACTCTGCGGCGAAACCCTGTCCGGCGTCCAGCCCCTGGTCATGGATGGTCAGTACCCGACCCTGGCGCCCGGGAGCCTGGACCTGATCTGCGCCAACCTCACGGTGCAATGGTTCAACGACCTCCCAGGCAGTCTCGCCCGATTGACGGAACTGCTGCGGCCCGGCGGACTGCTGGCGTTTTCCACCCTCGGTCTGGGCACCTTCGCCGAATGGATCGCCTGCTACCGCGCGGAAAATCTGGTGCCCTCCACCCTCGGCTTTCTCGACGCGGAAAGCTGGCGCGACGCCTTCCCGACCGGCGGCGAATTGCGCCACGAGGAAGAAGTGCTGCTGGATCAGCCGGGCACGGCCCTGGAGTTTCTACGCCGCCTGCGCACCATCGGCGCCGACACCCCGGCCCCCGGCCACCGCCCCCTGACGGCCGGCGAACTGCGGCGAGTGGCAAAGCGTTTCGACGCCACCGGCGCCCTGGTCAGCTACCGGGTGTTCTACGGCCTCTGGCGCAAGCCCTGAAAGAACGCTAACGCAGCAACGGTTTGATGGTCAGTTCGCCAACGATGCCGGCGAACACCGCAGCGCCGAACCAGTTGTTGTGCAGGAAGGCCTTGAAGCAACGCATGCGTTCCCGCTCGCGGATCAGCGTGTAGTGGTAGCCGGCGATGGCCGCCGCCGCCGCCAGGCCGGCGAAATAGGCGACGCCGTAATGCAGTCGCCAGCCCACCCAGGCCAGCAGCGCCAGGGTAATGGCATAGCAGACCATGATCGCCGCCACGTCGAAGCGGCCGAAGGTGATAGCCGCCGTCTTGATGCCGATCTTGAGATCGTCTTCCCGGTCCACCAGGGCATACTCGGTGTCGTAGGCCAGCGCCCAGACGATGTTCGCCGCCAGCATCACCCAGGCATAGCCAGGGATCAGCCCCAACTGCACCTGAAACGCCATCGGAATGCCGAAGCCGAAAGCGATGCCGAGATAGGCCTGGGGCAGTGCGAAGAAGCGTTTGGTGAACGGATAACTGGCGGCGAGAAAAACCGCCACCACTGCCAGCAGCAACAGCTCCCGGGTCAGAATCGGGACGATCAGGACGAAGGCGCTGAGCGTCAGAATTGTCGCCAGCAGCAGGGACTCCTTCACGCTCACCTTGCCCGCCGCCAGCGGGCGCTCTTTGGTGCGTTCAACATGGGGATCGAAGTTGCGATCCGCCACGTCGTTGACCACGCAGCCGGCGGAACGCATCAGCACCGTACCGAGGACAAAAATCCACACCAGCATCCAGTTGGGGAAACCATGGCTGGAGATCCACAGCGCCCAGAGCGTCGGCCAGAGCAACAGCAGAATGCCAATCGGCTTGTCGAGCCGCATCAGCTTTTCGTAGAGATCGAGCTTTTCCTTGAGGGCCTGGGTGTTCATGGGGGCGAATTCTACCGCCCACACCGCGCCGTCAATAGCGGGTAATGAATTCCAGCCAGCCATCCGGCATGACGGTGATGATCCAGGTGGCAAGGTGCTTGTCGAGGCCGGTGGCGATGAACAGCCCGGAAATCATCGCCAGCAGGCCGAAGCCGTGGCGCAAACCGGCGCCATGGCTCAGCGCCCAGCCCTTGAAACGGGCGAAGCCGGCGCGGGAGGCGTAGGCCGCCAGCACCAGAGGCGTGGCGGCACCAAGGCCGAAAAGCCCCAGCAGCAAGGCCCCGAGGGCGGCATCGCGGCCAGTGGCCACCAGCGCCAGCGACGACACCAGCATCGGCCCGGCGCAGGGGCTCCAGGCCAGGCCGAGCAGTCCGCCGAAGAACAGGGCGGCGGCCGGCGACTGGTGGCCAACCTGAGCCGCCAGGCGGTCCGCCGATTCGGCGACCGGTTGCACCAGACGCGATACCCAGGCCGCCAGCGGATCGAACCAGAGGGCAAGCCCGAACACGATCAGACTGATGGCGGCGGCCTGGTGCATCCACTGCGCGTCCACGCCGAGGGCCGGGCCGAGCGCGCCGAAGATCCAACCGGCGACGGCGAAGGCGACAGTCATGCCGATGCCCATCAGCAGGGGCGCGGCGCGATGCTGCTGCATGGCGCCGCCCACCACCATCGGCAGCAAGGGCAAAACACAGGGCGACAGGGCGGTCAGCAGACCCGCCGCGTAGGTCACGCCGATACTGGCGGGAACGAAGGTTTCGACGGCGACCGCCACCGGGCTGCCTCAGAACGCCTTGGCAAAGAAGGGCTTCAGTTGCTCGGGGCGGAAATCGCCAGTGGTGCGGGCCTTTTCTTCCGCGCCGCGAAACAGCACCAGGGTGGAAAAGCTATCGACGTGGAAGCGCTTGCGCAGCGCATCCTCCTTCATGAAGTCGGCGCGGAACACAACCACCTGATCGAGGGCCTTGTCGTCCTTGAGGGACACGACACCGCGTTCCTGCATGACGCAGATCGGGCACCAGCCGCTGTGAAACTGGAGCGCCGTCACCTTGCCCGCCGCCTGAGCCTGGGCGAAGGCCGTGGCGTCGTAGGGCACCACTTCGAGAGCAAGGGCGGGAATGGCGAGGCATACCGCCGCCAATAACGAGATCCAGCGAATCATCCGCTTCACGGGCAGGCTTTCGGGCAAGGGAAGGGAGTGATTCTCGGCCCTGCTGAGAGCCAAGGCAAAGCAAACGGTCTTATTGCCTCAGAAAGACGCCTTGGGCGCGGTGCAAGAAAATCCGTCGGCCAACCTAAACGGGCAGATCAGGCCTGGGGGCGGGAAAGCAGGCCCGGGCAATCGGGCCGCAGGTGCGCCAGTTCGTACTCGAAGTCTTTGGCAAAGGCAGAAAACTGCAGGTCTGAACCGTCAGCGTGATAGGGCTGCTGCGCCCAATCGGCAAGATAGCCGGAGTATTCGGACAGTTTGCGCATCACCGGGGCGCTGCATTTATGGGTCTCATCGCAATGGAAGCAAGGGGCCTGATGCAGGCAGGAAAGCAGATTGACGAAGGGAGTTTTCATGGCCCACGCTCCTTGACGCACGGTGCGATTACCGTGACAGAAGCATAGGCCTGGAAAGATTGAAAGTAAATTCCACGAAGGTCATAGAGGGCGATAGAACAAATTCCAGGTCTCGAAGGGAATCATCTTGCCCTCCGGTCGCGCCATATGCACACAGGACTTCTTCAGGGCGCGCAGATCGAGGTCGTGGAGGTCCATGAAGCGCACGATGAGGACACGGAACACGTTCTCGTAGGACAGGTCCGGCGCCTGAATTTTCGGCAGGCAGCAGAGCAGATCGGAAAGGCAGGAGGCCTGGCCCTCGGGGGCGAGATTGGTGGCGAAGAGGCGGAACAGTTTTTCCTTGAAGGCCGGATCGCTGTTCACCAGGTGGTCGAAGCTGATGGTGTTGCCGGGGCCGTTCAACAACACCTCCGGCGCGATATGGCGCGTCAGGGGCGTCAGTTGGTCGCCGCGACGAATGGCGTAGGCCATGGCCAGGGTGTCGGGATTGCAGGGCACCGGCAGCAGGTCATCGAGGCCGAACACGCCCGACTGCTCGGCCACGGCGCGGCGCAGGGCGCTCAGGGGCAGGCGGTGACGGGCAGGGTCGAAACCCTCGTTGCGACCGGCATCCTCGATCGGCTGCAAGGTCACGCCGCGCACACAGCGCCATTGCAGGCCATGACGGATCACCTCGCCGATCTCGCCATCATTGACGCCGCGCTTGACGGTCATCACCAGCGTGGTCGAGATGTTGTGACGCTCCAGGGCTTCCAGCGCCTGCTGGTGAATGCCGGCCAGGGTCGCGCCGCGCAATTCCGTCAGCACCGCGTCGCGCAGGGAATCGAATTGCAGATAGACCTCGATGCCCGGCTTGTACGCCGCCAGCCGGGCTGCGAACTCCGGCTCCCTGGCCAGACGCAGGCCGTTGGTGTTTACCATCAGGTGACGAATCGGCCGCGCCCGCGCCGCGTCGAGGACGGCGAAGAAGTCCGGATGCAGGGTCGGCTCGCCGCCGGAAATCTGCACCACGTCGGCCTCGCCCTCGTTGGCCACCACGGTGTCGAGCATGGCCTCGATCTCGCTCATGGCCAGATGCCGCCCCGCCTCCGGCCCCGAGCCGGCGTAGCAGACCGGGCAGCGCAGATTGCACTGCTCGGTGATCTCCACCACCGAGACGCAGGAATGCTGCATGTGGTCCGGGCACAAGCCGCAGTCCCAGGGGCATCCCTCCTTCATGGCGGTATTGAAGCGCTCCGGCATCTCCGGCGCCTTGACGTAAACCTCGCGGCACAGCTTGTAGTAATCCACGTCATCGGAAATCAGGCTGCGCGCCAGCCCGTGTTCAGGACACCACTTCTCCAGATAAACGCAATCGTCCTTGATGAGTATCTTCGCCTCGACACGGCGCTTGCACTCGGCGCACACCGACGCCGTGGTGTCGTAGAACAGATAGGGACGGGTCTTGCGGCTCATGGGAAAACCTTCCTGAGTTGCCGCACCAGCAGCGGCATGTAGAGCATCAGCGCCACCACGCACACCCACTGGATGCCCGAGAGGCCGAGGGGATAGGCGTAGGGCACCGGTTTGAGGGCATCGACCAGCAGACGCCAGAGCAGATAGGCGGCGAGAAACAGTTTGAACAGCAGGCCGGGGGCCGCCGCCAGACGCGCCTGCCAACGGGCCAATAGCCACCAGAGGGCGGCAGCGAAAATGATTTCGTACAACGGCGCCGGATGACGCGGAATGCCGTCGCCAAAGTCCATGCCCCAGGGTAGATCGGTGGGACTGCCGTGGGTGCCGTCGTTCAGCCCGGCCAGAAAGCAACCGACACGACCGACGATCAGCGCCAGCAGCAACGGGAACACAAACAGGTCGCCGGTGGATTGCGTCCAGCCCGCCAGCTTCTTCGCGATCTCGACGCCGATCAGCCCGCCCAGCAGTCCGCCCACCATCGACTGGCCCATGAGAAAGAATCCCGGCCAACCGCCATGCGCGGACCACAACTGCGGCATCTCGATCCAGAACACCGCCTTGTTGCCGACCGCCGCGCCGAGCACACAGCCCAGCAGCACCGCGAACCCTGCGCCGTGGAGCATCGACGCCTGACCGCCGCGCCGGCGCAAGGCCCAGTAGTAGCGCCCACCCGCCAGCATCGCCGCTGCCTCGAAGAAACCATGCACGGCCTGGGCCGTGGTGGGGTCATGGATCATGGCGATTCCGAAACCCCGGCCTCCACAGACGGCAGGCGCGAAAAATAGGGTCAGCCATCACGACCGATGCCAGCGCGTTGCATCAGCCAGCCGATGGAAAACCAAACGAGAACACCACATACGCCAGCGACGATGCAAACCTGATGGAGGGCTTCGATAGAGATTAGCCCAAACAGAGCGTTGGACTCAGACCAAGGCATAAGGGGAGAAATGTCGGAATGCATAATGCTGTCCAACATGACATGAGAGATTGTGCCGGCAAGCGCTCCGACGACAACAGGAACAAGGGACGTTGATTCAAGCTCCACAAGCCAGGACAGACGATGCATGGATAGCTCTCGGTTCCAGCGGGAAAGAATGGGGCGACTGACAGGCGGAGCAAGCAGGATGACGGCAACGGCGATTACAAGAGCCGCGACATAGGTATGAGTGGGACCGTGCAATACGTCGGCATCCCGTATCAAGCCAACGAGCGGCTCAATGTCCATTGCGACCTGTGCAATACCGAAGGCAAGTACGCTGAAGCGACGACCAACAAGCGCTTTTATCGCCAAGCCTGGTCCCATATGAAGAGGAGTAAAGGGCATCGCTTCTCCGAGGGCAGATAACGTGACAAATCAAACTGGAGCCAGACTCACGTCTTCTCTCCCCAAAAAATCCGATGCTTGAATGAACGATGAACCTCCGCGTCACGCCACCGCTCTTTCCCGAATGGAAGCGGACCAGACTCACCCCGCTGCCATTGGGAAACCGCGCCCACGGTAAAGGAAGATCGATCACCGCCCCTTTAATTCAAACTTCACTCCGACGCTGGCGCCGCTTTTTTTACGATGACACGCGAGAGCAAAGATACAAGCAACAGATACAGCGAGTAGACCAGAAACGCAATAAGGGCCATGGGTGCGAAATCCGCACTATCAATGGAATAGATTATCCCCGGGTCTACACCCCGACTCTCCGCGACAGATGCCCTGAACGTCATCCTGATCCAGTGATAGGCGAATAGCAGCGCTGGCAAGAACAACGATGAATAAAGGGTTACGCGCATTTTTCCCGTGAAGCGAATCGTATACGCGCCCAGCACCGCAATAACCACGGTATTTGGAAGCGACACCACAAACACCAAGATTGCCAAGGCAAAGTGGCGACTAACGTCGGGTGACAAGTTTGAAAGTGCGGCTTTAAGCGATGGCAGCATAGGCTCTGCCCATTCGAATGGAATGGCAAGCATCTGTAGCCACAGGAGTACGCTATACAGAGCGCCAAGAAGGCAGGCCACGGCGATACGCCACCCCTCCTTTGAGTCCACATCTTCTCGCTCAACATTACTTTGAGGAGGTCCAAAAACGTTGGTCACGACTGAATCCAGTTAGAAATAGAGGGGGAGTATTCAGTGCGAAAATTCGAGCCTGGAACCTTTAACTCCATATAGTTACCTTATCGTTAATGCGTCATGAGCGCACTGTGACGCGTTGAGCCATTGTTCTTCGATGGCCCTGAGAACCATGATGTCGATTGCTCCGATGTTGGCAAGGACGCCAAGTTCGAACCCACCGCTCGACAGCTCCTTGCGGTGAAGTACACACTTCTGTCGCCCAACAGCAATGGGTTTGCACACGGAGGTCGCCTGGCTTTTTTCTTCGGCCTCGGTGATAACGAGAAAGTGAATCCCCAACTCTAACGGGTCTTGCGGAGCTTTGAGCTGAATGAAGAAGTTTTCGGCCGGCGTGTTGGGTGGGCTCGTCGCCTCAATGTACTTTGTGGAAAGTGAAATGACCGATGCGTAGCCGGGTCTCTGGACAAGAAGGCACCCAGCACTGGGCTTGACCGTTGGGGTATCTCCGTAGGCCGCCACTGAGCAAGCAATACTGACTGCAAGGAGACTATGACGCATAGCGAATCTGTAGAAAAATATTCATCATTTCGATGGGAAAGGGGCCAAGCTCACAGGGCTGCGGAAGCCAAGGTGAATTCCAATGGGCATATCGTAACAGCATCTATATCCGCCCCGCCTGTTCGACGACCTTCAAGGTCAGCGGCACGACACCACTCCCCCCTCTGCCCCGCCGAGCGCAGGTTTGCCGGGCCGGGGTTCCGGCCGCGTTGTTCGAGCGTAGCGAGTTTAGCGGCCGGCCGGGCCGGCGAGCCGGAGGGAGGGGAGCCGAAGGCCAGGGCAGCGGGGCGCGCTCTTTGTCCCCCTTTCTGACGCGCATCAGAAAGGGGGTCGCCCGCCGGGGCGAACTCCCGGCGCGGAGGTTGCGCCAACGACTGGCTCCACCTAAACGCGCACCGAAACGACCCAAAAGCCAAACCGCCCCACAAGCCGCATCCAGCGGCGTTCCCAACCCATGCCCAGCCACAACCCGCATGAAACGGCGCACCCAGACCATGCCACCGGTGCACCCCAAGATCCAAGGTCGAGCGCCGGGTTAGGTTTCATTCACGTACCCTCGCTCCAGTGCATCGGCTTGGCTTTCGAATATGGCCATTGCAGTGTTCATTCTCTTGAAGCCGAACTTCTTATAGAACGGCTCCCTCCCTGGCACGGAGTACAGGATGATTTTCTTGTGACCGCTCGATAAGCTCACGAGATTGGAAACGATCTGTTTGCCAAGGCCAAGGCCCTGATGACTTGGTAGGAGGGCAACGTCACATATATACGAACAGTCAGCCCCATCCGCGAGTGCTCGGCCAACGCCCACAAGCTTGCCCTCCTCGTATACGAAGCACTTGAACATACTGTTCGTGAACGCGGTTCTCAGACCGTCAGGAGTCTTGTTTCCAAGGGGCGCGGCACGATAGAGCGCGGCAAGTTCGTCCCAGTCGAGGCTGTCAATCGAGTGTGACCAGACTAGCGGCATTGAGCGTTCCTTCTGAAACCTAACGAGCTAACCGGCGCTGCGCGGCTGTATCGGTATTGAGTGGCAGTCCACAGTTTCCTAGTAAAAAAAACCAGCCCTCTGTTTATTCGCCGCGTTTCACGCGCCACGGGAATGGCGCGCTACATACTTAAGAAGCACCCCGTCCATGCGCGACTGCCAACCGTCGCCGGTTGACTTGAAGTAGGCAACGACCTCGGGGCTGTAACGAACCGACACCAGCAGCTTCTTGTTTTCGGACTTCGGACGACCACGCAGGGCACGGATTGGCACCATGGCTTTCAGCTGCTTTGGCGTAAGCGGCTGCGCGTCAGGATCACTTCGGGCTGCTGCGGTAATGGCCTTGTCCTCTTCCGCCGTGGGCATGAGGATCGTTGGGCGCTTAGGGATTTTCGACATAGTGCTTCGCTTGGTTTGCCGCATCCTTGGCGGGATCGAACTCGATTTTCGAGCCTTTACTGTAGCTACCGAAAATCAAACTGTCAAACGGACCACGAACACTGGAAGCGCGGCAGGCGAAACTTACCCCTTGCCCGCAGCCCCCGTGAAATGGCGCTCCCAGCCATGCCATGCCTGGGAGCGCCGCTGCATGCGGCTTGTGGGCCGATGGGGGCGGGACCTACTGGATAACGCTTACCTCCCGCACAAAAAACCGCTCCGGCCCCAAGCTCTTCAGCACCGCCATGGCGAGAATCTCTTCATTCACTTCACCGTCGGCGGAGAACAGGTGCTGAATGCGGCCGCAATGGCTGCCGGTGTCGCTGCCGGCGACGTCGCGCAGGCGCGGCGAGATGACCTGACCCATGGCGGAAACCATGCAGCCGGTGGGCGCGACGTTGAGGAACAGGTCGCTGCCCTCCCGCAGGCCAAGCAGCACTTCGCCGACGTAGGGGCCGAGTTCGCCGATCGGGCGCAGGGTCGGCAGCACTTCCACCGCTGCGTCCATGGTCTCGCGGGCGGGGCGGGGCATGGGCAGGCCGGCGGCGGCATAGAGGGGCTTGGCGATCAGGTTGCGCAACATCCAGCGCAGGCGGCCGACGCGGGCCGACTTGGCGCGGGCGGCTTGCAGGGCCTTGTCGCGCCCGGCCTCATGGCCGCGCCGGGCGATCTCGGCGCTGGCGAGGGCTTCGGCTTCCCGCGCGTCTTCGGCGGACTCTTCCACCAGATAGTCGAGATAACCCCACACCGGCGCCACTTCCATGTGGAAACGGCCGAAGCCGAGGGTGGCGAGCAGGGTGCGGAAGATGTCTTCGGCCTGGGCGACGCGCATGTACACCTCGCCGGTGACGTGGATGCTGATCGGCTTGCCCTGGGACGGCGTGTGATGGGCGCCGCCCGCCAGCCAGCGCTTAGCGAAGCGGCGCAGGGGTGCGGCGATGTCGCGGCCGTGGAGGCGGTAGGCGAAATACTTGGCGGCAGCGCCGAGGGGATCGGGTGCGGCGGCGAGGGCGCGACCAAGAGCGCCGGGGCCTTGGAAGGCTTCGAGGGCGGCGAACACCTCTTCCTTCATGGTCACGTAGTCGGCGTGAAAGCGGCGGTAGTCGGCGACGTCGCGGCAGACCGTGGCGGCGCTGAACAGCACGTCGTGCAACACGCCTTGCAGAATGACGCCTTGATACATGCGCATCAGGGTCCATTCTTCGAGGCCGAAGTTGTAGCCGTCGGCTTCGCGGCCGACGAGGAAGCGCATCACGGCTTCGGCGCCGGAGGGGCAACCGTCGGCGCCCTGGCCTTCACCCGTCATAGGCGACGAGAGGGCAACGCCGTTGCGCCAGGCGGAGAGCTTGTGCACTTCGACGTATTGCCCCTGGCGGCAGGGGCCGCTGCCGGCGTTGTCGAAGAACAGCAGGCGCGACTTGCCGGCGACGAGAGGGTCGCCCTCGGCGCGGCGGCGGGCGAAGTCGGCCGTGGCCCGTTCCAGATCGGCATACACGCCGGCCATGGGGGCGCAGACGGCATCGCCCACGGTCTGACGGCCGTTCTTGATGTTGCCTTGCAGGTCGAAGCCTTCGGCGTAGTTGTCGATGCAGGTGAAGCCGGCGCCGCGCAGGGCGCTGGTGAGAACGCGGTTGTCGGCGAGGGTGGGGAAGTAGATGACATCCTTGGTCGCGTCGATGGGGCGCTCGTTTTCGAGGTTGTCGAGGGCGCGCACTTCAAATGGCGTCTCGTCGCCGAGCTTGAGCTTGCCATGGAGGCCGAGTTCGAGCTGGCGCACGTAGGTGTTGACGCGGTTCTCCAGGTGGGCGAGTTCCTTGATGATGGCGTCGGACTGGATCAGCAGGAAGGGCCGCTTCTTCATCAGCTCCGCCGCCAGCGGCAGGGTGACGCTGTCGGGGCCGCAGCAGAAGGTGGAAATCTGCACGATGGGCAGCAGGTCCTCGCCGGCTTCCATGGCCGCGAACAGGGCCGCCAGGCGCGGCTGACGAATGCGCTGGTGCAGCGTCTTTTCGGCGGTGGCGTGGAGGATGGTGGAGATCAGATGCGGGTTGCGCCAGTAGATGTGGCCGAAGTTCTCGTCGAGTTCCACGTCGAGCACATAGCTCGGAATCGCCGCCATCTGCTTATCGCGCAGCAGGCGCCGCACGTGGCTGTCGTAGATGCCGGGGTTGAGCAGATATTCGCGGCCGACGACGAGGGCGACGCGGTGGCCGTTGGCTTGGGCGTCTTCGATCAGATCGGCGGCAAACTCCGCCACCTCGGCGCGCTGGGCGCGGCGGGCGTCGAGAGCCTGATCCACGGCCTGGGCCAGGGCGGCGCGGTCGGGGGTGATGCCGTAGAACTCGAACACCGCTTGCAGACGGTCGAAGAGCTGGTCGCTGATCGCACCCGCTTCCAGAACCGACAGGTCAAGATTGAAGAGGTGGATGCGGGCGCGGGGATGGGCGGTTTGCGCCAGCCCCCGGGCCACGGCCATGCCGCCCTGATTGAGGGTGCAGGTGCGGCCGAGGCTCTTGCCGTCGGTGGCGAGCTTGTCGATCTGGGGCGCGAGGATGAAACCGTGCTCCTCGCCGGCGAGGCGATTGAATTGGCCGACAGCGCCCATGTGGGGGGCACAGGAGTCGATGTCGAACTGGGGCTGGGCGGTGTTGAGGTCTTTGTCGCGGACGTTGTCCACATGCACCGGCAGGCCGAGGGCGACGAAGATTTGCGACAGGAAGTAGGCCCACTCGGAAACCACGAAGCTGCGCGGAATCACGAGGCGGCGCGGATCGTCGCTCTTCGGATTGCGGCTGTCGATGTAGTCCCAGATTTCCTTGTAGGTGTCGCGCACCGGCGCGGCAGTCTGGGCCGCAATCTTGCCACCCTTGCCGCTTTTACGTTCGGCGGCCTTGGCGAACAGTTCGTTGATCGCCGAGCAGCCGCCGAGGGTGAAGGTGAACTTCTTGCCGTCGGCCCCCTGGCACTTGAGGCTGGTGCGGTTGCACACCGCTTCCGGGTCGTCGCAGGCGGCGCCCTGGCACTGGATGATGCGCTTCTCGAATTGCGAATCGAGGAAGGCTGCGAAGGCCATCGGTTGGGCACCTTCCGGGCTGCTCTTGAGCATGGTGCGGATCAACCCGATGCAGGCGCGATGGCCCGGATAGGGCGGCACCAGACCGTAGGCAGCGGCACCGAGGTAATCCTGCAAGCGGTCGGTTACCGCCAGGGGCAGCGGGTCGGAGAGCATGGTCTGGCCGTGCAGCAGCACGATGCTGTTGGCCGGCAGTTCCACCTGGCTCCACAGGGTGCGCGCCATGTTCTCGACGATGGCCCAGTTGGCGGAGGCGAGAATCTCGCCCCGCTCCACGCCCTGGGCCTGGAGCTTCTGGGCGTTTTCCATCAGGAACACGGCGCAGGTGGCGTTGATTTCGTAACCCTTGGCAGCGGCCATGGCGGCACGGCTGGCTTCACCAGCGCCGGGGATGCCGAACAGCGCCGAGAGGGTATCCATCAGGCTGCCGGTGCCGGCGGAACACTTGACGTTCATGGCGTTGTTGAACAGCTCGGCTTCTTTCAGCGCCAGGGTGGAAATCTTGGTATCTTCGCCGCCGATGTCCACCAGCACACAGAAGTCTTCGTTGAGGCCTTCGATGCCGGCCGCCTTGAGGCTGGCGAGATGGTCGCGGGCCTGGTCGATGGAACCGCGGGCGTGGGCGTAGTTTTCCACCAGCACGGCGATGCGCGCACCGAGTTCGGGGTAGATGCGCGACATGGCTTCGCGCACCTGATAGCGGGCGGAGCCGGTGATGCCGATGGAGCGCACCTGAAGCGAGTCGATGCCGCGCTCCTGCAAGTCGGAGAACACGCGCTTGACGGTGGCGATGGTGTCGCCGGCGTTGCTGTAGGCATCGAGGAAGACGATCTCACCACTGTCGTCGGCCATGGTCACCTTGGCCATGGTGGAACCGACGTCGAGGCCGATATGCACCGGCATGCCAGCCAGCCCCGCTACCGGCGCCACGGCCATGGACGGGCTCGGGACGCGATGGTAGCGACGGTCGCCAGCGGCTTCGTACTTCGCCTTCAGCGCGGCGAAGGAGGGAAACTCGTTGAGGTGGCCTTCCTGCATCAGGCTCAGGTCGGGCTGCGCCAGGGCCTCGGGGCCGACGCGCTGCACCAGGTTGTGGAGAGCGTCGAGAATCAGGGTGTTGTCGGGGTCGTACTCCACACGGCCAACGCCGATGGAACGCAGGTGGTCTTCGGCGCAGTCGCGCACGAACTGCCAGTTGAAGAAGCGGCCGAGCATCACGGCGCGATCAAAGCCCACCGGCAGCTTGCGGCAGACCTTGAGGGTTTCGGACTTCAGCGTCGTCGCCAGGGCCACGGCCAGCGGTATGCCCTGATTCTTGTCGGAGATGGTGGCCGAAGCGCCGAAGACGCCGCAACGGTCGGCGCGGGTGGTGATCTTCTCGCGCTTGTCGCGGCCGGCGTCGCCGAGGTAGTCGGCCAACACTTCATCCACCTGCTCGCGCTTGAGGCCAAGCTTCTGCAACACGCGATCGAGATTGACGCCGGTGCCGGCGCCGCAGCGCGGATTGAGCACCAGCAGGTCGTCCTTGAGGCGACCTTCGTTGTCGACACCGACCAGGGTGTAACCGGATGCGGAGATTTCGATCATCGCCAGAGTCGTCGCGCTCTCGCCCTGCTCCACCATGCGTTCCCGCGCCGCCAGCCACTGGGCAGCGGCGTGGAGGAAAGTGCGGCCGCAGCCAAGCGCCTGGCGCACCATGGGGCCGAGCTTGCCGGTGATGAAGATCGGCGCCTCGGCGCCGCTGCCGAAACGTTCGGCAACGCGCTTTTCGGCAAACAGGGCCTTGAGGTCGCGATTGCTCGGCAGCACCTCGTTTTCGATTTCACTGCCATCGGCCGCCACCACCCGCAAACGCAGATGGCCGACGCCGGCATCAATGTAAAGACGCTCACCTTCCCGATCCATCGGGCGCATGAAGCCTTGCAGTACATCAGCATCAATGCGATTCATCATTCACAACCTCGCTTTCAACAACAGGCTCCTTCTTGGGCTTACGCAGACTGCGTATCAGAACCCAGGTCAGGCCGGCGCCCACCAGCAGTATCGCCAGGGAGACAAAAAACAAGCCGCCGTAGGAGCGGTTGATTTCCGGCACCAATATCACGCTGCACACCCCGCCGCCCACCAGCATCAGAACGCTGACGCCAAGCAGCAGTATCTTGAACATGATCCAGATGACTTTCAATGCCTCGTTCATTGTGGGTATTCCTAACGCTCTTGCTTTCCACCACGGCCAATCCAGGCCAGGAAGCGGTGCAGGAACTCCGGCAGCAGGCGATAGATGTAGAGCGCCACCGCCGCATTGCACAGGGCGGCGACGCCAAACAGGGCCGCAATGGACAGGCCCTTGCCGAGCAGGGATGCCGCCGCCAGGGCGCCGCCGACCATGAAGCAGGCGTTGAGAATATTGTTGGCGGCGACGATACGGGCGCGGTGGGCTGTGCTGGAGCGCTGCTGCATCAGGGCATACAGGGGCACGATGAAGAAGCCACCGAAGAGACCAAGAAACAAAAGGTCGGCAAGAATACGCCAGGTGGATAGATTCGCAAGCAACTCGGCCACGGTCAGGGCCACGCCAACGGGCGCGACAGCCGGCGACGCCCAGGCGATATCGAGACCGAACAGGGTGAGGCCGATGGAACCGAACGGCACCAGGCCCAGTTCCAGATGATGGTGGGACATGCGTTCGCAGAGCAGGGAGCCGACGCCGATGCCGATGGTGAAGGTGCCAAGCAACAGGGTCACCGTCGTCTCGCCGCCGCCGAGCACGATCTTGGCGTAGGCCGGGAACTGGGCGAGGAACAGCGCGCCGTAGAGCCAGAACCAGGAGATGCCGAGGATGGCGAGAAACACGGAACGGTTCTCGCGGGCGAAAACGATGTTGCGCCAGGTTTCGGTGAAGGGATTCGGGCTCACTTTGAGACCAGGGTCGGGGGCCGGCGCGGTGGGAATGCCACGGCTGGTGACATAGCCGATTGCGGCGATGGCGAAGCCGGAAAAGGCAATCCAGCCCGGATGACCGGCCCCGGCCAGCAAGCCGCCGAACAGGGTGCCGGCGAGGATGGCGACGAAGGTGCCGGCCTCCACCAGGGCGTTGCCGCCGACGAGTTCTTCTTCCTTCAGGTGCTGGGGCAGGATGGCGTATTTCACCGGGCCGAACACCGTGGAGTGCAGGCCAAGCAGGAACAGCGCGCCGAGCAGCACTTCCAGACTGTGAAGCCAGAAGCCGAGGCCGGCGACGAGCATGATCAGCATTTCCAGCACCTTCACCAGCCGCGCCAGGCGCGCCTTGTCGTACTTGTCGGCCAACTGGCCGGCGGTGGCAGAGAAGAGAAAGAAGGGCAGGATGAAAATGCCGGCGGCGAGATTCGACAGCACACCGATGGACATCTCGGTCCAGCTCGCGGCCTGGAAGGTAAGCATCACCACCAGGGCGTTCTTGAACACGTTGTCGTTGAAGGCGCCGAGAAACTGGGTGGCGAAAAAGGGCGCGAAGCGGCGCTGCTTGAGCAGATTGAACTGAGAACTCATGACGGAGCTTTCTCGAAGAAGGGACGCGTCTCGAACACATTGACTGGGAAGCCCTGCCCTGCCAGGCGCAGGGAGCGCTTGAGAACGAAGTCGAACAGCAACGGATTGTGCTCGCGCACGGTCTCCAGCACGGTTGCTGCCGCCGCATCCAGGAGGCCGGCGCGGACCCAGGCACTGGGCGAAATCAGCGGCAGGATGCCGGGCACCGGATAGTCGGAACCGTTGAGCAGACGGCCATGCCAGTCGCGACGTTCGAGCAGAGTACGTACGACGCTGACGGGACGATTGCGCTGGATCACAGCGGAAATGTCGGCATACAGCCGACCCATGGCGCGGGGTTCATCCATCAGGCGGGCGAAGAGATCGAAGCTCGGCCGCTGAGGGGTGCCGGCTTGATCGAGATCGGCGTCCTCACCCATGGAGGCGCAGTGGGCCACCACCACCCGTACGCCGGCATCGAGGGCGCGGCGCAGGCGCAGGGGATTGCCCAGATGTTGGGTGTCGCCACCCTTCACCGCTTCTTCCTTGCCGCAATGGACGATCAACGGCAGGTCGCGGCGCACCAGTTCGCGGTAGAAGGCATCGCACTTGGCGGACGCCGGGTCCATGCCCATCGCCGCCGGCAGCCATTTGACGGCGCGGGTGCCCTGCTGCGCCGCCTGTTGCAGGGCATCGACGGCATCGGTGCGATAGGGGTGGATCGAGGCCGCCCACTCGAAGCGACCGTTGTGTTTTTGCACCAACCCGGCAGCGTAGGCGTTGGGGACGTAAAACGTGCTGCGTTCGGCATGGGCCTGACCGGCCTCGTCGTGGAAGCGATCGAAGGCGAACAGCAGGATGCGGAATCCCGGCGCCATGCCGTCAATCAAATTCTCCAGCCGCTCGACGTAACTCTGATCCACCCGCCCCGGCGCCTTGTGGGCACAGCCGGCGTTCATGAAAAACAGGCGCTGGGCGTACTGGATCGGGTGGAACAGACTGGTCATCTCCGGCCCGATTTCGATGCCAGTGTTGCCGTCGCCGATGCCGGCGATATGAGTGTGGACGTCCCACACCTTGCTGGCATCCAACCCGCTCCACGCCGCCCGGATCAGCGGATGAGTCGCCAGCTCCGGCGGCAACGCCGCGCGGCAGGGATTGACCACCGAACTGCGGGCCATGCTCCAACCCCCGGCACCGAGGGCGGCCACACCCGCGAGGCTGCCAAGCAGAAAGCGGCGCCTACCAGGCTTCATCAAGCCTTCTCCGCCCAGACCTTGAGGGTCACATAGTCGATCTTGCCGGTGCCGAGCAGGGGTAGAGCATCCACCTTGACGATGTTGCGCGGCACGGCGAGTTCGGCGACGCCGAGTTCCTTGGCCTTGGCCTGGATGCGCTCGCGGCTGAGTTCGGCATCGGTGGTGAACAGCACCAGCACTTCGCCCTTGCCCGGATCGGGGCGACTGGAGACGGCGTGAGCCTTTTCCGGCGAGGCGGCGTTGGCGAGCTTTTCCACGGCTTCGAGAGAGACCATCTCGCCGGCGATTTTGGCGAAGCGCTTGACGCGGCCGACGATGCGCAGGAAGCCGTCGTCGTCCACCTCCACCACGTCGCCGGTTTCGTACCAGCCGGCGCCCAGATCGGAGGCCGGCGGTTGCAACACGCCGGGGTTGTCGGACTTGAGATAGCCGGCCATGACGTTGGGGCCGCGCACATGGAGCATGCCGCCCCTGGGGATGCCGGGGATCGGCACCAGCTTATGTTCGATGCCCGGCAGCAACTGGCCGACAGTGCCGGTGCGGAAGGCCATCGGCGTATTCACCGCCAACACCGGCGCAGTCTCGGTGGCGCCATAGCCTTCATAGATGCGCTGGCCGAATTTCTCGAACCAGATCGCGCGCACCGGCTCGGCGAGTTTCTCGGCGCCGGCGATGACATAGCGCAGACGGAAGAAGTCGTAGGGGTGGGCGAACTTGGCGTAGTTGCCGAGGAAGGTGCTTGTGCCGAACAGAACGGTGGCGTTGCGGTCGTAGGCCAGCTCGGGAATGATGCGGTAATGGAGCGGCGTCGGGTAGAGGAACAGGTTGGCGCCGGTCAGCACCGGCAGCAGGCCGCCGGCAGTGAGGCCAAAGGAATGGAACACGGGCAGGGCGTTGAGCACCTTGTCTTCCACCGAGAAGTCGATCACCGAACGAATCTGCGCAATGTTGGCGAGCAGCGCCCGATGCGGCAGCACGACGCCCTTGGGCTTGCCCTCGGAGCCGGAGGTGAACAGCACCACGGCCGGATCTTCCGGATGGCCCTCGCTTACGGAACGGTCCACGCAGCGGGGGAAGCGGAGTGCGTAGGCCATCAGCCAGAGCTTGTCGCCGAGGGTGACCATGCTCTTCACGTCTTCCAAATAGAGGAAGCGCACACCCTGGAGCGCGGCGAGTTTGTCTTCCAGCTTGGCCTGCTCGACGAAAGCGCGGGACGTCACCACCAGCTTGATCTGGGCGCCGTCGCAGGCGGCCTGCATGGCATCGACGCCGGCGGTGAAGTTGAGCATGGCCGGCACCCGGCGGTTGGCGGTGAGGCCGAAGAACAGCCCGATGGTCGGCGCGAGATTCGGCAGCAGCAGGCCGATGCGGCCCAGCTCACCGGTTTCATGGGCTTCACGGGTGACGACGCGACCCAGCACCAGGGCCATCTTCAGCAGATCGTTGTAGGAATACTCAATCTGCTTTACGTCCTCCACCAGCCGGCGGCTGCGTCCGTGGACCTCGATGGCGTCACAGAAGGCGGAGAACAGGGTGGAGGACTCGGTGGAGGCGAACAGCATTTCCTGCATCAGTTTGCGCATCTCCTCGCCGGCGCGATGGCGCTTCTGCTTCGCCGTGCCCTCGGCCGGCATATGGATCTGTCGCGCCGGCAGCACGGTGATGCTGATGCGCGGAAACAGGCGCTTTGGATGACGGCCGGCAACACGGGAAAAATAGGTACGGGCAGGGCCATCGAGGCGCACCGGCACGATGGTGGCGCCGGTCTTGGCGGCGACGAAGGCGGGGCCGTCGTACACCTTCATCAGGCTGCCGGTGTTGGTGATGCGGCCTTCGGGGAAGATCGCCACCGAGCGCCCGCCCTCGATCAGGCGGATCACCTTCTTCATCGCCATCGGGCTGGTGGGGTCTACCACCAGGTAATCGACCATCGACAGCACCTGGCGGAAGAACCAGCTCTTCACCACCCCGGTATGGACCACGAACACCGGATTGACCGGCAGGAACAAACCGAGCAGAACGCCGTCGAGGAAGGATTCGTGGTTGGCGACGATCAGCATCCGCTCCGGCAGACGCCCGGCCTCGAAGATGCCGTAGTCGCCGCGGGTGCGGACGCGGAACAACAGCCTGGCGATGAGGATGAACAGCACCTTCATCAGGCGCTGGCGAAAATTCAGTTTGCTCTCGATGACTTCCATATCGACGTTCCTACACCTTTCGATGTGTTACCGACAAAAAAATGCGCTTCAAACGCTTTCACGCACATAGTTCAGCAGACGGCTGAACACTTCTTCCATGAACGGCTTCTCGATCCAGAACCAGACTTCCTTGCCAATCTTCTCCGACCCCAGCACACCCGCCTCGCGCAGGATCTTGAGGTGGTGCGACACCGTGGAGCGGCTGAGCGTGGACACCTCGGCGATCTGGCCGACGTTGAGGCGCTCACCCGGCTCGAACAGCAGCAGGATGCGCTGCCGGTGCTCGTCGCCCAGGGCCGCAAAAACCCGCGACAGGGGCAACCATTCTTTGGGCAGGGCGTCTTGGTAGTTGGATTTCATGTCGATGAGTGTAGTTACGTCGATATGACATGTCAAGAATTTTTTGGCCCGGGGCAGTGTCCCGGCATACCGCCAAGAGTCGCGCCGGTATTCAGTCCCGTAGCAGCGCGATAAACTCGCGCCTCGGCCAACCTGCGGACCACCCCATGACCTACGAAGAGTTTCTTGATGAAGTGACCACCCTCATCGTGGAAAAGTACAACCTGGAAGACGACGAGGCGATCCAGCTGGTCATGAAGGCCCAGGCGGCGGAACACTTCGTCGCCCACGACGACGATCCCAAACTACGCACCCTCGAACGCGCACATCAGGAAGCGCGGACGATTTACAAAATGCGGGCCGAGTTTTCCTGATAGCGGCCTTCCCTTCGTCACGCACTTCTAACGGCAAACGAGACAACTGGTTTTATTGACTCTGGCCCTGAGTCACCCTGCCGAAGAGAGCTGCTACCCGAACCAAGCGTCTGGTGATCGACTGAGTTCTAGTAACGCAGGCGATACCACGCCTGACCGATCCATTCGTGCATCGCCCAGCGGGAGGCCAGCAGGCCTCCCGCGCTGGGCAGCAGATCGTTGGGCAGCAGCGGTGAGCGTTGAAAACCGGTGGGGGCGGCGATGGGGGCCAGTCCCTCGCGCTCGAACACCGGCAGCGCCCGCTTCAAATGCCAGGCGTTGCTTACCACCAGGACCCGTGTAATATCCGCCTCACGCAACACTTGGGCCGAGAACCTGACGTTCTCGCCAGTGTTGTCTGAGGCGCCCTCTTTCCAGCGCACCGGCACATGGAAGTCCCGTTCCAAACTGCGCGCCATCACCTCCGCCTCGCTCAGTTCGCCGCCATCGGGCTTACCGCCCGTGGTCAGGATCGGTAGGCCGCTTTCCCGGTGCAACTTGGCCGCATAACGCAAACGCAGCAGAGTCTCCTGGCCCGGCGCCTCCTCGCCATACTCCGGCACCTCCACAAGACGCCCGCCACCAAGGATGATGATGGCCTGGGCGCCCTTCACCGCTTCGCTGGTCACCGGCGGTAGTTCAAGGCCGCGCAGGAGAAAGATTCCAACCACTGGCATCGATAGCACCCAAAGCAACACAACACCCGCTGTCAGCAGTCCACGTGCCATGCGCGGCCGCCGCGACCACAGCACCAGACCAAGCACCATCAGCAGCAGAAGGTTCAGCGGCGGCAGGAGAAACGTGGCAACGAAGTTGCTGATGAGCCAGGAGATCGACATGGACACCATTCAAATTTGATGGGGAACCCTGGCCACCCGGGCCAGGAGTTGAACGTCAGGCGCAACTTTAACAATTCCTGCCCCGCTTTCCCGCAGCCTCGTGTCGCAAATGCGCCGCAATTTTGCCGCGCCAACCTTGAAGGGACGACAATTCCTTTGACCCCCCGCAACGGTCCGGCCACAATCGAACCATGATCCACCTGCCCCACGCCCCTCTCCTGGACTATGCCCCCATCCTGCGCAAACTGCGTATGGCGGGCGTCTGGCATCGTGCCGACGGGGTGGGGCCGCAGCGACGGGGGCGACGATAACCTAGCAGATCGTTCCTGAATTCAGCAAAGGCCGCCAACCCACAAAGTTGGCGGCCTTTTTGTTCTGCCATCCGCCACCCCGGAGACACCATGTCCATCCCCGCCGCCTATCTCGGCATCATCCTGATCTGGTCCACCACCCCCCTTGCCATCCAATGGAGCGCCCAGGGCGCCGGCTTCGCCTTCGCCGTGTTCGCCCGCATGGTCATCGGCCTGAGCCTCGCGGCCACCCTCGTGCTGGTCTGGCGCCTCGGCTTCCCCCTGCACCAGCGCGCGCGCCGGAGTTATCTGGTCAGCGGCCTCGGCCTGTTTAGCGCCATGGCCCTCACCTATTGGGGCGCCCGCTTCATCCACTCCGGACTGGTTTCCGTGCTGTTCGGCCTCTCGCCGCTGATGACCGGCGTCTTCTCCGCCCTCTGGCTGGGTGAGCGCTCCCTCACGCCCAAGCGCCTCGCTGGCACTATCCTTGGCATTACCGGCCTCGGTATTATCTTCGCCCACGGCGACGGCATCGGTGGCGAACATGCCCTCACCGGTCTCACTGCCCTGCTGCTGGCGGTCGCCATCTACTCCGCCAGTCTGGTGTGGATCAAGCGTATCGGTGACGACAGCCCACCCCTCGCCACCACGGCGGGTTCCCTCGCCGTTTCATTGCCCCTGTTCGGCCTCGTCTGGTGGTTTGCCGACGGCTCGGTCCCGGAGAACCTGCCGGCCCGAGCCAGCGCCGCCATCGTCTATCTCGGCGTTTTTGGCTCGGTGCTCGGCTTCGCCCTCTACTACTACGTCATCAAGCACATGGATACCGGCAAGATGGCGCTCATCACATTGATTACGCCGGTGCTGGCACTGCTCCTCGGCCATGGCTTCAATGGCGAGGAAATCGGTCTGCGCGTCTGGCTCGGCGCCGGTCTCATCAGCTTCGGCCTGGCGCTGCATCAGTGGGACGGCATCGTCGCCATCGGCCGCGCGCGGGGCATCGGGGGTGGCCGATGATAGAAGCCGCCACCACGGCATTTATGGTGGCGGATTTTGCACGATTGACAAATCGTAAGCCTGGAACGGCTCTACAACGCCCCTCCAGGCCAATACATCGCTTGGCGGAATTTGCACGATCCGGTGACAACAGGCCCCCGGTGCAGACTCAGCGCGGGTAGTCGCGCCCCCCCCCCCCCCACTTCGGCGAGGGATGGCCGAACGCGGGCGAACCTTTCCAGAGGGCGGCGGTCGATCGACCGTCGTCCTGTTTCTTTGGCAATGCCCGTTATCATCCACCCCATGAAGAACCTTCTCCGCTCCCCCCGCTTTCCCTTTGCCTTCACCCTGATCCTGAGCCTCTCCCTGGTCGGCGGCGGCATTTACTTTTCCCAGGTCATGCGCCTGGCCGCCTGCCCGCTTTGCATCGTCCAGCGCATGCTTTACCTGTGTCTGGGCGTCGTCGCCGCTCTGGGTTTGCTGGTAGCCAAATCGCGCTGGGGCCGGCGCTTCATGGCGCTAATCATGGCCGCCATCGCCGGCACCGGCGTCTTCGTTGCCGGCTACCAGACCTGGCTGCAACGCTGGGCCAAGGATGTGAGCTGCACCAACGACTATCCCTGGTGGGAGCAGGCAGTGGATTGGGCCGGGGCTCGCTGGCCGATGTTCTTTCAGCCCAACGGCTTATGCTCCGACCCGGCGTGGAAGTTCCTCAGCCTTTCCATCGCCGAGTGGTCGCTGGTGATGTTCAGCAGCCTGTTGCTGCTTTCCCTCGTCACTGCCCTACGCAAACAAAAATAGGCGCCGACTGAAACATCGAGCGTAGCGAGCAAGCCAATAGCCTCCCCCGCGAGGGGGAGGCTGGGAGGGGGCGGGCCTTTATGCCGCTTTTCGCGTGTTTCATCGTCCGTGGGACGTTATCCTCGAACCACGAGCGTTTACGTCGCCAGGTGCTCGTAGAGCGCCGTCGATAGATAGCGCTCGCCGAAAGAGGGGATGATGACCACCGTCAGCTTGCCCTTGTTCTCGGGCCGCGCCGCCACCTTGAGGGCGGCCGCCACGGCAGCGCCGGAGGAGATGCCCACCAGCAAGCCTTCTTCCGTCGCCAGACGACGGGCAGTATCGAAGGCTTCCTGATTGGTGATGCGCTGCACTTCGTCGTAAATCTGGGTATTGAGGATCGCCGGCACGAAACCAGCGCCGATGCCCTGGATCGGATGCGCCCCCTTGGCGCCGCCGGACAGCACCGGCGAGGCATCGGGCTCGACGGCGACCACCCGCACGGCGGGCTTCTTCGCCTTCAGCGCCTCGCCGACACCGGTGACGGTACCGCCGGTGCCGACGCCAGCAACGAAAATATCGACCTTGCCCTCGGTGTCGCGCCATATCTCCTCGGCCGTGGTCTGACGGTGAATTTCCGGGTTGGCCGGATTCTCGAACTGCTGAGGGATGAAGTAGCGCGGGTCAGCCGCCGCCAACTCCTCCGCCTTCTTGATCGCCCCGCCCATGCCGTCGGGGCCAGGAGTGAGGATCAGCTCGGCGCCGTAGGCCTTGAGCAGCAGGCGGCGCTCCTTGCTCATGGTTTCCGGCATCACAAAGGCGGCCTTGATGCCCCGCGCCGCGCAGACCATGGCGAGGCCGATGCCGGTATTGCCCGAGGTCGGCTCCAGCACAACGGTATCAGGCCCGATCTTGCCCGCCGCCTGGGCGGCGTCGATCATCGCCACGGCAATGCGGTCCTTGACCGAGTGGGCCGGATTGAAGAATTCGAGTTTGAGGGCAATGACGCAGTCGATGCCAGCGGCAAGGCGGTTGAGGCGAACCAGGGGGGTGTTGCCGATCAGTTCGGTAACATTATTGGCGATGGCCATGGAGTCTCCGGGAAGCAGTGCGGGAAACCCAAACCTTATCCCAAGCGCCCTGTCCTGGGAAATATCATCCGGGACATTGCTCATGCCATCGTGACATAAGAGCCTGATTCAACGGAAAACCCGGCCCCAAAAAACAAAACCCCGCCCGGAATATCTCCCGGACGGGGTTCGGCGAATGCGGGCTAAATTACTTGGCGGCGGGGGCGGCAGCCGGAGCAGCCTCAGCGGCAGCAGCCTTCTTGGCCTTCTTGGCTTTCTTGGCCTTCTTCGCAGCCTTGGCGGGCTTGGCTTCAGCAGCGGGAGCGGCGGCGGGAGCAGCAGCCGGGGCGGCGGCCGCAGCGGGAGCGGGAGCAGCAGCGGCCGGGGCAGCGGCAGCAGCCTTGGGAGCGTCAGCGGCAACAGCGATGGAAGCGGCGAACAGACCAGTAACGAGAGCGGCGATCAGCTTGGACATGGACAACTCCTAAGAGGGTTAAGGCCGGCGAAATATTCGCGGCGTGGTGATACTAACGCCCGGTTGGCAATGCCGATGACAAGCCACGAAACTTTTTTTGCATAGCGTTGTCGTCGTGCTCTTTGCGCAACACCCGGAAGCGGTCAAAATTCCTTCACAATGCGATTCCCCGACCCGGAGACCTCCCATGGCTGGACTTGACGGCTACGCCCCCGACACCCTCGCCCTTCACGCCGGCCAGCGGCCCGACAGCGACTTCGGCGCCCGGGCGACGCCGATCTACCTCTCCACCGCCTTTGCCCTGCCCAGTGCCGACCATGCCGCCGACCTGTTCGACATGAGCCGCGCCGGCCACGTCTATTCGCGCATCTCCAACCCCACCGTCGCGGTGCTGGAAGAACGCATGGCGGCCCTTGACGGCGGCGTCGGCGCGATTGCCACCGCCAGCGGCCAGGCCGCCCTGCATCTGGCCATCGCCACCCTGATGGGCGCCGGCAGCCACATCGTCGCTTCACGCTCCCTTTACGGCGGCAGCCACAACCTCCTCAACTACACCCTGCCGCGCTTCGGCATCACCACCACCTTCGTCGATCCCCGCGACCTGGATGCCTGGCGTGGCGCGATCCGCCCCGAGACGCGGCTGCTGTTCGGCGAAGCCCTCGGCAATCCCGGTCTTGACGTGCTCGATATCCCCGCCATCGCCGCTCTCGGCCGCGAAAACGGTCTGCCGCTGCTGGTGGACGCCACCTTCACCACGCCCCACCTGCTGCGCCCCATCGCCCACGGCGCCGCCCTGGTGCTGCACTCGGCCACCAAGTTCCTCTGCGGCCACGGCACGGCGGTGGGCGGCGTACTGGTGGATTCAGGGCGCTTCGACTGGGAGGGTGGCAAGTTCCCCACCCTCACCGAACCCTACGCCGGCTTCCACGGCATGGACTTCGCCGAGGAATCCACCGTCGCCGCCTTCCTGCTGCGGGCGCGGCGCGAGGGCTTACGCGACTTCGGCGCCTGCCTTTCGCCCATGAACGCGTTCCAAATTCTCCAGGGTATCGAAACCCTGCCCCTGCGCATGGCGCGGCATGTGGATAACACCCGCCGCCTCGTCGCCCATCTGGCGGCCCATCCCCAAGTGACGCGGGTCGCCCACCCGGACCTGCCGCAACACCCGGACCACGAACTGGCCAAGCGCCTGCTGCCCAAGGGCTGCGGCGCGGTGTTCACCTTTGAACTGGCTGGCGGCCGGGTGGCGGGCAAGAAGTTCATCGAGTCCCTGCGCCTGTTCTCCCACCTCGCCAACGTCGGCGACGCCAAGTCCCTGGTCATCCACCCGGCCTCCACCACCCACTTCCGCATGAGCGACGACGACCTCGCCGCCGCCGGCATCGGCCCCGGCACCGTACGCCTCTCGGTGGGCCTGGAAGACCCGGACGACCTGATCGACGACCTCAATCGCGGCCTCCATGCCGCCAGCAAGGTGTAAGCATGGAACTGCATGTCGCCGGCAACCCCGTCTTCGCCTACACCGGCGGCAGCGTCTTCGACGCCAGCCGCCCCGCCATCGTCTTCGTTCATGGCGCCGCCCACGATCATTCGGTATGGGCGCTGCAAAGCCGCTGGTTCGGCCGTCACGGCCATGCCGTGCTGGCGGTGGACCTGCCGGGCCATGGCCGCTCCGGCGGCGAACCCCTGGCCAGCATCGGCGAACTGGCCGACTGGATCGTCGCCCTGCTCGACGCCGCCGACCTGCAACAGGCCATCCTGGTGGGCCATTCCATGGGCTCCCTGGCCTGCCTGGAGGCGGCAGCGCGCCATCCGACGCGGGTTGCGGCCCTGGCCCTGATCGGCTGCGCCGTGCCGATGGCGGTTTCGGACGCCCTGCTCGCCGCCGCCCGCGACACCGCCGACCAGGCCTACCGCATGATTAACCAATGGTCCCACGCACCGGACTCCCTGCTCGGCCGCCACCCGGTGCCCGGCCTCTGGATGCCCGGCGCCAGCCTGGCGCTGATGGAACGCAGCCGCCCCGGCGCCCTCCACCGCGATCTCGCCAACTGCAACGACTACCAAGGCGGTCTGGAAGCCGCAGCGCAAGTGCGGTGCCCGACCCTGCTCATCCTCGGCAGCCGCGACCTGATGACGCCGCTAAAAGTCGGCAAGGAACTCGCCAAGCCCATCACCAACAGTCGCACCGCCATAATCGACGGCGCCGGCCACGCCATGATGAGCGAGGCGCCGGACGCGGTGCTGGATGCGCTGCGCGGATTGATGGGCTGAGGGGCAGAGGTGGGATGACGGGAATGTGCCCATTCCAGTCGTTCCATATAAGGCGGCCCAAGGGTAGGTAACTGCTTAGAGCAGCCGCACGGCCCCACAAGTCGCAGGTAGCACGTCGGCCAACCCGACTGTTACATTGGCTAAGACCAACGGCAGGTGTGACTCAAATCGCAGGCGTCAAGTTGTAGCCTGCTTTAAGAGCACAATTCCGTACGGAGCAAAGACGAGGGGGGCTTTCTATGGGCACTGAGATCATACTTAATGTTGGCGGCATGACGGTCGACTGGAGCAAGAACATGAGGGGCGTCGATCACGGACCTCTTTACCAAGAACAGGATCGTAAGCGCCTCGTGTGCGAGAATATCGACTATGCATATTTCGAACAAGAGGAAGAATGCCCGGCACCATTTGAAATGTCGTTCACGCGGCCACTAGGCGCGGTGGTCCCTCGTCTGGAAATGCTGGGCTTTCGTTTGGAGACTGTTCGCGGGGCCTATGGCGCCGCCACGCGGCAGTGGCGGGAGGACAGGCTCGCGCTAAAGGACGTCTTAGAGGCCAATGGAGAAAACGAGAAAATCCCCGAGCCTATGAGCTTCGATGAATACCTAGCATTCGTGAGAGCTCACCCAATCGGCAGCCTTAGCGACGAATTTATCAAAGATGATGACTTTGACGGCGAGACGAGGTTTGCAGGCCGATTTGGCAGCACCCAGCTTGCGCGGATACCCAGCGATTCGGAGGGCAAGAGCTGGGCATATTCAGAGAAGTCCTTTTTTGGGGCTGTCGTCGGCTTTCTTAACCCGTACGCGACGTTGCGGCTGCTTGCCGAGTGCCAAGAAAACCAGGACCTGACCGTGGATTGGCAGTACGGCCCCTTGGTAGAAAACGGATGGGCGACCATCGAGGAATTCGCTCCCTGCGCGCGGCGCCGGCAGACTTTTCTAATCGCTACCGAAGGATCATCGGACGTCCACATCTTGACCCACGCGATCAAACTGCTTAGACCCGAAGTCGCCGACTTCTTCCGCTTCATTGACGTTAGCGAGCGACACCCTTTTTCGGGTACGGGTAGCCTTGTCAAATTCGCCGAGGGGCTTGCAAAAATTGACGTCCAGAACAAAATCATCTTTCTGTTTGACAACGATGCCGAGGGCGTCGAGGCATTGGAGTCGGTTCGCCGGTTCAAACTACCCTCCAATATGAGCACGCTGGTTCTGCCGGATTTGGAGGTGTTCCAACAGTTTCCCGCGCAAGGGCCCGACGGCATCAAGAACTCAAACATCAACGGACGGGCGGCCGCTATCGAATGCTACCTTGACCTCAACCTACCGCAGTACGGACCAGCTAGGGTCACCTGGACTAACTACAAGAAGGAACGTGGTGTCTACCAAGGGGCCTTGGAATACAAGGAGTCCTATGCCAAGAATTTTTTCGATCAGACTGGAGAGACGATCCAGGGGGGCTACAACGTTACGAAAATCGAGCGCGTACTGGATGCGCTGATGGACGAATGCTGTCAGCTCGCTGCGGTGAGCCTTACTGATACTTGCTGACCTCTGATCTCGAAGCGCTTCGTAAACAATCAGGCAGCTTTCACAGTAGAGCGGTCTCCCAAGTGGCAGCAATACGGAATCAACGACTGGCTGGTTGTGGCCGGTAGCGAACCTACGACAGAAACGGCCTCCCCTACACCGCCGCCAGCCGCTCCACGGTATCCGGGTAACGCTCGACGAGGCGGATCAGGAGCGCCGCCTGGGCATTTGGCCGTGCGCGTCCTTGCTCCCAATTTTCCAGGGTACGCGGATTGGTGCGCAGATAGTGGGCAAATACGGGGCGGGACAAGTGCAGGCGTTCGCGCAAGGCCAGCAGCTCGGTGGGGCTGACTTCCGGCGCTGGCTTGATTTCCACTTCGTGGGTGCGCAGGGTACGCTTGCCGGCGCGTACCTCGGCCAGGGCTTCGTAACCCTCGGTGATCTCGGCAAACAGGTTGCGCTTTTTCATTGTCTTGCCTCCAGTTCCCGTTTCAACATGTCCTTGAGCATCTTGCGCTCTTTCGCGCTGAGGTCGCTCATCTCGTCTTTGTCGTAGAGGGTGAAAAGCCAGAACTGCCGACCAGCTTCCCACCAGAAGTAAATCACACGCAAGCCACTGCGCTTGCCTTTGCTGCGCCTCGGGTCGCCGTGACGGAGCTTGCGCAGCCCACCACTGCCTTCAATCACGTCACCAGCTTCGGGCGCATCAAGCAAAGCATTCTGCAAGGCACGGAAGCCCTCGTCGGTCAGGTAGTCAGCCCGAAAGCGGGAGAAGGCAGGAAGCTCAATGAACAGGGCTTTCATGGGCCTATGGTACGCAAGTTGCGGATATTCTGCAAACCTACCTGCTCATCCCATAGGGCGCCACATGGTGAATTCCCGATAACAAAACCCGCACCACCGGAGCCTCCCACCTACCCCCGCAGCGCCTGCACCTCGGCGATGGTCACTCGCAGTCGCGTCGCCAGATTCAGGGCGACGGTTTCGAGGATGCGCCGGGCGAGGGCGCCATGCTGTTCGGCGAGGGCGTCGAAGCGGTCGCGGGAGAGTACGTAGACTTCGGTCTCGGTGATCGCCACGGCGTCGGCGGCGTGGCCCTGCTTCTCGATGAAGCCCATGCCGCCCATAAGATCGCCGGGGCTGCTGGTGGCCAGGTGATAGCTTTCCTTCTTGTGGATCGGCAGCGTCACCTTCACCGTACCGCGTCGAACCAGGAACAAGGCCTCGTCGCCGGCGCCGGCCTTGAACACCTTCTTGCCGGCCTTGACGCTATGCAGCTCCACCGCCGCTTCCAGGGCCGCCATGGCCTCCGGCGCGCAGCCGGCGAACATCGGCATGTCGCGCAGTTCCATGGGTTTGGCGCTGGCTTCGTCGACCACGCCGTCCTCTTCCTTGGCATGGGTCTCGACCCACTCCAGGGCCTCATCAAGCTGACGGAAGGCGAAGGCCTTGTTGGTGGGCCGCACCACCCCGGTTTCCTTGAGGAAGCGCTTCATCTTGAGGCCGCTGGGCAGGCCCTTGGGGATGTCGCAGAACACCAGATAGGCGTTGTTTTCTTCCAGCCGGTCCTTGATCTGTTCCAGCACGTGGGTGGCGGTCACGTCCAGCGACTGCACCCGCCGCATGCTGAGAATCACGTATTTGCGCCGGTCGGTCTCCGGCTCCAGAGCGGCCTGGAGCTGGCTGGCGGTACCGAAGAAGAGGCTGCCCTGCAGCTCAAACACCACGGCCTCGCTGCCTTCCCGTTCCACCCGCTCCATGTCCTCGGGGGTGTGGGCGCGCTTGGAAAAAATCTCGTGGCCCTCGATGCGGTTGCGCACTACCGAACTGCGGGTCTGCTCGCGGATGAACAGCAGGATGGCAAGGGCGACGCCGACGCCGGAGGCGGCGATCAGGTTGCCGAACAAGGCCACCAGAATCACGGCGAGGATGACGAAGAAATCCAGCCGGGTATCACGGCTGAAGAAGAAGGCCAGACTGTGGCGGTCGATCATGCGGAAGCCGATCACAATCAGGATTGCCGCCAGGGCGGAGACCGGCACCCAGGCAATCAGCGGCGACAGCAGCAGAAAGGCGGCAAGGGAAAAGACGCCGGCCATGATCCCCGAGAGGCGGGTCTTGCCGCCACTGGAAATGTTGATGAGCGAGGCCCCCATGGTGCCGGCGCCGGGAATGCCGCCGACCAGGGAGGAGGCGATATTGCCCAGGCCCTGGCCCACCAGCTCGCGGTTGGAATCGTGGTGGGAATTGGTCATGGCGTCGATCACCAGACAGGTCTTGAGGGTGTCGATGGAAAGCAGCACGGCGAGGGTCAGGGCCGGCACGAACACCTTCATCACGGCGTCGACGCCGAGCAGGGAGATGGCGGTCCAACGCTGCTGGATTGAGTCGCCGAGATTGCTTTCGCCGCCGGTGAGCGCGCCGACCAGCAGGGGGTTGTGGTCGGTAGCGAGCAGAGTCGGATCGAACTGGCCCAGCAGCAGATAACTGCCGATACCCGCCAGCAGGGCAAGGATGGCTGCCGGCACGGCGCGGGTCAGGCGCGGCATGAAGATCATGGCCGCCACCACCACCGTGCCGACCACCATGGCTTGCCACATCCACGCCATCGGAGTGCGCAGGGCATCCAGGAGGCTGGCGCCGGCCGGCGCGCCGAGGAACTTGGGAATCTGGCTGCCGATGATGATGAGGCCGACGCCGCTCAGGTAGCCGCTCACCACCGGGAAGGGAATGTACTTGATGAGACGCCCGATCCCCGCCGCGCCGAGACCGATCTGAATCACGCCCGCCAGCAGGGCGATCATGCCCAGCAGCAGCAGGATCATCTCTGCCGGTACGTCGTCGTGGGCAAAGCCAATCGCCAGGGCCGAGAGCACGGCGGCGGCGGGGGCGCAGGGCGCGGTAATCAGCCGGCTGCTGCCGCCGAAGGCCGGTGCAACAAGCCCCAGAGCCGTGGCGCCGAGGATGCCGGCCAGCGCGCCCTGGGCCGAGAGGGAGCCGCCCAGGGGCGAATAAATCGCCACGCCGAAAGCGATGGCCGAGGGCAGCGCCACCAGCATGGCGGCGAGGCCGCCCCAGATGTCACCGGCCAGGGTGGCGCGTCGCGGCAGGGCGGTATCGGTCATGACGGCTCGGCTTGGGAAATCAGGCTCATGGCGTCAAGTATCGTCCGCCGCCCCGGCGTGGTCAAACGCCGTGGGCCGCCCGGGGTAAACTGGCGGCCGCTTTCATGCCCGAATACAACACCCCCACCCCATGACTCTCCGCCTCGCCATCAACGGCTTCGGCCGTATCGGCCGCTGCCTCTTCCGCGCCCTCCACGAATCGCCCCTCAAGCATGAGATCACCGTCGTCGCCATCAACGAGCCGGCGGCGGACCTGGAGGCCATCGCCTACCTGACGCGCTTCGATTCCACCCACGGCCGCTTTCCCGCCGCCGTCGAGGCGCGGGGTGACTGCCTGCGTGTCGATGGCGTGGACATTCCCGTGTTCCACGGCACCGCGCCGGAAGACGTGCCCTGGGGCGAACTCGGCGTGGACATTCTGGTGGACAGCTCCGGCCAGTACGGGCGGCGGCGCGAACTGCAACGCTTCATCGACGCCGGCTGCGCCCGGGTGCTGTTGTCGAATCCCGGCCACGCCGCCGAGGATGTGGACCGCACCATCGTCCATGGCATCAACCACCACGACCTCACCGGCGCCGAGCGCATCCTCTCCGGCGCCTCCTGCACCACCAACGCCATCGTGCCAGTGCTGAAGATTCTGCACGGCGCCTTTGGCATCGAACAGGCGCTGATGACCACGCTGCATTCGGTGATGAACGACCAGCCCCTGATCGACGGCTATCACGACAGCGACCTGCGCCGCACCCGCTCCGCCATGCAGTCCATGATCCCCGTTTCCACCGGCCTCGCCCGTGGCGTCGAGCGCCTGCTGCCAGAATTGGCCGGCCATGTGCAGGCGAAGGCGATCCGCATGCCGGTAGCCAACGTCTCCGCCATCGACCTCGTCGTCACCCTTGCCCGCAAGGCCAGCATCAAGGGCATCAACGCCCTGCTCGCCGAAGCCGCCAAGGCCGCGCCCCAGCACCTGGGCTATTCCGACCAGCCCCACGCCTCCATCGACTTCAACCACAGCCCCCAGTCCGCCATCGTGGACGGCGGCCAGACCCGCGTCAGCGGCGAGCGCCTCGCCGGGCTGATGGTCTGGTTCGACAACGAATGGGGCTACGCCAACCGCCTGCTCGAACTCGCCGCCGACTGGCACACCTGCGCCCGACGGCGTGAGGCCTGACGACCCCTACCCACCCCGCACCAAGCGCACCATGTTGTAAATCCGGATCACATCCCCCTGGGGGCCACGCCCGGCGGGGAAGGCAGCGGGATCGCCCTGCTTCGGATCGCTGCGCTGGGCGCCAGCGCCGTGGACGTCCATTAGCGTCGCCTCGCCCCCACCGTGACGGCGCATGAAACCGAGGGATGAGCCGAAGCTGATATACACCGCCGCGCTGCCGGGACGGGGGCCATCGAGATGGCTGGTGGAGGTCCAGTAGCTGGCGTAGTCGGGGCGTCCGGCTTCGTCGCGGATTGGAGTGGACTTAAACAGCGGCCCGATGGCGGGGCTGCCCGTGGTCTGGGGCGAACGCGAGTAATCGACGATGCTTTGCAATTCCTTGGCGTTGGGCAGGCGCCAGTCCTTGTGGCCCGCATAGTCGAGGCCGGAGGCCCAGGCCAGAGCCTGGGGCCAGTCCATGGAGCCGTCGCTCTGGCGGCCGGCCTTGAGGGCGCCGCTGTCGGCCTGCATCCAGATCAGGCCGGTGGCGCGATCGGTGACGGTGCCGTCGCCATTGTCGGCGAAGTCGTTCTTGCCGTAGTCCGGATTGCCGCGCACGTAGCGCACAAACATGCGCTGGCCCTGACTGCGGTTCCAGGGCACGTATTTGGGATAGCCCTTGATGCGCCCGTCGGCGAAGTTAACCCCAAACACGGTCTCGTGGCCGCCCATGGTGCGGCCGGTGTATTCGGTAGCGCTCCAGTACTGGGCGTCAATCGGCCGTTCGCCAGCGCTGGCATCGCCGTAGCGGAAGTCAAAGACACGGCTGTCGAGGTAGGGCTTGGCTGCCATGCCGCCGATGGCGCGGCCGTTCATGCCAACGGTGACGCCGGAAAAATCCATCAGGGAATACAGTTCCTTGATGTTCGGCAGCCGCCAGTCACTCTTGCCGCCGAGACGCAGAGTGCGCGCACCGGCGTGGGCCTCGGCCCAGGTCAGCTTGGCCGGCGTCGCCTGCTGCCACATCAGGCCGGTATTGAGGTCGCTAACAGTGCCGTCGCCATTGTCCCGGTAGCGCAGGGTGGTGGTGGCATGCTGGGCATCCTGCCCGGAAAGGGCCGCGCCGCGCAGGGCACAAGCCATGACATGACCATCGGCGCCGTAGCAGGCGGTCTGACCGGTGGGGGCAACGGCATAGCGACCTCCCGCCAAGGCCGGCAGGCCGATGGCCAAGGCCAACAGAAGAAAGAGCTTGCTTGTCGAATGGCGTTTCATGATTCGCGTTCCGTGGTCAAACATGGGGCCAGCCTAGGTCTGAACTTGGCAGAAATATTGTGCATCCGGGGCTCGTTACTTCCCAAGTTTCTCCTCAATTGGCTGCCACGATAGATACCGAGACAAGAGGTTGCACCCACCACGCAACCACAATCACGGAGGAGACCGTCATGAACCTTGATCCCCGCATCATCGCCGCCTTCTTCGCCGGTGGCTCCCTGCTGCTGGCGCTGCTGGTGCATTTTGCCTTTCGCCGCCGCATGACGCCCTGCGTCCGCCTCTGGGTCGCCGGCCTCTTTGTACACGCAGCGGGCTTGGGCCTCGCCTCCCTGCGCGGCCTGGCCCCCGATGCCCTGACTGTGGCGCTTGCCTTCAGTTTGGTCAGCCTGCACTACGCCTTCACCCTCGACGCCCTCGGTCGCTTCTACGGCCTGGAGCGGCGCAGCGAATTTTCCTATTGGCCTTACTGGCCGGTGATGATCGTGGTCGGCTACTTGATCGGATTCCACGGCAATCCAGCGGCCTTGCGTCTGGCAGTCGGCAGCGGTCTCGCCCTGCAACTGACGCTGATTGCCCTTCTGCTGCTGACCCGCCGCGACCGTTGGCCCGGCGTGCGCACCTTGATGGGTGGTGTGAGCCTGATCAGCGCGGCGGCAACCTTGATCCACGTCGGCGCCATGGCCCAAAACACCTCCTCCCTCGGCATTTTCGACCCGGCGGCGGATTCCGGCATCGTGCTCCTCATCAGCCTGGTACTGCGCATGGGCTTCGCCTTCGGCTTCCTGCTGCTGATCGAAGCCCACCGCTACGAGGAAGTGCATCACCTGGCGAGCCACGACCCCCTCACCGGCGCCTACAATCGCCGCTGCCTGCAAGACTTCGGCGAACGGGAACTGGCCCGCAGCCAGCGCGAAGCACAACCCATCACGGCACTGATGTTCGACCTGGACCACTTCAAGCGCATCAACGACACCCACGGCCATCTGGTCGGCGATCAGGTGTTGCGGCAGGTCGGCGCCATCGCCCAGGAAGTATTGCGTAGCCAGGACATCCTGGCCCGTTATGGCGGCGAAGAATTTTGCATCCTCGCCCCCTGTACCGTAGCCACTGGCGGCGCCGTACTGGCCGAGCGCCTGCGCTATGCCATTGCCAAGGAACCGCTGCTACTGGACGACGGCCGCCGCGTCTGCGTTACGATCAGCGTCGGCTTCGCCAGCCTGGCAGCGGGGGAACGTTGCGGACACATGGACGAACTGCTGGCCCGGGCCGACGCCGCCCTGTATGTCGCCAAGGGTGCCGGTCGCAACCGGGTTGCGGCCGCCGGCGAACGGTTGGCGCCGGTGATTCCGATCAACATCGCGGTGCGCGCGGCGGGCTAAGATGAAATTCCGCTCCGCCAAAGCCTCTTCGTCACTCACTCGCCGGCTTGCCCGATTGCCTGAGGCGGGAGATCATGGCGGCCCCGCAATTCTCCTTGATCCTTCGTTGCCCTCATGATCCGCCTCAACATCCAGCGCAAGGTCTTTCTCGCCACCATCGCCCTCACCACGGCCATGGCGCTGCTGCTCCTTGGCCTCACCCGCTGGAGCCTGGAGCAGGGCTTCGCCCAATATGTGGCGGAGGCGGAAACCTCGCGTCTGGGCTGGTTGGTGGGCGGCCTGGAGAGCGCCTACGCCGAGCATGGCAACTGGGACTTCATGCGCGGCAACAGCGAGGCCTGGGACCAGATACATCGCAATCGCAGCAACAACGCCCTTGATCGGCCCCGCGCCGGTGGCGAGCAACGGCAAGCCCCACAACGGCCAGCGTTCGACGAGCGGAACTTTCCCCCTCGGGATGGCCAGCCTGCGGGGAGGGGCGACTGGCGCGGCCCCCCGGACCACCCGCCGGGACCGCAGGACGGCGAACGCCAAGACAGCGCCGCTGCGCCCCGTTTCAATGACCGCCCACCGCCGCGCCCGGTCGATCCCCTCGGCATCAAGCGCCGGCTCGCGGTACTCGACGCCCAGGGCAAGCTGGTGGCGGGCAACCCAGCGGGCGAAAGCTTCCCGGTGCGCCGCGCCCTCAGGCACCATGGCGAGGTGGTCGGCAGCCTCGCCCTGCAAGCCCCGCAGACCTCCAATAGCACCCTTGACGCCGCCTTCCTCGCCAGTCAGAACCAGAAGCTGCTGCTGTCGGGCCTGGCCGCCCTAGCCCTCTCGCTCCTCGCCGCCTGGCTGCTGGCGCGGCACTTCGTCGGGCCGATCCGCGAACTGGCGGCCGGGGCCCGTGCCATTGCCGCTGGCCGTTTCAGCCAGCCGATTGCCGTGCGCCGTAGCGACGAGCTGGGCGAACTCGCCGCCGACTTCAACACCATGGCCGACATGCTCGCCCGCACCGAGGAATCGCGCCGGCAATGGATCGCCGACACATCCCACGAGCTGCGCACCCCGATCGCCGTGCTGCGCGCCGAGATCGAGGCGATTCAGGACGGTGTGCGCCAGGCCGACGAGGCGACCCTGGCGCGCCTGCACAAGCAGTCGATGCAACTCGCCAAGCTGGTGGATGATCTGCGCCAGAGCCTCGACACGGCGCAGGAAAGCATGGCGCTGGACCTGGGCTCGGTCCAGCCCGTGGCTCTGGTGCGCGAAACCATCGACGAATTCCGCGACCGCTATTGGGTCGCCAAGATCAGCATCGACACCGAAGGCCTCCAAGATGGCGCCTGGACGGTGCGCGGCGACGCCGACCGCCTGCACCAGGTATTCGCCAACCTGCTGGAAAACACCCTGCGCTATACCGAAAGCAGCGGCCGCCTGCGCATCCGCGCCGGCGCCCAGAACGGCTGGCTGCGCATGGATTTCGACGACACGCCGCCGGCGCCGCCCGAAGAAGTGCTGCCGCGCCTGTTCGAGCGTTTTTTCCGCGCCGAACCCTCGCGCAGCCGCGCCCACGGCGGCTCCGGCCTCGGCCTCGCGATCTGCAAGACCCTGATCGAAGCCCATGGCGGCAATATCCTCGCCGCCAAGTCCGATCTCGGCGGCCTCAGCATGCGCCTGCGTCTTCCCCTGGAGAAATGAGATGGGCAGCCCGTCTATCCTGATCGTCGAAGACGAAGCCGACCTGGCCCAGGTGCTGGCCGACTATCTGAGCCGCGACGGCTACCGGACCGCCATCATCGGCGACGGCGCCGAAGCCCTCGCCGCCCTGCGCCGCGCGCCGCCCGACCTGCTGCTGCTCGACATCATGCTGCCGCAACTTGACGGCATCTCGATCCTCAAGGAATTGCGCAAGTTCTCCGAGCTGCCGGTGATCCTGGTCACGGCGCGGGTCGAAGAAATCGACCGCCTGATCGGCCTCGAACTCGGCGCCGATGACTACATCTGCAAGCCCTATTCGCCACGGGAAGTTGTGGCAAGGGTGAAGACCGTGCTGCGCCGCTTCCGCCACCCCACCGCCGCTGCAACCGAAACCGGGGCCGCCGCCCTGCTGCAACTTGACCACGAGACCTGGCAGGCCCGCGTCGGCGGCGAACGCCTCGATCTGACGCCAAAGGAATTCCGCCTGCTCCAGGCCCTTGCCGCCAAGCCCGGCCGCGTCTTCTCCCGCGGCCAACTGCTCGATGCGATCTACGAAGATAACCTCGACGTCAGCGAACGTGCCGTGGACAGCCACATGAAAAACCTGCGCCGCAAACTCGGCCAGCACCTGCCGGAACAGGAACTGATCCGCTCCATTTATGGCGTCGGCTTTGTCTTCGAGGGCTGAGGGTTGACGCCGTTAATGGCGAGAACACCCAGCGCCAGCAACGACACTGGGGTAGACAAGCCAATCGCCGCCGACAGGCACACCTGCACCCGCCGTCGCGAAGCCTGAGCAATCGGGCTGCAAGCCGCGTCGGATGACGCTTCCAGACCATGCCTTGCTGCCGCTACGCCGCCTTGCCCTCGGCGTGGATCGTCATCAGGACACCTAAGGCCAGCAGCGATACGGTGGTAGATAAACCAATCGCCGCCGAGGCGCCCCAACGCTCGAGCACGGCGCCGAAGACGAACGGCGCCAGGGCCTGGGAAAGACGCTGGGATACAGCCAGCCATCCCTGGCGGGCGCCATAGCCGTGAGGGCCGAAAAGCGCCAGGGGCAGGGCTCCCTTGGCGATGGTAATCATGCCGTTGCCAGCGCCATGGAGAAAGGCAAATACCGCCGCCAGCAGGGGTGAGATGCCAAGCGCCAGAAGTCCCGCGCCGGCGAGGGGATGCAGCATGGTGGCAAACCGGGCCATGCGCAGGGGATGCTGCGGTCGGTAGCGCCCCACTGCCACCTCCACCAGTCGCGCCGCCACCTGGGCAACACCCATCAGGGAACTGGCGGCAATGGCCGCCGCCGCGCCGACGCCGGCCGCCAGCAACAGGGCCGGCAGGTGGGCCGCCATGGCCGACATGACGAAGGAGGTGGCAGCGCCGAAGAGGGCAACCAGCAGCAGAGTGCGTCGCGCCGATCCACGAGCCAATTCAGGAACCTTTGCCGGCGGCACCGGCCGGTCGGGCCTGGGTTGTGCCGCCGCGCCTTGAGGCATGGCCAGCGCCGGCAGGAACAGGGCGTTAAGCGGCAACGCCAGCACAAGATGCAAGCCGGCCCAGAGCAGACAGGCCACGCGCCAACCATGCTCGCCCACCCAGTAATCGGTGAGGGGCCAGCCGACGCTGCTGGCGAAACCGCCGAGCAAGGTAACGCCGATGATCGCCCCCCGCGCCTGGGCGCCATGCTGCCGCACCAGGGCGGAGAACGCCGAGTCATAGAGGCCGAGAGCCATGCCGATGCCGATCACGCCCCAGGCCAGAAACAGGGTGGTCGCCGAGTCGCACAGGGCCAGCAAGCCCAGGCCGGTGGCCAGCACGATGTTGGAAGCGCAAAGCACCCGCCGTCCGCCGCGCCGGTCGATGGCGCGGCCAACAGCGGGAGCCACCAGAGCACCAAGAGCGATGGCAAAGGACATGGCGGCGAACACCGTGGTCTCGGCGACATCCAGATCCCGCGCCATGGGCCGCGCAGTCACCGCCGGCAGATAGATCGACGATGCCCAGGCCACCAGTTGCCCCAGGCCCAGCGCAATCACCTGGACGGCGTGGTTATGGCGCAAGGGGGTGAACATGATGAAAGATGTAACGCATCACGGAATCATAGCCGCTTGCGCGGGCCAGCCGACAACCCTGCGCAAGGCAAGCTATTGCCATGGTGATAACATCGCGCCTCCTTTGACATTCCACAGCGGCGCCGCCTTTCTTGATGCACTCGACGCTTCCTGGCCGATCCAGCGCCACACCAAGCAAATACAGCCTGAGAACCCAGATCGGCCTCGCCGCCGGACTGATCCTGATTGTCATGCTGACGATCCAGGCCTGGGTGCTGTTCAATGCCGCCCGCGACGAACTCAAGCACAGCCTCTCGGGGCAGCTTGAGGTGCTGACGAATCAGGTGGCGACCGAACTGGACGACAAGCTCCAGCTACGGGTCAGCATGCTCGAAGCCATGGCGGCCAAGTTTCCCCTCGCCGCCCTCGGCAGCCTCGACGAGGTGGAGCGCCATTTCCGCGCCTCACCCAGCCTCGCCACCCTGTTCGATGACTTCTACCTGTTCTCCCCTCAAGGTGTGTTGCTGGTGGACTGGCCCCTGGCCCCGGGCCGGCGCGGCCTCGACATGACCGAGCGCGACTACATCCAGGGCGTGATTCGCAACGGGAAAACCACGGTGTCGAAACCGATCCTGGGCAAGGCGACCAAGCAGCCCATGGTGGTGATCGGCGCCCCGATCCGCAACGAGGCCGGTCAACTGGTCGGCATTCTCGGCGGCGTTGTGAACCTGCAAAAGTCGCGGTTGCTGGAACCCCTGTACGCCACCAAGGTGGGGCAGGCCGGCTACTTCTATCTGGTCGGCCAGGAACGTCTCACCATCATGCACCCGGACCGGGCACGATTGCTGAAGCCAGTCACCGCCCCCGGCGCCAATCCAGCCCTCGACCGCGCCCTGGACGAGGGTTTTGAAGGCACCGTTGAGGCGATCAACAGCACTGGCATGCAGGGCCTGTTCAGTTTCAAGCGGCTACCGGCCACCGGCTGGGTACTGGCGGCGGTGATACCCTCCAGCGAAGCCTTTGCCGCCGTGGACTCGCTGCGCTGGCGCGTCATCCTGCTGACAGCCATCTCGCTGATTCTGGCCCTGGCGGTCATCATGCTCATGGTGCGACGCTTTACACGCCCGCTGGAAATTCTCACCGACTTCCTCAAGTCGAGCCGCAGCCTCGCCCTGCCGCCGGCCCTGCCCCACCGCTGCCATGAGACCGACCGCCTCTCGGAAGCCTTCAGCGAGTTTCTCGCCCTTCAGGACGCCACCCAGCGGCAACTGACGACGGCCAATGCCGATCTGCGCATCGCCGCCATCGCCTTCGAGTCCCAGGAGGGCATGTTCATCACCGATGCCGACAACCGTATCCTGCGCATCAATCGGGCCTTTGCCGAGATTACCGGCTACGGTTCCGAGGAAGCCGTCGGCCAGACGCCACGCCTGCTCTCCTCCGGGCGCCATGATGCGGCGTTCTACGAGGCCATGTACGACAGCCTGCGGCGCACCCGCGCCTGGCAGGGCGAGATCTGGAACCGGCGCAAGAGCGGCGAAATCTATCCGGTCTGGCTCACCATCACCGCCGTCACCACGCCCGATGGAGCGCTCACCCATTACGTCGCCACCCAAACCGACATCAGCCAGCGCAAGGCGGCGGAGCAGGAAATCGAGTACCTGGCCTTCTACGACCCGCTGACGCGGCTGCCCAACCGCCGCCTGCTGATGGAGCGCCTGCACCAGGCCCTCGCCGCCAGCGCCCGCCGCAACAAGATGGGCGCCCTGCTGTTCATCGACCTGGACAACTTCAAGGTCCTCAACGACACCCTCGGCCACGACATAGGCGACATCCTGCTGCAACAGGTGGCGCGACGGCTTTCCGCCTGTGTGCGCGAAGGCGACAGCGTGGCGCGCCTGGGCGGCGACGAGTTCGTGCTGATGCTCGAAGACCTCAGCCACGATTCCAATGAGGCCGCCACCCAGGCCGAGCGCATTGGCGAAAAGATCATCACCGTCCTCAATCAGCCCTACAACCTTAACGGCCACACCCACCACAACACGCCCAGCATCGGCATCACCCTGTTCTTCGACCACCACGCCGGCGTGGAAGAGCTGATGAAATACGCCGACCTGGCCATGTACGAGGCAAAGAAGGCCGGCCGCAACACCCTGCGCTTTTTTGACCCGGAAATGCAGGCCAGTATCTCGGCCCGAGCCATCCTGGAGGCGGACTTCCACGAGGGCCTGCGCAGCGGCCAGTTCGCGCTCCACTACCAGCCCCAGGTGGATGATAACGGTCGCATCATCGGTACCGAGGCCCTGGTGCGCTGGCAGCATCCGCGCCGCGGGCTACTGGCGCCGGGCCAGTTCATCGCCCTGGCGGAAGAAACCGGCCTGATCCTGCCCCTGGGCCAGTGGGTGATGGAAGCCGCCTGCCGGCAACTGGTAGCCTGGGCCGGCAACCCTGCCACCGTCGGTCTTACGGTGGCCGTCAATGTCAGCGCGCGGCAGTTCCGCCAGACCGATTTCGTCGAACAGATCCTGACCACCCTGGACCGCATCGGCGCCGACCCGAAGATGCTCAAGCTGGAACTCACCGAAAGCCTGCTGCTGGAAAACATCGAGGATGTGGTGGCGAAAATGGCGGCGCTCCAGGCCCGTGGCATCGGCTTCGCCCTCGATGACTTCGGCACCGGCTATTCCTCCCTTTCCTACCTCAAGCGCCTGCCCCTCAACCAGCTCAAGATCGACCAGACCTTCGTCCGCGACCTGCTCACCGACCCCAACGACGCTGCGATTGCCCGCACCATCGTCGCCCTCGCCGACAGCCTCGGTCTGGCGGTGATCGCCGAAGGCGTGGAAACCGAAGCCCAGGGCCAGTGCCTCGCCAGCCAAGGTTGCCACTCCTACCAGGGCTATCTTTTCGGCCGCCCGATGCCGGCGGCGGAGCTGGAGCAGCGTCTGAGCGCCAGCCAGGCGTAGCGAAAAGGCCCAACGTCATTCCCGGCGCCGGGGCGATATGGCAGATAATTGCGCCTTGCCTATCGCCACCCCGCCTCGCTCCCCATGCTGCTGCTTGAACTCGTACTTCTGCTCCTGCTGAGCGCCGTCGCCCTGGGCTGGATCGCCCGCCACTTCAAGTTTCCCTATCCCATCGCCCTCGTCGTCGGCGGCACCGCGCTCGGGCTGATTCCCCGGCTGCCGCAGTTTCCTTTCGACCCGCAGCTGATCCTCATCATCGTGCTGCCGCCGATCCTCTACCAGGCCGCCCTGCTCACCTCCTGGAACGACTTCAAGGCCAACATCCGCCCCATCGGCCTGCTTGCCATCGGCCTCGTCATCGCCACCACCCTGGCGGTGGGCGCGGCGCTCAAGATGATGGTGCCCGAGGTGCCCTGGGCGGTGGCCTTCGTCTTCGGCGCCATCGTTTCGCCCCCCGACGCCGTGGCCGCCACCAGCATCCTCTCGCGCCTCAACATCCCGCGTCGCATCGTCACCATTCTCGAAGGTGAAAGCCTGCTCAACGACGCCTCGGGCCTGGTGATCTACAAATTTGCCATCGCCGCTGTGCTGACCGGCGTCTTCTCCCTGGCCGACGCCAGCTTCCAGTTCGTCCTCGTCGCCGGCGGCGGCATAGTCATGGGCCTCGTCATCGCCTGGGTGTTCGTCGCCATCCACCGTCGCCTCGGTGACCCCTTCATCGAGGTTCTGACCTCCCTGACGATTCCCTACACCGCCTACATCGTCGCCGAATCCTTCCACGTTTCCGGCGTCCTCGCCGTAGTCGCCGCCGGCCTGCTGCGCGGCCGCTACGCGCCGGAGATCGTCTCCGCCGAGATGCGCATCATGGCGCGCTCGGTATGGAACCTGCTGGTGTTCATGCTAAACAGTTTGATCTTCATCCTGATCGGCCTGCAGATGTCGGATGTGATCGAAAAGCTCAACCGCTATACCCTCGGTGAGTTGGTCACCCTCGGCGCCGTCGTCAGCCTGGTCGCCATTGCCGTGCGCTTCCTCTGGGTGTACCCGGTGGCCTACCTGCCGCGCTGGCTCAGCGGCAGCCTGCGTACCGACGAGCCCAAGCCGCGCAAGCGCGAACTGGGCATCATCAGCTGGTGCAGCATGCGCGGCATCGTCTCCCTCGCCGCTGCTCTCGCCCTGCCCGCCACGCTGCCGGACGGTACGCCTTTCCCCCATCGCGAACTGGTGATCTTTCTCACCTTCTTCGTCATTGCCGCCACCCTGATCGGCCAGGGCCTCACCCTTGCCCCCCTGATCCGCAAACTCAAGGTCGGCTCCAACTGGAGTCTTGAGAAGGAACAGCAACAGGTGCGCGCCGCCATCAGCGGCGCCGCCCTGACCGCCATCGACGAGCTGCTGGCCAGGGAAGGCGCACCCAAGGAATGGGCCGACGGCCTACGCGCCGAAATCACCGAGCGCGTCGCCATTGCCGCCCCCGAAGGCCTCGAAGCCACGCCCCGCTCCGAACTCGTCAAGCGCCTGCGCCACGCCGCCATCCAGGCCGAGCGCCGCGAACTAATCCGGCTCTGGCGTGACAACCAGATCAGCGACGAAGTGATGCACCACCTGGAAGAAATTCTCGACTACCAGGAAGCCCACCTCTAGCCGCCATGTCCACCATGCTCAGCGCCCCCCTGCGGCCCCATCCCGCCACGCCCTGGCCGACGGTGACGGCCATTGAGGTGCAGGTGTCACGCCACGAAAGCGGCGACCTGCGCCTCGACTACCGCATCGCCGCCGCCAATGCCCTGCGCCTGCCCGCGCCCCAGCCCGCCAGCGCCGCCGACAAGCTGTGGCAACACACCTGCCTCGAAGCCTTTATTGCTGCTAACGGTTTGGGCTACCGGGAATTCAATTTCTCGCCCTCGGGGCAATGGGCGGTGTACGACTTCAGCGACATCCGCCAGCGCAACGCGGGCTACCTTCCCACCGCCGCGCCGACCATCACTCTCACCACCGATGACGCCGGCCTCACGCTCCACGCCTATCTCCCGGCGGTCCTGCTGCCGGAAGGCAGCGAACGCCGCCTCGGCCTCAGCGCCGTGATCGAAGCTGCCGATGGCCGCCTGAGCTACTGGGCCTTGGTCCATACCGAAATCCAGCCCGACTTTCATCGGCGCGAGGCATTCACCCTGGCCCTGGCCTGATGCCGGTCACGGCGCAATTGACCCCGCGGCTAAACGCAGATTTTGAAACCGGCATGGGCTTTGGCTTCATACATTTTCATGTCGGCCGCACGGAGCAGTTCATCCGCGCCGAGATAATTCGTTGGACCGGTGGCAACGATTCCTATGCTCAAGCTCACTCCGCTGATGCGGCGTTCAAATAGCTCAATGAGCCGCTGACAGATATTCTGGGCGTCAGCCAGGGAGCAGTCGGGCAGAACCAGGCAAAACTCGTCACCACCAAAACGGCAGGGAAAGTCAATGTCGCGACAGGCGCTTTGCATCGCCTCGCCGGCAATACGAAGAACGTCGTCACCCGCCATGTGGCCTCGGGTATCGTTGATTTTCTTGAAATCATCGACATCGAAGTAGGCTAGGGAAAAGACTCTGCCATGGCGCTTGGCGATAGTTAATTCACGGCGTAAATAGTCGTCCAGCGCCCGTCGATTGAATAGGCCGGTAAGGGTGTCGTGCTGAGATAGATCTTGAAGCTGTCGGGTTCGCTCCACAACCTTCGCTTCAAGTTCTTTCGCATAGTCCAAGACTTTGCTTTTTGCCGATTCCACCTCGGACACCAGTGCGCGAATATAGGTATCGAAAATCAGCGTGACATCAAAGTAAAGCAGCTTATCCAGCGCATTGCAGACTTTCAGCAAGTGCTCCTGATCCGCCAGGTGCTGACCAAGGGCGACATTTATTGTCTCCTTGAGCGCTCTTACCGCCGACAGATAGAGCCTCGGCCCAACACCGATCCGCTTATGCACGATGCCGATGCGGAGCCGGTTGTTGACATATTCCAGGTCGTAATAGCCCTCGAACAGGTTGAGAACATAGTCGCGTTGTGCTGAATGAAGTCGATTCAGCGTGTCGGCATCACCAATAAGCAAGGCAATTTCCTCGACGGCCAGTTGCTTCCGGTAAAAGTCGGCAACGATGCTGTCGATGTGCTCTGACACCAGACTCTTGCATGAGCGAAGCATGTCCCGGTCAGCGTCCGTGAAACCCAGCAGTTCCTTACGCCGCGCGATTTCCAGCTCGCTGATATGGAGTTGTTCCAACAAGGTTTCTCCGGTACGGTCCATCAGGACTCCTGAACTCAAGGGGGGCATGTACGAGTAACGTACCGGGAACCTGCGGGCGCCGGCGACATCCGGCCCCGTTACAAGGACAGCAAACACACTACCCCGTGAATTCGCTGCGGACGCTGCTGGCGGGCAGACGCCAAAAGAACTAGCCGCCATCGGGCGCAATAGCCGACCGGCGTTGCCGGCAAAGCATCGCCAGAAGCGCCATTTGGCGCGGCTTCCAGCCCCCTCCTTGTCCGCTGCCCTGGACCGGATGGCGGCGCAATGGATTTGACCCTCCGACACTGCAATGCGTATGATGATGCGCATGATGTCGCACCGAAGGAAACGCCATGCTGACCCGCCCCAACCCCGCCGCCAAAAAGGGCCGCATCTCCCTTTCGATCAATCAAGACCTGCTTGACCGACTGGAACCCTACAAACACCAGATCAACCTTTCCGCCCAGGCCGAGCAGCTGTTCGCCCAAACCCTGGAAGCCCTGGAAAACCGCACCTGGGCCGAACGCAACCAGCAGGCACTGCTCGACCACGGCCGCGACATCGCCGCCACCGGGCTCGCCGGCGAAGAATTCGAGCGAATCTGAGCTTGGCCCAGTTCGATATCTACCCCAACCCAGGCGCAAAGAAGGCGGAGATTCCGTTTCTCGTCGCAGTGCAGAACGACCACATCACCAGCCGCACCGGCGCCTGCGTCATGATTCCCCTGCGCGCCAACACCCAGCCGGTGGAAATCATGGCCCCCTGGGTCGACGTTCCGGGTCACGGCCCGCTGGTGCTCTCCACCGACGAAATCTTCGCCATCGACACCAGCCGGCTACGCAACCCGATTGGCAGCCTGGCCCTGACGGACAGGGCAAAAATCAAACCGGCGCTGGATAAGGTGATGGGGGAATATTGAGTGGAGTTTATGAAGACACTGGGCCGCAAGCCGCGTGGAATGGGCGTTGCAGACAAGGCATCGCCAGGAGCGCCATTTGACGTGGCTTCCAGGCACCTTATCGCCCAACGCGCCGTTTCATGCGCCTCGGAGCCGGGTGTGGGATCAGATCAAAGAAAGGCAGAGTCATGAAAATCCGAGCCTGGCACCTTTTCATTCGTTGTTCGTGGGGAAACCTCAGAGCCTGGCCCCTTTTCCCTTCTTTTCCCCTTTTCCCCTTCTTTGCGTTAATGATTTACGCAGCTTCGGCATCAGCGATCGAGACTGGGGATAGCTGCGAGAATATCAAGGCACTCCCCGTTGGCATGATTTGCTGGGAGGGCACCGTTTATGAATGCGACAACGGCAATTTGCGGCGTATTGAATCTGCGTTGTGTTCCGATCAGGAACTCAAACGGGAGGACAAGAAGCTTAATGCTGCATACCAGCGAATCCTGAAAGAGCTCGGAAAACCGGGTGACGAAACGGCAATTTATGATCGAACCCGGCAAAAGAAGGAACTTACTGAAGCGCAGCGAGCGTGGGTCCGTTTCCGGACAACAGATTGCGCATTAGAGGGAACCTTGACTCAAGGTAGCTGGGCCGACGTATTCACCGTCGATTGTGAAACTCGAATGACAAAAGAGCGCACCAAGATACTGGAAGAGCGCTTTCGCTTTCTCAGAAGAGAATGAATAGGAGACCACGTTGCCCACCAACCTTCAAACCGGCCTCGACCGTCTCCTCGCCGACCCGGCTTTGCGCCGCCCGCTGGCAGGCAAGCGCTTGGCGCTGCTGGCGCATCCGGCGTCCGTCACCGCCGACCTGACCCATGGCCTCGACGCCCTCGCCGCCCTGCCGGACCTCCGACTTAGCGCCGCCTTCGGCCCCCAGCACGGGTTGCGCGGCGACAAGCAGGACAACATGATGGAGTCGCCGGACTTCGTGGACCCGGTCCATGGCATTCCGGTGTTCAGCCTCTACGGCGAAGTACGCCGGCCTACCGATGCGATGATGGGCCACTTCGACGTGCTGCTGGTGGACATGCAGGACCTGGGCTGCCGCATTTACACCTTCATCACCACCCTTCGCTATGTGCTCGAAGCCGCCGCGCGGCACGGCAAGGCGGTGTGGGTGCTGGACCGGCCCAACCCGGCCGGGCGGCCGGTGGAAGGCCTAACCCTGCGCCCCGGCTGGGAGAGCTTCGTCGGCGCCGGGCCGTTGCCGATGCGCCACGGCCTGACCCTGGGCGAACTGGCACGCTGGTTCGTCGCCCACTTCAAGATCGACGTGGATTGTCAGGTGATCGCGATGCAGGGCTGGGCGCCCGAGGCGGCGCCGGGTTACGGCTGGCCTCTGGGCGAGCGCACCTGGATCAACCCGAGCCCGAATGCGCCGAACCTCGCCATGGCCCGCTGCTACGCCGGCACGGTGATGCTGGAGGGCACCACGTTGTCGGAAGGGCGCGGCACGACGCGGCCGCTGGAACTCTTCGGCGCGCCGGACATCGACGCCCACGCGGTGCTGGTCGAGATGCAGCGCCTCGCCCCCGCGTGGCTCACGGGCTGCCGCCTGCGCGAGTGCTGGTTCGAGCCGACCTTCCACAAGCATGTGGGCAAGCTGTGCAACGGCATCCAGATTCATGTCGAAGATCGCGCCTACGACCACACCGCCTTCCGCCCTTGGCGCGTCCAGGCCCTGGCCTTCAAGGCCCTACGCCGGCTGCGGCCCGACTACCCCCTGTGGCGCGACTTCCCCTACGAATACGAACTCGGCAAGCTGGCCATTGACGTCATCAACGGCTCGCCGCTGCTGCGCGAGTGGGTGGATGATGCGGCCGCCACGCCGGCCGACCTGGATGCCCTGACGCGGCCTGACGAGAAGGCCTGGGAAGCCGAGCGCGACGCCTTCCTGCTCTACCGGGAGTCGGCAGCGTGAAGGCAACTCTCGACAAGATTCTTCAATCCCAGGGCTTCGGCACCCGCAAGGGCTGTCAGGCCCTCATCAAGGCCGGCGAGGTGAGCATCGGCGGCGCGGTGGTGCATGACTTCCGCCAGCCCATGGAGGCCGAGGGCCTGAGCTTCAGCGTCTTTGGCGACGAGTGGCTTTACCGCCAGCACGTCTATCTGGCCATCAACAAGCCGCCGAACATCGAGTGTTCGCGCAAGCCCAGCCATCACCCCGGTGTGCTGACCCTGCTGCCGGAGCAGTTCACCTGGCGCGACGTACAGCCGGTGGGACGCCTCGACCACGACACCACGGGCCTGCTGCTGCTCTCCGACGACGGCGCCTTCATTCATGCCCAGTCCTCGCCCAAGCGCCACGTGCCGAAGCTGTATGTGGCCACCACCCACGACCCGGTGACGTCGGAGCTGCTGGAGCAACTGCGTTCTGGCGTGAAGCTGATCGACGAACCGGCGCCCCTGACCGCCCAGGTGCGGCAACTGGACCAGCATCGCCTCGAAATCATCCTCGAACAGGGCAAGTACCACCAGGTCAAGCGCATGCTGGCGGCGGCGGGCAACCACTGCACCGCCCTGAGCCGCGTCGCCATCGGCGGCCTGACCCTCGACGCCCTCGCTCTGGCGCCCGGCGAGTGGTGCTACCTGACGCCGGAGCAGATGGCTCTGCTGGCCCCGGCATAAAAGCGACACAGTCCGGCTGTTAGAATTCCGCCTGCTTTCCTCACCCATCCGAATGCTGCCATGACCGAGACCAGCCCCGACACCATCCCCGCCGCCGTCAAAGCCAAGACCCTGGGCGAGGCCCTGCCCTACATCAAGCGCTTTTTCGACAAGACCATCGTCATCAAGTACGGCGGCAATGCCATGACCGACCCGGCGCTGAAAGACGGCTTCGCCCGCGACGTGGTGCTGCTCAAGCTGGTGGGCATGAACCCGGTGGTGGTGCACGGCGGCGGCCCGCAGATCGACGACCTGTTGAAGCGCGTTGGCAAGCAGGGTGTGTTCGTTCAGGGCATGCGCGTCACCGACGAGGAAACCATGGATATCGTCGAGATGGTGCTGGGCGGCCAGGTGAACAAGGAGATCGTCAATCTCATCAACCGCCACGGCGGCAAGGCGGTGGGCCTCACCGGCCAGGACGGCAACTTCATCCGCGCCAAGAAGCTGATGATCCCCAACAAGGACAACCCGGACGAGCTGCTCGACATCGGCCAGGTGGGCGAGATCACTTCCATCGACCCCTCCATCATCGCCTTCCTCGACACCGGCGACTTCATTCCGGTCATCGCGCCAATCGGCGTCGGCCCCGACGGCGAGACCTACAACATCAATGCCGACCTGGTGGCGGGCAAGGTGGCCGAAATTCTCGGCGCCGAAAAGCTGGTGCTGCTGACCAACACGCCGGGCGTGCTCGACAAGTCGGGCAAACTGCTTTCCGGCATCACGCCGAAAGACATCGACGCGATGGTCGCCGACGGCACCCTCTCCGGCGGCATGCTGCCGAAGATCGGCTCGGCGCTGGACGCCGCCCGTAGCGGCGTGAAGAGCGTACACATCATCGACGGTCGCGTCGAACATGCTCTGCTGCTGGAAATTCTCACCGACCAGGGTGTCGGTACGCTGATCAAGAGCAAGTGAGTTCCCAGAGTCGCGTCTGGTTGTTCGATTTAGATAACACTCTCCACGACGCCAATCCGCACATCTTTCCCCACATCAACCGCTCGATGCGCGAGTTCATCGAGCGGCATCTGGGCGTGACCGAGGCCGAGGCGACGCGCATCCGCCAGGAGTACTGGGCGCGCTACGGCGCGACGCTGACCGGCCTGGTGCGCCACCATGGCACCGACCCACGCCAGTTCCTCTGGGAAACCCATCAGTTCGCCAACCTCTCGCGCATGGTGGTGAAGCACGGCGCCCTGAAAGACCTGCTGCGCCACCTGCCAGGACGCAAGATCATTTTTTCCAACGCGCCGGGCCATTACACCGAGGCGGTGCTGAAGATCCTCGGCATCCGCCGCTGCTTCGATTCGGTGTGGCATGTGGAGCGATTGAAGTTCACGCCCAAGCCCTTCACCGGCGCTTTCCGCCGCTTGCTGAGCGCCGAGCATCTCGATCCGCGCCGCTGCATCATGGTGGAAGACAGCGCGCTGAATCTGAAAACGGCCAAGCGATTAGGCATGAAAACGGTGCTGATTTCCTCCGCTTCGCGAGTGCCCACTTACGTGGATGCGCGGATAGAATCCGTGCTCGACCTTTCCCGCCTAGGACTTTCCCGATGAGCAAACCCGGCGAGCGCAAGCTCCAGATCCTGCAAACCATTGCCGAAATGCTGGAAAACCCGGCCGGCGAAAAGATCACCACCGCCGCCCTGGCGGCCAGGATCGACGTTTCCGAAGCCGCCCTCTACCGCCACTTCGCCAGCAAGGCGCAGATGTACGAAGGCCTGATCGAGTTCATCGAGACCAGCGTGTTCTCGGTCATCAATCAGATCGAGGCCCAGGAGGAATCGGGGCTGAAGCAGGCGGAACTGGTGCTGGTGAGTTTGCTGCGTTTTGCCAAGACCAATCGCGGCCTGACCCGGGTGCTGATCGGCGATGCCCTGGTGCATGAAAACCCCCGCCTCCAGGCGCGCATCAACCAGTTGATCGGCCGCATCGAGGCAACGCTCAAGCAGTTCCTGCGCGTCGCCTCGACCCAGGGCGTGTATCCGGCCGAACATGATTTCGGCGCCCATGCCGACACCCTGGTGTGCTTCGTCCTCGGCCGCTGGCAGCGCTTCGTCAAGGGCGGCTTCAAGGACGACCCCCTGGCCGGCTGGGCCAGCCAGTGGCCGCTTTTGGCCGCCTGAAAACTAGCCCTTTAGCGCTTCGGCCGCCTCGATGGCGAAGTAGGTCAGGATGCCATCGGCGCCGGCGCGCTTGAAGCAGAGCAGGGCTTCGAGCATGGTGGCGTCGTGGTTGAGCCAGCCGTTGGCGGCGGCGGCCTTGAGCATGGCGTACTCGCCGCTGACCTGGTAGGCGTAGGTCGGCACACCGAACTCATCCTTCACCCGGCGCACGATATCCAAGTACGGCATGCCCGGCTTGACCATCACCATGTCGGCGCCTTCGTCCAGATCGAGGGCCACCTCGCGCAGGGCTTCATCGGAATTGGCCGGGTCCATCTGGTAGGTGGTTTTGTTGCCCTTGCCCAGGTTGCCGGCGGAACCCACGGCATCGCGGAAGGGGCCGTAGAAACTGGAGGCGTACTTGGCGGCGTAGGCGAGGATGCGGGTATGGATCAGCTTCTCGCCATCGAGAGCCGACCGAACGGCGCCGATCCGACCGTCCATCATGTCCGAAGGCGCCACCACGTCGGCACCAGCCTGGGCATGGCAAAGCGCCTGCTTGACCAGGGCCACGACGGTCTCGTCGTTCATCACATAACCCTTGGGGTCGGCGGGATTGATGAGGCCATCCTGACCGTGGCTAGTGTAAGGATCAAGCGCCACGTCGGTGATGATGCCCAGCTCGGGGAACTCCTGCTTCAGCTTTTGCACGACAGTGGGCACTAACCCGGATGGGTTCCAGGCCTCTTCGGCGCCCTCGCTTTTCTTGCCCGCGTCGATCACCGGAAACAGGGCCAGGGCAGGAATGCCCAGCTTGAGGGCGCGCTCGGCCACGGGTAGCAGGCGGTCGAGGCTGACACGCTCGACGCCGGGCATGGAGGCCACGGCTTCGGTGCGCCCGGCACCTTCGAGGACAAAAACCGGGTAGATGAAATCGTCCGGGGTCAGGGCGTTTTCCCGCATCAGGCGGCGGGAGAAATCGTCGCGGCGCATGCGGCGCATCCGGGTCGAGGGAAATAGGCCTTTCTGATTCATGGTCTTAGCTCACATTCGCTTACAAAGAATAGCTGGAACTTTTGCTCAGGTTTCCTATCATAAAGCACAGACGGTTCCCCAACCGTCTCCCGCTTCACCTCCCTGAGCGGGTGCCTCGACTCCCCGTTGAGGCTATTGGCCCCCGACTTCCTCCCCTTTGTCGGGGGCTTTCTTTTGCGCCCTTGGGGCGCAAAAGAAAGCCCTGCGGGCCAAGGATCAAGCCGAGGCGGCGGGGTCGTCTTTCTGTAGCGAGTTTTCGATCTCCAGCCAGCCGCCAACCACCTTTTCGACATCGTCCATGCCGGTCTTCTTCAAGCTGGAGAACAACTGGGCGGTGATCTGGCCGTTGAAGTCGGCGCAGGCCTCCTGCACCTCGCGCAGCACGACGGTCTGTTCCTGGCGCGTCAGCTTGTCGGACTTGGTGAGCAGGCAGTGAATCGGCCGACCGGTGGGGGCGAACCATTCGATCATCTTGCGATCAAGCTCCAGCAACGGGCGGCGGGAATCCATGATGAGCACGAGGCCGATCAGGTTCGGGCGGCCGGTCAGGTAGCCTTCCAGCATGCCCTGCCATTGGCGCCGCACCTTCTCCGGCACCTGGGCGAAACCGTAACCCGGCAGGTCCACCAGAGCAGCGCCATTGCGCAGGCGAAACAGGTTGATGAGCTGAGTGCGGCCCGGCGTCTTGGAGACGAAAGCCAGACGCGTGTGCCCGACCAGGGTGTTGATGGCGGACGACTTGCCGGAATTGGAGCGGCCGACGAAGGCGATCTCGGGAGTCGCGGCTGGCGGCAGCTGATCCGGCTGGGCAGCCGAAATCTCAAATTCGGCATGACGGAACAGGGAAACGGGGGCGGCCATGGGCGCGATCAAAACCTGGGGTCGGTGGGGAGGAAAGAGGGCTTGCGGCAGGGGTGCCGAAACTCCATAAGCTGGGGTAGAATAGCACGTTTATAAATCCAGCTTGCCTCAGGAGCCACCCCAAATGAAGCGTCAGTTGCTGCTGTCTGTGCTGTTGGCGGCCACCGCCCTCGCCCACGCCAACGAACCCGCCCCGGCCGGTGTTTACAAGGGCGACCCCGCCAAGGGACAACCCCTGGCCTCCGCAGTTTGCGGCGCCTGTCACGGCGCCGATGGCAATAGCGCCATCTCCGCCAACCCCAAGCTGGCCGGCCAGCATGCCGACTATCTGTTCAAGCAGATGAAGAACTTCAAGGGCGGCCCCGAGGGCAAGCCCGAGCGCACCAATGCCATCATGAACGGCATGATCGCTCCTTACACCGACGAGCAGATGCGTGATTTCTCTGCCTACTTCGCCGCCCAGAACCAGAAGGGTGAAGTGGCCAAGAATCAGGAAACCATCAAGATGGGCGAAAAGCTTTACCGCTCCGGCGATGCCGCCAAGGGCCTGCCCGCCTGCGCCGCCTGCCACGGTCCCGCCGGTGCCGGCATCCCCGCCCAATACCCGCGCATTGGCGGTCAGTTCGCTGATTACATCGAAGCCCAACTGAAGGCCTTCCGCGTTTCCGGCGCCGACCCCAAGGACGCCACCGGCCGCGCCAACGACCCCAACAAGATGATGCGCATGGTGGCGGTAAAGATGACCGACCCGGAAATCAAGGCCGTGGCCGACTACATCTCCGGCCTGCGTTAATCACGCTTCAGCCAAAATGAAAAAGGCGACCTGCGGGTCGCCTTTTTTGTTGCCCGTTTGACGGGCTAAACCTTGAAGCGCGACACCATGCCTTCCAGCGCCCGCGCCGTATCGCTGAGAGACAGCGATGACTCGCGCACGGCGCGAATCGCCTCGGTGTTGCGGTCGATGAGGCCGGAGATTTCCTCCATCGACGACGCCACCTGGGAACTGGTGGCAGATTGCGCCTCCGCCGACGCCGCAATGTCGGTGGACATGCCGGTCACGCTGGCGGCGGTGTCGGTGATCTGATTCACCGCCTGGCTGCTCTCTTTCATCATGCCGATGCCGCTTTCCACCTGGCTGACGGCGTTGTCCATAGAGAACGAGGCGCGCTGGGTATCTTCCTGAATCCGGCTCACCATGCGCGCGATGTCGCCGGTGCTGCTGCTGGTGCGCTCGGCGAGTTTGCGCACCTCGTCGGCGACGACAGCGAAACCGCGCCCGGCCTCGCCGGCCCGCGCCGCCTCGATAGCGGCATTGAGGGCGAGCAGATTGGTCTGATCGGCGATCTCGTGGATCACGCTGGCGATCTTGTTGATCTCGAAAATAGTCTGGAACAAGGCGGTGATGGTGCTGCCGGCATCCTTGACGTGGGTCACCACGTTTTCCGCATTGCCCACCGACTCCGCCAGCTTGCTGACGCTCTCGTCCACGATGCGATTCGAGGTCGCGGCGGCCTCGGCCGCCTCACGGGCATGGCCGGCCACGGCGCCGGCAGAGCGGGAAAGCTCGCTCATGGCGCCGCTGACCTGCATCACCTCGCTGCGCTGGGATTCCGAGTTTTGCGTTACCTCGGCAACGCTGCGCGCCATCGCCTGAGCCTGATTCTCCATGGACTTCATGGCGGCGCGAATCTCGTCCAGCATGACACCGAGATGGGTCTGCATCACGGCCATGAACTCGACCGAACGGCCGATCTCGTCGTCGCGCCCCAGCGCCGGCTTATGGGAAAGATCACCGGTGGCCATGCGCCGGAAGTCGGCAGAGAGCCGCTCCAGGGGGCGGGTGATGAGGGCGCCAAGATAAATCGGCAAAGCAATCGCCGACATCACGCCGACGGCGCCCAGACCCGCCACCCAGTCCGGCTTTCCGGCATAGGCGGCGGCAATGGCGCCGGCAAACAACCCCGCCACGGTGAGGCCGCCGCCCCACATCTTGCTGGTGATTGAAAGTTGCGGCAGAGCGCGGGGAGCAGAGCCGCCCTGATTGATGCGCGCGTAAAGAGCCTCGGCCTCCCGTACCTCCTGGGTCGACGGCCGGGTGCGCACCGACATATAACCGGCGATGTCGCCGGCGGCATCCAGCACCGGCACGACAAAAGCGTGAACCCAGTAGTGGTCGCCGTTCTTGCAGCGGTTCTTGACGATGCCCTGCCAGGGGCGGCCTTGCTTGAGGATGCTCCACATGTGGGCAAACACCGGCGCCGGCATGTCCGGGTGGCGCACCAGATTGTGGGGCTGCCCCATGAGTTCCGCCGCCGAAAATCCGCTGATGTCCACAAAGGCATCGTTGACGTAGGTAATCTGACCCTTGCGGTCTGTCTTGGAAACTAGTTGAACCCCGGCGGGAAAATCGCGGGCTTGCTGGGTGACCGGCAGATTATTTCTCATGCGACCCTGACTCCAAAACCATGTAAGGGAAAGAGCCGGAAACGGTGGAATCGGCTTCAGAGCGCCAATCTATCACTTTCAACCCGCGGGCGTCGGACCCGCCGGGAACTGAGTCCGGTAACAAAGGTCACTAACGAAACAAGCGAACCCGTGTAAGGTGTGCCTCGCCGCCACGACTAACCACCATGCTCATAAAACGCCCCGACCCCATCCGGCCCTCGGAGATCACTTCCGAGACCCTTTACGCCAGCCGCCGCGAATTCCTGCGCCTTTCCATCGGCGCCGGCCTCGGCCTCGCCGTCGGCAGCCTGCTGCCAGGCACGGTCCGCGCCGGCGAGAAACTGGCGACCACGGTCAAGAGTTCTTTCTCCATTATCGAGAAACCCACGGAGTTTGCCGACATCACCAGCTACGGCAACTTCATCGAGTTCGGCTACGACAAGCAGGACGCCATGGCTGCCGCCCAGCGCCTGCGGGTGCGGCCCTGGGAGGTGCGCATCGAGGGCCTGGTGAAGCAGCCCAAGACCCTGGGCATCGAGGACATTCTGCGTCTCGCGCCGCTGGAGGAACGCATCTACCGCCACCGCTGTGTCGAAGGCTGGAGCATGGTAATTCCATGGAGCGGCTTTCCTCTCGCCACCTTGCTCAAGCAGGTAGAACCCTTGGGCAGCGCGAAATACGTGGAACTGATTACCGTCTCCCAGCCCGAGACCATGATCAATCTGCGCTCGCGCCAGGTCGAATGGCCCTATGTGGAGGGGTTGCGTCTGGATGAGGCAATGCACCCCCTGACCCTGGCCGCAGTGGGCATGTACGGCGAAGTGATGCCGAAACCCAACGGCGCGCCCCTGCGCCTGGTGGTGCCGTGGAAATACGGCTTCAAGAGCGCCAAGTCGATCAACCTGATCCGCTTCACCGAACGCGAGCCGCACACCTTCTGGAACAAGGAAGTGCCGGACGAATACGGCTTCTACGCCAACGTCAATCCGGACGTGGACCACCCGCGCTGGAGCCAGGCGCGGGAACGGCGCATCGGCGAATTCTTCAAACGCAAGACCCTGCCCTTCAACGGCTACGCCGATCAGGTCGCCTCGCTCTACAGCGGCCTTGATCTCAAAAAGAACTTCTGACCGACGACATCATGATCCTCAGCGACCGCCAGCTTGCCAGCCTTAAGATTCTGCTGTTTCTTGCCTGCCTGATTCCCGCCGCCAATCTGGCCTGGGGCGTCTATGCCGACACCCTCGGCGCCAACCCGATCGAAGCCGTGACCCGGGGCCTCGGCAAGTGGGCCTTGAGCTTCCTCCTCATCACCCTCTGCGTCACGCCCCTGCGGCGTTTCACCGGCAGGCCCTGGGTCGGTCGTCTGCGCCGCATGCTCGGCCTGTACACCTTCTTCTACGCCTGTCTTCACGTCACCAGCTATCTCTGGTTCGATCAGTTTTTCGACTGGCAGGAGATCGCCCAGGACATCCTCAAGCGTCCCTTCATCACCCTCGGCTTCATCGCCTTCTGTCTGCTGGTGCCTCTGGCCGTGACCTCCAACAAAGCCATGATCCGCCGCCTCGGCGGTCGCCGCTGGCAGGAACTGCATCGGATGGTGTACGCCGTCGCCATCATCGCCGTGGTGCACTTCTCGTTGATGGTGAAGAAGGACCTGACCCAACCCCTGCTCTACGGCATCGGCCTCGCCCTGTTGCTGGGGCTGCGGGCGTTCTGGCGTTACCAGGAAAAGCAGAAACAGCTGGCCGGCGCTTACATGCCCAACAAGCCCAAGGGCCGCATCATCCCCATCGTTTCCAAACGCTGAAGATTCAGGCGCCTTTCAACTCGTCGCGTACCCGCACCTTCTGGCGCGCACGGCAGGCGCGCTTGTCCACGCGCTGGTGAGCGCCGCCCTTCTTCAACAGCGGCGAGGTGGCTACCAGGTTACGCGGCTTAAGGTGGCCGGATTGTTTGGCGCGCTTCATGATCGGTGCAGCTTGATAACAGCGCGACCATCCGGGGCCGCCTTCGGTTCGCCCTTCCAGGCGTGGCCGTAGACGATCTCGAAACGCGCCGGTAACAAACCATCTTCCCGCTGCCAACGTGAAAACACCTGCCGCCACTGACGCCAGCCGAGTTGGCCCAGCAGGCCATCGCGAACGCCGAGATGACGCTGATCGCGCAGAAAATGATGGGGCTGGCGATAGGTCAGGGTCAGCATTTCCATGTCCATCACCGGGTCGGCAAAGCCGGCGGCGAGCAACTGGTCGCCGAGATCGTGCATGTCGGGAAAGGCGCGCAGATCGGTGGCGCCGGCGGCGCGGAGTTCCTTCAGGGTATCGGGGCCGAGGGTGGCGAACATGAATAGCCCCCCCACCTCCAGCACCCGCTGCACCTCCTTGAAGGCGGGCAGGGGATCATCGAGCCAGTGCAACATCAGGTTCGACCAGGCCAGACCGAGGGCACCGCTGGCCACGGGCAGGGCGCGCACATCTGCGCAAACGGGGGACAAACCAGGATTCTTTTGCCAGAAAAACCGTGGTCTGTCCCCGGTTTTAGTTTTACGCGCGGTTTGCAGCATCGGCAGCGCGTAGTCAAGAGCCAGGGGCAGGGCGCGGGGGTAGCGGCGTTGCAACTCGCGGATGCCGTCGCCGGTGGCGCAGCCGATATCGGCCACCCGGCGCGGATCAAGCTTTACATAGTCGAGGCGCTCCGCCATGCGCCGCCCGGTTTCCCGGGCCAGCACGGCGGCCGCGTCGTAGCAGGCGGCGGCTTGGGCAAAGTCGCCGCGCATGGACCTAAATGCCCTTGAGTCCCAACCGCTCGAACAGCGCTTCGTCGCGGGAAGCCTCGGCGTTGTCGGTGGTAAGCAACTTGTTGCCGTAGAAGATGGAATTGGCGCCGGCGAGGAAGCACAGGGCTTGCAACTCGTCGCTCATTTCCTGACGGCCAGCGGAGAGGCGCACGAAGCTGGCGGGCATGGCGATGCGGGCAGCGGCGATGGTACGCACAAACTCGAAGGGATCGAGAGGCGGCGCGTTCTCCAGGGGCGTACCGCGAATCGCCACCAGATGATTGATCGGCACCGACTCGGGGGCCGGATCGAGATTCGCCAGTTGCGCCAGCAGGGAGGCACGTTCGCGGCGGCTCTCGCCCATGCCGACGATGCCGCCGCAGCAGACCTTCATGCCGGCCTTGCGCACCTTCTTCAGGGTTTCCTCGCGCTGGGCCTGGGTGTGAGTGGTGACGATGTTGTCGTAGAACTCGGCAGCGGTGTCGAGGTTGTGGTTGTAGTAGTCGAGGCCGACGTCGGCCAGGCGCTCGGCTTGGTCATCGTCGAGCAGGCCGAGGGTGACGCAGGTTTCCATGCCCAACTCCTTGACGCCACGGATCATGGCCTCGACCTGCTCCATGTCCTTGTCCTTGGGACCGCGCCAGGCGGCGCCCATGCAGAAGCGGGTGGCGCCGCTGTCCTTGGCGGCACGGGCCGCGGTAAGGACGTTTTCGAGCTGCATCATCTTTTCGCGCTCGACGGTATCGCGGCGGGCGGACTGGGAACAATAGGCGCAATCCTCGGAGCAGCCGCCAGTCTTGATCGACAGCAGAGCGGAACGCTGAACGCCGTTGGCGGGCTGGTGGGCGCGGTGCACTTCCTGGGCCTTGAACAGCAGGTCCATGAAGGGGAGTTCGTAGAGGGCCTCGATTTCAGCGGAGGTCCAGGTCTTGGCGGAAGCGGGAGCAATTTTGCTCGCATCCTGCCGCAGGGCAGAGGCAGTAGCAGTCATAGGAAATTCGGGGGGTGGGGCAGATAGAATGAGGGCCGAATCTTCCGCGAAGGCATCCGGCTTGTCAATTTTCGCATCAAAATTCCCTATTCGCGGCAAGGCCTTAACTTCAGTCGGCGTACTGGCGAAGCAGGCGCTGAACGCGCTGCTGCCCCAGGACTGCCTGCTCTGCGGCGCCCCCAGCGGCGAACGGATTCTTTGCCGCCCCTGCCGGGACGACTTGCCGCGCCTGCCCGCTGATCTCTGCCCGGTCTGCGCCCAGCCCTGCCCCGGCAGCGCCGTCTGCGGCGCATGCCTGCGTCACCCCCCCCACTTCGACGCCACCCTGGCCCCGTTCCGCTACGCCTTCCCCGCCGACAAACTGATTCAGGCGCTCAAGTTCGGCCATCGCCTCGGCCTCGCTCCCTTTCTCGCCGAGGCAATGTTGCAGGGGCCGCAGCCCACGGCGGACCTGATGATCCCCATGCCCCTGGGCGCCGGCCGGCTACGCGAGCGCGGCTTCAACCAGGCGCGGGAACTGGCCCGCCCCCTCGCCCGCGCCCTCGGCCTGCCTCTGGACCTGTCGATCTGCCGGCGCCGCCTCGACACCCCACCCCAGAGCCTGCTGCCCTGGAAGGAACGACGCAAAAACATCCGCCACGCCTTCGAGTGCCTGGCCGACCTGGAAGGCAAGTCGGTCATCGTCGTCGATGACGTCATGACCAGCGGCGCCACCCTCGACGAGCTCGCCGCCACCCTCAAGCGCCACGGCGCAGCACGAGTGACCAACTGGGTCGCCACCCGCGCCCTCAAGGGAGAACCATGAACCCCGTCACCCCGCAATCCTGGCCGGAGCGGCTTGCTCAGGCTGCCATCGGCCTTCTCGCCAGCCTGCCCGTTCTTCTGCCTTGGCACACGGCGCCGATTAGCAGCTTCCACCAGGAATGGTTCGCGGCTGTCCTCGGCATCGTCGTGGTCGCGCTGGCCCTGGGCGGCAACCGGCCCCTGGCCTGCCTGCCCCGTGTTGCGGCCCTGCCGCTGCTGCTATTGGCGACTGTGCTGCTGCAATGGTTGGGGCAGCTCGGCGTCATTCCCAGCGTGGCCAAGCTCGCCCTTCTGTATTTGGGCTGGAGCACCGCCCTCATGGTGGCTGCCCGGCATCTAGGGTCGCAGCGGATCATGCCCGCCCTGGCCTGGGGATTGTTTCTCGGCGCCCTGACAGCGTCTCTCGTCACATTCGCAGGCCTCGTGCCCTTTGGCCCGCGCCTCGGTGGCCCCCTGGCCCAGGCCAACCACATGGCCGACTACCTCTGGCTTGGGGCCGCTGCCGGACTGTATCTGCTCGGCAGCGGTCGCCTCTCGGCGAAGTTGTTCTGGCCCGGTGTGCTGCCCCTGGTGGCCATGTCGGTGCTGACCGGCAGCCGCTCCCCCTTCCTCTATGCCCTGACCCTGGCGCTGCTAGCGCACTGGGGGCAACGGCGACTGCCCGCGATTCCGCGCCGCCCGGCCTGGCTGCTGCTGGCGCTGTATGTGGCGCTGCAACCCCTGCCGGCATTGCTGCGTTCGTCGGCGAACGGCGCCGCGCTGGAGTCGCCCACCTTCCGCCTTCAGGAGGCAGCAAAGACACCGTCGATCCGCCTACAGTTATTTGAAGTGGCCTGGAACACCGCCCTTGCCCACCCCTGGCTCGGCGCCGGCGTCGGTAACTGGCCGGTGCAAGCCGCCGAGCCGGGGCGCGCCCGGCCCGACAGCAACCCCGGCGTCGCCGAACATGCCCACAACCTGCCCATGCACCTAGCGGCCGAGTTCGGCTTTCCGCTCACGCTGACGGTGTTGGCCGGACTCGCCCTCTGGGCGTGGCGGGTTGCGCATTCGCCAGCATCCAGCGTTCCCCATCCCCACCCCAGCCCTCCCCTTGAAGGGGAGGGAGTGGTGGGGCAGACGGGCCGACTGACAACGCCGGAGGCCATGCTCGGGTTGATGCTGGCTGCCGTGCTGGGCATCCACAGCCTGTTCGAATATCCGCTCTGGTATACCCACTTCCTTGCCATCGCCAGCCTCACCCTGGGCACCCTAGACGTGGGCATTGCCGTACCACCAGGCCGCTGGACCCGGCTGGCAACGGCGTCGCTGGCCCTCATCTTCGGCCTGTGGCTGGCCGACCTGCGGCGCGACTACCGGGTGCTGGAAGTGGCCTTGGCGCGCAACCCGAACCCGGAGGCGCTGGAAGCCTCGCGCCGGGCGCTGATCGCCCTGCCGGCTGATTCACTGCTACTGCCCTGGCGTGACAACATGGCCTGCACCAGTCTCGATGCAGCCACGGTATCAGTGGATGACGGCCTGGCGGTCTGCGAGCGGGCGGAGCGTTTTGGTCTGCCCTCGGCCATCATGGCGCAACGGGCGGTGCTGCTTTGGCGGCAAGGCAATCAGGATGCGGCGCTGGCCCACATCGAGCGCATGGTCCGCGCCCACCCCGGCCGCCTGGGTGAGGTTCGCACTGATCTCGGCGACGCGGTGGTGCGGGTGCCGGAAGCCCGGCCCCTGCTACTGCGGCTCGACGAACTGGAACGTGGCGGCGCGAAGTAGGCGAAGTAAGGCTTGGGTAACGCCTAACGCAGCTTCTGTTCTACCAGCGCCGTGCCCTCGGCGCCGAGATTGCCGGCGGCCTGGGCTTTTTGGTAGGCCTCGCGGGCTTCGGCGGCGCGGCCGTCGGCTTCGAGAGCCATGCCGAGGCCCAGCCACCAGCGCGACTCCGCCGGTTTCAGGCGCACGGCAGCCTGGTAGTGAAGAATCGCCTCTTTCGGTTTTTGCAGGCGTTGCAGCAACGCGCCGGCAAAGCCCCGGTAATCGGCATTGCTCTCGGCGGCGGGCAGATAGCGTTGCAGGGTTTCCCAAGCTTGCGGCAGTTGCCCCTTCTCCACTTCGATGCGCGCCAGGGCCATGGCCCACGCGCTTTGTTGCGGCAGCAACTCCAGGCCTTCCCGCAGCAGGGTGGTGGCCTCGTCCCACTGCTTGCGTTCCACCAGCAGGCTCAGCAGCAGTTGCCGCGCCGAGACATGGCGCGGATCGGCCCTGAGCGCATCACGCAAGGCGTCGACGGCCTCGCTGTTGCGGCCCTGGCGGTTGGCGGCTGCAGCCTTGCGATAGGCGGCCTCGGCCTGTTCATTATTCGCTCCGCCGCGTAGCTGCTTTTCCACCGGGCCAGCGGATTTGGCCGGGGCCGTCTCGGCCATGGAGGGAATCTGGCGCAGGGAGGTTTCCAGGCGCAGGGACGACAGACCAGCCGGAGCGGCGCGCTTGGCGGATGTCGTTTCGGTCTTCTTGGCCGCCGGCTCTTTTGCTGCCGCCTCCTTGGCGATGGGCGCCGGGGCGGGGGCCTTGCTTGCCGGCTCAGCAGTCGGCGCGGGGGCCGCAGGTAGAGGGGCGGGGGGAGCGGCAACCGCAGCGGTTGCCGCCGGGGGCGGGGCGGTAGGCGTGGCGGACTGAGCAACGACCGGCGCGGCAGCGGCAGGTTCAGCGGTCGCGGCAGGAGCGGGCGCAACAGGGGCAGCCGTCGGTTCGGCGACCGCTGCCACGGGCGGCGGCGTTGGGACTGGGGCCGGGCTGGGCGGCGTGACGGCAAGCGGCGGTGCCGGATGAGTGTTCTCGCTGGTGATCCACCAAGCCCAGCCAGCGATGCCGACTAGGATCAACGCCCCGGTAATTGCCATCAGCGGCGGACTGCGGCGGGTTTCTTCCGGCAGGGGACGCACTTCATTAGGCAGGCTCTTACGATCGCCGGCATGGCGGGCATCCAGATCGCGCAGCATTTTGTTGATGACGCTCATGTCCTTGTCCTGCTCAGAAAGGCCAGAAGGGGCGCCGGGCGCCTTCGGTATCGCGGGCGGCATTGGTAACGTGCGCCCCGGCCACTAGGGCCTTGCCCTCGCCAAAGGCGGAGAGCATGGACTTGTGGGCCAGGATGTTGATGAGACGCGGCGTTCCCCGGGCGGCGGCATGAATCTTCTTCGCCACGCCAGAGGAAAAGATCGGGTTGCCGCGATAGCCGGCGACGCGCAGGCGATGGGCAAGATAGTGCTCGACCTCGTCGCGGCGCAGGCCGGGCATGGCGTAGTGAAAGGCGATGCGCTGGCGCAACTGGCGCACGGAGGGGTCGGACAGCTTCTCGTCCAGTTCGGGCTGGCCGAACAGCACAATGTGGATCAGCTTGCGCTTTTCGGTTTCGAGATTCGACAGCAGGCGCAGCATCTCCAGGCTGTCGAGGGGAATGGTCTGCGCTTCGTCGATGCACAGCACCAGGGACTTGCCCTCCTGGGCCAGTT
>Ga0316605_10000120_pt1 | contig 74730 bp, 70 predicted proteins | sample OWC_soil_day20_n_FD_207666 | JGI IMG/M metagenome (GOLD analysis project Ga0316605, IMG submission 207666) | Wetland soil microbial communities from Old Woman Creek delta, Ohio, United States - OWC_soil_day20_noCT | ecosystem: Environmental > Terrestrial > Soil > Wetlands | place: USA: Ohio...
ATTGATGTATTCTTATGTAGTAGCAGAAGTTAATATTGATAATCAATGTCTTGTAGTTCGTCAAAACAGGGAAATAAAGATGATTTTTCCTTATATCACTCCTGTAGATTGGTGAGTCGTTATTTTTTGGAAGTGTAAACGATGTTGTGCTATAAAATGACTCGTTAAAGCCCCCTTAAGGGGGCGATGGAGCTAAAAAAGCTCCATCTTTAAGGATATGCAAAAAGTGTAAACTATGTCATGCTATATAACATTTAAGGTTTAAAGGATATTCAACCTTTAAACAGCGCAGCGATTCAACCTTCAACTTTTAAACAGCTCAGCGATTCAACCTTCAACTTTTAAACAGCGCAGCGATTCAACCTTTCAACTTTAAACAACTGATAACTAAAAACTGATAACTAATAGCTAAATTTCAATTTCCCCCTCAAATACAAATTTAGTGGGGCCTTGCAGGATAATTTGAGTAAATCTGGTGTCTTGTTTGAGGAAAGAGACAATAAAATTACCGCCTGTACAAAATACCTTAATTTTATATGAACCGTCAATTAATGATTGATGTATAGAATGAATTAATGCAGATGCCGTTACACCGGTTCCACATGAAAGAGTTTCATTTTCAACTCCTCTTTCAAATGTTCTTACGAAAATACCATCTTGATACGGTAAAACAAAATTTACGTTTATGCCATCCGGAAATCGGATATCGTTTCTGATTTTTTTACCGGTATTATATACGTCAATATTTTGAAAATCATTTACATACGTAACAAAATGGGGAGATCCGGTATTTAATGAGTAACCATCTTCCAGAAATGTGATGTTTTTTACATCATTCATAGAAACCCATACATCCTCCTCATTTTGATAGCAACCTTCATGAATACCATCAAAAGCACTGAAATGGGCTCTGTTTTGAATCATTTTCAGATCGTGGGCAAAGGCAACAGCACAGCGACTACCATTGCCACATAATGAACCCATATTTCCATCAGAATTGTAATAGTCCAGGTGAAAATCGATGTTATTGGCACCATTTTGGATCAATAAAACTCCATCTGCACCAATTCCAAACTTGCGGTCACATAAAAACCGAATCGTTTCAGAACTAAAATTTTGATGATTTCTATTATCTATGGCTACAAAATCGTTGCCTGCACCATGATACTTATAAAAAGTGATTTTCATCTATAGATTGGCGATGTTGATTTCAGACAATTTATCAAAGGTATTATTATTGGGAATTGAAAAAAGTCTTGATCCATCAGAAATATAATATTTACCGTTGATGTAAAAAATATTGATCCTTGCGATATCCATCCCTTTTATTTTCAAAACATTATGATTTCTTTGATAAGATATTCTATTGACTATAGGGGATTCCCATTTTTGAACTTCAAAATACGCGATTGTATTATCGGGAGCAGAACCCAGATCATCCAGTTGTTGATTTTTAAAGTGAACTTTTATTGTTTTGGTTTGTAATAATTTTTCTTCAACAATATCATTTTCAGACACATTTGGGTCAACCGAAAATTCTGCATCATCATATAATTGATCATCTGTAGTAACAACAACCAAGGAAGAATCAATTAAAGTAGAGTCCTGAACAGCAATATAATCATTCACTCTTTTTTTCACTTTTTTCTTAGGTTGTTGAACCTGTTCTGTCAATTGTTGATCAGAATTTTCATTAAAAATATCTAATTGATCAAAATTGGAGAAAAATTTGGAGTTTTTTACAACAAAAATTACAAGAACACAAATTAAAATACCCAAGGAGAACCCAAGAAAAAACTTAGGTACACCAGAAGATTTGTGTTTAGTATGTTCAGAATTTTTGTGAGAACTCATAACAATTATTTTGTTGCGAAATTATTAAAAAAAAACGAATTCAATGACACTTTATTATTTATTTTTTTCAATCTTAGAATGTTCAAAAGTGATACCAAAACTAGCTATTCCTTTCAGGTTTTCATCTCTCATCGCATGTTGAACGGTGAACACATAAGTACCTTTTTTCTGAAATCTCACTTTTTTTCGAAGCAAAAATTTGTTTTCCTTGATTCTACCCTCCCCTTTTCCATACCATTTTCCGAAAGGATCACACAAATTACATCCCAAAGTATCCATCATCTCTTTTCCTGTTGGGAATTGATTGTTTAAAAATATATACAAGTTTTGATAGGGATAATCGGTTGTATTTCTGACATTAAAATAGATATCATAAAACTGTGTAGAATCTTTAATATCAAACTCATACACCAATTTCTGATTTAAATTCCATGTTTCATTTTCAATGGAATCCATTTTCTCATAATAAACATTTCGATTACAAGAGATGGATAAAACTGCAATTAGAATGAATAACAACCCTTTATTTTTCATATTATCTATCCTCAATATTTTTAAGTTCATCAAGACTATAATTGGCACCTTCATCCACTTTCTTTTGATTCACAACAGCAAATTCTTCTAGGGATTCGGGATACTTGCCCTTTTTATTCATATCAATAATTTTATTGACTGCTTCCAAAGGAATAGCAAAAATGGTGGTGTTATCGTTGGCATAATTATACCATACAATCTTTTTAAAGATATCAATTTTATTATAGAAACCTTTCCCTTTTTTGGTATTCAGATGAACATTAGGAGCCGGAAAAGCTTTTAGTTCCTGTAAATAAGTTTCTTGTTCATAATTGAGGCAGCATTTCAACTTGCCACACATTCCGGCCAATTTTTTAGGATTCAAAGACAATTGTTGTGTCCGGGCAGAAACGGTGGAAACGGATTGGAAATTAGTTAACCAAGAAGAACAGCAAAGTTCTCTGCCGCAAGAGCCAATTCCGCCTAAACGTGCAGCTTCCTGACGAACTCCAATTTGTCTCATTTCAATCCTGATTTTAAACTGTTCAGCTAAAATTTTAATCAATTCTCTAAAGTCAACGCGCTCTTCTGCAGAATAATAGAAAATTGCTTTGGTTCCATCCCCTTGATACTCAACATCATTCACTTTCATTTTCAGATCAAGATCCCATGCAATATATCGGGATGATAACATGGTAGTATGCTCCAAATCTACGGTGCTAATCCATTTATCAATATCAGCAACACGTGCATGTCTGTATAATTTTTTGGTTACATCATCGGGTTTCATTTTGCGATTGGCAAGCTGTCTTTTTACAGTCAGACCCAATAACGAAACGATTCCGATATCGTGTCCCGGATTGGATTCAACAGCTACAATATCACCCACTTGGTAGATACCCTCTTCAGGTAAAACATAGAAATCTTTATGGCTGTTTTTAAATCTAACCTCAGCAATCGGATACTCTTTAAAAGTCATCGGCAAATCGAGCTTTTCAATCCAGTCAAAATTGGCTAACTTACAACAAGAGTATTTATATCCTTGGCAATGAGATTCTTCAATATTTGGTTTTTCAGTAACACCTCTCGAAAGAAATGGATTTTCGGTTATTTTATTGGTTTCAGCAGAAACACCTGCACGAATATCCATATCCAGATACTGATCCAGATTTTCGTTTTGTGAGTGGTCCTTATCTGAAAATTGTTCAATGATTTTATTCATAGTTTTTGAGAAAAATTTTTTAGTCTATATTATATGTTTTTTTAGAAAAATTGTTACAAAATTTAACCTGCAAAGATACCGATTTTATAAATATACTTTAAAGTAAGTGTTCCAATAAAATTTTCACTCCGACGCCCACCAATATTAATCCGCCTATTATTTCAATTTTTAGATTCACTTTATTCCCGAAAAGGTGTCCAAACAGAGCTCCTAAAAATGAAACTATAAAAGTAAACAAGCCAATAAAAAGAATGGGAACAATTACATTAATCTGTAACATTGCAAATGATATTCCTACGGCTAATGCATCTATACTGGTTGCAATGGATAAAACTAATAGTGTTTTATTGTCATTAAAATTGATACATTTTTCTTTTTCTTTTGATGAAAGTCCCTCAAAAACCATTTTACCACCAATAAACACTAAAAGTGCAAATGCAACCCAGTGATCGAAGGAGGAGATCTGTTGAGAGAAGGTTGTACCTAACAACCATCCTATAAAAGGCATAAAACCTTGGAAAAAGCCCATAAAAAGGCCAATTTTAAGATAATTTTTATAGGGAATCTCTTTCTGACAGGCACAAGTACCGGCAGCAATTGAAACGGCCAAACTATCCATTGATAAGCCTAAAGCTATTAAAAAGATCTCTAAAATGGGCATTTTAATTATTTATTATAAAACAATGTCTATTATCACTACAGCAAGACGGTTGTAACAAAGAGATCATCTCTAAAAAGATTTCAGAATAATGTTTAGGTGATTGAATATCAAATGATTGGTGTAATTGTGCATAAAATTGATAATCATTCCAATCTATTTTAGATTTTTTTACAGCCTGAAATGTTTGTGCCACTTTAAAGGAGGAAGTAAAACTTCCACCAATTTCAACGGCAAAATTCATAGGTAAAACTAAATCAGCAATTTGAGTGGTTTCATTTTCAAAAAGAGATTGAACACAAATAAAACTACTTTTTTTAATCATGTCATTTAGTTCAGGAGTATCATGAATCACATTAAGTCCAAAAATGAAAAGATTTTTAGGAGATTCTTTTTGTAAAGCATCACCCGGACAAGAAAAATTAGTAGACAAACGTGATGTGTGCCAGTGATTTTTCAATAACTCTAAGTAAGAACCTTCCATCTTTCTAAATCCTGGACCATAATCAGGATAAATTCCCATATCAAACAATCCTTGCGTGTTACATGCCGGTTTTAACACCACCATACCTGAAAAAGTTTTTCCTTGTTTTTCAGTCAGTAACATCAAATTCTTAAGTTCTGTCATGGTTTTTTCATCAGTATTCTTTTCTGAAAGGATGAATGCAGTTTCGGGAATATCGATCAAAATTTGGGCAAAATTTTCAATTACAGATGCTTCAACACCTGCTTTATTCAATAATTGTGCATAATCATATTTTATAATGGCATCACGGTAAGGTGTCCACTCTTTAGCCAATCCGTTTACAAAAATTCCGAACATCTTTTCAGTATGAACCAAATAATGACAAACTGCTTTAATAAAATAGTATGAATCAGCTATTTTCAGAGTATGATCAGTACGGAAACTGTAAGGATGGTTTTGTTCTGTTGTTATAAAAGTGATTTCAGATTTGTTAAAATACCGATGATTTTGAATTAAATGGCTTATAACAGGGTGATCCTGAGGAAGATCGCCACCTAAAACAAATATTTGTCTTGTACCTTCCAGTTCCTGAAGTGGTAAAATATCATTTTTATCTAAATTGGAAGCTTTAGTTCTGTTCATCAAATAGGGTGATCCGATAGAATTGGTTTGTAAACCCACTCTTGCCCATTTTTGAACCATATACATAGCTTCGTTGGTCATTTCAGGTGAAACCAGCAAAACATTATCCGCATTATCAACTTGTCTTACCGCTTTTTTTATTTTTTCCAGAGCTTGTTGTATTGTGATGGGCACCAATTTACCATTCACTCTTTCCATAGGTGTTTTAATCCGGTTCGATTTATTAAAAATAGGATAATTAAAGAACAAATCCCTATTAATCAATCCTTTATGATTAACAATTCCTGTTCTGGCTGTTGCTCCGTATATATTCCCTTTATAATCTAAAAGATCAGCTTCAAAACCTTCAGATCCAAAAGGATCAATAACTGGTAATTTTTTATAGGGAGCAGGCAATATTTTGAAAGAGAAGTTTTCAGTTAAGGCACCTGTTGGACAAGTATCTATACATAAACCACAGGCATCACAACGGGAAGCTGCCAGATCATATTCCATATTAACAGAAATATAGGTTTTGGAACCTCTTTTAAAGAATTCCCACACGCGATTTCCTGAATACTCTTTACAAACACGAACACAACGACCGCAAAGGATACATTTGTGATTATCTAATTCCAGTTTTTCGTGAGCTGTTGTTCTTTCAAAAACCTGATAATCTCCTTTATAGTGGGTCTGAACAGCCTCATATTCAGTAGAATACTTTTGCAAATCACAATCATAGAAGGCCACACAACCACACTCCAAACATCTGGCTACCTCACTTTGGACTTCTTCAACAGACTGATATCCGAGTTCAACCTCTTTAAAATTGGCTCTTTTTTGAGCATCTAATACCGGCATCTCGTTCTTAGGATGATATTCAAACTTGTTCAAATACAAATCTTTCGTTTGTTTTGTAAAAGAATCTTTGGTACTAATAAATGGTTTCTTAGGAATTTCAAATGGCAACTCTAAAACAAAAGCAGTCAGATACTGAGCTGCTTTTTTCCCACCTGCAATAGCCTGAATAATATTGGTTGGTCCAGTAACAGCATCTCCGGCAGCGAATATTTTAGGGATATTCATTTGCATGGTCGATTCGTCTGCATCCAGCGTTTTCCATTTGTTTAACTGTAGATCCTGATCTGGATAATTCTGATTGATATGATCTAAAACTTCATATTGAATCTTTTGACCGGTAGCAGGAAGAACCAAATCGCAAGGAAGATCAAATTCAGAACCTTCGATTGGAACAATATTAGATCTTCGGGATCCAGGTACTTTTTCGGCTTTCATTTTAATGCATTTCAGCCCGGTAAGATTTCCTTGTTCATCATAATAAACATCAACAGGAGCAGCTAAAAAGATATATTGAACTCCTTCCAACTTTGATTCATGGATTTCAATCGGATTAGCCGGCATATCCGCTTCTGTTCTGCGGTATAATACAATTACATCATCACTGCCACATCTACGGGCAGAGCGACAACAATCCATAGCTGTATTGCCACCTCCCACAACAACGACACGTTTTCCGGAAAGGTCAGTATCATTATTGGTAAGAGCGTTATTCTTTAAAAAATCGATTCCTGAGATTAAATTTGGGGCAGGTTTTTCACCAATACCTAATAAATCTCCATTTTGAGCACCAATTGATAAAAAAACAGCATCATAATTTTGATCTAAGGTTTCATATTGAAGATTTCCACCCAATTCTTGATTGGTAAAGATCTGAACACCCAATTTTGTAATATTGGCCACTTCCTGATCTACAATTGCATTAGGTAATCGATATTCAGGAATTCCGTAGCGCAACCACCCTCCTACTCCTTCTGCTTTTTCATAAATATCAGCCTGAACACCTTCGATTTGAAGGTAATAGGCAGCGGTTAATCCGGCAGGCCCGGAACCAATAATGGCCACTTTTTTTCCGGTTGATTCTTTAACTTTTGGCGTAACAGGAGATTCAGAAACCAAATCGAAATCAGAAACAAAACGTTTTAGGTAGTCAATACCAACCGGAACACCATCTTCGGTATATTGTCTGCGACATTTATCCTCACATGGTCTAACACAAACACGACCGCAAATAGCTGGTAATGGGTTTGTTTCCTTGATCAACTCAACTGCTTGTTGAAATAAACCTTTTTCAGTTAAGGAAAGATACCCTTGAATATCCACTCCTGCAGGACAAGTTTGGGTACATGGAGCTAAGCAGTCTGCATAGTGATTACTTAACATCAATTCCAAAGCCATTTTGCGGGATTTTCTCACTTCAGGAGTATCGGTGAAGATCTCCATCCCCTCCTGAACGATAGTTGAGCAGGAAGGTTGATGTGCTTTAAAACCCTTGATTTCAACCACACATACAAAACAGGATGAAAATGGTTTTAATTTGGGATCATGACACAAATGGGGAATATCGTAACCTTGTTCCAGACAAATATTTAAAATGGTTTCACCCGGGGAAACTTTTAACTTGGTACCGTTTAACTTTATATTGATTAATTCACTCATTGGATTTCAATTAATGATCGTTAAATATTAATATCTTAAAATAGCGTCAGATTTACATTTTGTAAAGCAAGCTCCACAACGAATACAATCTTCTTGTCTGATAAAGTGAATTTTCTTCACTTCACCATCAATAGCATGAGTTGGACAAGCTCTTTTGCACAAAGTACATCCGATACATTTATCGGCAATCACCTCATAATGAATTAGTTCTGTACATTGCAACGCAGGACATCTTTTCTGAATAATATGGGCTTCGTACTCCTCTCTGAAATATTTGAGAGTTGAAAGAACTGGATTTGGCGCAGACTGGCCCAATCCGCACAAAGAGTTGTTTTTGATTTCGATTGCTAAATCTTCTAAGAGATCCAGATCTTCAATCACTCCCTGACCTTTGGTGATCCGATCAAGAATCTCTAACATTCGCAATGTTCCAACGCGACAGAAGGTACATTTCCCGCAGGATTCACTTTGAGTAAAGGTTAAGAAAAACTTTGCAACATCCACCATACAAGTGGTTTCGTCCATCACCACCATACCTCCTGAACCCATAATGGCACCAGTAGCAATAATCGCATCATAGTCGATAATAGTATCCAATAAATGGGAAGGAATACATCCCCCAGAAGGACCTCCCAACTGAACTGCTTTGATCTGTTTTCCATTAGCACCACCTCCGCAAATGTCATAAATTACGGTACTGATGGGTGTTCCCATAGGAACTTCAACCAATCCTGATTTCGCAATTTTACCAGTTACGGCAAACACTTTGGTTCCTTTCGCTTTTTCAGTACCAAAAGCGGCATATTTTTCGGCTCCTGCTAAGATAATTGCAGGAACGTTAACATAAGTTTCCACATTGTTGATATTGGTCGGAAATCCCCATAATCCTTTTTCAGCAGGAAAAGGTGGACGTTTGTTCGGCATCCCTCTTTTTCCTTCAATGGAAGCTAATAGAGCAGTTTCTTCACCACAAACAAAAGCACCTGCCCCCTCTTTAATGTACAAATCGAAGTCAAACCCTTCGATTCCAAAAATATTGGTACCTAGATAATTTTTTGCTTTTGCTTGCTCAATGGCTAACTTTAATCGTTTGATGGCCAATGGATATTCCGCTCTGCAGTAGATTACGCCATGTGTAGCTCCAATCGCTTTGCCGGCAATGATAATCCCTTCAATCACCCCATGAGGATCTCCTTCCAGAATGGAACGATCCATAAATGCTCCCGGATCCCCTTCATCAGCATTACAAACCACATATTTAGTATCATTGACCTGTTTAGCAGCCAATTGCCATTTGATACCGGTAGGAAATCCACCGCCACCACGACCACGCAGACCACTTTTTAAAATCTCATTTATTATTTGATCAGAAGTCCAGTTTTTAACTTTTAAAATTGCCTGATATCCGCCACGAGCTTCATATTCATCAATGATTTCAGGATTGATGATCCCACAATTGCGCATAGCCCATTTCACTTGTGACTGGATATATTGATTTTCAGGTGCTTCATGTTTATCAGAATAGACAACCGCATCTTCAACAATATGTCCTTTTTCAAAATGATTTTGGATAATCTCTTCCAATTTCAATTCAGAAACGCGACCATAAATCAGATTATTTTTTTTATTTTCGATATGAACTAATGGTTCGGCATAACACATTCCGATACAATTAGTTTTTTCAAGAATAAATCTCCCGGGATTTTCCTTTAAATAGGTATCAAGTCTGTTATAAACTTTTTGGGCTCCGGCTGCAATACCGCAACTACCTAAGCCAACTTTAACTATCAGTTTATCCATATATTTATATGATTATCAATTCAGTAACTACTTTAAAGGTTCAATTGCTTTTTTGGCATCCAATTTACCATAGGTATCTTCTGCAATCATCATAGCAGGCGCTAAAGAACAACAACCCAGACATGATACAGACTCAAGAGTATATTTCCCATCTGGAGTAGTTTCCCCTTCTCCGACGTTAAGATGTTCAGAGATTGCATTATAAACCACATTTGCATTTTGAACATGACAAGCAGTCCCTTTGCAAACTTTAATCGAATATTTCCCAGATGGTTTCAATTTAAACTGTGCGTAAAATGTTGCGACTGCATACAATTCACTTACAGGAATATTCAATTCTTTCTCAATCAAAAAAAGAGCCGATTTTGGCAAATAGCTATAAACGGCTTGTATTTCCTGAAGAAGTGCAATAAGACCGCCCAGTTTACCTCTATATTTTTCAATGATGGAATCAATTAGTGCTAAATCCACTTCTAATTCGGGTAAAGTGGACAATTGTGGGGTAATTTTACGTACTCGCATTGAACTATTTAAATGTTGGTTATACAATAACAAATTAACCTGCAAATATACGAAATAAAGTAACAGGTAACAAGTAACAGATAACAATTAACAAGTAACAAATAACAGGTAACAAGTAACAGATAACAAATAACAGATAACAATTAACAATTAACAAATAACAAATAACATAAAGACTACCCATTTCACTCAATATTTTATATTCTAATATTAAACGGTTAAGATTTTTTGTATCCTATTCAAATCGTTTTAGATAGTAAATTGATTGAATTTGGATCAAAATAGCACCCTACTTTTACAAGAATAGTTTGTCTGTTGGAAAAAAGTTTTATTTAAGACCAGTTTAAAAGTTATTAAAATTTATTTTTTTAAAAATTTAATGAACAAATTTGTAATTAAAGTAAAGAAAACTGATAGTATAACAATTGACAGAAAATAATTTAGGAAAATTGAATCCTGATTTTGAGAAAATAGAGTTCCTAATTGATTATAAAAACTTAAAATAGATTCAATCACAATAAAGATCATTCCTTGATAATCTAGTTCTTCATGTAGTGAATAAACAAATCCCAGACTTGTAAGTAAAAGAATATTTAAAACAAAAAATAAAAAAAAATAAATCAAGAAATCTTTCAATGATAAGCGAAACATATTTATTCTCCTGACAAAATCCGTACTTCTGTCCTTCTGTTTTGTTTACGTCCTTCCGGGGTTGAATTGGAGGCGATAGGTTGTGTTTCACCGTACCCTTTTGCGACCACTCTTTTAGCTGCAATACCTTTAGAAATTAAATAATTACGAACAGTTGTTGCCCGAGCTTCAGATAATTTCTGGTTAGAAGCATCTTCACCGACATCATCAGTATGACCAGCAATTTCAATGACTACGGATTCTTTTAATTTCAAATATTCGGTTAATTCATTCAGTTCTTTATAGGAAGTATTTGTCAATGAAGCTTTTCCGGTTTCAAACTGCACATTATCGAGTGTAAATGTTTGGGGAAGTTCAAACTGAATTGTCAGTGTACTCTCTGTATAAAACTCCCCTTCTCCCAAAGCTGGAATTTCAAATGTGTTGTATTCATCCACTTCACCCACACTTTTAATCAGCACTTTGTAAGTATCTCCCCCTTTTAAATAGATTTTAAAAGTTCCTTTTGCATCGGTTATCCCTTTATATCTCAACTTGGTTTTAACACTTTCGAACAGGATCTGCTCTCCCTTTTGTGGTTTATTTTTAAAATTTGTGACAACAACATTCACCAACGCAGATTTTGCAGTATCAATTTTCTGGGCATGAAGTAAAGAAGAAAGGGTGATGAATATAATGATAAAGATAAATTTTAATGTATTCATAGTGTAAAGTAAACAATGATTAATATGTTTAACGTAAAAAACAAAGCAAAAGTATGAAAAATATTTATATTTTGTAAATTCTAATGTATTTATTTTTGCTATTTAAAAGAAACATATTTTTTAATAAAATGCTATTTATAAGAAACATTTTATATCTTTGCAAAAAAAATAATTTTATGGACAGTTTAGTGAAAATATATTTGCGGTTATTACAGGAAACTGAAGCAAAAACATTTCGTTACATTTATCCAAATATTGATTGGAACGAGCGTTGTATTGCTATTATCGGGGCAAAAGGCATTGGAAAAACTACAATGCTGTTGCAGCACATAAAGGCAACTTTTTCAAACAAAGACGAAGCACTTTTTGCAAGCCTGGATAATACTTGGTTTGCCAATCACACTATTTTTGAATTGGCTGACGAGTTTTATATGAACGGTGGAACGCATTTGTTTTTAGATGAAATTCACCATTATCCAAATTGGGCAACCGAAATTAAGAACATTTACGATAGCTTTCCAAAACTAAAAATTGTATTTACTGGTTCTTCACTTTTGCAGATATACAAATCAACAGCAGACTTATCAAGAAGGGTTGTTTATGAAAAATTAGAAGGATTATCATTTAGAGAATTTTTAAAATTTGAAAAAATGGGTGATTTTCCTTCGTTTTCTCTGAAAGAGATTGTAGAAAATCACCAAAGTATAGCTTTTCAAATTACATCAAATGTAAAAATAATGCCGTTGTTCAAAAGATATTTAAAAAACGGTTATTATATGTTTTATAAAGAAGGTTTAAAAAAATATGAGCAAAAACTGCAAGAAGCAATAAATAATGTGATTGATGTGGATATTCCTGCTATTGAAAATATTGAATTTGAATCTCGGTATAAGTTGAAAAAAATGTTAGCAATTCTCTCAACATTAGTTCCTTATACCCCAAAAATAACAGATTTAGCCAAAGCTATCGATAGCAACAGAAATAATACCGTTAAATATTTATCGTTATTGGCAAATGCGCAGTTGTTGAACTTGGTTTCATACAAGAACAAGACGATTGGAGACTTGACAAAACCAGATAAGGTTTTGTTGAACAACACCAATTTATCTTACATATACGGCAATAATGCTAACATTGGAAGTGCTAGAGAAACTTTTTTTGTTAATCAAGTAAATGCTGTTGCATATGTTATACTTTCACCACAAGGCGATTTTATTGTAGATCAATACACTTTCGAAGTTGGTGGTAAAAACAAAACTTTTGACCAAATTAAAAATCTTCCAAACAGTTTTGTAGTAGCCGATGATATAGAAGTTGGACACAAGAACAAGATCCCACTTTGGTTGTTTGGAATGTTGTATTAAAGAACCATTAAGGTACTTAAATGCAATCATAAAAAACAAGTCTTCTCTTATAAATTCGTCACTCTTTTCAAACTCCTGACTTTACCATCCAAAAGAGTTTCAACACACGGTTCAGTCTGGATTTGTTTCTTTCTGATTAAAATTCCCTGTTTATCATATTTGTAAGTAGTTACATCACATTTTGTTCCGTTGGGTATGCAATAACTCTCCTCAGCTACTTGATTACCCGGCTGATTATAGGATACACTGTAAAATAACTTATCTGGTAACTGAATCTGATATAATACTTTCTGTTTCAGTTCATTATATCGTTCTGTATATAAATAGTCAGGACAATAATCGGAAAATTTTCTATATTCTCTTATATCTCCATCCTCAAAACGAGAAATGTACTCTGCATACAGATCAGTAAAATGGGAATAAAAATATTCACTTTTTGGATGGGAACAACTATCAGGAAGTAATGTCGTAATATGAATACATCTTAAATCGGTTGTGATAACATCCATGTATTCAGACATATAATAATACATATACCCATCTGTTTTGATATAAAATGTATCCCGTTCAATCGAAACTATAGTATCATTACTTCTTCTGATTTTTAGATTCATGAAATGTGAGAGATCACCGGTTGACCACATAGCTAATTTACCATTGTTTGGGAGGTCTGTTTCTGTATCGTTATAATAGTTATAGATTGAATCCCCTAGAGCAATTCCGTAAGGGTTGTATATCACATTTACCTTATAGATCCCTGCAAAAACAGGAACTCCAAAACTATGATGGGAACTATTTTGAGTATGATAACTATAATAGTTTTCAAAATCATTGAGATAGATGGGAATAACTATTTTTTCGAGTGGTTTCAAATACACAATTTTTACAGATCCCGTATCGTGAACCATCATATTGAGCATTCTATCCTCTGTTGCTCTGAGCAAAAATGTGTTGTTTGCTTTATCATACAGATTCAAATAAAACAACTTTTGACCCACATTTTGAGTATGAGGAATTAATACCGGGTGTGACTTTTCCGGATCAGTGTTTGTGATAGTAATAAAAAAAGTAATTTTTTCACCTTCATAATAGGACTCTTTTTCTGTAGATAGTTCAAATTTAATAGGATGATATTTCAAATCTGCATAAAGATGATAACTAAAAGCCCAAATAAAAAGGGTGGAAAGTAATATTTTCATAGATCTTTAAATTGTTAACTCATTTTTGACCTTCAAATAATCAAAAAGTTAGATAGTGAATATCATTTAATCTCATCATCAAATAAAAACAGATCTTCAATGGAGATTTTAAAGACCACTGCCAAATCGTGCGCCAATTTTAAAGAGGGATTGTATTTGTTTTTTTCCAAAAAAACAATAGTTTCTCTTCTTACATTCACTTTTTGAGCTAACTCTTCCTGCGTAATATTATGTCGTGCTCTGAATTCTTTTATTCTATTCGTCATTTTTAATTCCTTTAAAATAAAAGAAAACCCATGTTATTGCAAAAAAAATGGACATACCCAAAATGCCGGTACCAATCCACTCTTCGGTATCCATTTTTATTGAAATTCTATCTTTAATAAAAATAATAAAAACCCATAAGTAGAGTGAAAAATAGTAGGAAATAGCTGCTGTTTTCTGAACTATTTTTTTAGACATTTCATCTTCAACCGGTTCTTTTCTTTTTTCACTTTTAAACCGTTTTATACCAAAGAAAATGGCAAAAGCAATTAAAGCAGTTATGATTCCCAGATGTAAAAAATCAACTTCTTTTAAAATTGTTGATGATGTAGTGATCCAGATTACAACACCCAAAATAAGCAAACCTGCTACAATAAATACTAATAAAGACTTTTTCATAATTAAACATTTTGTTATATTTTTCTAACACAAAGATAGAAATAATTAACATATAGATACACCAATTAACAATTTTTAACAAAAAAAATAAATAAAAAAAATGGGAATATTTAATGTAAATTTTAATTTGTTTATATACAACATTTTATTATTTTTGTATTCTATTATATGTATTTTCTTAAATTTTATTTATAATGAAAAAATTGACTTTTAAATCTTTATTTACTGTATTATTTATTGTGCTTTTTAACACTATTTCTGCTCAAATTCAGCAAGTTAATACTGAAGAAGCTAAAAAGATGGTAGAGGTTACAATGAAACCTTTTTTAAAGGCGATTCCAATAGATATGCTTCCTTATTATAATATTGGTGATACCAATGACATTAATAAAGCTGTTATAGAGAATCCAATCCCTGTTTATTATTTGGAAAATGATTCTTTAAAGTTTTCTAATACATGGCGCGTGCCATTGAATATCAATGATGAATATAGAGCCTTATTTACTGTTTTGTTTTCTAATGAAGCGTATTCTATTGTTGACTTTGGAGCTGCTGTTTTAGCGGAAGATATTCAAAAATACACAAAAGAAACACCAATTTTGGGAATTTTACGTGTTTTTACCCTTCATAAAGATTATTTCATTATTAAAAATGAGACAAATGAACTTATATTCGAACCCATTCCAGTTTATAAAAACCAAAAAATACCCCTTTCTGAGATCATTAAAATGTTAAAATAATGAAAAAGTTAGCTATAATATTTATTTTATTGATTTTTGTTTTTCAAATCCGTGCACAGGTTTTACCGGTTCGGTTGATGTTTCAGGAACAGGATCAATGGTGCTGGTCAGGTGTTTCAGCTTGTATTTTAGATTATTATTGCCATACAACTACTCAATGTGAAATAGCTGAATATACTAGAACTGTTGAAGTTTTTGGTGATATTAGTTTTGGAAATACTCCTTGTTGTACCAATCCTGTATCCTGTAATAACTGGAATTATAGTTGGGGAGGTCCGGGAAGTATTCAGGATATTCTAATTCATTTTGGAAATATAAACAATACAGGTGTATCCAGTGCATTGACCAAAACTCAAGTTGAAACAGAAATAGCTAATAATAGACTTTTTGTGATTCGTTGGGGTTGGGATAGTGGAGGTGGTCATTTTGTTGTAGGACACGGAATCAACGGAGATATGTTATTTTACATGAATCCTTGGTATGGTGAAGGTTTGTTAATGGGAACCTATACGTGGGTATGTTCCGGAGGTGGACACACCTGGACACATACCAATACGATTGACACTACACCACCCTATAGTACTCCTCCAACACCTTTGATTACATTAAATGGAATAACATTACATTCGAATGCTACAATCGGGAACCAATGGTATAACGAATCAGGAATTATTAATGGAGCAGTAAATCAAGATTACCAGCCAATCATCTCCGGAAATTATTTTGTTAAAGTTTCAAATAGCAGCTGTGAATCTGATACATCAAACCATATTTCAGTTACTATATCCGGAATTGAAAACCCACTTATGAATTCTGTAAAAGTTTATCCTAATCCATTTAACGACCAAATAACGATTGAAAATCCAAACCATCTGATTATTAAATGCAAAATTTATAACATCATGGGTAAGCTGATTTTACAATCTAATTTTGAGGGAGATGGTGTTTTATATACACCTGAACTAACCAATGGTATTTATTTCATTTCAATATCTGACGGAAAATCAGAGAGTTTTAGAAAAATGATCAAACAATAACGTTCGACGTTAAATGTTCGACGTTAAACGTTCGACGTTAAATGTTCGACGTTAAACGTTCGACGTTAAATGTTCGACGTTAAACGTTCGACGTTCGCAACATACTCGTTTCATTATTCATTATTCATTTTTCATTTTTCATTAAAAAAAGGGATCCCCTTTCAGAGATCCCTTCCAACATTGAAAACTTATTTTAGTATTTCTTTCTTTCAGTATAATAAGTATGGAGTAATTTATGAGATTTGTGTCCGTTTGGTTCACCCAAGAACTCTTCATAAATCGCTTTTACTTCAGGATTTTCGTGAGATTTTCTAAATTTCATACCTTCATCTTCGCGATAGGTTGCATCTGTACGGGCTGTACGGATTTTGATATTGGTTGGGATAGGTTGTCCACCACCACCAATACATCCACCTGGACAGGCCATAATTTCGATGAAATGTAATTCAATAGTTTTATCTCTAACCGCATTCATCAGTTTTCTGGCGTTTGCCAAACCGTGAGCGATACCCACTTTTAGTTCAACACCTTCTAAGAATTTGTATTCTTCTTTAACATTTTCGATTAATAATGAAGCTGTTTTTACACCAGACATACCACGAACAGGAAGCACTCTTAATCCATCAAATGGGATCTCTCTACCTGTAACGATTTCATAAACGGTACGGATAGCGGCTTCCATAACACCACCAGAAACTCCAAAAATTACAGCTGCACCTGTTGATTGCCCCATAATACTATCATATTGTTCATCCTCTAAGGTTCTAACAGCAATACCTGATTGACGGATCATAGAGGATAATTCACGGGTAGTTAATACATAATCGACATCTTTATATCCACTATCTCGCATTTCCGGGCGATTAGCTTCAAATTTCTTTGCTGTACATGGCATAATAGAAACGCTTACCATATCTTTAGGATCGATCCCTTTTTTTTCAGCATAGAAAGTTTTAGCTAAGGCACCAAACATTTGTTGAGGTGATTTACAAGTTGATAAGTTTGGTAATAATTCAGGGAATGCATGTTCAATGAATTTAATCCAACCTGGTGAACAAGAAGTCATCATTGGAAGAGCAACAGATTTATCACCATCAACTAAAGCTTTTTTAAGTCTGTGAAGCAACTCTGTTCCCTCTTCAATAATTGTTAAGTCAGCAGTAAAATCGGTATCCAAAACAGAATCGAATCCCATTTTTCTCAAAGAAGAAACCATTCTACCAGTTACAGAGTTACCAGCTCTTAAGTTAAAAAGTTCACCCAAGGCTACTCTGGTAGCAGGAGCAGTTTGAACAACTACATGTTTAGAAGAATCATAGATAGAATCCCAAACTTCTTCGATATAGTTTTTCTCAACAAGAGCACCTGTAGGACAACGGTTGATACATTGACCGCAATTGGTACAAACCACTTCATTCATAGGCATATCCATGAAAGTTGACATGATGGTTTTATTTCCTTTTCCAGCCATTGTCAAAGCATTTACACCTTGCAATTCGGAACAGGTTCTCACACAACGTGTACAACGAATACATTTGGTTTCATCTCTTAAAATGGAAGGAGAAGAACCATCCGGTTTTTTATTTTTTCGTAAACTGATAAATAATTCTTCATCAGTTCTGTATTCTAAAGCTAATTTTTGAAGTTCACAGCTATTATTGTGTGTACATTTAATACAGTTAATATTATGTTCAGTCAATAACAGTTCCAAAATATGTTTTCTGGCTTGTCTGATTTGATGAGAATTGGTAGTGATATTCATTTTCTCAGCGCAAGGAGTTGCACATGCAGCAACCAGATTATTAGGGCCATTTAATTCAACAACACAAATTCTGCAATTACCTGAAATACAAAGGTCTTCGTGGTGACAAAGTGTTGGGATATGAACATTGATTGATTTAGCGGCATTTAAAATTGATGTACCCTCGTCCACTTTAAGGGCTACTCCATTTATGGTTAAATTTATTTTTTTCATAATTTTTTCCTCCTATTAATAAACGATTTCTTCTCTGAAGTTTCCAATAATTGATGTAAAAGCATTCCCTACGGATCTACCTAAACCACATTTGGATGCATATTTCATGGTATGAGCAAGCTTCAAGAGTTCATCAAGATAGGTTTTTGGTTTCTCTTTTCTCTTAACAGCCTGAATTCCGTGTAAAAGTTGTTGAGTACCAACTCTACAAGGAGTACATTGACCACAAGATTCTTCTTCAAAGAATATCAAGTAGTTTTCAAGAATATTATACATAGAACGGGAGGAGTTGAAAACTTTCATAGAACCACCGGTAGGAACACCTTCATAACCTATGATAGTATTTGGAAATTCCTTACGTGGTACGCAAAATCCGGAAGCACCACCCACTTGAACTGCTTTAGTGTCCCCATCACCAAACTCGTCAACAAATTGTTGAACAGTCAAGCCTAATTCCAATTCAAAGATCCCCTCTTTGCAGCAGTCACCTGATACAGAGAATAATTTTGATCCCTGAGATGCTTTTGTACCTAATTTGATATATTCTTTAGAACCAATATCAGCAATAATAATGGTATTAACAAACGTTTCAACATTATTAACAACTGTTGGTTGTCCGAGATATCCACTTTGAACAGGATAAGGAGGTTTGTTGGTTGGTTCACCTCTATGGCCTTCCATGGAGCGAAGAAGAGAAGTTTCCTCACCACAGATGTAAGCACCTGATCCAAATCTTAAATCCAAATGGAAATGAACTCCTAAAAGGCGAAGTTGAGCTTCCATTCTGTCAATAGCTAATTTTAATTTGGTTGCTAAAAATTTATATTCACCACGTAGGTAAATAAAACCTTCTTTAGCACCCACGATATAGGCTGCTAAAGCCATACCGTAGATCACTTTGTCAGTAGAACGATCTAAAATCTCTCTATCTTTAAATGTACCGGGCTCCCCTTCATCCGCGTTACATATAACATATTTTATTTCAGATTCTTGTTCTTTAACAAGTTTCCATTTCAATCCTGTAGGAAACCCTGCACCACCACGACCTTTAAGACCAGAGTCTAAAAGTTCTTGTAAGTATGCATCTTTTCCCATTTTCATGACGTGTTTCATCAAAGCTGGACAATCCATATCTTCTTTGAAAATTAATTCGGTTCTTTTTAATTCTGTCGCCATATTATTTGATTTTTTAAATTCTTAAACTTATTTTTTCATGTAACTTAATAGGATATCCTTCACATTTTCAGGAGTTAACTCTGTATATACTTCATCGTTAATAAGCATAGCAGGCCCTTTGTGGCACCAGCCTAAACAATTTGTGTATTCCAAAGTAAACTTTCCATCGTGTGAAGTTTGACCCGGTTTGATACCAATAAGTTCAGTAATTGCATCAATAATATCTTCTTTGCGTTTCATATCGCAAATGATAGTTTGGCAAACACGAATGGCATATTTTCCTCTCTCAGTGGTGTTTAAAAAGGAGTAAAAGGATGCAGTTCCATAAACATCTGCAGTAGAAATATCTAGTGCTTTTGCAATTGCAACCATTCTTTCCTCATTTAGGTAGTAAAAGCTGTCCACAACATCTTGTAGAATAGGCATTAGACTTTCCCGTTTTTTTCCATACTTAGCCACTAACTGGCTGATGAATTCTTCGCTGTTCGACATAATAACTTGGTTTAAATGAATATAAAGTGGTTTAAAGTGTTGTCTATTAATGGTTTAAGGTTTTTTGCTAAACCCAGACAAATATAAGAAAAAATTCAATAGAATGAAAAAAAAATATATTAAATCCTTAAAAATTGTTAAATCTTTGATTTACGTAAGGAAAAATTGACTTTCAATATTATTAAATTCAAAAATTGATTCTATTTAACTAAAATAGAATTAATTAATAAAAAATAGATAATTTGAATACTAAAATGATCAATATCAATTCTAAAAACTGGACTTCATTTTTTATCTTCCAGTGTACTCATAAGCACCAATATCGGGATTGCCGGTTCTTGGATTGCCTAATATATCTGTGGAAACACCATTTTGAAATCCCGCATTGATAGCCGGTGAGGTTGATTTTAATCTAAAATCTAATTCTGTCTGATTTTCAAATCTGGGATCTAAGTTTCTCAAACAATTTTGAAATGAAGGTAAAACTTCATAAGTTTTTATAAGGCAATTTTGATAAGAGGTATTTAAATTATAGGTACCCACTTTCACTTGCCAAAGTTCTCTGTTTAAAGAGCCATAAATGATGGTGTTGGTAAATGTAGCTGAACTGTTATATGTACTGTTGTCATAGGTATTTTTATTGGAAACAAAAACTACAGGAGCTGTTGTATCTCTTCCTAATGCAGCATAATTAGCTAATGTACAGTTATTTACTTCCCAATTTCCCACTTCTAACTGCAAACAACACTTTCCTGAATTAGTGACAACAGTATTGGTCATTTCAAAATCAGCCCATCTGGCTAAAACGCCACTATTTTGATTGTTTTTAATGATTGAATTGGAAATAATGGTTTTATTTCCGGTATATTCAGAAAATGCTTCCATTTGAACTCCAATAAAGGAGTTCGTAATGATGCAATGATCTAAAATATTATCCTGATTTCCCTCCATAATCCAAATCCGGTTCCATTGGGTAAAATCGGAATCAAACCACTCATCTAAACGATCACTTCTGAATAATATGGGTTCTGCAGCTGTACCAACTGCTTCTAAATGACCATAACGATACACCCATAAACCGGAATTATGATGAAAATATATTTTTGTACCGGGTTCAATTTCAAGAGTTCCTAAAGAATCGACCACTGCCCATCCAAAAACAACGTAAGGTTTATCTTTGGTCCAAACGGTTGTCTCATTTGCTCCTGCAATCACTTTATAGCGCAAATTAGCCGGACCAGAATCAGCAATAATAAAATTGGCATCTTGTCCAAATGCAACTAAATCAACATCTTGTTTATGATCTCCGGAAATAAATTCAATGGAATCAGTTACTAAAAATGGGGTATTTTGGTTTCCCGGATTAATGGTTACTTTAACAAATACATAAATACTATCATGTGCCGGAATTTCAACATCCTCAAAATAGATTCCCGGAACACCATCTACGTTCATGCTGTAGTAAGACTGGGAGCCACTTGCTAACCGGATATCTGTTTTGATTGTGGAACCAGACTTATTGTGTACTGTAAACGATTTAGTTACAGATCCTATAGTAGTGAATACGGTATCAAAAGTAACTTCCTGAGATGAAAATGAGAGGTTTCCATTTCCACTTGTATCCGGATCACAGGAGATTAAAGATATTGCTATTATTAAGGATAATATATATACAAAAAGTTTATTCATTATAATATGATAATCTATTAATTCAAAAAAGGATAACGTACATTTTCTAAAAATAGTGCATGAGCAGGTACAGATGTTCCCGCTTTTGATCTATTTTTATCTAAAATTATTTGTTTAAACTGATCTAAAGTGATTTTATTTTTTCCAAGAAGCATTAATGTACCAACAATGGCTCTAACCATATTTCTAAGAAAACGGTTGGCTGTAATTTCAAAAACAAGCTTATTATTTTCATAAAACCAATGGGCAACCGTTACTTGACAAAAATTATTATTAACATCAGTATGAAGTTTTGAAAAACTGGTAAAATCAGATGTCTGTAATAAAATTTGAGCGCCCTGATTCATGAGATCCAGATCTAAAGGTTCAAATTGTCTCCATGATGTTTGATAAGAAAAGGGATCTTTTTCATAAGAGATATAATATTTGTAAGTTCGATCAATTGCACTAAAACGGGCATGCGCATCATCGGCTACAGGGAAGATCGAAAACAGGGCAATCTCTTTAGGGAGAAGGGCATTAACTTTGAATAACAACCGTTTCAAATTTGCGCTATTCCATTCTTTTTGAAAATCAAAATGAGCATAAAAACAGGCAGCATGAACACCTGCATCTGTTCTTCCACAACCTGTAATCTCAATCTCTTCCTTTAAAAGCATAGAAAAAACACGTTGTAACTCAGACTGCACTGATATTCCATTCGGTTGCATCTGCCATCCCACAAAAGGGGATCCGTTATATGCTAATTTTATAAAATAGCGCATTATAGTTCTTTCAATTTTTGGATCACATAGGGTCTATCCTCCTGATAAGTAACACCAAACCAGGTGGCATCACAATCTAAAACAATCACTTTTGCTTTTTGATCTGCAATAAATTGATCTACAACGGCAGGAATTGGAAACTCTGATTTTGGGTTTTGATTATTTTTTTCAAGAAAAAGGACAAACTGTTTTTCTAAAGAATCAAAAAAGTCAGAAGTGAAACCCCAGAAATTCATGGAAACAGGTTCTTTGCCGGTAAGATTTACAAAGGAGCCATCATCATTTAGATTTTTAACACCATCAGGATATTTTTGAATTTTAGTCATTTCCGTGATAGAGATCAATTCATGTTGATCATTGGAAACGCACACACCTCGGGAAACAGAGCCAAAGTCAGACAATGTATTCTGTAATTGGTAGCCAACCATAGCAAAATGGGGAATGGTATCATTTTGTTCACTCATCAAGAACTGAGCAATGGTATGAAATGCTTCTTTTCCGTAAAAATCATCCGCATTAATAACTGCAAAAGGCTCATTAATAACATTTTTAGCCATTAAAATTGCATGTGCTGTACCATAAGGTTTCACTCTTTCCGGATGAACCTGAAAACCATTGGGTAAAATATCTATCTCCTGATATACGGTAACAACTTCAATTTTATGTTGATAGCGAACTAAAATATGTTCATTAAAAGCATCTTGCATATTTTGACGGATTACAAAAACAACTTTTCCAAATCCAGCACTTATAGCATAATCCACTGAATAATCCATAATTGTTTCCCCATTAGGACCGAGTGGGTCTAATTGTTTCAATCCTCCATAGCGACTTCCCATTCCGGCAGCCAAAATCAATAATGTGGGTTTCATTTTTTCCGAGTTAAGTGTTCTTTATATTTTTGAATTAAAAATTTATCATCTAATTGATTCATTACCATTTGAATAGCCTCATTTACTTCATCAATAGTTCCAACACATTCAAATGGTTTTTGATCAGCAATTCCGGTTAATTCTTCAAAATAGTTCAGTAGTTCCGGTTTATTAAAAAGATCTTCCCCAAATATGGTCACCAATTTTTCATGAGAAATAAAGGGGGATAATATCGTAAAAGCAAATAAGCATTTGGAGCAATTACAACACCATATATTTTGTTTACTTCCGGCATTACAGCTTTTAAAAACAGAATGATAAGGTGTATATTGGGCAAACATTTCCGCAATTTGCAATTCTGAATAGGGTCTTAAATAGCTAAAATAATCAACACAACTATTCATGTATCTCTCTACATAATATTGAAAATCTTTCTCAAACTCTTCCGATTTGGAGTACTGATGATTAACATCTGTACCGGGAATTGTCACTTCATTTGCACTTGATTCATTAGATAAAGCAATTGTGCGCGTATTGGTAATATAGCCCACTAAAGCTGTATAGAAAGCTAACATGGCAGAAAAAGGGGTGTGACCATTTAAAAATCCATCCTCATTCATTTTTAATAAATGAGGATCAATTTGTCTATCTATGATAAAAATATGGTCAAAAGAATCAAAACCTGCAATTCTTGCACACTCTAAAGTAGCTCCTCTGGGATTTATTATAAAAGGGATAATAGAGTTGGTTTTTCTATAATGTTCCAGAGTTACAACAGAATCTTTACCACCACCGATAGGAACAATTACTTGTTGTAAGTTTTCTACTTTAGGAAAAAGGAGAGTTTGGTAGTGAGGTGCTTGATCATCATATTTAAATTGAATAAAATCTGAAGGAGAAACTTTAATTCCATTTTGATAAAAAAATTCACCTAATCCTTTATAATACAATTTTCTCCACCAAGATTCCTGTTCAGAATCCAACTGAAAAGGATGAATTTTAATGATAGGAGAACCAACAGACTTCCAATAGCTGATTAATTCAATCATCCCAATATTAAAAATAAAACCTTTTAAAAGATCATCAGAGAGTTGATTTTTAAGATAGGTTCCAAATTTAATATTCATTTTGGGAGAAAAATAATGCTCTTCAGAATGAAAAAAATATTGGATCACCAAATGGAAATCTGAATAGTAAAAATCATAACGATCAAAATGGAAAACGGGATATTTTTTTTGGAGGTTCGAATATAAAATATAGTTTTCTTTCATCATTATAATTGATCATCAAATTTATAGATGCAAAAATACAATTATTACCCCAAATAGAATGTTAATAAAATTGAAATGTCTAAAAAATAGAGAAAAAAATACTATTCATCAGATGTAAGAGAATGATAATTTTCTTCAATTTTTTGAATTTAAAAGGTTAAAAAAATTTACATTTGTTAAAAAAAATATTGTTTTAACATTTTTTAACCCCAAATAAAACGATTTTAAAAACAAAAAAAATAAATAAAAATATTTTTCACCCCGTATTATATTTTTTCGCCCCTATATTTTTATTTTTACATATTACAAACGCTTAGAACGTCAATTTTATTATTAAATCATCCTATTTGTATTTTTTTTGCAACGTAAAAATATTTATGTTTTTCGTAATTTAAAAAAGACCGAAATATGAAAATTGCCGGAACCGGAAGTGCACTACCATCATTGGTAGTTACAAATGAAAAACTCTCTGAATTTTTGGACACCAGTGATGAATGGATTATCACACGTACCGGAATAAAAGAAAGAAGAATATTGTCTAAAGAAACTCTTTTAGACTTGGCTGTTGAAGCGTCCCTTAAAGCGTTAGAAGATGCAAAAATGGATCCTAAGGATCTTGATTTTATTATTTGTTCTAATGTTGCCAATAATTATGTAACTCCATCGTTAAGTTCTATAGTTCAAGGGAAAATAAATGCTACATGTCCTTGTGTAGATATAAATGTAGCATGTACTGGATTTATTTATGCATTAGACATGGCGGATGCGTTTTTTTCAACTGGCAGATACAAAAAAATACTGATCGTAGCTGCAGAAGAACCTTCAAAATTTGTAGATTGGAGTGCTCGTGATGCCAGTATTTTATTTGGAGATGGAGCAGGAGCTGTAGTTGTAACCAATGAAAAAAGGGAAAATCTGATTGCGATTCATTTGAATACAACCTGTTCAACTGAACCATTATATTATGAAAGATCGATGGAAAAAAATCCTTTTAACGAAGTGGAACAAAAAGCACATCCATTGATTATGAATGGAAAAGAGGTGTATAAATTAGCTGTTTCCTCTTCGATTTCCGATGTGAAAACAGTTTTTGAAGCATCTGGGTTAAAACCATCTGATATTTCCTATTATTTGCTACATCAGGCCAACACGAGAATTTTGGAAACCATCCGTGATTTCTTAGGGGAACCTATTGAAAAATTCCCTAGAAACATAGAAAAGTATGGAAATACTTCATCCGCAACCATTCCTATTTTATTAGATGAAATTAATAAGGAAGGAAAACTGAAAGAGAATGATTTAATTGTAATGAGTGCTTTTGGTGCAGGTTTTTGTACCGGTGCTTGTATTATTAGATGGTAAATTAATTGTATTTTTGTAAACTATTAAAAAATAAATAAATATGAGAAAAGTAGTTATAACAGGTATGGGAGTTGTTTCACCAATTGGTAATGATGTTACTACATTTTGGAACAATTTAAAAAATGGGGTTTCTGGAATTGATTATATCAAATCTATAGACACTACCAATATCGAAATAAAAATTGCTGCAGAAATTAAAGATTTTGATGCTCAAGCTTTAGGGTTAGATGCATCATCTGCCAGAAGATCAGATAAATTTACACAATATGCATTAATTGCTGCAAAACAAGCGATGGATGACAGTCAATTGATAATAAATCCTGAAAAACTTGGGGTTTATGTTGGTTCCGGTATTGGTGGAATGGATACTTTTGCTTCACAAACCACTAAAATGGAAAAAGAGGGAGCAAAATGGGTTTCTCCACTTTTCATACCTATGGTTATATCCAATATTGCAGCTGGAAATGTTGCTATTGCTCACAATGCGCAAGGTCCTACCCTACCAATCGTTACAGCATGCGCCACTGCGACTCACTCTATTGGAGAAGCTTACAGAGCTATTAAACACGGATATGCTGATGCCATCATTGCCGGTGGTACTGAAGCATCAATTCACCCACTTGCTATTAGTGGATTTGCTAATATGAAAGCTTTATCTAAAGTGGATGATATCAATGCTGCTTCTATCCCTTTTGATAAAAGAAGACAAGGTTTTACTCTTGCAGAAGGTGCAGGAATCATCATTTTAGAAGAGTATGAACATGCAAAAGCAAGAGGAGCAAAAATTTATGCAGAACTTTGCGGTTATGGTAATACTTGCGATGCACACCATTTAACTGCTCCAATGCCAAATGGTGAGTGTGCTGCTCGTTCTATGAAAAATGCCGCAGAGGAAGCTCAGTTAACCGATCAAGATCTTATCTATATCAATGCACATGGTACAGGAACTCCTTTAAACGATAAAACGGAAACTGCTGCTATTAAGTTGGCATTTGGAGAAGAAAAAGCAAGACAAATTCTAATCAGTTCTACTAAATCTATGACAGGTCATGGATTGGGTGCTGCAGGTGGATTTGAAGCTATTGCTTCTGCTCTTGCTGTTTTAGAAGGAATTATTCCTCCAACAATTAATTTAAAAGAACCAGATCCTGAATGTGATTTAGACTATGTGCCTAACATTGCCAGAAAAGCAGACATAACCCTTGTTTTATCTAATTCTCTAGGGTTTGGTGGACATAATGCGACTATTGCTATTCGTAAAGTCAAAAATTAAAAAAAAATATTTATTTTTGTGCAACTTTTAAAAACATAAAAATTATTATTTATGACAAATATTATTACTTTAAACAGAGAAGAGATTAAACAGTATTTGCCACATAGGGAACCTATGCTTTTAGTGGATGAAATGGCATTATTTGAAGATGAAAACGGTCAAAAAATAGCTCAGGGTAAATACCATGTTACCGGATATGAACATTTTTTAGATGGTCACTTCCCTTCACATCCTGTAGTTCCCGGCGTAATTTTATGTGAAATTATGGGACAATCCAGCTCCATTTTACTTCTCGAAGCTTTAATAGGTAGAACCCCTTTCTTTACCGGAATTGAAAATGCACGTTTTAAAAGACCGGTACAACCGCACGATATTGTTGATATTCGCGCTACTCTAACAAATAAAAGAGGTTTGATGTTTTTTGTTGAAGCTACTGCTCACGTGGATGGTGACCTTTGCGCTTCTGCAAAATTGACCTTTGCATTGGTTGATAACGACAAATTATAAAGGATTTTCTCCCCAAAAGGGGTAATCATATTCTTTTCCATAGTAAAACAGCGACAAATGTCGCTGTTTTTTTATATTTTTGTGCTTTGAAAATTTTATTTTCAAATTGGGACAACAATTTTTTATGTACTTTTAAATTATCAACTAATGAATCCTGTTAGCGCAATTATTGATTTTTTTGCTAATCGTAACATTCTAATCTTAGGGTATGGAAGAGAAGGTCAATCTTCCTACAAATTGATCAGGAAATTTTTACCCTATCAACTCTTAACCATTGCAGACAAAAAACATATCGATTTTATCGATTCAAATGTCACACTCATTACAGGTGAAAATTACCTGGATTCCTTAAATTCTTTCGATATTATCCTCAAATCTCCGGGAATTACTCTTAAAAATCTTACTTTTTCTTTAGATTATAGTAAAATAACTTCACAAACTGATATTTTTTTACAATATTTTGCCGGCCAAACCATTGGTGTTACCGGAACTAAAGGAAAAAGTACAACCACTTCATTGATTCATCATATTTTAACAAATGTAAGACCCAATGTACTTTTAGGTGGAAATATTGGAATTCCCCTTTTTGATCTCATTGAAAACATAGATGAAGATACATTAATCGTTTCGGAATTATCAGCTCATCAACTTGAATTTATTGACAATGCACCTCATATTTCTGTATTACTCAATCTTTATCAGGAACATCTGGATCATTTTGTAAATTTTGAACATTATATTCAATCCAAATGGAATATCCACAGATTTCAAAATGAAAATGATTATTTCATTTACAATCAGGATGATTCGTCTATTTCACTATCTGCAGATTTGCATACAGTTACAAATAAATTTCTTCCATTCAGCAGGTTTGAAACTTTGTTAAATGGAGCATGTATTGAAAATGAAAATATTATTTCGGTTCAAAACGGTGTCTGTAAGTACAAATACAATACAAATCAATATAAAAACTTACCCGGAAAACATAACTATAACAATATAATGGCTGCGATTCTGGTTTGTGAACAATGTGGTATTGATCCTCAAGATATTGACAAACATATTAAAACATTTCAGGGTTTAGAACATAGAATTGAATATATTGGGTTTTTTCATGATATCCATTTTTTCAATGATAGTATTTCAACCATTCCTGAAGCTACCATTTCTGCATTAGAGGCTCTTTATAATGTTGATACACTTATACTTGGTGGTTTTGATCGCGGAATAGACTACCATAGCTTATATCAATATTTGAATCATCATTCTGTTTCAACTATTATTTTAACCGGTCCTGCCGGAAAAAGAATGTATGAAGAATGGAGTGAAATGAGTACGATCAAACAAAAAGTGTGTATGGTAAAAAACTTTGATCAGGTTTTTGATTATTGTTATCAGTACACACCCATTGGTGGAAAATGTTTACTTTCGCCTGCCGCTTCCAGTTATGATGAATTTAAAAATTTTCAGGAACGAGGCACCTATTTTAAAAATAAAATTATGAATAAATGATTTCTAAATCAAAAATTTCTCAAATTAGATCCTTACATCTTAAAAAAAACAGAGATGAACAAAATCTGTTTATTATTGAAGGAATTAAATCTTGTACAGAGTTAATTCATTCCAATCTGGAAGTGATTGATATTTTTTTAACTGAAAAAACAGCTCCCCAATTTTCTCATTTATTAAAAAACAACTCGTTTATCATCGTTTCCGAGAATGAGATGGAGCGAATGAGCTGCTTAAAAACAGCACCAGAAATCTTATGTATTGCAAAAATACCCCTATTTTCAGTATCAGATTTTGATCCTCATTTTCCTATACTTATTTTAGATGAAATAAAGGATCCGGGAAATTTGGGAACCATTATACGAAATGCAGATTGGTTTGGAATCACTCAAATATTGTGTTCCGAAAACAGTGTAGAATTTTCAAATCCTAAAGTGATTCAGGCTACAATGGGATCTTTTACACGCGTACAAATTGTTTATGGAGACATCATATCCTATCTTTCCAGTCAAAGTCAACGAAATATTTACGGAATGGTTATGGATGGAGAGCCTATAGAAAAAACCTCTTTTCATTCCAATGATATCCTCATTATTGGAAATGAAAGTCATGGAATATCAACTCAAGTATTGGAAAAAATAAATCAAAAAATATTGATTCCTCACTATGTTTCTAAACCCAAAACTGCTGAATCCCTGAATGCTTCAGTAGCTTCCGGGATCGTTTTATATGAATTTAGTAAGCAAATTGCGGTACAAAAAAATTGATTTTTTTAAATTTTATAGAATTGAAATGAGATAAATTATTTTATTCCAATATTTTATTTATATTTGCAATCTCAACTGAAAAACAATAACCAATTAAATATAAACAACTTATGATCGAAAAAGTAACATCCAGTCAACAAGCCATGGATTTAGAGCATAAATATGGCGCTCATAACTACCATCCACTTGAAGTAGTTTTAGCTAAAGCTGAAGGTCCTTTTATGTGGGACGTAGAAGGAAAAAAATATTTCGATTTCCTTTCAGCTTACTCAGCAGTAAACCAAGGTCACTGTCATCCAAAAATTGTAAAAGCAATGTGTGATCAGGCACAAACATTAACCCTTACATCAAGAGCGTTCTATAACGATTGTTTAGGTGTTTATGAAAAATATGTTACTGAATATTTCGGTTATGACAAAGTTTTACCTATGAACTCCGGTGCTGAAGCAGATGAAACAGCTTTAAAACTTTGCCGTAAATGGGCTTATAGTAAAAAAGGATTACCAGAAAACCAAGCAAAAATTATTTGCTGTGATGGGAACTTCCACGGAAGAACAATCACAATCGTTTCTATGTCTAACGATCCTGATTCTTATGCCGGTTATGGTCCATTCACCCCGGGTTTTATCAGAATCCCTTACAATGACATTCCTGCATTAGAAAAAGCATTAGAAGATCCAAACGTTGCCGGTTTCCTTGTTGAGCCTATTCAAGGCGAAGCAGGCGTTTATGTTCCTGCAGATGGATATTTAGCAAAAGCTTATGAACTTTGTAAATCTAAAAATGTTCTTTTCATTGCTGATGAAGTTCAGACCGGTATTGCCAGAACAGGTAAATTATTAGCTTGTGATCATGAAAATGTCAGACCTGATATTTTAATTTTAGGAAAAGCGTTATCAGGTGGAACTATGCCTGTATCGGCTGTACTTGCTGATGATGATATCATGTTAACCATTAAACCGGGTGAACATGGATCTACATTTGGTGGAAACCCTGTAGCCTGTAAAGTTGCTATTGCTGCATTAGAAGTAGTAAAAGATGAAAACTTAGCTGAAAAAGCAGAATATTTAGGAAAAATATTCCGTGATGAAATGAGTAAACTAAAAACTGACATGATTGAGTTAGTTCGTGGTAAAGGTTTACTAAATGCTATTGTGATTAAACCTAAAAATGGTAAAGAAGCATGGGATGTTTGCGTTAAAATGAAAGAGATGGGTGTTTTAGCAAAACCAACACACCAACACATCATTCGTTTTGCTCCACCTTTGACTATCACTGAAGAACAAATGAGAGAAGCGATCGGCATTATTCAAAAAGCGATTGTTTCTTTTGAATAATCAAGATTTTTAATAATCAAAAAAAAGCAAACTACTCCCCTTTCGGAATAGTTTGCTTTTTTTGGTAACAAAAAAGGGTAAAAAAAATGCAAATAAAAAAAATAATGTACATTTGCATTCTTAAAGTAACAAAAAAAATAAACAAATTATGACAAAAATTCTTGCCATTAATCCGGGTTCAACTTCAACGAAAATTGCTGTTTTTGAAAACAATGACCAAATTTTTATCAAAAATATCAAACACACTTCTGAAGAATTGGAAGGGTTTCATAAAATTACCGATCAAGCTGAATTTCGTAAAAATATTATTATCAATACTTTAAAAGACAACAATATAGAAATTGAAACGCTCAATTTTGTAATTGGACGTGGTGGGTTAATGAAGCCAATCCCTTCCGGTATCTATAAAGTAAATGATCTTTTGAAAGAACACCTTATGATTGGTTTTTCAGGAGAACACGCTTCTAACTTAGGTGGACTCATTGCAGACAATATTGCCAAATCTATTGGTTTGGAAGATTCCTATATAGCTGATCCTGTTGTAGTTGATGAATTACAGGATGTTGCCAGAATTGCAGGACACCCTTTATATAAAAGAGTTTCCATTTTCCATGCTTTGAATCAGAAAGCGATTGCCCGTACTCATGCTCAAAAAATGGGTAAAGAGTACGAAAACATGAACCTAATCGTTGCTCACATGGGTGGTGGAATCAGTGTAGGAGCACATAAACTAGGCAAAGTAGTAGATGTGAATCAAGCGCTGGATGGTGAAGGTCCATTTTCGCCTGAACGTTCCGGTACATTACCTATGAATCAAGTGATTGAGAACTGTTTTTCCGGAAAATATTCCAAAGATGAAATGAAAAAAATGATTGTTGGAAAAGGGGGTTATGTGGCCTATTTTGGAACCAATGATGCTTATGAAGTTGAAAAAATGGCTGCAGCCGGTGATGAAAAAGCACAATTAATTGAACATGCTATGGCTTATCAGGTTTCAAAAGCGATTGGTGAAGCAGCAGTTGTTCTTCAGGGTAAAGCGGATGCGATTTTATTAACAGGTGGTATTGCTTATGGAAAACCCATGATGGATCAAATCACTGAATATGTAAGCTGGATTGCACCGGTTTATATTTATCCGGGTGAAGATGAAATGAAAGCACTTGCTTTTAATGCTATGTTAATTGCCACACATCAAATTGATGCAAAAGAGTACAAATAGATGAAAATCGCAGTCTATAGCCGAAAAAATGGAGTTAATGATGTAGATTTCTTGCATCATGCTTTATGGTTTATGAAAATTAAAGGGGTTCAACTGGTGATTCACCAGAATTTGAATGCAGAAAATAAACTATCGGTTATCATAGACGGCTGTGAAAGTTTCGAAACCTATCAGGATTTAAAAGAACAATCGCCGATCGACTTCTGTTTTTCATTCGGTGGCGATGGTTCTTTTATTGATGCCGCTAATATTATTGCAGATTTGGAAATTCCTATTGTGGGAATCAATACAGGAAGAATTGGGTTTCTCACATCGATCACAAAGAACAGTTTTGAACAATATTTTAATATGATTAAAAAGGGCGATTTTTCGGTTGAAGAACGCGCTCTATTACATTTATCGGCTGACAAACCGTTACCTTTAAGCAATTTTTTTGCTGTCAATGATGTTACGATACGTCCCTCAGATGACACTTCTGTTAATGGGATATTAGTATGGATCAACGGGGCAAAAGTAAACACTTATTGGGCAGATGGGTTAATTGTAGCCACACCAACCGGATCCACTGCTTACTCTTTAAGTTGTGGTGGACCCATTTTACATCCTTCAACAGATGTAAATATTATAACGCCCATCTCTTCGCACACTTTGGCAGTTCGCCCCATCATAATCAACAACGAAGATATCATCTCCATAAAAGTACAGAGCAGGTGTAACCGGTTTGTTTTAGCGCTTGACTCCACCCGTATTGAGATAGAAAATCCGTGTGAGTTAACCATTTCAAAAGAAAAATTCACCATCAAAACGTTACGTTTTAAAGCAGGAGAATACTATTCCACCATCCGTGAAAAGCTCATGTGGGGAATAGATTTACGAAATTTCACTGAATAGTTTTTTCAGAATGCTCGATAATTATGGACTGGTGACAGGGGACAGGAGATGAGAGAAGTTCGACGTTCGATGTTAAACGTTCGAAGTTCGACGAAAAAAGTTCTACGATAACTTGATCCTATAATCGATTATTCATTCTTCATTATTCATTATTCATTTATAATTAGCACATTAGCACATTTACGAATTAGCACATTAATTTGGGCGTGCCCCTTTGGCTACGCTCAACCAAATTTCCAACCCATCGAAAACAAAACCCGTCGCTTACCAAAGGGTCGGCCTACGCCTACAAGTACGCAGTTGCAAAGCGTGGGCTGCCTGGTCGTTAAAGTAGCTCACAAGTTCGCTCTTTAACTCCCGCATCCCATCGCTTTCCAACTTTGCGCGCTTTCCGGCTTCGTCCTCACGCGGGGACTAACGACAGGAGACTGGTGATAGGAGAAGTTCGATGTTCGACGTTAAAAGTTTGTTTTTGAATGAATTACATTTACGATTTGATTTGTCTGCTGTTTACAGTCTTCCGTTTTTGTTACCTCGAAGAGGTTTCATGTGAATAACCGTATGCAAGCTTGCGCAGCTTACGGACGAATGATACCAGTAGGACTAACTACTACTCCGATAGGGGTTACATGTGTATAAATTAAATAAGTTTAAAAATTTCCAAAAATCCAATTTAATTCATATCTTTACCTTTCAATTACAACCCAATGACCACCAACCGAATACATAAAAAACCCATCATTATAGACGTCTTAATATTCACGAAAACGACCCCGCTCCAGCGGAGCGTTATATTGGTAGCTAATGAAATTCAGACAAAACGATCTCGCTCCAGAGGTGCGTTATATTGGTATTTAGCAAATATCCGACTAAACAATCCTGCCATTAGCTATTTGATAACTGCCATCACTTATTTGATAACTGCCATCACTTATTTGATAATTGCCAACCTTTATTCTATAATTGCCATTCTCTATTTTATAAATGCCAATACCTATTTGAAAACTGCCAAAGCCTATTTGATAATTGCCATCACCTGTTTGATAATTGCCAACCTATAAATGATTACGGACAAAGGTTGTTTTACTTTTGCAGTTATTCATCCTTCATTTTTCATTCTTTATCACACAAAGATCACAAAGTTATTTTCCACGGAGTCCTCTGAGATAAATATCATTGTGTCCTTAGTGGTAAAAAAATGAAAAAAAGTGAAGTTATTAAAAAAGTTGTATATTTGTCACCTTAAAAACAAGAGTTTAAATATACTGATGAACATTAACGGAAACTGGGTTGACCAACGCAACTCCTCATGGAACGCCCCGTACACCTTCTCCGGCAAAGAAAAAGATATGGAAACCGGTTATAGCTACTTCGGAGCTCGCTACTACGATAGCGGACTAAGTATTTGGCTCTCTGTTGACCCGATGAGTGATAAGTACCCCAGCATGTCGCCGTATAACTACTGTGCCAATAATCCGGTCATTTTGGTGGATCCGGATGGACAGGATTATGAAACTGTGATTGATGAAAAAGCTGGAACAATTACTATAGTGGCTAAATACTATACTACTAAAGAAAATAAAGATAGAGTACAAAAAGCAGTTGATGTTTGGAATGGTCAATCCGGAAAATATGAAATGGTAATGGGTGAAGGTAAAGATCAAAAAAAATATACAGTTAATTTTAAATTAACTGTTGAAGGTGAATATAATACTAACGTAGAAGTTGGTACTGCTATGCAGTTAGATAAAAAATCAAATGAGTTTAGAGTATCAGACAATAAAGAAGACTATGGCAGTGAAGACGAATGGGGAAATTGCAATGGTTTAAATATTTATGTAAGATCTGAAGCTTCAGATAGAGTAGATGCCCATGAAATTGGTCATACATTAGGAATAGGTGAAAGTGTAATGGGTTTAATGGTTTCAAATCAGAGAAGCCCTCTTTCCACAAATGAAATCAATCAAACTGATGTTGGTTCAATTTTGTTTCATGCAGGGTTTAAAAATGAATCAATTTCTGCTATTAATTACAATGCGACAACTCGTGTTAAAACAAATCAAAATGTCCGATTACAGGTAAAAGAAAATCCCATTAAATAACTAAATCAAAAATTATGAGAAAACTATTTGAAAAAAAAATAATATTTTCTTTTTACTTTATATCGATAATATTATCTTCTTTTAGTCAAGAAATTGACACGATGATGAAAAATGAAATAAAATTTTTATATATTATTGAAAATGATAACTTTTTGCGTGTTTTACCAAAAAAAAGCGAACATTGTTCAAGTTATTTTATTACGGATTCAATTAATTTGTTTAAATTTGAAAAAATAAACTATAAAGAACAATATTATTTTTTTTTAAATCCTGACTGTTATAAAATATCTATTTGTTGGAGAGAAATTTCGAATTATATTATTCCAAATATAGATTCTTCTATAGCAAATATAATTACTAAAGGGTTTCCATTAAAAACGATTTGTCGAGATGATATTTATTCAGATTCAGAAAATAATATTAATTACTATTATTCAAAAGTTAACCATAAAAAATTTATTGTTTTTTTAATTTCAGTTGATTTTTTCAATTATTTAAGAAAAGGTTGGTGCCCACCTTGTCAAATATATAAAGATGAAACTAAAAGAGATGAAATGTATATGAAATTATTAATTCCATTGTTTGACGAAGAAATTAAATCTGAATAAATATGCCCTTGGTCTTCACATTTCACTATCTTTGCCACTTAAATACTACAAAAATAATGGAAATATTGAACTATTTCTACCACCCCGACCATTTAGGCAGCAGCAGTTGGATCACCGATGGAAGCGGTAACGCCATCCAACACCTCCACTACTTTCCATTCGGCGAAGACTGGGTTGACCAACGCAACTCTTCCTGGAACACCCCTTATACCTTCTCCGGCAAAGAGAAAGATGCAGAAACCGGGTATGGCTACTTTGGTGCAAGGTACTATGACAGCGGTTTGAGCATTTGGCTTTCTGTTGACCCGATGAGTGATAAGTACCCCGGTATGTCGCCATATAACTACTGTATGAATAATCCGGTGATATTTGTTGATCCGGATGGGAGGGATTATGAAACTGTGATTGATGAAAAAGCTGGAACAATCACAATAGTAGCGAAATACTATACGACTAAAGAAAATAAAGATAGAGTACAAAAAGCAGTTGATGTTTGGAATGGTCAATCCGGAAAATATGAAATGGTAATGGGAGAAGGTGAAAATAAAAAAAAATATACTGTTAATTTTCAGTTAACTGTTGACGAAGGAAATTATAATACTAATGTAGAAGTAGGTACTGCAATGAAATGTGATTACAAATCAAATGAGTTTAGAGTAACTGACAACAAAGATGATTATGAAAGTAATAATGAATTGGGTAACTGTACTGGAACAAATATCTATGTAAGATCTTATGCTTCAGCCAGAGTAGATGCCCATGAAATTGGACATACATTAGGAATAGAAGAGAGCTTTACTGGATTGATGGTCTCAAATCAAAGTAGTCCTAGGTCTTCTAATCAAATTACTCAAGACCATATAGGAGCAATATTAAATAGGTCTGGGTATCTTAATATTACGGATACAGGGTCAAATTACAAAGCAAAAACTCATGTAAAAACCATTCAAAGTGTTCGATTACAGGTAAAAGAAAACCCCAATAAATAACTATATCAAAAATCATGAGAAAACTATTTGAAAAAAAAATAATATTTTCTTTTTATTTTATATCGATAATATTATCTTCTTTTAGTCAAGAAATTGACACGATGATGAAAAATGAAATAAAATTTTTATATATTATTGAAAATGATAACTTTTTGCGAGTTTTACCAAAAAAAAGTGAACATTGTTCAAGCTATTTTATCACGGATTCTGCAAATTTATATAAATTTGATCATTTAAATTCTAAAGATCAGTATTATTATTTTTTAAATCCTGACTGTTATAAAATTGCTATTTGTTGGAGAGAAATATCTGATTGTATTATTCCAAATATTGATTCTTCCACAGCAAATATAATTACTAAAGGGTTTCCATTAAAAACGATTTGTCGAGATGACATTTATATAGATTCAAAAAATAATTATAATTATTATTATTCAAAAGTTAGTCATACAAAATTTATGGTTTTCCTAATTACAGTTGATTTTTTTAATTATCTTAAGAAAGGTAGGTGTCCTCCTTGTCAAATATATAAAAATGAAAGTAAAATAGATGAAATATATATGAAATTATTAATTCCATTGTTTGACGAAGTAAATGAATCTGAATAAACATGCCCCCACTCCTCCCATTTTACTATCTTTGCCACATCAATTCCCTAAAGATAATGGAAATGTTGAGCTATTTCTATCTCACAGACCACCTCGGCAGCAGCAGTGCTTCGACGGAGCTCAGCAACCATTGGATCACTGACGGAAGCGGTAACGCTATCCAACACCTCCACTACTTACCGTTTGGCGAAGACTGGGTTGACCAACGCAACTCCTCCTGGAACGCCCCATACACCTTCTCCGGTAAAGAGAAAGATGCAGAGACTGGTTATGGTTACTTTGGCGCAAGATATTATGATAGCGGTTTGAGTATTTGGCTCTCTGTTGACCCGATGAGTGATAAGTACCCCAGTATGTCGCCATATAACTATTGTGCGAATAATCCGGTGATTTTGGTGGATCCGGATGGGAGAAGGATATTTTGTGAAACAGCATATTCACGAAAAGCAGTAACCCAGTATTTGAATGAACATTTTGGAAAAGGAAATCCATTTAAAGTAGATCGAAATGGAAATGTTGTTTTTAACCAAAGAAAATATGATAGAAATATAAGTAAATGTTTACCTGATCAAAGGATTTTAGCTACTGGATTGTACGCTGCAATTCGTAGAGACGAAATATGTTATGTGAATATAAAAGAAAATTGTAGTGAAGATCCTACTTATTATTTTACTATTAATCATCACTTTAATGAAAATACACAAGAAGAGGAAAGTACTCCTAGACATGTTCATGGAGCTCATACAGATGGAAAATGTGTACCTGATGAATCTAATCCAGGTGTTTATTATGTTTGTATGACTGAAGAAATGGCTAAAAAAATGGGAGTGACAACTGGAAACTATGAAACGAAGACTAGAGCTCTTGGTAAAGACGATCCAATCCAAGAAACTTTTCCTATATTAACAGCTTCACCTTCTGCAAATTTTTTCCATGAAGTTTGTGATGAATTTTTAAATTTTTATACTGCAAGGGTAGTAACAGCCGCTATTCCAATATTAGATCAATTGTTACATCAAAATGCGGCATTTAGGAATTTAGGATTACTTGAAAGAGATGGATCAGATCATTAATTTAAAAAATAAATTATTATGAAATTTATATTAAAATACAAACAACTTGTAATACTACAAATATTTGTTTGGAATTCATTTCTCCCAATTTTCGGGCAAATTGAATCTAATAATGGATGTGATTCAATATTATTGATCAATTCAACAATTTCATGTTGGCCTAATCTTACAAAAAATAATCAAATTGTTGAATTTTCCGATAGAGGAGATACTATGACTATTTTTATTATTGAAGAAATTTCGAATACAACTGATGCTCATGGAGATACAGTTACTATTGGTGGTTTTAGAACAACATCTTCAAAAAAGCAAATGATTAAAATTACAAAAGAAAAGAGTAAAAAAATTGATATTATTATTATTAAGGTTGTAGATAGTTTAAGAACGTTTACTTGTGAAAAATACACTTTTATAAAGAAAAGAAAAAATAATAGTTTTAAAATAATATATTCAGAAAAAAAAGCCAATGATAACAGAAATGATTGTATTTTACCAAAAAATAAGTTTAAATTTTGGATAAGAAGAGTTTTTTTTAATAAGTAATTTGATTAAAAAAATTAAGCATTAACATTAAGTTTATATTGCCAAATTAAATAAATATAGTTCAACAAATTGGAGTAATAAAATTGAATATGTATTAAAAAATATATCATCATTTCTCCTAAATAACTATTTCTTCTCAATAATATGGACAATTGAGAGTTAAATTAGACTTCTCTATTGCATTTTTTAAAATTTAAAAAGCATCTCCAATTAAGGATGCTTTTTGATATATATCAAACTTCAAAACTCAAATTTTTGCCATAGATTCCAAATTATTTTTGTAAATTAAAAACAAAAGTTCAGAATGCTCGAATGCTCGATTGCTCGATTGCTCGATTGCTCGAATGCTCGAATGCTCGTGTGCTCAATGTGCTCAATTCTTCATTTTTCATTTTTCATTTTTCATTTTTCATTTAACATTTTTCTCCAGTCCCCAGTCTCCTGTCTCTATTCCGAAACAAAAAACGAAGTTTTTTGTCGCGTGAGGGATTGGAGGGGCGGCGAAGCCGGTGCGAACCGGAACGAGCGCCGCGATGATTTTTATGTTTAGTATTGGATTTTCTTAAGCGTAGTGCGGTGAAGCACGGGAGCGAAGCGGACCCCCGGAAAAGCCCGACGGCGTGGGATGGCTTGTGGGGAGGGAAGCCGGCACGCCCTGATAAAAAGACTGCAGACTGCGGACGGCAGACAGCAGACGTTTCAGAATGCTCGAATGCTCGATTGCTCGATTGCTCGAATGCTCGAATGCTCGAATGCTCGATTGCTCGAATGCTCGAATGCTCGAATGCTCGATTGCTCGATTGCTCGATTGCTCGATTGCTCGATTGCTCGATTGCTCGATTGCTCGATTGCTCGAATGCTCGAATGCTCGATTGCTCGATTGCTCGATTGCTCGATTGCTCGATTGCTCGATTGCTCGAATGCTCGAATGCTCGAATGCTCGATTGCTCAGAATGCTCGATTGCTCGATTGCTCGATTGCTCGATTGCTCGATTGCTCGAATGCTCAATTATTCATTTTTCATTTTTCATTTTTCATTTTACATTTACTAATTTGCTAATTTGCTAATTTATTACTATCTTTGCAAGTGAAACCGATTCGGTCAATTCAGGGCGATTCTGTTTCAAAAACTTTTAATTCAAATTGTTATGGAACCTGTAGTATTAATCTCCTGCCCCGATTCGATTGAAGCTAACATCCTTAAAGGTGCCCTTGAAAATGCAGGAATCGAATGCTTTTTGTCTGAGGATAACCACTCTCCCGTTTTTCCAACCAACTCGGGAACTTTTGATGGTACTATCCAAATTTATGTAGATGAACAAGATTTAGCTAAAGCTCAACAAATTATTCAAATTTAATCAAAAATCTTGTAACATTTCTTTTTTACAAACACTAACTGAAAAAACAAATTAATATGATTACAATTTCAGCAGCAGTATTAGTAGGTATAGCAGCAATAGTTGCCACTTCTAAATAGTTTTTTGTCATCCCTGAGTAAATTGGATATTGATTAAGTAGTGCGACAACTCACCGATGGAAAAAGAGAAACAATTTCTAGAACTTCTAAATAAACATAAGGGAATACTCTATAAAATTTCCCGAATGTATGAAGATAACGAAGAGGACCAGGAGGAGCTTCGTCAGGAGATTGTGTACCATTTATGGAGCTCTTACGGTGATTTTCAAGGAAAAAGCAGCTTCTCCACCTGGATGTATCGCGTTGCGTTAAACACTGCCCTTACCCAGTTTAAAAAAGGATCAAAAAAAGCAAAATTTGAAGTTTCCCTAAATGAAGAAGCGTATCAACTGAAACAAGAACCTTCCAATTATGAAGAAAAAGAGAACCAGTTACACCATTTCTACAAAGCCGTTCAAGAGCTTAATAAAGTGGAGAAAGCACTTATCTTCTTATATCTGGAAGGGATGTCTCACCGCGAAATCGCTCTACAACTGGGGATCACCGAAGGAAATGCCCGCGTGAAATTGAATCGAATCAAAGATAAATTACAAGAAATTATTATTAGAAATGGATATGAATAAGGATCAATTTAATTTTGAAGATTTAAAAAAGCAATGGAAGGAACAGGATTCTACTGTCCCCCTACCCAACGATTTGACTAATCTCAAAAAAGCCCAGACACCTATCGATAAAATTAGAAAAAATATCAAAACAGAATTGTACCTGATGATCGCCAGCGTTATTTTCCTGATTATCGTGCCTTTCCTTCCTGTATACCAAATCAATGGATTGTCGGAATTAGTATATTATATTGTACTGTTTTTATTAATCATAAGTGCACTACCCTACTATAGAAGTTTTTACAGCTATTATAAACATACCAATAACACTTCTTATAATTCCTATCGTTCCATATCTGCTATTTATTATGAATTGAAAAATACAATCCGCCTATACAAAACAATCAACTATCTACTTGTTCCTTACGGTTTTATCCTGTTTTTTATCGTCCTTTCCAAAGGAAGATCAGAAAAGATATTCCAAATTATCATGGATTTACCAAATAGCTTTCAGAAAGAGAATTATTTTTACTTCTTTGCACTCTTATTAGTGATCCTTTTTACTTTATTGGCTATCTTTTTAGTGGGTCTTTGGGTCAACCAATTTTACGGCAGACATCTCAAAGAACTGGAAAAGATTCTTGGTGAGTTTGAAGAAGAAAATATTTAGTAGATAAAAATTCAACACAATTAACAATCAATACCTTAAACAATGAAAAATTTTAAATTACTTATTGTAAGTTTATTAACATTGGTATTTGTTTCTTCCACTTTTGCGCAAAAAGTGTACAAATATGAAACTGTTCCCAATGATCCCCTTCAAGCTCGTATTTATACCTTAGACAATGGTTTAAAGGTGTATCTTTCTGTATATAAAGATGCTCCAAGAATTCAATGTTATGTTTCCGTGAAAGTGGGAAGTAAAAACGACCCTAAAGAAACCACCGGTTTAGCACACTATTTTGAACACATGATGTTTAAAGGAACACCTAAAATGGGAACTTTAGATTGGGATAAAGAAAAAGTTCTGATCCAAAAAATTGAAGACCTTTTTGAAATCTATCGCGTAACAACCGATCCTGCTCAAAGAGCTGCTCTTTATAAACAAATTGACAGTTTATCTTATGAAGCCAGTAAATTAGCTGTTCCAAATGAATATGATAAAATTATGAAATTTATTGGTTCACAAGGAACGAATGCAGGAACTTCCAATGACTATACCGTTTATATCGAAAACATCCCTTCCAACCAATTGGAAAATTGGGCAATTGTTCAGGCTGATCGTTTTGAAACTCCTGTACTAAGATTGTTCCATACCGAACTGGAAACTGTTTATGAAGAGAAAAATATGTCTTTGACCAATGACAGTAGAGCATCTAATGATAAATTGATGACTCTTTTGTACCCTAATCACCCTTACGGTCAACAAACCACTTTAGGAAATCCTGAACATTTGAAAAACCCATCGATGAAAAACATCCGTATGTTTTTTGACCAATATTATGTTCCTAATAACTTTGCCATTGTTCTTTCCGGAGATTTTAATTTTGATGAAGCGATTGCGATTATTGACAAACATTTCGGACATTTAAAATCAAAACCTGTAAAACCATTGATTATTAAACCGGAAGTTCCAACAACACAACCAACCAGTGCAGAAGTAGTTGGACTGGAAGCTGAATTTTTCAGAATGGCATACAGAATTGATCAACCTGCTAATTCAGATGAGATTTATATCTTAAACATGGTTTCTCAAATATTATACAACGGAAAAGCCGGTTTACTTGATTTAAATGTGAATCAAAAACAGTTAGCAAGTTCAGTTGCTGCATTTTCTTATGTATTATGTGACAACTCTTCTTTGGCATTCTATGGAAAACCAAAAGAGGGACAAACCTTAGAACAAGTAAGAGATATCATCCTTGAACAAATTGAACTCCTCAAACAAGGAAAATTTGATGACGCTCTTTTAGCCTCCGCTATCAACAATATGAAATTGTCCGAAATGAGACAATTAGAAAGTAATGAATCAAGAGTTAGAATGATGTCTACTTCTTTTTTAAATAATATTCCCTGGAGTGCAGCTTCCCAATCTATTGATAAATATTCAAAAATAACCAAACAAGATATCGTAAACTTTGCCAATAAATATTTCAAAAACAATTATTTCATCGTTTATAAAAGAAAAGGGGCGCCTGCTGACATAGAAAAAGTGAACAAACCGGCGATCACCCCAATTGTTATTAATCGTGATGCGGAATCAAATTTCTTTAAAGCATTGAGAACTAATAGTGTTAAAACCATTGATCCCGTTTTTGTAGACTTCAAAAAAGCGATCACTTTCTCAAAAGCCAAAGGAATGGATGTTATGTATATTGAAAACGTTGAAAATAAAACGTTTACCATTACATTCCAATACAAAATCGGTGAATTGAACAACTTAAAACTTCCGATTGCCACTTCTTACTTTGACTATGTAGGAACTTCGAAATATACTCCTGAACAGATTAAACAGCAGTTTTACAACTTAGCATGTAATATGAACTTTTCTACCAATGATGAATATACCCAATTGATCATATCGGGGTTAAGCGAAAACTTTGAAAAAGCGTTAGAATTAGCCATTCATGTTATAAAAGATGCCAACCCAAATGAAGAAGCATTACAAGAGATGATCAAAGGGATGTTACAAGATCGTAAAGATGCTAAATCTAATCAAAACGCCATCTCATCTGCATTAAGAAGTTATGGTGAGTTTGGCCCTGAATTAGTAAAATATCAACTTTCAGAAGCTGAATTGAAAGCATTAACAGCAACAGAATTAATAGCTTTAGCTCAAACTATCTTTAACTATCAACCTGAAATTTACTACTATGGTACAGACAAGATGGGTGTTTTACTTAAAAAAATTGAAACCTACTACCCTGCTCCAAAGAAATTCAACACACCTCCTCCAGCAAAAGAGTTTGACAGAATACCTGTTACTCAGGAATCAGTATTGTTTATCCCTTATGAAGCCAAACAAGCCAGACTTTACACTTACTCACAGGGACAAAAATTCAATATGAGTCAACTACCTGTTATCACCATGTACAACCAATATTTTGGCGGAAGTATGAATGCGATCGTATTCCAGGAAATGAGAGAAAAACGTTCATTGGCATACACAGCGCAATCTCGTTATTCATCATCCAATGAACTGGATAAATTCAACTATAATTTCAGTTATATTGCCACACAAAATGACAAAGTGATTGATGCATTTACAGCATTTAATGAGCTTTTCAATGAGATGCCACAATCCCAAAATGCTTTTGATTTAGCAAAAGATGGTGCATTGTCATCCATTTCCACCAATAGAATTACAAAAGCTGCCATCTTTGCATTTTACAGATCTACTCAAAAAATTGGAATCAATTACGATTACAGAAAAGAGATGTATGAGCAGTTACAAAAATTCACATTAGCTGATATTGTAGCTTTTAACAATCAATTCATTAAGAATCAGAAAAAAACCTACATGATTTTAGCCAAAGAGCCTGACATGAATTTCCCTGTTATAGAGCAAAAATTTGGAAAAGTTAAAAAATTAACATTAGAAGAGATCTTTGGATATTAAGATATGGCTAAGAAACCTATACAAGAAGAGCAATTTATAACCGAATTTGAGATCATTCACGCAGCTGGCGGGATTGTTATCAATGAAAAAGAAGAAATCCTAATGATCTACAGGTTAGATCATTGGGATTTTCCTAAAGGTAAAATTGAACCGAAAGAGAAAACAGAAACGGCAGCCATCAGAGAGGTGCAAGAGGAAACAGGAATTCAAAAGTTAGAGATCAGTCGTAAACTCATGACCACTTACCATACTTACACTTTGGATCGATCTGAAATTTTAAAAGAGACCCGATGGTTTGAGATGGTTGCAGAATCCACTGAAATCTTAAAACCGCAAATTAATGAAGGGATCACCGAAGTTTTATGGGTTTCTAAAGCAGAAGTTGCTCAAAAGCTACAAAATTCGTATCCAAATTTAAAAGAGTTATGGGAGAGCTTTCTGAAGACGAAGGACTAAAGACTAAAGACGAAAGACGAAAGACGAAATGAATTAGCAAATTAGCAAATTTGTAAATTAGCAAATTATAAAATAAAGGGTAAGGGTTTTTGGATTCTTATCCTTTTTGTTTGTAGGTTATGAGGTTGAAAGTTTAAATGATGTGCTCATTTTTCATTTTTCATTTTTCATTTTTCATTATTTCTTGCTGCCTTTGTATAGCTCGTATCCCCAGAATTTGCATTCTAGTGGGCCGTTGTTGAGGGTGAATCGTTTGGTAGTTTTGAGTCCAATATTTTTCATAGCAAGAGTGTCCGAACTGATAATGAAAGCTTTGCAATTTGTATAATTGGTTTTTAAAGTATCTCCAATCTTTTTATAAAGTTCATCAATATCATCCACTTCTAAACGCTCACCATAAGGAGGATTAATCATAACCATGGCAGGCGTACGAACGGGAAAACTATTAAGCATATCTGTAGTCCGGAGTTCAATAAAATCTTCCAGACAAGCTTCTTCTACGTTATCTCGTGAAAATTGAATCATCCTTTCAGAAATATCTGATCCATAAAAGTTTACTGGAACATCTTCTTCTATTTTAGCTTCATTTTTGATTTGATTCCATAATAAGAGATCAAAGTTTTTCCAGTTCATAAATCCAAACCGTTTCCGGTAATATCCGGCCGGAATGTTTAATGCAATCATAGCTGCTTCAATCAATAATGTTCCACCACCACACATACAGTCAATAAAATCACACTCACCGTGCCATCCACTCAATTGGATCATTCCGGCTGCAACCACTTCATTGATCGGTGCAGGATGGTTTGCTACTTTATAACCCCTTTTATGCAATGATTCACCGGAACTATCTAAGAATAGATGACATTCATTATTGAATATATGCAGATGAAACAGTACATCCGGATTATCTTTGTCTACACTCGGTCTCTCATTAAAAATCGATCTGAAATGATCACAAATCGCATCTTTGGCCAACATAGAAGCAAAAAGTGGCGTGTTGAAAATCGTGTTATTTATCGTGGCACTAAATGCAAATGTTCCATCATACGATAAGTAGTTTTCTGCTTTAAATTGATAGAGATATTCGTAAAACTGGTCATTATTTTCAAATGTAAAAGAGTCCACCTTCCATAAAATCCGGATTGCTGTTCTACAAAAATAATTGGCACGATACATCATTGCAAAATCACCTTCAAATTGAATCGACCTATTTAAAAGTTGACAATTTTCTGCACCCAGTTTTGTTAATTCTTCAAATAATACGGGTTCTAATCCTGCAGAAGTTTTAGCAATAAATGTTTCTCGTCCCATTTTTTCAATAATTTGTATTTTTTGGCAAAGATACTAATGTTTTTTTTATTATTTTTGCAAACAATTTACATTTGTTTAACTTTTTATTTCTACTATTTTCATGAAAAAATCGGACAAAAAAGTGACTATTCTACTTGTGGAGAAAAGTGATAATCTTCGAACCGTTTTAAAAGATTATCTGGAAATGCTTCAATTTGAAGTGAATGATTTTAAAGACGAGATCTCTTCACTGAAGTCTTTAACAAAATTTACTTATGATATCTGTATTTTAGACATGAATGTGGAGATTGATGAGCCATTTTCCTTGTTTGCAGAAATCAGAAAAGTGGACTCTTTTTTACCTGTAATTTTTATTTCTGCTCAATCGGATAAAGAAACCAGAATCAGAGCTTTTAAAGAGGGGGCTGATGATTTTATGATAAAACCATTTAGTATTGAAGAATTATCTCTTAGAGTTGAAGCTATTTTACGCAGAACTCAATTGTTGTCAACCCATAATATTCATGAGGAGGATACTGTTTACTATTTTGCCGATTTTAAATTTAATTTTTCTACCTTAGAATTGATTCATCATCATAAGAAAATTCGTTTGACTAAAAAAGAAGCAGAAATGCTGAAATTGTTCTGCTTAAATATGAACACCTTAATTCCACGAGCTAAATTTGTAAAAGAGGTTTGGGGTGAAGATAAAATTCAAATGGGAAGAAGTATGGATGTTTATATTACCAGATTGAGAAAATATTTTCAAATAGATTCCGGAAAGTCAGAAACCGGAAAAAGTGTAAAGCATCAAAATGTGGATATTATCAATGTCCATGGATCCGGATATATTTTTAAAGTAAATGAATAATAATAAATTATAAAATATGATTATAGATAAACTTTTTGAAAACGTAGCCCAAAAAGGGCATGTATGTGTAGGTTTAGATACCGATTTTGAGTACCTTCCATCTGAATTTGCAAATCAATATGCACATATAAGTGATGCATTATTTAACTTTAATAAAGAGATTATTGATGCAACTTTAGATGTTGCTGCCTGTTTTAAAGTGCAAATTGCTTATTATGAGGCGTATGGAATGCAAGGTATGGAAGCCTATAGAAAAACTTTAGCGTATCTTCGTTCTCAAAATACCATAACCATTGCGGATGTGAAAAGAGGAGATATCGCTAAAACAGCTGAAATGTATGCACAAGCTCATTTTTCCGGTGATTTTGAAGCAGATTTTATGACTGTAAATCCATACATGGGAATGGATACCATCACTCCATTTTTATCTTTTGTAAAGAATCATGAAAAAGGTTTATTTGTTTTGATCCGCACCTCAAATGAAGGAGCAAAAGATATTGAGTATTTACCTACGGAAAATAACCAAAGAGTGTATAATAGTGTGGGTGAAAAAATTAATAATTTAGGAAAAGAGTTTTTAGGAAATTCCGGTTTTTCTTCAATTGGAGGCGTAATGGGATGTACCCATGCTGATGAAGCCAAAGCAGTGAGAGAAGCTTTAGATACAACCTTTTTCCTTATTCCCGGGTATGGTGCACAAGGTGGAAAAGCAGAAGATATCGCTTTGTATCTTAAAAACGGTAATGGCGGCGTGGTTAATGCTTCCAGATCTATACTTTTAGCTTATAAAAAAGTGGAAAATGGAGCTTCCAAATTTGCTGAATGCTCACGTTTAGAGGCTATTAGAATGAGAGATGATATTAGAAAAGTTTAAGATCTCTTCAATCAACTTTCTATCATTTTGTAGGCGGGGAACTTTATGTTGTCCGCCTAATTTATTTTTACTTCCTAACCATTTGATAAAGGTGCCGGAAGCGACTACAGAAATTTTAGGTTTGATCAACATGAGATCACCGGTTCTTTTCGCTTCGTAGTCAGAATTTAAACTTTTTAAAGTTTGATCTAAAACATCCGAAAAGAGGTCAATATCAGATGGTTGCTGTGTGAATTCTATCGCCCATTCATGTCCCCCCTTTGATTTTTCAGCGCCCAGGAAGATGGGGGCAGCGGTAAAATTACTGATGATGGCACCTGTTTGAAGACAAGCTTCAGTAATCGCCTTTTCGGCATTGTCCACTACGACCTCTTCACCAAATGCATTGATATAATGGGTAGTTCTACCCGAAATTTTAAATTTAAAAGGCCTTAGTGATGTGAATTGGATGGTGTCCCCAATCTCATATCGCCACAATCCTGCTGCAGTAGTGATCACTAATGCATAAATTTTGCCCAGTTCTACATCGGCTAAAGAAACAACTTTAGATTCATTTGAACTGTCATTAAGTTCCTTAAACTCATAAAAAACACAATTATCGGTCAATAACAACATATCATCGGAATTTCTTTCATTTTGAATTCCAAAAAATCCTTCTGATGCATTGTAAATGTTCATGAAAAAGACCTCTTTCATGGAGAACAATTTTTTATATTCTTCCCGATAAGGGGCAAATGATACTCCACCATGAAAGAAAACCTCTAAATTGGGCCACACTTCATGGATATATTGTTTTCCTTTGATTTTTAAGACCTCTTTCATTACCAGCAACATCCAGGATGGAACACCTGAAATAGCTGTAATATTTTCATTGACAGTATTTTGGGCTATCAATTTTAGTTTTTCATTCCAGTTGGAATGTAACAAAATCTCTTTACTATTGGGCGCTTTCAGATATAATCCGATTGCAGGCATGTTTTCCATTAAAATAGCTGAAATATCGCCACATTTCAATGCAGATTCTCTTCCCAATGATTGAAAACTCCCACCTAATGTTATGGTTTTGCCACCAAAAATTTCAGTTTCAGGGAATAGATGTACGTAGAAAGTCAGGCAATCACTAGCAGAAATAATGTTGTTTTCTTTTAATGATTCTGAACTTACCGGAATATATTTGCTTTTTCCCTGAGTTGTTCCAGAAGATTTTGCTAACCATTCAATATGGGTTGGCCACAATAGGTCTTGTTCTCCGGAGATCAAACGATCAATATAAGGATATAAACTATTGTAAGTATTAACAGGAACCCTTTCTGAAAACTCTTGATAACTCATATTAGGCTCAATATGAAATTCCTTGCCAAACTGAGTTCTGGCCCCATATTCAACCATGAAACGAAACCACTTTTCCTGTGATTCTATAGCATGTTCATACAGATTTACAAATCGTTCTTCCCGGTATTCAAAAAAAGTTCTTATAGGTACATTTAGAAATTGCATGGCGTCTCCAATTTTATTATTTTTACAATTCAAAAATATAGAAAAAATGATTGCTAAAACGCATTTTAAAATAAACCTGGGATTAAATATTGTTGAAAAACTGGAAAATGGATATCATGCTCTGGAAACAGTCTTTTATCCGGTTTATAATCAAAGAGATATCATTGAGATAGTTCCATCAGATCATTTTGTTTTTGAAATGAAAGGGGCCGATTTTCAAGTGGAACCTGATAAAAATTTGTGCGTAAAAGCATACAAACTTTTGGAACAAAAATTCAAAGTTGCTCCGGTTTATATGAGTTTAGAAAAAAATATTCCTTCCGGTGCAGGAATAGGAGGCGGTTCTGGTGATGCAGCAACCACTCTTTTAATGCTAAACGAATTATTTCAACTATCACTTTCTAAAGAACAACTGATCGATTTTGCATCTCAATTGGGCAGTGATGTTCCTTTTTTTATTCTGAATGAGCCCTGTTTTGCAACCGGAGTGGGTCATATAATGACTCCTATTTCATTAGATTTATCTGCTTATTCTATAGAAATGCACTATTCAGATATTCATGTTTCAACCGCTGATGCTTATAGTTGGATCACCCCGCAAAAACCTAAAGTTTCCATATCAGAAATCATAAAAATGCCTATTGAAAACTGGAAAGAACTACTGGTGAACGATTTTGAAATTGAAATTTTTAAAAGATATCCTTCTTTAGCTGCTCAAAAAAGTTTATTATACGAAAAAGGAGCCATCTACTCAGCTATGAGTGGCAGTGGTTCTTCTATTTTCGGAATATTTCCGAAATAAGAGAATAGTAAATAGTGATAACTCAAGTGTTTAGTTTTCACTTATAATTTCGATTTCAAAAATCAATGTTGCATAAGGTGGAATCATTTGACCTATTCCTTTAGCTCCGTATCCAATTTTGGAAGGAATGATTAATTTTGCTTTTTCGCCAACTTTCATTAGTTGCAATGCTTCTTCCCATGCAGGTATCACCTCTTGTTTTCCAACAGTAAACTTTATAGGTTGTCCCATTTCATAAGAATTTTGAATTAATGTTCCATCAATTAGAGATAAAATGTAATGTACTTCTACTACAGACCCAATCGTTATTTGATTTCCTTTTATAGAAGTTTCTTTAATTAAATATAATCCTGAAGCAGTAGGTTGTACAGTAATGTTATTTTTTTTAATATAATCGGTCAACAAACTATCTTCAGCAATTTTAGCTTCTTCCAAAGCCATTTCGTATTGTTTTTTCTGTTCCGACCTGAGTTTTTCGAACTCTTCTTTAGGAGTTATTTTTAATAATTTAATATCTAAATACAATGGGTTTTTCCCAAATGGATAAACTTGATCGCCCATATAATATTTATAAATGGAATCTCCGTTTAAAATGAAAGAGATGCTATCTTTTTCATGCATAAATCTTAATGCATCATAAAAATCACCTTTTAAAAGTGATTCTATAATTAGATCTCCACTATGATAAGCAGGAATAATTGTGGAATCTTCGGTTCTTAATGTAAATATAAAATCTACAAAGTCACCATCAATAGGTTGTAAAGCATTTTTGTCTTGATTAATAATTTTGTAATAAAATCCTGTTTTTAGGTCATGTATATAACCTGAATTTTGAGTTTGATTTTTGATTTGCTTCTGTTCCTCTAAAATTTGTTTTATATTTTTTGAGTCAGTTTTTTGGGCAAATAGGTTTATACAAAATAATAAACCAAAAATAAAAAATAATACTTTTTTCATAATTCTTTTTTTTTAAACTATTCACTTTTTACAGTAGTTGCATTTCGCAAAGCGCTGCCCACTAACATGAAAGCTAGGACGAGCAGCATGATGGCCAGGCCGGGTACGATGGCTAAATAGGCCTGATCCAAAACAATATAGGCATAATTTTCTTTCATCATCATGCCCCAGGAAGGAGTTGGTGGTTGAACTCCTAATCCCAAAAAACTTAATCCTGCTTCCATCAAGATGGCAGAAGAGAAATTGGAAGCTGCTAAAACAATTACTGTTCCAAGAACATTGGGAAGTAAATGTTTAAAGATGATATGCAATCCTGAAAAACCCAAGGCTTTACCGGCTTCTACAAACTCTTGTTCTTTTAATGAAATAATTTGTCCTCTGACTACTCTTGCTACATCCACCCACATGGTTAATCCTATTGCAATAAAAATTTGCCAAAACCCTTTTCCTAAAGCAAAACTAATGGCTATCACTAATAATAGTGTAGGAATAGACCAAATTACATTAATGAACCACATAATCAATTGATCAATTTTTCCTCCATAATATCCTGCTACAGAACCCAAAAAAATGCCGATAACAAGGGCGATAAAAACAGAGATAAATCCCACGGCAAGACTAATTCTGGCTCCAATCATCAATTGACTTAACATATCCCGACCATAGCGATCAGTTCCCAAAACAAAGGTTTTAGAAATGATCGGTTGATGAGCTAGTTCATTTTTGTAAAATTGTTCAAAAGTTTCTGATTGGCCAAACAATTGTACTTTAATAGAATCTTTGAGTATCCAATATTGAGAAACAGGGATGGTTTTATATATAGATGGTTTTCCAAAAAGCATCTTTTCAAAAAAGTTTACTTTTTCGTGTGGTATTGGATCACTAATTTGAATAAAATCTACTTTAAACCCTGGTTTTTGTAGTGCAATTTCCAAATGTTGATCGTTACAGTATGGTGTTGAATCGGGGGTAATCAGATACCCTAAAACAGCAATTCCGAAAACAAAGATTATATAAACTAGAGCGATAACTCCCATTTTTTCTTTTAAGAACCTTTTGCGGGTCAGGGAACTTAGTGAAAGTGATTTTTCGAAGGATTTCTTTTTTCGGAAGAGAATATTCATAAAGTGGTATTAATTCAAATAGAAATGCAAAGATAAGAAAATTTAAAAAGAAAAAGGGACATAGTCTGATGTCCCTTTTAGAATATTGTGAGTGAATGTTTTGTGGAGCGTATGGGAGTCGAACCCACTACCTTTAGACTGCCAGTCTAACACTCTAGCCAAATGAGCTAACGCCCCATTAATTCACTGCAAAGATACAAAAAATTATTTTACGTCCATTACTTCAATTTCAAAAACTAAAGTAGTATATGGTGGAATTTGTTGACTTCCGGAACCATAAGCAAGTTTTGAGGGGATAATCAATTTTGCTTTATCACCTTTCTTCATCAATTGAACTGCTTCATCCATACCAGGAATAGTATTGCCTTCACCTGATACAAAATCATAAGTTTTTCCGCTTACATAAGAACTTTCAATTTCCTGATCTTCAATTGTAAATAATTTGTAATGAATACTAACAGTTGAACCTTTTGTCACTTTTTTTCCAGTTCCATTAGTTTCTTTTATAAAATATAAACCAGATGCAGTAGGTTTAACCTTTATTTTATTTATTTTGATGTAATTCATTATTAAACTATCTTCAGCTAATTTTGCTTTTTCCAACTCTTTTTCGAATTCTTTTCTTTTTTCCTCTTTTTGTTTTTCAACTACTTCTTTTGGAACAATTTTATTTAATTTAATATCGAAATATAATGGTTTTTCTCCAAATGGATAAACCTGTTCTCCCATAAAATATTTATAAATAGAGTCTCCATTTAAAATAAATGACATACTATCAGATACATGCATAAATTTAAGTGCATCAAAATAGTCTCCTTTAAATAAAGATTCTTTAACTTGATCAAAAGTTGGAGATGTTGGATATATAATTGAATCATCTGTATGAATTGCAATCATTAATTCTACAAAGTCACCAATAACAGGTTGTGGAGCTTTTTTATCCTGATTATAAACTTTGTAATACATTCCTGTTTTTTTGTCCTTTTTGTACCCTTTGTATTTGCTACATCCGGTGGCACCTAATGCAATAATCGCAACCAGTGCGAAGATTAAAATTTTTGAATAGTTTTTCATTTTTTAATTATTAAAATTGTTAATTTATATATTTCATTTGATCATTTTTCATTGATCTCAATAGTCATTACAAGCGTTTTTTGTCCAATAATCCGATCCCCATCCCCGGAAATTCCAAAAGCCAAATGGGAAGGAATAACCAAACGAGCTTTTGTTCCTTTTGGAAACAGCTGGACTGCTTCATGTAATCCAACAATCTGATCAGTTTTTTGAACATGAAATGAGATTATTCCTTTTTCACGGGAAGTATAAACGGTATCTCCGGTTAAAAATTGTGTTGTATATTGAAGTTCAACAAGATCACCCTCTTTGGGGATCACACCTTTCCCTTTTTTTAATATTTCATAGCGAAGTCCTGTTTCAGTTTTGGTCATTGTCCAGCTATATCTTTTCAAAAAAAGTTCAATATTTTCATCTTCTAATCTCACTTTTTTCCTATTTCCTCTTATCAAAGGTGTTTCCTCTTCAATTTCACCGCTTGATCGTTGAACAACCTGATTAACAGGTGTTTGATCCTTGCAAGAAACAATGAACACACTAATTGAAATGATAAAAAACAGTTTACGAAATGACATATTTTATAATTTATTCAATTCAGGATGATTTTTAACTGTCTCCTTAAAATATTGTAATGTATTTTCCAATGTATCATAATGGTAAGATGCAGAAGCATTTTTATGACCTCCACCATTAAAATAGGTTGCAGCAAAAACATTCACATCAAATTCATCTTTAGATCTGAATGAGATCCGGATTCTTTCTTCTCTTTCAGTAAAAAAAGCAGTAAACTTAACAGAGCTTAATGCCAATCCATAGTTAACAAAACCTTCAGTATCTCCATTTTTAAATCCATTATCCAACAGATCCTGACGAGTAAGAAACATATAGGAGGTAGCATGATCTTCCATGACCACCATGTTATTCAAAGAAGCGCCTAGTAATCTAAGGCGGCTTTCTGAGTAGTTGTCATACACCTGGCGATGAATCAATTCACCATCTACCCCAATTTTCATTAAATCTTCCAATATCTGGTAAATCAATGGTCGGTTACAAGCATAGCTCAATGATCCGGTATCAGTAATCATCCCTGTATAAATACAATCAGCACAATCAATAGTAATTTGAGATTCCGGATTGATCTCTTTTATAAAACGATACACCATCTCACTTGCAGAAGTTGCTTCAATTGTTGAGTACACAATAGGAGCATCAAAAGATGGATTTGGGTGATGATCAATTAAAATCTTAAAAGCTTTGGATTTGAGTAATGAGTTTTCCAGTTCTTTTCCGGCTCTATGAGCAGCATTCATATCAGAAACAAACAAGATATCAGCATTTTGAATCAATCGTTTAGCCTTTTGAAGTTGTTTTTGAGCATTTATAACCTTTTCAGCTCCGGGCATCCATGATAAGTAATCCGGAAAAGGATTAGGAACAATGCAAGTTACATCATAACCTAAATTTAAAAAATAGGAATAAATGGCCAACGAGGACCCCAAAGCATCACCATCCGGATTGTAGTGGGTTACAATTGCAATCTTTTTAGAATCAGCTAATTGTAGTTTGAATGATTCGATTTCTTGACTTGTTAACATAATCATTTTTAGGACGGCAAATATACTTTTTTTTTTGTTATTATCAAAATTGAAAATACTAAAGGCAGGGCGAAAGGCGAAAGGCAAAAGGCGAAATAATTAGTATTAATTAGCTTATTAGCACATTAGCTTATTAGCTTATTATTCACTATCTTTGCAGAATAAACTACAAACTATGAATTATCTTACTGTTGAGAAACTTACAAAATCTTTTGGGGAGAAATTGCTCTTTGATCAAATCACTTTTGGGATTGAGAAAGGGCAAAAGACGGCTTTGATTGCTAAAAATGGAACCGGAAAAACTACATTATTAAATATTATGGCAGGTATCGAATCTGCTGATGAGGGACAAGTAGTTACTAGAAAAGATATCACGATTTCCTATTTACCACAAATGGATGATGTTGATGATCATTTTTGTGTATTAGATCTTATTTTTGAATCTCAAACGCCCGTTATTCAAGCTGTTAAAGAGTATGAAACCTGTATCTCATTAGCAAAAAACGGTGAAGATGAGACATTACACACCCGAATGGAGCACGCGCTTCTTGAGATGGATCGCCTACATGCATGGGATATGAAGAGTAAAGTAAAAGAGATCTTATCCCGCTTTGGAATTGATGATATTTTTAAAAATGTAGGTGAATTATCCGGTGGACAACGAAAAAAAACTGCTTTAGCCAAAACTTTAATTACTGATACTGACCTATTGATTTTGGATGAACCAACCAACCATTTGGATATAGATATGATTGAATGGTTAGAAGAGTACTTATCAACTTCCAATACAACACTTTTAATGGTCACTCACGACCGATATTTTTTAGATCAGGTATGCAATAATATTATTGAATTAGATAACCATAAATTATACCAATACAAGGGAAAATATGATTATTATTTAGAAAAAAAAGCGGAAAGGATTGCCAATGAATCTGCTGAGTTTGAAAAAATAAAGCAACTCTATCGTACTGAATTAGAATGGGTTCACACTTCACCTCAAGCCAGAACAACAAAAGCAAAAGCCAGAATCAAAGCCTTTGAAGAACTTCGTGAAGATGCCCATAAAAAAGTGGAAAAACAATCGGAAGGTTTTCAGGTAAAAACAGAAAGACTTGGTAATAAAATTTTAGAAATCAATAATTTAGATTTTTCTTATCCAGACAAATTGATTTTAGATGATTTTTCTTACACTTTTAAAAAAGGAGAAAAATGTGGTATTGTGGGACGAAATGGTACCGGAAAAAGTACCCTTCTTAAACTTATCATGGGTGAAATCACTCCGAATGCCGGCAAAATCACACCCGGTTTGACTATTCAATTTGGTTATTTTGCTCAAGAAGGTATGCAGGTTCAAGGAAATAAACGTGTCATTGATATTGTCAAAGAACATGCAGAAATGATTCGGCTCCAAAGTGGAAATTTGATCGGAGCTTCTCAGTTTTTAAACTATTTCGGATTCAAATATGAGCAACAATACACTTATTACGAAGATCTGAGCGGTGGTGAAAGAAGAAAATTACATTTACTGATCACCTTGATTAAAAATCCTAATTTTTTAATTCTCGATGAACCTACCAACGACTTTGATATCGATACATTAAATCTATTAGAAGAGTTTTTAGATAACTATCAGGGATGTATATTGGTTGTTTCTCACGACCGTTGGTTTATGAATAAATTGGTGGAACACATTTTCGTTTTTGAAGGAGAAGGGAAAGTAAAAGATTTTTATGGAAATTATACTGAATATCGAATTGAAAAAGAGAAACAGGAAAGATTAAAAAGAAAACAAGAACGTGCATTAAATCAAGAAGTTGTTAAAAATAGTGATTTTGAAAATGTTAAAAAAACATCTAACAAACTGACTTATAAAGAGAAAAAAGAGTTTGAACAGTTAGAAACCGATATTGAAGCGTTGGAAAAAGAGAAAACTGAATTGATCCACCTCATGAACTCAGGTTCGGGTTCAGGTATTCAGTTAACCGATTGGAGTTCCAGATATGGTGTTGTAGAAAATGAGTTGGATGAGAAAATGTTGAGATGGCTGGAATTGAGCGAGAAGGAATGAAAAATGAAAAATGAAAAATGAAAAATGAATAATGAATAATGAATAATGAAAAATAAATTAAAAATGTTAAATGTTAGATGTTAAATGTTAGATGTTAAATGTTAATTTATAATTAATTTAAAAGGATATGGGGCATTATTTTTTGGAAAATTTGGATGCAGATTTGATTACAATGAGCGGTGATGAATCGAAACATCTGATTAAAGTTCTCAGGAAACAGATTGGAGATCGGATCACATTTACGGATGGAAAAGGAACTGTTGCAGTGACTGAAATCATTAATATGAGTAAACAGGAGTGTCAGGTTCAGGTGATTGAAAGAAGAAATGAAGTGAATAAAAGAGCATTTAATTTTCATTTGGTGGTGGCTCCCACTAAAAATCCGGATCGGATGGAGTGGATGGTTGAAAAAGCTGTTGAGATTGGTGTAGAAAAAATCAGTTTCATCATTTGTGAAAGATCTGAACGCAAACACATTGAAATCAACAGAATGGAACGAATTGCAATTGCTGCATTAAAACAATCTTCCGGAACCTATCTCCCTGAAATCCAATTATATACTTATAAAGAGTTTTTCAATCATTTAACTCAAAGTGAACCAAATAGTTGCCGAATGATCGCCTGGTGTGAAAAAATGGAAATGACTCCATTGATTTCGAGCTTAGACCTTTCTCAAGAGGAGATTATTTTACTGATTGGTCCTGAAGGCGATTTTACATCAAAAGAAGTTGAAATGGCAAAAGAATTTGGTTTTCAAGAAGTTAGATTAGGAAATAAAATTTTACGAACTGAAACGGCTGCCATTTATGGGACAACTGTGATCAGTAATTTCAAAACAAAATAAATAATGAAAGAGATCGTACTTCCTCGTTCCAAAAGCATCGTAATCAGATATATGATTATGAATTACCTTTATAATGATCAAATTATGGAAATTCAGGAAAACGATGCCGAGGATGTAAAAACAGTTCAATGTGCACTTTTAAAAATCCGCGATCATAAAGGTTCAAAATCCGAATTTACGACCATAGATTTGAAAGATTGCGGCGCAGGATTTCGTTTTTTAATGGCTGTATTAGTATTAACCGAAGGAAATTGGTTGTTAACCGGTACTTCAAGACTTTTAGAGCGTCCTATAATGCCATTAATTTTCACTTTACGTAGGATTGGAGCAGAAATTGAAGAGGATCAGAATGGCTGGAAAATAATTGGAAAACCGGGATTAACAGCTTATTCCATCTTGATCGATTGCACCCAAAGCAGTCAATTTGCCACAGCTATATGGTTAATATCCCAAAAACTGGGAAGTCCTGCTTTCCAAACCACACCGATCCATTTTCCATCTGAGAGTTATTTAGAATTAACGAAACAGGTATGGGGAAACTTTTTCTTAGATGGTGTTCCCAATGAGATCGAATCGGACTGGAGTAGTGCCATTTATTGGTATGCTTATGCATTGTTAAACCCAGGCAAGGATTTCAATATCAAAGAATTACATTATCCATCAATTCAGCAAGATTCTATCATTGTGGAATGGTTTAAAAAGTGGGGTTTAGATACAACACTAATTTCTAATGGTTTAAAAATTAGCTCAATAAAAAGAAATCTAATTGAGCCTCAGGAACTTGACTTAAAAGACCATTTAGATTTAGCTCCCGTTTTATTATCAATGGCTGTTTTGTATCCTTTTGAATTAACCATCAGAGGGATTAGCAATCTGGAATACAAAGAAAGCAGAAGAGGAATCCATTTAGTAAACGAATTGAGGAAGTTCACCACCATTGAAACAAATCTGGAAGAGACAGATAGTTCTGAAAAGTATATAAAAATTAATAAAAGGAGCGCTCCCCTACCCGATGTAATTCATTTTGACTCATACAATGATCATCGTATGGTGATGGCATTTCAATTGTTTGGTTCCTTTTCAAACATCATGATTAACAATTCAGAAGTGGTGAAAAAGTCGTATCCTGGGTTTTGGTTTGAAAACCAATAGTTTATATTTTTTTTGGGCGTTCCGGCACCACCCACCGCACGGTCCCACCCTGCTGCCGTCGGGCTTGTTCCGGGGTTCGCTTCGCTCCCGTACTTCGCTACACTTCGCTTAAGAAAATCCAAAACTTTACACAAAAATCATCACGGCGCTTGTTCCAGCTCGTACCGCCTTCGGCGCCCTTCACATCCCTAACGCGTTAAAAAAACTTCGTTTTTTTTGATTTATCAATATAAAGTTCATAATTAATCTGTGTCATCTGTGTTCAATAATCCTCAATCCACCCATTTAAAAAACAAAAAAAATCAATTATATTTGCAAAAAAAATACAATCATGGAAGCACCCGGAAAAACTGTTGAAGAGATCCTGGCTAATGTGCCGGAGGATCGTTTTGAACCTTTTAATAAATTGCATCAAATCATTGTACAAAATATTCCTGAAGGGTTTGTCCCTGCTATTAGTTACGGCGGGTTGGGATATGTGGTTCCCCATACTATTTATCCTAAAGGATATCATTGTAAGCCGATTGAGCCACTCCCTTTTGCAGGGATTGCATCTCAAAAAGGATCCATCAATTTTTATCACATGGGAATCTATGCTATTCCTGAACTTTTAGAATGGTTTGTAAATGAATATCCTAAACATTCTAGACAAAAGCTGGACATGGGTAAAAGTTGTATCCGATTTAAGAAAATGGATCAGATTCCTTATGCTCTTGTAGCTGAATTGATGCAGAAAATATCAGTATCAGAGTGGATTGCAATTTATGAAGATCAATTTTTGCCCAAAAAGAAATAGGGCTCGTGTGCTCGAATGCTCGGAATGCTCGAATGCTCGAGTGCTCGAATGCTCGATTACTCGGAATGCTCGGATTGCTCGATTGCTCGAATGCTCGATTGCTCGAATGCTCGATTGCTCGATTGCTCGAATGCTCGATTGCTCGAATGCTCGATTGCTCGATTGCTCGATTGCTCGATTGCTCGATTGCTCGATTGCTCGAATGCTCGGAATGCTCGATTGTTCGATTGCTCGTTTTATAACAGTTTGAATTTCAATAAATTAAAGTGATTGTGTTTTACATGAATAAAAAACGTTTATTTTATCTTTTTTTAATCTTTTTCATTTGTTTTAGTATGATATATATTTTTAAACCTTTCAAACCTATAGATAAATCAGTTAGTATTGATAAAATTGTTGTTGAAAAAAGTGATCGGAAGTTAACGGTTTATGAAAAGGGGAAAGTAGTTAAAACATATTCCATCTCTATTGGCAAAATTCCGCAAGGGGCAAAAGAGGTGGAAGGGGATATGAAAACACCTGAGGGATTGTATGTTATCAATGATAAGAATTCCAATAGTGGCTATCATAAAAATCTTGGAATCTCCTACCCCAATAATGATGATATTGAAAGGGCTGAGAAATTGGGGAAAAGTCCGGGTGGACTAATAAAAATTCACGGTATCAAAAATGGATACGGGTGGATTGGTCGGTTGCATTTATTAAAAGACTGGACTTTAGGATGTATTGCAGTCACTGACAAAGAGATTGATGAATTGTACAAAATGGTACCGATAGGAACGCCAATTGAAATCAGACCTTGATTATTTTTTTTTGCTTAATATTCTATTCTAATAAAAGATTGGTACAGTTTTTAATGCTTTAAATCAAACAGTTATAAATAATTTGAAATCAAAAACATAGATTTTTTAAAAACAACCTTTTATTAGAATATAAAAAAGTGCTTCGTATTCTAATTCATTTTTTAATAATATTAATTTAAAAATAAGAATATTTAATTATTTTTGTACTTCAAATCAAAATTCAAAATATGGAAATTAATGACATTCGCAAAATTATTGAGCAACAGTTAAAAGAGAATAAAAATTTAGAACTCGATGATTTACAAAAAAAATTAAACCAAATTAGGGATATGGAAAACAGAAAACCAATTCCAGAATTTGAAGGGTATTCTGCTGAAGATATGCACCATATTATGTATTTCACCTTTAAAGCTAACTGTCCTTTACAAATAAAACCTTTGAAAGAAGAAGAATACCTTAAAATGCCGATTGTAAATCAAATCCGCTATTTAGCTGAAATCATTAACAGGGAAGGTGGATTAAAGTTAACGGATACAGGTAATCTTCCTATAAAAGTAGTTAAAGAATTGTATGAACAAGGTTATTTAAAGGAAAAATATATTGATATTGGAATAGTAAAACTGAACAATGAAAATGCTTCCAACTTTATTAAACTTGCCAAACATTTAATTCAACTTTCAGGAATTGCAAAAAAGGAAAAAAACAAATTGATTCTTACAAAAAAATCAAAAAACATTTTAAATGAAAATAGTTCATTGTTTCAAGCAATTTTCTCCGCATACACTGAAAAAATGAATTGGGCTTTTTTCGATTACTATGGAGACCATAATATTGGACAACTTGCTTATGGATTTTCATTAATTTTATTATCCAAATATGGAAATGTAAAAAGATTAGATCAATTTTATGCTGAAAAATATATTACCGCATTTCCTGCTTTACTAAACAATATTCCATCAAAAGAGTATAGGACCAGAGAATATGGAGCATATCATTGTTATTCTTTTAGAACATTTAATCAATTTTTAAAGTATTTCGGACTAATAACCATTGAAGAGGAAGGTATTATACCGGATAAAAAAACATTTATTAACAAAACAGATCTTTTTGATTTGCTTTTTGAAATAAGCAAACCATAGTCGTGTGCTCGATTGTTTAGAATGCTAGATGTCTCATGTTAAGTTATTGATAGAAATCAGTGTAAATCTGTTTAGTCAGTGTCATCTGTGTGCAATTTTTATTCTTTCTTGTATATGTTAGTTTTTTATAAAAAAAAAGTCAATTTAATATTTGAACAAAAAATTTTTTATATTTGCAAAATTAAATCTTAAGCACATGAAAAATAAATTTTTGAAAGCAATAATTGTTTTGACTATAAGTTTACTTACTTTTTCGTGCACAGAAGATCCGATTGCGGAGATTCCTTCGAATTATTTAAAATACAATGGGAAATATTATGATCAACAATCCCAACTACCAATTTTGCATTTTATAATGGCAAAGCACAAGGTAGTTTCTATTATTCTTTGGGCATTGATCCTTATTGTGTTTATAATGATCATGTAGATATGAGTTTTGATGATCAAAAAAATGATACAATTACCATCACTAAGTCAGGATTTGTGCATGAAATTTTATATAAAGGAATAGATCAATATTCTATTCCTTTTGAAATCAAATATAATGGATCTATAAACTATAAAATTATTTATTTAGAATATTAAAGTATGTTTTGATTCAAATATTTTATTAATTTTGTCGCAGTAAAATATTTTAAAAATCAACACCCCAATTACGTATGAAAAATTATTTATTAGTGGCATTAATGCTATGTTTTTTAGGCTTTTTTGCAAGTTCATGTACTAGGTAACCATTAATTATGTAGAGAATGATAATTAAAAAATCCAAAGAAAACTTATTAAAATTTATATTATACAGATGTTCTTAACTGGTAAAAAAACATTTTTGGTGTTGTGTTTCATTGTTGCAGGTTTTAATCTACAATCACAAAGCATTAGCACTTTTGAAATGTTAAACAAATATAATAAACTTGGTTTTTCTATAGGTGGAGCAATGTTTGAATATCCAAAGATCAATCCACTTGAAGGTTCATATACCATTAAACCAATTCCAATCCCAAGTTATTCTTTTGGAATTACTTTCAATATTCCAATCAAAACTCATTGGTCAATTGAAACTGGAATATTTATGGTCAATGAGCCTTCAATTTTTTCAAAAATAGTTATACCAAAAGAAGAATTATTTGAAGATAGCTTTCAAGATTTAGAATTTGAAACAAAAATGTACTCAATCTATTCTACTTCTTTACCTATTTTGTTTAAATATAATTTCGAAATTGATAAAAAAACTATATTAAACATCCAGATGGGTTTAAAACTAATGTATATAATTCCTAATTTTTCTATAGGAAAAATATCAATAGGACTTTCTGATAACACAATTTATTCTTTATTAAGAATTTATACTGATTCACCAGATGAATATATTACTGGTAGTTTTGTGTATGGGATTGGATATTCTTATGCTTTTAAATATTGTTTAATTACAACTTCATTGAAACATATCATTAATTTTCAGAATACTAATAATGGGTACTACTATATTACCAATTTAAAAAATTCTGCTGATTCGTATGGTGAATATAAATTATCCGGAGATTATTTCAGTTTAAATTTAAATTTTCAATTTTTGAAATTTAAGTCAAAGAAAAAAGTTGTTAAATAATAAAATTCTTAATCCTTATTTTAGATTAGAAGGGAGATTAATTTGGGCAAATGAGTGTCCCGTATTTGTCCCGATACATAAAAAAAAGCTCTAATTTATTACAAATTTAATAAATTAGAGCTTTTTTGCGGAGAGAGGGGGATTCGAACCCCCGGATAGGTTACCCCATCGACAGTTTAGCAAACTGTTGGTTTCAGCCACTCACCCATCTCTCCGGGTCATTTGCTGAATTGAGGGTGCAAAAATACAAAAAATTCTGAATACTTAGCCATTTAGGGGAAACTTTTTTTTAAAATCTTAAATATAACACAAAACCGCAGGTTTTGTTCGCATTAGGGCGTAGGCCAAATACCCCGCAAGTTGAGCTGCTTAGGGGATGACGGATCGGGCAGAGCGAGCCTGTGAGCTACTGCCCGGCCGATCAGACCCTTGCAGCGAAACGAGGAGTATGGGCCGGAGACCGACGGCGAGCTTGCGAGCCGGAATGCCCATATAAAAAGACTGCAGACAGCAGACGGCGGACAGCAGACGAATGAATAATGAAGAAAGGCAAAGGGCGAAAGAAAAATGAAAAATGAAAAATGAAAAATGAATAATGAATAATGAAGAAAGGCAAAGGGCGAAAGAAAAATGAAAAATGAATAATGAATAATGAATAATGAATAATGAAGAAAGGCAAAGGGCGAAAGAAAAATGAAAAATGAATAATGAATAATGAATAATGAATAATTGAGCATTTGAGCAATCGAGCATTTGAGCATTCGAGCAATCGAGCATTTTGATTTTTTATGAATTTTTGTAATTCAATTTTCTTAAACCTATCAGTTTTTCTTGTATCTTTGCCAAAATTTTTCAGAAATGGAATTTACTGTTGCTCAAATTGCAGAACTATTACATGCTGAAGTTATAGGGGATCCTACTGCTTCCATTAAAACTGTTTGTAAAATCGAAGAGGGTGTTGAAGGTGGTTTGACTTTTCTGGCCAATCCCAAATACACCCATTACATTTATGAAACAAAAGCTACGGCTGTTATCGTAAATAAAGATTTTCATCCGGAACATGAAGTTCATTGCACTTTAATTAAAACCGAAAATTCATACTTAGCATTAGCCAAACTTTTAGATTTCTATAACCAAATGAAACCTTCAAAAGTGGGTATTTCTGAAAAAGCATACATCTCTCCTACTGCTACTATTGGGGAGAATGTTTATATCGCTGAGTTTGTTAGTATTGGGGATCATGCCGTTATTGGAAATAACACCAAATTGTATCCTCATGTTTGTATTGGTGATTTCGCTAAGATTGGAAACGATACAACATTACATTCCGGTGTAAAAATCTATATGGAGTGTGTCGTTGGAAATGACTGTATTATCCATGCAGGTTCTGTGATTGGAGCTGATGGGTTCGGTTTTGCACAACAAGATGGCGTATATGTTAAAGTGCCTCAAATCGGAAACGTAGTGATTGAAGATCATGTTGAGATTGGCGCCAATACATGCATTGACAGAGCAACAATGGGCTCAACATTCATTAGAAAAAATGTTAAATTAGACAATCTGATTCAAGTTGCACATAACGTTGAATTGGGTGAAGGGTCAGCTGCTGCAGCACAAGTGGGAATTTCAGGATCAACAAAAATCGGCAAGAATTGTATCATCGCAGGTCAGGTGGGTATTGCCGGTCATCTTGAAATTGGAGATCGGGTTGTAATTGGTGCGCAATCAGGAGTAATGGATAATGTGTCCGGTCCCCAAATCGTATTGGGATCTCCTGCTGTTCCTGTATTAGAAGAAAAAAAATTAATTATCTATAGAAAAAAATTACCCGAATTATTTAAACAAGTTAGAGATTTGGAAAAGCAACTGAAAGAGCACATTTAAGCTCATGTATTTAGAATTAATTTTTATTTATGACAAAAAAGCAAAAGACTATTGCAACTGACATTACAGTTAAGGGACGAGGGTTACACACCGGAAAATTTGCTACCTTAGTTTTAAAACCAGCTCCTGAAAATCACGGAATCGTATTTCAAAGAATCGATCTTCCCGAAAAACCATTGGTTAAAGCACACATTTCAAATGTATTTGACACAGCTCGTAGTACCAATCTAAGAGAAAACGATGCTGACATTAAAACTGTGGAGCATCTACTTTCAGCATTAGCAGGATTATCGATTGACAACCTTCTCATAGAAATTGATAATGATGAAGTACCCATTCTGGATGGAAGTGCTACTGAATATGTAGAAAAATTGATGAAAGCTGGGTTTATTGAACAAAATGCTCCCAGAGAATATTTCACTGTTACAGAAGTAGTTAAGTTTGAAAAACCGGATAAGGGGATCGAATTATTACTCGTACCTTCCAAACACGAAAAATATACCGTGATGGTTGACTACGGAACACATGTATTAGCCAGTCAGTGTGCTACCCTTAAAAATCTGGAAGATTATGTTCCTGAAATTTATAATTGTCGCACATTTGTTTTTTTGCATGAGCTGCAATTATTGATTGCCAATGATTTAGTAAAAGGGGGTGATGTAGACAATGCGATTGTATTTGTTGATAAGAAACCGGATCAGGAAGGGTTAAACAATCTGGCACAATTTTTTGGAAAAATGGATGTTCAGGTTACTGAAAACGGGATTTTAGACAATGTTGAATTGAGACATCTAAATGAGCCTGCCCGACATAAACTTTTGGATTTAATCGGTGATTTATACTTATTAGGGAAGCCTATCAAAGGGGATATTATAGCAAAAAAACCAGGTCATTTTGCTAACACAGAGTTTGCAAAACTGATTTCTGAGGCGATGGTTCCTGTAAAATAACATTTTTTTTAAAATAACTGTAACTTTTTGTAATTGACTCCGTAATGGATAATCGAACAACAATGTGATTTAACATTCACGTACAAAAAAGTTAATGGTTTGGATAACAGCGACAGCAATGTCGCTGTTGTTTTTTTAATGGATTTCAAAAATATTTCATTTAGAAACTTGTTTTTTGTTATTTTTGCACTCAACTAATGAAAATACTTCTAATACTTTAAAAAATTGAAATAATGCAAAACAAGAAAACAACTACAATTTTAATCATTTTTATCATAATTTTTACTCTTATTGCAACACTTTCTGGAATTTTAACCAATAATGGAAGAGGCGAGTATGAATTCCAATCGATTCATGGTAAAACGATCACCATATATGGGAAAGGATTATACCAAAACATGTCTGCAGATGTAGCTATTCAAGGCATTGCACAAGACTATGTAACATTAATTCTGGCAATCCCTTTTTTGATATTTGCATTGTATCATTCACGTAAAGGGATCCTTAAAAGTAAATTCATATTAGCAGGTGTTTTAAACTATATTTTTTTAACATATCTATTTTACATGAATATGGCTATGTATAATGGATTGTTTTTAATTTACATTGCTATAACCGGATTATCTTTTTTTGCATTGGTACTGACCCTTATTTCGATCAATATTAATGAATTACAAATTTCAATTGCAAAAAAGTTTACTGTTAGATTTATTGGTGGGTTTTTAATTTTCAATGCCATTAGCGTGGGGATTATGTGGCTTGGTGTTATTGTTCCCCCTCTATTAGATCATACCATAGTACCTATTGCTGTGGAACATTATACTACATTAACTGTTCAAGCATTCGATCTATCATTATTTTTACCTATTTCTTTCGTTGCAGGTTATTTACTCATCAAAAAAAACAAATATGGGATACTAATTGCTCCTGTATATCTGGTTTTCCTTTCATTTTTGATGCTTGCCTTAATTGCAAAAATTATGGCAATGGCTATTGCGGGAGTAAATGTTTTTCCTGCAATTATTATAATTCCCTGTATTGCATTAACAGCAATTATTAGTAGTTTTATTATGATTAAAAATATTATCCAAATAAAAACAAATGGAAAATAGAAAATTATTACAAGCAACCATTGAAAATAACGTAAAATTTGGGAGGTACATCTCCATTATCACCACAATTCTAACTGTAATTACCTTTGTAATTGCTATTTGTACTCCTCCTTTATCAGGACCTTTTTGCACTGGTTCCTGTTTTGAATATCCTTATTTAGAAATTGCAAGTCGATTTCCAAGAGATTATTACTGGATGTTTTCTGCTATCATTTTATCGATTACCTATTTACTAATGATGCTAACATTATATCAGACTGCACCCGAAAATAAAAAAATGTATGGATTGTTTGGTGTTGTATTTTCAGTGATGGCATCTCTGATATTGATTGTTGATTATTTCATTCAGGTTTCTGTAATTCAACCTTCCATATTAGCCGGAGAAAGAGATGGTATTTCTATACTTACTCAGTTTAACCCACATGGGATATTTATAGTACTTGAAGAGATCGGATTTATTTTTATGGTTGTATCCTTTTTTGTAATTATTCCCCTATTTAATGGAAAAAATTCTATTGAAAAATGGATCAAATGGATTGCTTTTATCTCTTTTTTGCTAGCAATAATATCATTTACATTGGTTGTATTGATTCATGGGATTCATAGAGAATATCGATTTGAAGTTATTATTATATCAATAACATGGATAGAATTGATTCTCATAAGTTTTTTAACATCAAAATATTTTAAATCAAACCTAAACCAGGTTCAATAAAACAATTCTTTCAATAACAAAAAAAGGGAAATGGGACAATTGGGGGGTTAATCTCTAATCTAATAAATGATTGGTACTATATTGATTTAAAAATAGAATATTTTTTATATAATTATGAATCAAAAAGATATTTAGAACAAAAACAATCATTTAATAGAAAAGAAGATTAATGCTTCGAATTTCAAATCATTAAAATTTTAATATCTTTGCATTCAATCTATTATTAAAATTTTCGAATAGATTACAAGATAATCAACCATTAATAATTCAAAATAAACAAATGAAAGCAGTTATTTGTTCTAAATACGGATCCCCGGATCTATTTCAATTAAAAGAGATTCAGAAACCCATCCCTAAAGATCATGAAATTCTTATAAAAATCAAAGCAGTAAATATAACTATTTCAGACTGTATAGTAAGAAGTGGAAAAGTTAATTTTTTACTTTGGCTTCCTATGAGAATATTTGTTGGGTTTAGGAAGCCTAGGAGATCAATTCTTGGGTTAGAATTATCCGGTGAAGTTGAGACAATTGGTAAAAAAGTAAAAAAATTCAAACCTAATGATCAGGTCATTGCTTTTACGGGAAAATATTTTGGAGCTTACGCTGAATATGTATGTTTACCTGAAAATGGTACTTCAATTCCAAATGATTGTGTTATTGTTAAAAAACCATCCAATTTAAATTGGGAAGAAGCTGCTGCAATTTTAACAAGAGGAACATTAGCTTTTCACTATTTAAAAAAAGCGCAAGTATCTGAAGGGGAAAATGTGATGATATATGGAGCATCCGGTGGTGTTGGAACTTATGCTATTCAATTTGCAAAAAAAATGGGTACAAATGTTACAGGTGTATGTAGTACCAAAAATTTGGATTTAGTAAAATCACTTGGAGCAGATCGTGTTATTGACTATACAAAACAAGATTTAACAAAAGAAAATGAGAAATATGATCTCATTTTTGATGCAGTCGGTAAAAAGCACAGTTCGAAAATTAAATTTAAAAACATTTTAAGTTCAAAAGGCCACTTTTCTTCTGTAGATGATGGTTCTCCTAAAATTCATATTCATCAAATTCAAGAACTATTGCCATTTTTTGAAAATGGAGAGATCAAAACAATCATAGATAAAATTTATCCTTTGGACCAAATTAAAGAAGCACATGAATATGTCGAAAAAGGGCACAAAAGTGGACATATTGTAATCAAAATAGATTAAAAAAAATATATGGCACAGTTTTTGACACTGGAGAGAGTACTGGAAAATTGAACTATTTTTTAGTATATTTGCAAACAATTAAAAAAAACATATAATGGCGAATTTTCTTACCAAACTATTTGGTTCTAAAGCAGATAGAGACAATAAAGAGTTAAAACCTTTCTTGGAAAAAACATTAGTAGTTTATGAAACTATCAAAGAACTAACCAACGACCAATTAAGAAGCAAAACAATTGAATTTCGTTCTAAAATTGCTCAAGCTATTCAAACTGAGGAATCGAGAATTAGTGAAATTAAAGAATATTTAGATTCACATTACGATATTGAAATAGAAGAGAAGGAAAATTTGTATAAAGAGATGGAATCTCTTGAGAAAAAAGCGTATCAAATTACTCAGGATGTTTTAGATGAGATTCTTCCTGAAGCTTATGCTGTTATTAAAGAAACTGCAAAACGCTTTAAAGAAAATGATGTTGTGGAAGTTACTGCCACTGAGATGGATCGTGATATTGCAGCTTATCGTGATTGTGTTGAAATTAAAGATAATAAAGCTTATTATAATTCTTCTTGGAGTGCAGGTGGAAACATCATTAAATGGGATATGTGCCACTATGATGTTCAGATCATTGGGGGAACCGTTTTACATCAAGGGAAAATTGCTGAGATGGGAACCGGTGAAGGAAAAACATTGGTTGCTACCCTACCCGTTTATTTGAATGCACTTCCAGGAAAAGGGGTTCATGTTGTTACTGTTAATGATTATTTAGCTAAGCGTGACTCTGAATGGATGGGATTGATTTTTGAATTTCATGGGTTGACCGTTGATTGTATTGATAAACATCAACCAAACTCTGATGAGCGTCGTGATGCCTATTTGGCAGATATTACTTATGGAACAAATAATGAATTTGGTTTTGACTATTTACGTGACAATATGGCACGTAATGTAGGGGAATTAGTTCAAAGGCCCCATAATTATGCTATTGTCGATGAAGTTGACTCCGTTTTGATTGATGATGCCAGAACGCCATTGATTATTTCTGGTCCTACTCCAAGAGGTGAAGAGCAAGAGTTTCACATATACAAACCCATGATTGAGCGATTATACAATGCTCAGAGAGTACTTGTAAATGAGATGCTTGCAAAAGCAAAAACGATGTTAGCTGAAAATCCTGATCCTAAACCGGAAGATGAAGCTGCTCAACTTTTACTTCGTGCTTATCGTGGATTGCCTAAGAATAAAGCTTTGATAAAATTCTTAAGTGAACAAGGGATGAAACAAGTTCTTTTGAGAACGGAAGGTTTTTACATGCAACAACAAAACCGCAACATGCCGGTTATTGATCAGGAGCTCTATTTTGTTATTGAAGAAAAATTAAATACTGTAGATATTACTGAAAAAGGGATCGAATTGGTATCTAAAAATGCTGAGGAATCGAAATTGTTTTTAATTCCGGATGTTGGAGCTGAGATTGCTGAATTAGAAAAATTAAATTTATCTCAGGAAGAAAAAATTAACCGTAAAAACGATATTTACAGAAACTTTTCCATTGCATCTGAAAGGATTCATACCGTTCATCAACTTTTGAAAGCATATACTATGTTTGAAAAAGATGTGGAATATGTTATTATTGATAATAAAATTAAAATTGTAGATGAGCAGACTGGTCGTATTATGGAAGGACGTCGTTATTCAGACGGATTACATCAGGCGATTGAGGCTAAAGAGAGTGTTAAAGTGGAAGCTGCCACTCAGACTTATGCTACTATTACTTTACAAAATTACTTCAGAATGTACAAAAAGTTGGCCGGTATGACCGGTACAGCTGAAACTGAGGCGGGTGAGTTATGGAATATCTATAAATTAGATGTTGTAGTAATCCCTACAAACCGACCTATAGCCAGAAAAGATGCTGAAGACTTGGTTTATAAAACAAAACGTGAAAAATATGCTGCTGTTGTTGATGAAATTGTAAGATTAAATGTGGAAGGAAGACCAGTTCTTGTAGGTACAACATCCGTTGAAATTTCAGAGTTGTTATCTAAAATTTTAACAGCAAGAAAGATCAGACATAATGTACTGAATGCTAAATTACACCAAAAAGAAGCAGATATTGTAGCTGAAGCGGGTCAAGCAGGTACAGTTACTATCTCTACCAATATGGCTGGTCGTGGAACCGACATAAAATTAGGACCTGGTGTGAAAGAGAAAGGTGGTTTGGCTATTATTGGTACAGAAAGACACGATTCAAGACGTGTGGACAGACAGTTAAGAGGTCGTGCCGGTCGTCAGGGAGATCCGGGAAGTTCTCAATTTTTTGTTTCTTTGGAAGATGATTTGATGCGTTTATTTGGGTCAGATCGTATAGCTAAGGTAATGGATAGAATCGGTTTAAAAGATGGTGAAGTGATTCAACATGGAATGATTACCAAATCTATCGAAAGAGCTCAAAGAAAAGTAGAAGAAAACAACTTTGGAACTCGTAAAAGATTGCTGGAATACGATGATGTGATGAATAAACAAAGGGAAACCATCTATCGCAAAAGAAGAAATGCATTATTTGGAGACCGTTTGGCTATTGATATCTCTGATATGTTTTATGATGTATGTGTGAAAATTGTGGAAGATAACTATCATGCCAAAGATTTCGATACATTTAATGCTCAGTTAATTACAATTTTTGGATGTGACAATCCTTATACTGAAAACGAATTTTTCCAGGAAAAAACATCCACCATAATTGATAAAATTTACGATATTGCCTTTGATAATTATAAAATCAAAATCCAACGTTTATCACAACAAGCTTATCCTGTATTAGAACGAGTGTATCTTGAAAATGGGGATCGTTTCCAAAATATTGCTATTCCTATTACTGATGGTGTGAAAACATTGAATGTAGTTGCTCCTTTAAAGAAGTGTTTTGAAACCAAAGGTAGAGAGATTGGACTTTCTTTTGAAAAAGGGATCACTTTAGCAGTTATAGACAATATGTGGAAAGAGCATTTAAGAGAGATGGATGATTTGAAACAGAGTGTTCAAAATGCTTCTTATGAACAAAAAGACCCATTATTGATTTATAAATTGGAATCTTTTAATATTTTTGACATATTATTAGCCAAAATTAATGAAGAGATTGTCTCTTTCTTAAATCAGGGAGGTTTACCTGTAGCTGAAAATCCTCAAATGAGAGAAGCTCAATTACCAGAATCTGATGCCAAAAAACTACAAACAGGAAGACAAGAGGTTGGCAGTGGCAGACAAGTGACTTCCGGAGGAAAAGGAAGTGCGCCTATTCGTGTTGAGAAAAAAGTGGGAAGAAACGAACCTTGTCCATGCGGAAGCGGCAAGAAATACAAAAATTGTCACGGAACAGATATGTAATCGCTTAAGCCGATGAAAAAAGTGATTCTGTCGGTTACGAATGATCTATTTAGTGATCAAAGAGTAGATAAAGTATGTAATACTTTATTAGAAATGGGGTTTGATGTTTCATTGGTAGGTAGAAGATATAATGATTCCCCTAAGATTGCGAAACGGTCTTATAAAACCTTTCGGTTACATCTTTTTTTTAGAACCGGTCCCCTATTCTATGCAGAATTCAATCTTCGTCTTTTTTTCTGGTTATTATTTCACCATTTTGATATTTATGTAGCCAATGACTTGGACACTTTGCTTCCCAATGTGTTGATTTCAAAAATAAAAAGAAAAAAATTAGTTTATGATGCACATGAATATTTCTTAGGTATTTTAGAGATTCAGGATCGTCCCAAAGTAAAAAAAGTTTGGAGTATCATTGAACATTTTTGCTTTCCCAAATTGAAAAAAGTGATCACTGTTAGTCAGTCGATTGCGGATTTATACCATCAACAATATGGAAAAGAGGTAAAAGTAGTTCGGAATATTCCCATTTTACGAAATGAAAAAATGATGGACAAAACTTCAATACGGAAAGAGTTGGAGTTGCCTATAGATAAGCCGATCATTATCTATCAGGGAAATGCGATTCATAGGGATCGTGGCGGAGAAGAGATAGTAGAAGCTGCTCCATTTATTGACAATGGAATTGTATTGATTGTAGGACAGGGAGATGTTGTTCCCGACTTGCAAAAACGGGTTCAGGAGATGGGATGGAAAGATCGAGTCATTTTTACTGGCCGAGTTACACCTGAATTATTGAGAAAATATACTGCCGCAGCAGATATTGGGGTAACATTTGATAAAAATGTGAGTCCAAATCACTATTATAGTTTGCCCAATAAACTTTTTGAGTACATTCATGCCGGAATTCCGATCATTGCATCCAATTTACCGGAACGGAAAAGGATCATTGAAGAGTATGGTGTTGGTGTAGTTTTAGAAGATCTTTCGCCTGAATTTGTAGGCAAAGTGATTAATGATATGTTGCAGGATTCTACAAAGATGGAACAATATAGGGAAAATTGTTACAAAGCAGCATTGAAGTTGAATTGGCAGGAAGAAGAGAAGGTTTTGAGGGAAATATATAATGAGGTAACAGGTAATAGGTAATAGGTAATAGGTAAAAGGTAATAGGTAATAGGTAACAGGTAATAAGTTGTGCTCTCATGAAATCAGTTTACACTAAGTTTAGTTTTATAACTTTTGTGTTCATAACTTTTTTTAACTGTTTCATTATCTTTTATTAATTTTGTTTTGTTATTGAGAAGCGGAAGTTGTTTTG
>Ga0316605_10000121_pt1 | contig 74533 bp, 66 predicted proteins | sample OWC_soil_day20_n_FD_207666 | JGI IMG/M metagenome (GOLD analysis project Ga0316605, IMG submission 207666) | Wetland soil microbial communities from Old Woman Creek delta, Ohio, United States - OWC_soil_day20_noCT | ecosystem: Environmental > Terrestrial > Soil > Wetlands | place: USA: Ohio...
CCAGTGCCGCATTTTGCTGCGTCACTTCGTCCATCTGGCTCACCGCCAGACTGACTTGTTCGATACCCGAGCTTTGCTCACGACTGGCGTCGGAGATGTCACCCATGATCTTGGCAACACGCTTGATACTCGAGACCACTTCTTCCATGGTCCGCCCGGCCTGATCAACCAGCTTGTTGCCGGTCTCGACCTTTTCGACGGAGTCGGAGATCAGTCCCTTGATTTCCTTGGCGGCTGCCGCACTGCGCTGCGCCAGATTGCGCACTTCAGTGGCGACCACGGCAAAGCCGCGACCTTGTTCGCCGGCACGCGCTGCTTCAACTGCGGCATTGAGGGCCAGAATGTTGGTCTGGAAGGCGATGCCGTCAATCACGCCAATGATGTCGGCAATCTTGCTGCTCGACTGGTGGATGGCGTTCATGGTGTCGACCACCTGACCGACCACTTCGCCACCCTTGACCGCCACGTGCTGGGCATTGCCGGCCAGTTCGTTGGCTTGCCGGGCGTTATCGGCATTCTGCTTCACGGTGCTGGTCAGTTGCTCCATGCTCGAGGCGGTTTCTTCCAGGCTGCTTGCCTGTTCTTCCGTCCGGCTCGACAGGTCCTGGTTACCCGAAGCAATTTCCTTCGCCGCCGTGTTGATCGCGTCAGTCGCTTCCTTGATTTGATCGATGATCTCGCACAGTCGAGCCACCGTTATGTTCGCATCGTCCTTCAATTGGCCGAAAGTTCCCGCGTAGTCCGCCGTAATGGACTTGGTCAAATCGCCTTCGGCCAAAGCGGCAAGAACACGGGCAATGTCTTGCAGCCCTTGATGACTGGTTTCAAGAAGCAAATTGAGATCGTTGGCCAAACGCAGGAAGAAACCAGTCTTGCCATCGGCCGAAACGCGCCGAGTGAAATCACCGTTGGCAGCAGCACTGACGATATCAGCGACCTCGTTCTCAACAAGCACCTCAGCCGTGCGATCCAGCCATTCAGCAACAGCACCTAGACGCTCACCCTTCGCATTGAAAACAGGGTTTGCAGTCACGGTCATATGGCGCCCACCAATTTCCAGATTGGCGCTGTGGCGAGCCGACAGCTCGGCCAGCAATTTCGCCTGATGTGCCGGATTTTTGTGAAACTGATCGATACTCGAACCCATCAATTTGCTGGCATCAAAGGTCGGCAACTGCTGGCGGATCCCCGCCTCGGCACCTTTCAATATCTCTTCAACCGATTTGTTCGTGTAAATGATCGTCCGGGAAGCATCCGCGATCATCACGCCGGTAGATACGTTATCAAGCGCACTCTTGATGCGGGCCATCTCATCCGCCTGACGCTTGATCTCTGCCACTTCAAAGCCCATGCGTGTCTGAAGCACTTGCAGCTCCTGCAAGGCTTTGCCGATCTCATCATTGCGCGTGACGTCGATCGTGTTCGAGTAATCGCCATTCAGGACATTGGTAAATGTTTCATTCATTTCTGCCATCGGACGGCGAATCGCTTTTGTCAGCATCCAGGCCATCAAGGCAGCGACGATGGCACAGAGCGCTCCCATAACCAAGGTAAGGCGACTGGCACTGCCAACCATCTGCTCGACATCATTGCGCCCCGTTGCAGCCTTTTCTTTCAGTTCCTTGCGGCCATCAAGCAATAGCTGCTTGTACTCGCGCCAGACAGGGGTGTCTTTTTCATTCAGGATCATGCTCGCTGCACCGACATCCCCTGTTTTGACTGTCGCAATCACCTTATCCTGAATGGCAACCTGATCCATTTGAAGCTTTTCGATCTGCCCCAGGGCTTTCTTGATGCCCTCATCGAGGTCCGGCACCGCACGTGCGACATCCAGCTGCTGGCGAAAATCCTTTCTCGCCTGCTCTAAATTGTCATAGGCCTTCTTGCCTGCCGGATCCAAAATAACGTTGCGCAAAGCCTGCCCCATCTGCAAACCCTGGGCATACATTTCCGAATAGCTCTCCAGCAGCTTCTGATCCCGTTCGACAAAGTCATTGAGGCTGGCCTTGGTGCCCTGCATCCCGAACCATGAACTACCGATCGCAATAGCGCCAATTGCGACAACGACGCCGATACCACCCCACAGCTTTGTGCCGATACTGAGATCATTGATATTGGGGCCAGCCCACGAAGTCGCTTTACCAAAACGGATTTTCAGGTTGCCCTGGCGCTTCTCACGGAAGCGCCGATAGACCTCTTCATGGGCCTTGACCATTTCCGCACTTGGCTTGCGGCGAACAGAAATATAACCGGTAGTTTGGCCCTTCTCGACGATTGGTGCCGCATTTGCCAGCACCCAGTAGTAATCGCCATTCTTGCAGCGATTCTTGACATAGCCAGTCCACGGACGATTCTGTTTCAGGGTACGCCACATATCCTCAAATGCTTCGGCCGGCATATCAGGATGACGAACGATGTTATGCGGCTCACCAATCAGCTCCGCTTCCGTGAAGCCGCTGATCTCGATGAAGTCCCGGTTCAGATAGGTAATTCGCCCCTTCAGATCGGTCTTGGAAACGATCAGCGCATCTGGCGCCAAGACTATTTCCTTCTCGGTTACCGGCTGGTTATTTCGCATCGCTTTTCCTCATCTTTAATATCGCAGCTCTGTTGCGTCGTCTTTTTTACTTAGAACTCTTCCCACTCATCCTCGTCGCCATTACGTGGCATCTCGATATTGGACTTGGTGGCAGAACTCTTTAGTCGGACAGGTTCTTTATGTGGCAATGCCGCTCTTACCGCAGAAGGAGGCGCTTGTCTGGTTTTTGCCCCGCCCAATAGAGCCGGCGCGGGCTTTTCATGCGAAAGCACAAACACCGAAACTGCCTGAGCGAGGTTGTGCGCCTGCTCTTCAAGGCTTTCCGCTGCCGCTGCCGCTTCTTCCACCAGTGCCGCATTTTGCTGCGTCACTTCGTCCATCTGGCTCACCGCCAGACTGACTTGTTCGATACCCGAGCTTTGCTCACGACTGGCGTCGGAGATGTCACCCATGATCTTGGCAACACGCTTGATACTCGAGACCACTTCTTCCATGGTCCGCCCGGCCTGATCAACCAGCTTGTTGCCGGTCTCGACCTTTTCGACGGAGTCGGAGATCAGTCCCTTGATTTCCTTGGCGGCTGCCGCACTGCGCTGCGCCAGATTGCGCACTTCAGTGGCGACCACGGCAAAGCCGCGACCTTGTTCGCCGGCACGCGCTGCTTCAACTGCGGCATTGAGGGCCAGAATGTTGGTCTGGAAGGCGATGCCGTCAATCACGCCAATGATGTCGGCAATCTTGCTGCTCGACTGGTGGATGGCGTTCATGGTGTCGACCACCTGACCGACGACCTCGCCACCCTTGACCGCCACGTGCTGGGCATTGCCGGCCAGTTCGTTGGCTTGCCGGGCGTTATCGGCATTCTGCTTCACGGTGCTAGTCAGTTGCTCCATGCTCGAGGCGGTTTCTTCCAGGCTGCTTGCCTGTTCTTCCGTCCGGCTCGACAGGTCCTGGTTACCCGAAGCAATTTCCTTCGCCGCCGTGTTGATCGCGTCGGTCGCTTCCTTGATCGAGGAAATGATCTCTTGCAGGTTATCTACTGTGGAATTGGCGTCGGTCTTGAGGACACCAAGTACACCTTGGTAGTCGGCATGAATTTTCTCGGTAAGGTTACCCTGCGCCAGGCGTGAGAACATCGCGCCGATATCATCAAGGGCGCGGGTATTGGCTTCGAGCAGATTGTTGATGCCTTCGGAGATTTGCTTGAAGAAACCAGTCATCTTGCTGGCATCAAGGCGGCGGCTGAAATCGCCAGAGGCGGCAGCGCCAATGATCGTGGCCACTTCGTTTTCGATCAGGACTTCTGCGGTGCGATCTCGCCATTCGACTACCGTACCAAGACGCTCCCCCTGATCATTGAGAATCGGACAGGCCACCAACGAGAAATAACGCCCCCCAATGCCAATTTCAGTCCGATGAATGCCTCTCAGGGCTGCCAGCATATTGCGCTGGTGGCTAGGTTGCTTGTGATAGATGTCGAAATTCGAACCCAGAATGGCATCAGCACGGAAACCAGGCAATTGGGTCCGCAAATCGGCCTCCGCGTTGCGCATCATTTCGAGAACGGACTTGTTGCAATAGATGATGATGCCATTGACGTCCGCCACCATCACGCTATTGGAGGACACGTCCAGCGCAACCTTGATCCGCGTCATTTCGGCGGCGACCTTGGTATCGGCCTCTAACCGCTGCTTCAGGTCAGACTGCATCTTGTCGAGAGCATGCATCAACTGCGCGGGCTCATCATTTCCAATGTGCTCGATCCGATTATCCAGATTACCCTGCGCCACTGACTCGGCAAGCGCGACGGCCTCGTTCAATGGGCGGGTGATTTGCCGTGTCACCCAAATTCCGGCCGGAACCATCACAATGGCAGCAAGCGCCATCAACAGCAACATCGTGGTTTGCACATTGGACTTGACCGCATTGATGTCAGCCACATCTTTATCATTGTTGTCACGCTGCAGCTGGACATACTCGCCCACCGCATCAAACCACTCCTGCATCCTCGGACGGAAATTGTCGAAGAAAACTTTCTCGGTATCGGCTCGATTCCCTGTCTTGATGCTTTCAAACAACTGGTCGATGGATGTTTCAGCCGCCTTGCGCGTTGCCAGAATGCGCGACATGATCTCCTTGCCACGGGGAGAAACGGACGTTTCCAACAACTTGGTCTCGTCTTCGAGATACTTGGCGAAGTCGGCATCAACCTTGGGCTTTTCGCCCATCTGCTTTTCCGCACCCGAATAGATCAGCGCGGTCCGGACATGCCGAGCAATCAGCAGATTGCGCATCCGCATATCGACAGCCAACGACGTCTTCTGGACGTTGTTGTTGATGATGTGGTCGACCTTTTCGCCAATCGTATTGAGGCTATACAAAGCAATGACCACGAAGACAATCATCAGGCCAAGCGCCCCGATGGTGGTCAGAAAGAGTCGAGTTCCAATCTTGTAACTACGCAAGCTGAGCATTCCTTGCCCTCGTCAAATGGACTATGTGGCGTTATTCGGTCGCTGAATCGATCAATTCCATATCGGCACTGGACATCAGGCGTTCGATATCGGTCACGATCATCATGCGGGAATCCTGCGATGCCAAACCAATAATGTACTTGGTATCAAAATTGCCGGAAAAATCGGGGGCGGGACGAATCTGCGAACGGGTCAGCGACATGACATCGGACACGCTATCGACAACAGCACCGATTACCCGTCCCGCAATATTGAGAATGATGACCACGGTAAATGGCGTGTATTCGATCTTGCCGAGATTGAATTTGATTCGCAGATCGACGATGGGGACGATGATGCCGCGCAGGTTGATCACGCCCTTGATGAACGAAGGCGAGTTTGCAATCAACGTCGGCTGTTCATAGCCACGAATCTCCTGAACCTTGAGGATATCAATTGCATACTCTTCGCTGCCAAGCGTGAAGGTCAGGTACTCGCTGGCGACCAGATCCTCTTCCGCTACAGCCGTTCCACTTTGCGTTATCGCTTCCATCTTTTGCTCCTCAATTCAGCCGTTAACCGGCCTTTTGCATACTTGTCTTGGCCATTCCGGCAATCGCCGACACATCCAGAATCAAGGCAACATGGCCATCACCCATGATCGTCGCCCCGGAAATTCCTTGCACCCGGCGGTAGTTGGCTTCCAGGCTCTTGATGACCACCTGATGCTGACCAACCAAAGCATCAACAAACAGCGCAGCCTTGATCCCGTCCGCATCAATCACCACCATGATGCCCTGAGTAAAATCACTCGCCTTCGGTTTAATGTTGAACAATTCGTGCAGCACGACCACCGGCAGATATTCACCTCGCACCTGAATCACCCGCGCCTGGTTGGAAAGCGTCTTGATATCTCCGGTCCGTGGCTGGAATGATTCGATCACGTAGGAAAGGGGCAGAATATAGGTCTGATCCCCGACGGCAATCGACATGCCATCAAGGATGGCCAGGGTCAGTGGCAGGCGAACTGTCATCCGGGTGCCAACACCAAGCATCGATTCGATCTCGACCCGACCGCCCATGGATTGGATATTGCGACGGACAACGTCCATGCCAACGCCCCGACCAGATACGTCGGTCACCTGGTCAGCCGTCGAGAACCCGGCCTCGAAAATCAGGTTGAAGACCTCAGAATCGGTCATTTGATCGGAGACTTGGAAACCTCGCTCTCGAGCCTTGGCAAGAATCTTGTTGCGCGGCAAACCGCCACCATCGTCACCCACTTCGATAACGATGTTTCCGCCCTGATGATAGGCCTTCAGGGTAATCGTCCCGACCGGGTTCTTGCCTGCAGCAATGCGCTTGTCGGGCAATTCAATACCGTGATCGAGGCTGTTGCGAATAAGGTGTGTCAGTGGATCGGCAATACGCTCGATGAGACTCTTGTCCAGCTCGGTCGTTTCACCAGACGTCTTCAATTCGACCTGCTTGCCCAGCTTGCCCGAAAGATCGCGGACCACCCGGGGGAAGCGTGAGAACACAAAGGAAATCGGCATCATCCGGATCGACATAACCGACTCTTGCAAGTCCCGGGTATTGCGTTCCAACTGAGCTAAGCCATTGACGAGACGCTCCGGTGCACTCTCCTGCATCTGGGTTGCCGTTTGCAGCAACATGGCCTGAGTAATGACCAACTCACCAACCAGATTGATCAATTGATCGACTTTTTCAATGCTGACGCGAATCGATGAATCGCCTGCGGCAGCCGCTGGTGCAGCGGTTTTTGCCGCACGAGTTCGCGATTCGACGGCGGACTTTTCAGGCACGGCGGCAGCTGAGGAAGAATCAAGCGCAGCTACCGGAGAAGGCATGATCACCAGGGGAGCAGCTGACGCTGCTGGTGCTGGCACAGGGACAAAAAACCCGAAGCCGTCCCCTTCCTCCAATACTTCAGGCGCTTTCTCAGGCGGCGCCAACGGCGCAAAGAAGCCGTAGCCGTCCTCCGCTTCGCCGTTGCCACCTTCAGGCGTCACCTGAGGTGCAGTGGTCGCCGGCAACGGTTCAAAGAAACCAAATCCTTCATCTTCGACTTCCTTGGCGACAGCACCTCCCACATCGGGCGAAGCATCGAGTGGTGCGAAAAAGCCATAACTCTGATTCTCGTCAGGCACGCCTGGCGAGTCATCAAAAAATCCGAAGGCAGGGTCGCTATCGCCCGCTGAGAGTTTCCCCTCGACTACTCGCCAAGCACCATTTTCAGCGATGAAATCGATCTGGTCAGCAAACGCTTCCTGGCCAAGATCGGAAATCAGGCGTACTTGCCAGTAACCTACATTGTGGATATCGCCCGCTGGCTGGCTCAATATTTCAAGCTGCCCAAGCGACCTTAACTCATCCAGTAAGCTGGTGACGCCATCACCTTTCGCCGACACTTCCGTCGGAACAAACTGAATGTCGAAAACACGTTTATCGAGAGAGGACGGAGTCAGACTCTCCGGGGCAAGCTTAGCCTGATCTGGCAACTCGGGCTGCCGGTCGGTGGAAAGGTCGCGCAAACGAGCACAAATCGACTCGACAGCGGCCTGATCAACAGCCTCGCCTCTACCTTGGTGAGCCTCAAGCATTTCGCGCAAGCGGTCACCGCACTCCAGAAACGCATCGACCATATCGGCACGCAAGCCAAGTTCCTGCTTGCGAATACGATCAAGCAAATTTTCAAGGATGTGGGTTGTTTCCGCCAAGTCTGTGAACCCGAAGGTCCCGGCGCTTCCTTTGATGGAATGCGCCGCACGGAAAATAGCATTGAGTTGCTCAGAATCCGGATTCTCTATATCCAGATCAAGCAGCAACCCCTCCATCGCCGCCAAGTGCTCCGCCGACTCATCGAAGAACACCTGGTAGAACTGACTCATGTCGATAGCCATGCTACCCCCCGAGCACAGCTGCCAATTGATTGACAGCCGAAAATGGTATGCGAACGACCTGCCCTGTTACAGGTCAGCCGGCTTATGCTTAGCCGATCACCTTGCGCACGACTTCGATCAGTTTTTGGGGATCAAATGGCTTGACCAGCCAGCCCGTTGCACCGGCAGCACGCCCCTGGGCCTTCATGGCATCGGAAGATTCGGTGGTCAGCATCAGAATCGGCGTCGAGGCATACTGCGGCAGCCCACGTAAATTCTTGATCAAGGTCAGGCCATCCATCCGCGGCATGTTCTGGTCGGTCAGGATCAAATTGACACTTTTGGCCTTGGCCTTTTCCAGGCCGTCCATTCCATCGACAGCCTCAACTACATCGTAGCCCGCACTCTTCAGGGTAAATGACACCATCTGACGGATGGATGCGGAATCGTCAACTGCAAGAACGGTTTTTGCCATTTTTTCCTCGTGAAAGAATCAGAACAACTCAACTTCGCCGCTGGCGAAGCCAGTTTGATTGACCGGATTATTGTCTACTTTTTGTGAAATTACACTCATTTTTTGCGAAATCTGGTCAACGTGCTGACAGATTTCAGCCAATGCCGCCAAGGTCGCGGCACTCTCCCCGCTGTTGTTCAGCGCTCCAGCCATCTTCTGCTCATCGGCCAGCATTTCATCCACCACATCCAGACGCCGAGTGACATGTCCAAGGAGTTGGGTAACCATGTCCTGAAACTGCAGCGACATAATGGCCTGATTGACCGCCTGCTCAACTTGCTCACCAATCGTATTCAGTTCGCTGACCGTTTCGCCAGTACGCCGGTTCATGTCGTTGATACCGATCATCGCCTGTTCGACGTCGCTCTTCGAAGTCAGGGCAAAGGTCATGTCCTGAGCCGCCATCTGGTTGATGGCCGCTTCAGTTGCCTCGATCGTTGTTTGCATTTTCTGCAGGGAGCCACGAATCTGCTGGCTGAAATGATTGGTGCGCCCAGACAAGTCACGCACCTCATCAGCCACCACGGCGAATCCTCGTCCCGCCTCGCCAGCCCGAGCCGCTTCGATAGCTGCATTTAGTGCCAGAAGATTGGTCTGCTTGGCAATTCCCTCGATTTCACCAAGCCTGCCGCGCACTTCACTCATCTGGCTAATAATTCGGTCAGTCATCTCGACCAGGGACATGGCCAGGCGTGAATTCTCGACCACGCTATCAACAAACTGCCGCAGGGTTTCGGATGTCTTGTTGGCAAACATCTGAAACTCAGTCACAGAGCCCCCCTCGAGACCTCCAGAGACAACCTGCATACCAAGCTGCTGCTGGCGCTGAATCTGGGCGTTCATCCCCTGAAAACTGCCCACCAGCTTGTCGATCGCTTCATTGAAGATATTCTGGGCGCGGGCAACCTCATTCCGCATTTCCCCGACCTGCCGCGAAGCCTCGGTGGAAACACGAACGATCGCATTGCCGCTTTGCTCAATGATGTCGCGCCCGATGCGACTGCTCTCAGCATCATTTTCGCGCGCGGTAGCCTGCCGGCAGGCCAGACTGCCCGCGATCAACCATCCAGCAAGCATGACCACCAAGGAAAAAATGACCGCCGGCGAACGCGCCGCTGGCTCTACTGCGAGGAGAACGGCAGCCACCAATACTGTCCAGCCCCCGCCGATCAAGATCAGCTTGCCATTACCACTCATCCCATCTCCTCATGACCCTTCTGCCTGAATCTCTCAGCCAGCGGTTCCTTTTTTACCTACCCCGGGAAGTATCAGGCCCTCGGGTACGTTTTCTTCATTGCCCACTTCAGACTCCGGCCCCTCTTCTTGAAGAATGGCCATTTCGGTTTTCTGATTTAGTACGACGATACTGATGCGTCGATTCACCGAATTCAAGGGATCGTTTTTGTCGAACAGGACAGTTGATGCCAAGCCGACAACTCTGAGCACCTTGCTGTCATCCATCCCCCCCACGACCAACTCGCGTCGCGACGCATTGGCCCTGTTGGACGACAACTCCCAATTTGAAAAGCCTTTTTCACCACCAGCAAATTGAGCCGCGTCAGTATGGCCTGCCAGACTGATGCGATTGGTAACGCCGTTCAAGGCCTTGCCTATCTGACGAAGAATGTCGCGGGTATATGGCTTCAGATCGGCGCTACTGGAATCGAACATCGGACGATTCTGTTCATCGACAATCTGGATACGCAAACCTTCTGACGTAATATCAAGCAACATTTGCTTCTTGAACTGGGCTAACTGAGGGCTTTGTTCGATCATCTTTTCGATGCTTGCCTTCAGACTCTCCAGACGCTCCTGCTCCTTGCGGCGAAACTCGGCCTGAGCCTCCTTGGAGAAGGATGTCGACTTCTTCGCCTCGACATCACCTCGCTTGACCTGCCCCGACTGTCGGGTCAAATCCTTGCCCCCCCCCTGAAGGACACTGGTCGCATCACCGGACCCGCTCCCCCCCTGCTGCGACACTTTCAAGGGATTTTGGAAAAAATCGGCGATGCCCTGCAAATCGCCCTTGGCTGTAGAACCAAGCAGCCACATCAGCAGGAAGAACGCCATCATGGCGGTCACGAAGTCTGCATAGGCAATTTTCCAGGCGCCGCCATGCGCGCCGCCGGCAACTACCTTCTTGCGCTTGATGACTATGGGGCGTGTGGAATCGTCGCTCATTGCATTGGTCGGTGGCTATGGGGGACTTACTTGCCTTTGCGAGCTTTCAGCTCTTCCTCGAGTTCGCGGAAACTTGGGCGGGAGCCCGAATCGAGGGTCTTTCGGCCAAATTCAATGGCGACCTGCGGCGCATAGCCAGACATCGAGGCCAGCAACACCATCTTGATGCACTTGTAGATGGTCGCACCTTCATTTGCCTTTTGCTCCATCAGCTTGGCAACTGGCTCGACAAAACCATAAGAAATGAGAATACCAAGGAAGGTGCCGACCAGCGCGCCGCCAATCATCTTGCCCAGGACGGCTGGTGGCGAGCCCACGGAGCCCATGACGTTCACCACGCCCATCACTGCAACCACGATACCGAAAGCAGGAACTGCCCCGGCAATGTTTGACACTACATGGCCAGGTTCCGCAGCTTCATGATGATGGGTTTCCAACTCCACATCCATCAAGCTCTCGATTTCCACCGTGTTCAGATTGCCGCCAACCATCATCCGCAGATAATCGGTGACGAACTCCATGATGTGATGATCATGAACCAGATTAGGATATTTGCTGAAAATCGGACTCGCATCGGGATTCTCGATGTCGCCCTCGATAGACATCAGGCCTTCCTTGCGGACTTTGGCGAGAATCTCGAAAAGCATCGCCAAGGCATCAATATAGAAGGCCTTGTTGTACTTCGACCCCTTCAATATCCCCGGAACAGCTGCAACGGTGGCCTTGATGATCTTGATATTGTTTGCCGCCACGAAGTAACCGATGGTCAAACCAACGATCGCGACATATTCCGTGGGCACCCAAAGGGCAAGCAGGCTACCGTGAATGGCGTACGTCCCCAACGCCGCAGCCAAAATGATGACGTACCCGACAATCAGAAACATGCAAAGCCCCCTATTGCACCAGCGAGAACCGGCGCGGATCCGCCCAGTAATTGGTTTTCGCTATTGTAGCCACATGAATTGCCGGTGTGCAAAGAAAGAGATAGCCGCTTGTGGAGCGCCCAATAGCCTGCGAAGCAAAGTGATACACTGAAAATCATCGTTATAAGCCAACTTCCCCGTGATCCAGTTTTGCAATCATTGCGGCTCGAGTGTCTCCTTTGTGGTCCCAAGTGGAGACTCATTACCCAGGCATGTCTGCGATGCCTGCGGACATATTCACTACGAAAACCCCCGTTTGATCGTTGGCTGCGTCGCTGAGTGGGAGAACCGCATATTGCTTTGCCGACGGGCAATCGAGCCACGACACGGCTTTTGGACCCTACCTGCAGGCTTCATGGAAAACGGAGAAACCACGGCCCAGGCAGCAATTCGTGAAACCCATGAAGAAGCAGGCGCCCATATCCTGGTCGATGCGCCGTTTGCTCTGGTCAGCATTGCGCACATCAATCAGGTTCATCTCTTTTATCGCGGACGAATGAGGGCTTCGGACTACCTAGCCGGCGAAGAAAGCCTGGAGGTCGCCCTTTTCACCCCCGAGGAAATCCCTTGGGATAATCTGGCGTTTCGTAGCGTCACGCTGTGTCTCGAACATTACCTGGCGGATCGCAAAGACGGACAATTCGGCTTTCACGAAGCTCAACTTGGACCGATTTAGCTGATTATTTTTCAGTAAGGCGATATTCGATTGGCAAACTGATTCCAAACCTTCGGCCCCGCAGCCCCTCAGGCAGTGTGGCCTGATTTACCGCCGCAGCCATCATTTCCAGAGCCTGGCGGTCAAGCTCATCATGCCCACTCGAGCGCTCCAGCGAAACAACAGGGCGAGCAGCAGCCAACGCCATCGAGACAGCGACGACGACGACACCTTCCCTGCCATGGTCGCGGGCAATCAATGGATAGCGCTTGAATTTTCGCGCTTCGCGCGAAACGTTCAAACGGTATTCCTGCTCCCCTTCTGAGGGTACATTTTGCGTGTCGGCTGAGATATCCGAGCTTGCAAAGTGATCATCCGGCGCTAAAGCTCGCGGGGATTCCGCAATCGGCAAGATTGCGCGAGACGAGCCCTCCGAACGAGGCTGTTTCGACCGCAGACCTCTGTCTTCCTCTCGCCGAAAGTACGGCATTCCCTGTCGCCCCTTGGCGATCTCTGGATCGACAACAGCACCAGCGCTTTCAGAATGCCGCGCGAACGACACACCCACAAGGTGGCCATTGATCAAAGACGATTTCCCCATCGCTCCATCCGGAATGATCGGTGAGAGCAAGATCATCAAATGGAATGCAATCGAAATGAGTAGCGCGCGAAGCATGCGCCAGTATCATCGATTTCAGGCAAAAATAACAAACCCCCAACGGCGGAACCGAATGGGGGTTTGTGATCATTACCACCTAGAGGAAGGTGGCAAGAATGGAGCAATTACTTGCCCAGCTTGCGAGACTCTTCGTCCATCTTGCTGGCGTACATCTTGCCCATCACTGCACCAATAACAAGAACGCCAACGATCACAACAAGACTCATCAGACCGATATCGCTAGTAAACAATAGTTCCCATGCCATAAGTCACCTCCCAGTAACAAATAAAGAAATTACTTATCCGCCTTCGCCACCAAGCGCAGCGGTTCCTCCGAATCAGCCTGCCATTCTCCTTGAAGCCGCCACTCCCCGGCAGGATCTTCAATCGAAACAAGCCAACGCCCCGTCACCTCTGCAGCCATTTTTCCGCTGTAGAAGCCCTGTCCTTCAGAAGTCATCTGTACCAACTGGTCCTGCCCGGCCCGGGTTGGATGCGCCAACTTCAGGGTAATTGCAGTTGGCAATTTTGCCTCACCATCCGACCCAATAAGCAGACGGATATTGGGACCAGCCCGCATCACATCGGCACGCAGCCCCAAGCTCCCAGCCTGATGCTCCCGGCGCAATTGCTGATTTACCGCCAATCCCTGCTTGTAATAGTCATCAGTCACCAGTCCGTCATTACTGACCACTGCGAGCCACAGGGTGATGATTCCGGCCACGATTACAACGGCCGGCCCAGCCATCAAAATCCAGGGCCAGCGTTCCTTGTACCAAGGTTGATTGTCACTGCGAAGGGTCATTGAATTACTCATATCAGGGCATCAGGAAAGAGGCCTTCTCGTGAACCGCGATCTTGTCGTGATTCTGGGCCTTAATATCAAAATAAATTGGGTTAGCCCCGGTCTTGCCAGACTCAGGAGGGACCCGGACGACGATGGTGACTTCGTGGTTTTCTGCACTACCAACTTCGATAATCCGTTCGCCAACAATTTCGATCCCGGGCATTCCCTCCACCGACAGTGCATAACGCTTGGGCTCTTCTGTCGTATTCATGATCTTGAGGTTAAATACGTTCTCGATCCGGCCGTCATCTGCCTCCCGCGCCAGAATTGAACGATCACGAATCACATCCACCTTGAGCGGCACCCGTGTCGCAAGCGACCAAATGGATGCTGCGGTAATTAGGGTCAGGATCACCGTGTAAAGAATGATTCGTGGCCGCAGGATATGGCCCACGACGTCCTTGGGACCGAAATGTTGGGCCAATGCATTCTCTGTCGTATATCTGATCAGCCCCCGAGGCAATCCGACTTTGTCCATCACCGGATCACAGACATCAATACACGCGCCACAACCGATGCATTCGTATTGCTGGCCTTTGCGAATGTCTATACCGGTCGGGCAAACCGCTACGCACAAACCACAGTCAACACAATCCCCTAGGGTTTTGGCATCCACACTCTTTTTGCGTGCACCACGCGGCTCTCCACGCTCCGGATCGTAGGTAATGATCAAGGTATCCGGATCGAACATCACCCCCTGGAAGCGCGCGTAGGGGCACATGTACTTGCAGACCTGCTCGCGCAGAAAACCAGCCTGCATGTAGCAAAATCCCGCATAGAAAAATGTCCAGAACAACTCCCATCCCGAAAAATCAAACGGGAGTGCCGCCAACAACTCATTTACCGGCGTGAAATAGGCGACCAGCGTAAAACCCGTCCACAACGATATCAGCAACCAGATCGTATGCTTGATTGCCTTAAGACCGAACTTGCGAGCCGTCATCGGCCCCTTGTCGAGCTTCATCCGTGCTGAGCGATCACCCTCGATACGGTTCTCGACCCACATGAATATTTCGGTATAAACGGTCTGCGGACAGGCGTAACCGCAGAAAAGCCGACCGGCGATGGCAGTAAACAGGAAGAGCGCATAGGCCGAAACAATCAGCAATAACGCAAGATAGAACACGTCCTGAGGCCAAAGAACCAGCCCAAAGAGGTAGAACTTGCGCTCTACAAGATGAAGAAGAACGGCTTGCCGTCCATTCCACTCCAGCCATGGTGCCCCATAAAAAAGCACCTGAGTGAAAAGAACCAGAATCCAGCGCCAGTTATTCCACCAACCTTTGACTTCCCGGATATAAACTTTTTTGTGCTTCTCGTAGAAAGAAACAGGCGAGGGGGAATCGCTTGGCTTCGCCGGTGGAATATTGTCAGTGGGTTCCATAAGAGTTCTTATCCGTATCGAAATTGCGCTATGCGTGAATTATTCGGCGTTTTAACTAACGCAATTTTGATACAGGTCAGCCTTAGATAGACATAAAGAAAAACGGGGCGGCTTAGCCGCCCCGCTTCAGCCAATTACTTGGCGCCTTGGCTCAGGCTGAGCACATAGGCAGACAACAGATGCACCTTAGCGTCGCCAAGGAATTCCTTCCAGGCCGGCATCTGGTTCTGACGACCCTTGGTGATCGTCTCGGTAATGGTCGCTTCGGAAGAACCGTACAGCCACACCTTGTCGGTCAGATTAGGAGCACCAACTGCAGCCATACCCTTGGCGTCCATACCGTGACAACCGACGCAGCCTGCGGAGGCGAAGGCTTCCTTGCCCTTGGCAGCACGTACGGAATCGCTCGGCAGACCGGACAGGGAGCGCACGAAGTTGGCCAGATCCTTGATGGTATCGGCACCGAGCGCTTCATGCGGAGGCATGACGCCCATACGACCATTGGAAATGGTTTCCTTGATCTGCTCCGGCTCACCACCATACTGCCAGTCGCTATCGGTCAGATTCGGGAAGCCCTTGGCACCACGTGCGTCAGCTCCGTGACACTGCATGCAATAAGTCAGATACAGGCGCTTGCCCATTTCCATGGCCTGCTTGTCGCCAGCAACAGCCTTGAGATCCATGGCCATGTACTTGTCGAACAAGGGCTTGACGGTAGCATCCATCTTGTCAACTTCAGTCTTGTGCTGACCAACAGCAGTCCAGCCAAGCATACCCTTGAAGTTACCCAGACCCGGATACAGAGCCAGATAAACCAGCGCAAACACAACGGTAATTACAAACAACCAGCTCCACCACTTAGGCATCGGGTTGTTGTATTCCTCAAGGGTTTCATCCCAGACGTGACCCATGGTCTTGCCAGGGGTGAACGTCGCTTTGCCCTGAACAATCAGCAGGACGGCACAGGCAAGAATACTGCCCAGCACGATCACAACTACGTACAGGTTCCAAAAATCGCTAACGAAATCGCTCATTTGCTTTCCTTTATATCAGCGCGGGTTCGGCGTGCTCGACGCCGAACCGTCGTCATCATGCTCTGCGAATGGCAAGTTGGCAGCCTCTTCGAACCCCTTCTTGCTGCTCTTGCCATAAGCCCACCCCACAATCCCGAGGAAACAGAGCAACCCCAGGACTGTAGTGATAGAACGCAGATCGTTGATGTCCATGGCTATTACTTGACGTTCTTCAGCGCCGTACCCATACCCTGCAGGTACGCAATCAGGACGTCCAGTTCGGTCTTGTCGCCGATAGCAGCCTTGGCACCCTTGATTTCCTCATCCGTATAGGTCGGGATACCACGGGCGTTCGCAAAACCGCGCATGACCTGCATCTTCTTCTCGATGTCGACGCCGACCGAATCCTTGGCCTTGGTATTTGCCAGGAAGGCAAATGCCGGCATATTGGACTCAGGAACGACGTCACGCGGATTGATCAGGTGAGCACGCTGCCACTCGTCGGAGTAACGACCACCAACGCGATGCAGATCCGGACCGGTACGCTTCGAACCCCACTGGAACGGGTGATCGTAGACATACTCGCCAGCCACGGAGTAGTGACCATAACGCTCAGTTTCAGCACGGAATGGGCGAATCATCTGCGAGTGGCACAGGAAGCAGCCTTCGCGGATATAGATGTCGCGTCCAACCAGACGAACTGCGTCGTAAGGCTTGACACCCTCAACCGGAGTCGTGGTCGACTTCTGGAAGAACAACGGAACGATTTCGAGCAGGCCGCCCCAAATCACGGTAAGCAGCGTCAGCACAATCAGCAGGCCTACGCTCTTTTCAATTTGCTCATGCTTAAGCATTGTTATCTCTCCCTAATCAGGCGTGATGACCAGCCGGAGCCAGCACCGGCGTGTCCTGCGTCTTGCCGCCAGCCATGGTCTTGAACATGTTGTAAGCCATGATCAACATGCCGGACAGGAACAAGACACCACCCAACCAACGGATCGCCCAGAACGGGTAAGAGCCCTTGACGGATTCAACGAAGCTGTAAGCCAGCGTACCGTCGGCATTCACCGCACGCCACATCAGGCCCTGCATCACACCGGCAATCCACATGGAAGCGATATACAGAACGGTACCGATGGTAGCGATCCAGAAATGGGTCGTGACCAGCTTGGTGCTGTACATCTCGGTTTTGCCGAAAAGCTTGGGCAGCAGGTAGTAGATGGAACCGATGGAAACCATGGCCACCCAGCCGAGAGCACCGGAGTGCACGTGGCCAACGGTCCAGTCCGTGTAATGCGACAGGGCATTGACGGTCTTGATCGACATCATCGGGCCTTCGAAGGTAGACATACCGTAAAAGGACAGCGAGGTGATCAGGAACTTCAGGATAGGATCATCACGCAGCTTATGCCAAGCACCGGACAGAGTCATGATGCCGTTGATCATGCCACCCCAGGACGGAGCCAGCAGAATCAGCGAGAAGACCATACCGACGGACTGGGTCCAGTCAGGCAGCGCGGTGTAGTGCAGGTGGTGCGGGCCCGCCCACATGTACGTAAAGATCAGCGCCCAGAAGTGAACCACGGACAGGCGATACGAGTAGACCGGACGACCAGCCTGCTTCGGCACAAAGTAGTACATCATGCCCAGGAAGCCCGCAGTCAGGAAGAATCCCACTGCGTTGTGACCATACCACCACTGAATCATGGCGTCCTGAACACCGGAATACATGGAGTAGGACTTGGTCAGCGTGATCGGCATTTCCATGCTATTGACGATGTGCAGCAGCGCAACGGCAATGATGAAAGCGCCAAAGAACCAGTTGGCCACGTAAATGTGAGAAACCTTGCGAACTGCGATCGTTCCGAAGAAGACCAGAGCGTAGGCAACCCAAACCAGCGTAATCAGGATATCAACCGGCCATTCCAGCTCAGCATATTCCTTGCCGGTCGTGAACCCCAGCGGCAGGGTGACTGCAGCCAAAAGGATGATGATTTGCCAACCCCAGAAAGTGAAGGGAATCAGCGGGCCACCCCAAAGGCGGGCGTGACTGGTGCGCTGAACACACCAGTAGGACGTTGCGAACAAAGCGCAGCCACCAAACGCGAAAATAACTGCGTTGGTATGCAACGGGCGCAGGCGCCCGAAGTGCAACCAGGGACCGAAATTCAACTCCGGCCAGACCAGTTGAGCTGCAATGATGACACCAACAAGCATGCCAACGATGCCCCAAATGACAGTCATGACGGCGAATTGCCGTACGACCTTATCGTTGTATGTGGTTTGCGTTCCAGACATGAACCCACCTCTCGTTAATAAAAAACGGAATGCCCACCTCCCTGAAACCAAGGGGGCACATGGAAACGGATATTATTCTAGTTGAACAGGGTCGTTTTGACCTAGATCAACCTACCGATTATCTAAGCCCTATTAGTTCGAATTAGCTAGCTGCTGTGGCAAGCGCGGCGGGGCGTAGACAAAAAAAGGGTGCGTCGTAACGCACCCCAACCCCAACAGAGAATTGCTGCGAAGTTCGCACCTCGCAATGTAGTCATATTGCTGCCGAGCTTCCATTAACACGTTGACGCAGGTCAAACTTTCTCCGTTTTATCGGCATCAACTGGCTCCGCCGGTTTTTGTGGCGGATTATCGTCCATCAAAATACGAAAACCCGGCCCCTCAAGATCATCAAACTGACCACTTCGCACGGACCACCAAAAAGCCAGGGCAATTCCGAAGACCAGAATCACCGAGACCGGAATCAGCAGATAAACACTTTCCATCAGTCAGTCTCCACGCGTTGAATACGCAGTGAATTGAGCACGACCAGCAAAGAACTGGCCGACATGCCTATACCTGCCAGCCAGGGAGTCACGTAACCGCCAATGGCCAAAGGCAGCGCAACAAAATTGTACGCGAATGACCACCAGAGATTCTGACGAATGATCAGCAACGTTTTCCGGGCGCGACGCAAACCATAGCGCAGATGGTCAAGGTTTTCGGAAAGCAGAACAAAATCGGACTGTGTACGTGCCAGCTGAGCACCGCCCCCCATCGCCACCGAGACCTGCGCTTGCGCCAGCACTGGTGCGTCGTTTACCCCGTCGCCGACCATGGCCACCAGCGCCCCTTCTGCCTGCAGCCCCTTGACGCAGTCATGCTTGCCCTGTGGCGTAACACCGGCCCTGACATCATCAATTTCCAGCGTAGCGGCAACACGATTGGCAACCGCCGCTGCATCTCCGCTCAGGAGCACCACTTTCTTGCCGGCGGCGCGCAATTCCGAAATCAAGGTAGCCGACTCCGGCCTCAACTCATCTCCGATCCGGAAAAGCGCCAGACAACCCGTTTCATCACCGAGAACAACGACGGTATCGCCACTTGCGAGCCAGGACTGTGCGGCATCAGGCAAGTCGCCTGCCCCCAAGCCCAAGGCATAGTCGGGCCGACCAATCCGGCATCGACGACCGTCCACAACGGCCTGGACCCCCTGCCCCGGCTCATTGAGCACCGCTGAAGTTTCTGGCAATTGCGCGCTTGCCGCCCGACGCAATGCCGTGGCCACGGGATGCTCCGAGGCATGCTCCAGAGCCGCCGCCATTACCAGGCACTCCTCTTTGCTTAAATCGGCAACAGGAAGCACATCAACCAAATGCATGCGCCCCGTGGTTAGGGTACCTGTCTTGTCGAACACGAAATGCGTTGCCCGGGCCAGCGTTTCGATGGCATGCCCGCGCGTCACCAACAAGCCATCCTTGGCCAGCGCACCCGCCGAAACGGTCAAGGCGATCGGAGTAGCCAGCGACAAGGCACACGGACAGGTGACAACCAGCACGGACACCGTAATCCACAACGCTTTTGAGGGATCGACGAAATACCAGCCGACAGCCACAAGGATGGCGACAGCCAACAGGACCGCCACAAAATAACTGGCAATGCGGTCAGCCAACTCAACGATTTTCGGTTTCTCCGCTGCGGCGCGCTCCATCAACTGGATGATGGCCGACAGGCGCGTTCCCTCACCTACTTGCTCGACCTGCACGACCAACGGGCTATCCGCATTGATCGCACCGCCGGTCACCAGCTCGCCCGGCGATTTCGGCACCGGCTTGCTTTCACCTGTCAGCAGCGACTCATTTGCAGAACTGAATCCATCGATCACCCGACCGTCGGCCGGCACAACGTCGCCAGCTCGCACCAGTACGTAATCACCGGGGAGCAAGTCCGCCACAACGCATTGCTCGGTCGTGCGATCGCCTGGGTAGCCGGGCATTTTCTGCGCAAAGGCTGGCAGCAGCTTGGCCAGCGCCTCGGTCACGCTCAGCGCCTTCTGGCGGGCGGTCATTTCCAGAAAACGTCCACCAAGCAGGAAGAAGATGAACATCGTTACCGAGTCGAAATACACTTCGCCAGCCTGCATGAAGGTCGCCCAACAACTGGCAGCGAATGCGGCACCAACTCCAAGCGCAACAGGCACATCCATTCCGACGCGGCGCAGCTTGATGTCGCGCCAGGCATTCCGGAAGAAGGGTGCGGAAGAATAAAAGATTACCGGCAAGGTCAGCAGCAAACTGGCCCAGCGCATCAGGCTTTCGATGTCCGGCGCCATGTCGCCGTCGGCGATGTAGACCGGGTAGGCATACATCATCACCTGCATCATGCCGAATCCGGCCACCCACAAACGCCACAGCGCGCCGCGCCGCTCCTTGCGGGAGATTTCCTCATTCTTCGCCGCATCGTAGGGATAAGCCCGGTAACCGATGGCGGCGATGGCACCAAGAATATCCGACAGCTTGATGCGAGTTTCGTCCCAGCGCACGCGCGCCCGACGGGTTGTGTAATTGATATCCATCGCCGTCACGCCCGGCAGCCGGCCTACGTGCTGTTCATTCAGCCAGATACAGGCAGCACAGGTAATGCCTTCAAGCAGCAGGGAAGCTTCGCGCTCGTTCTCACCGAGTTCCTTGACGAAGCTTTTCTGGAATTCGGCATGATCGAACAGTGCCAACTGATCAAGCACGGCCGGCATGGCTTCACGCGGCGACTCAGGCAGGGCATCGCGACTGCGATAATAGTCCTCCAGCCCGTTCTCAACGATGGATTGCGCCACTGCCTGACAGCCAAAGCAACACATTGCCCGCGACTCGCCACCAACCGTCACCGACAGATGAACATCATCAGGAATGGGCAGGCCGCAGTGATAACAGGAAGCTTGGGGCATAAATACAAAAAAGGCACCGAAGTGCCTTTTAGATCAAGGGCGGAGCCGAAGTATAGTTTATTTGGCACCCATCCGGATCGCGCCATCCAGACGGATCACTTCGCCATTCAGATATGAGTTTTCGGCAATATGTTTGACCAGCGCAGCGTATTCGGCCGGCTTGCCCATCCGGGTTGGAAAGGGAACCATCTTGTTCAGTCCATCCTGAACTTCAGGCGGCATGCCGAGCAACATCGGGGTTTCCATGATCCCCGGTGCAATGGTCATGCAACGGATGCCGCTGCGTGCCAGTTCGCGAGCAACCGGGAGCGTCAGGGCAACAATGCCGCCTTTCGAGGCAGCATATGCCGCCTGTCCAAGCTGCCCTTCGTAGGCAGCCACCGAAGCCGTATTCACGATCACGCCACGTTCGCCGCCAGCATCCGGCTCATTTTTCATCATCGCATCAGCAGCCAGGCGAATCATGTTGAACGTTCCGACCAGATTGATGTTGATAACTTTGGCGAAACTCTCCAGTTTGTGCGGCCCTTCCTTGCCCACGACCTTTTCAGCCGGCGCAACGCCTGCGCAATTGACCAGACCATGCAGGGCACCGAATTTTGAAATCGCAGTATTGATGGCATTAAGTGCAGATGCCTCGCTGGCGACATCGGTTTCCACAAAACAGGCGCGCTCGCCTAGCTCAGCCGCCTGCTTTTCGCCCGCCTGACGATTGAGATCAACCAAGACCACCTTGGCCCCCGCCTCAGCCAAAGCTATCGCCGTCGCTGCCCCCAGACCAGAGCCAGCACCGGTTACTAGAAATACCTTGTCCTTGATTTGCATATCCACTCCTCCCGGAAAAACAGTCCACCTTTCCAGACGGTACCGTATGGAAAAAAACGACATATTACTCCCGGATACAGCAAAGGAAAAAGCTCTCCTTTCATCCAGGTGCTATGATCAGACGATAGATCAGCCACCAAGGCGCTCCGACCATGTTCGATCAGCTAGCATCTGCCAACAACAAGCCAAGCGTGCTCGTGGTCGCCCCTTCCGCGGCGAACCGGGGGCAGATTTGCGAGTGCCTGGATCAGTTGCCGGACATCCGGACGATCGCCACCGGCGATGGCGAGCAGGCCTTGACGATCATTCAGGAAACCTGGCCGAGCATGGTGTTGCTTGACGACGCCTTGCAGGGCATTGATGGCATCGCACTGACCCGGACAATCCGGACCTGGGAGCGCTCACGAGATGAAGCTGCTTTCTCGCCGTGGACACCGATTGTCCTGCTCTCTTCAGTCAATGATGAAGACGTTCTGGCCAAAGGCATCCTGGCCGGTGCCGACGATTTTCTTTACAAACCGGTCTCGGAAGTGGTTCTGCTGGCCAAGGTAAGGGCCATGTTGCGTATTGCAACGCGGCAACAGGAAATCTGCGCCGTTCACCGGCAACTCAAGGAGATTGCCATTCTGGACAGCCTGACCGGCATCCCGAATCGCCGCCACTTTGATGACACCCTTGCCGCTGAATGGAAACGCTGCATCCGGACTGAAACGCCCCTGAGCATCGTCATTAGTGACGTCGATTTTTTCAAGCAATTCAATGATATATACGGCCACCAGGCCGGTGACGTCTGCCTTAAAGCTGTCGCCAGTTCACTCAGCGAGTCCCTGTTCCGGGTGGAAGACACGGTCGCTCGCTATGGTGGCGAAGAATTCGTTGCCATCCTGCCTGGCACCGACGCCGCTGGCGCCTACGCAGTGGCCGAGCGCATGCGCCAGTCGGCCCGCGACCTCGGCATTCCGCATGAAAGAGGCATTGATGGTCGCGTGTCCTGCAGTTTTGGCGTCGCCAGTACCTGCCCCAGCGCCGACAAGGCACCACAGCAATTGCTCAGAACGGCGGATGCCGGGCTGTACGCAGCGAAACGTGCCGGCAGAAACCGCGTGGCGTTAAACCATTAGTTTGTAAGCTCTGCGCGGCTTGAAAGGGCATTCTGAACAATCAGGCGGATGCTCCGGAATTCGGCATCGAATTTGCCTCCTTCTCCAGATCGAAATATTTCGCTGCCGAGGCGGCCTTGGCAGCCTCCATCGCCTCTTTTGCTTTACGTCGCTCTTCCTGACGCTTTAATCCTTCATCCCAGCGCGCTTTGAGGCGGGCATACCCCATGTAAGAAGCGAAAACCGTTTCGCCCATGGCATAGAAGCAAACCAAAACCAGCAAAGTGATAAAAGCCTTGTCCACTGGGTCGGAGATGATCGAGTACAAAGCCCAGCAACAAACAAAGAAGCGAAATGCCATGTGCCGCCAAAAAATGACCAGTTCGCCATGGGAAAGGGAACTCGGCCCCTGAAAGTCGCTTTTTTGCTGCATTGTCAATATAGCGAAAGTCCGTTCTGGCGGTCTTTCTTCTTGTCAGGCATCAACAAAATCCCATCGCCAGAATTGCGGGGTCATCGATCAAGCCAAGCTGCGCGTAACCGGCAAAGCGATGCGCCGCCATCCACAACCGAGAGCAAATTCCAAGTACCGTTTCCGACATGGCTAACTATTTGTTTGTTTCCTTCGTCATTATCCAACGAATACTAGCTGGAAAAACTGGCGCAATACCGCCGCCAAACCTGCTGATTGCAAAGAATTTACTCTACAGGTTGGCAGCCACTCACGACAGCGCATTGACGAAATTCCGGTGATAGCGATTGAATTTTCGAAGTCATCGGAAATGAAAAAGCCCACACGAGGTGGGCTAAATCAATATGGTGCCGCTTGCCGGAATCGAACTGGCGACCTTTTCATTACGAATGAACTGCTCTACCAACTGAGCTAAAGCGGCAAACCAAGGTCGCGAATTGTACAACAGCGACTCCTGACCGGCAACAGCCAGAGGGCCAAAAACCTCCCGTAGCCAGCCATCCTCAATGGAAATCGCTGGTTTAGGTATCAGCGACAGCCCATCAAGCAAGCCCCCTTGACTACATTCAAGCCGTTGCCGCATTGGCGGTGGCTCAATCGCCATCAATGGAGCGGCATCTTCGACCACAGGAAAGCCAGATAGCATCTGACTTTCGCAGCCCAGGACAAGCAGGGCGTAGAATTGGCGCCTTTTCGAACCTTTTCAGGCAACGCTCAGACCCAATGAATCTGCTTCGCGCGCTGGCTACTGTCAGCGGAATGACTCTTCTGTCGAGAATCCTCGGTTTCGTTCGGGATTTTGTGATTGCCCGCGCTTTTGGTGCCGGACTGGCCACTGATGCTTTTTTTGTTGCCTTCAAACTACCCAACCTGTTGCGACGAATGTTTGCCGAAGGCGCTTTTTCTCAGGCATTCGTACCCATCCTTGGCGAATACAAGAACAAGCGCAGCATAGAAGAGACTCGCACACTGGTCGACCATGTCGCCAGCCTGCTGTCGATTATCCTGTTTGCCGTGACGGCGGTCGGCATCGCCGCAGCACCGCTGCTCGTCTGGATCTCAGCCCCCGGCTTTGCCGCGGATGCAGGCAAGTTCGAACTGACGATCACGCTGACCCGGATCACCTTTCCCTACATCTTCTTCATGTCGCTGGTCGCCCTGGCCGGCGGCCTGCTTAATAGCTGGAGCCGCTTCGCGCTGCCAGCCTTCACGCCGGTTCTGCTCAACCTGTCGTTCATCGGCATGGCCTTGTTTGCCGCCCCCTATTTCGACCCGCCGGTTTTGGCTTTGGCGTGGTCGGTGTTTTTAGGTGGCCTGCTACAACTGGCGATCCAGATTCCCGCCTTGAAAAAAATCGCCATGTTGCCCCGCATTTCCCTGAACTGGCGGGCGGCCTGGGCTGACCCCGGCGTGCGCCGGATCCTGACGCTGATGGGCCCGGCCGTGATCGGAGTATCCGTATCCCAGGTCAGTTTGCTGATCAATACGATTTTCGCCTCCTTCCTGAAGACCGGCAGCGTTTCCTGGCTCTACTACGCCGACCGCCTGATGGAGTTTCCGTCGGGCATGCTGGGCGCTGCTCTGGGCACCATCCTGCTGCCATCGCTGTCGCGCTGTCACGCCAGCAACGACCAGATCGAATACTCCCGGCTGCTCGACTGGGGCTTGCGGCTGACACTTCTGCTCGCCGCACCGGCGGCGCTCGGTCTGGCCATCCTGTCCGTACCCTTGATCGCCACGCTGTTCTTCCACGGCGCGTTTTCGCCGGATGACGTCTTCCGTACCCGGGAGGCGCTGGTCGCCTACACAGTCGGCCTGACCGGCATGATTCTCGTCAAGGTACTGGCGCCTGGCTTCTACGCACGCCAGAACGTCAGAACCCCGGTTCGCATCGCCTTGATCTCGCTGACTGCCACCCAGGTGATGAATCTGGCTTTCATCGGCTGGATCGGCCATGCCGGCCTGGCTCTCTCCATCGGGCTGGCAGCCTGCCTGAATGCCTTCATGCTCTATCGTGGCCTGCGTCGACTCAATATCTACGAACCACTGGCGGGATGGGGTAGCTTCACAGCCAAGCTCGGCCTTGCCTTGATTGCCATGGGGGGAGGCCTCTGGTTTGGCATGGGCAGTGAAAGCCAATGGCTGCAGCTTGGGTTCACCCACCGGATAATTCACCTCGCATGGCTTGTACCGCTTGGCGCCGGTATCTATTTCGCTACACTATGGATTCTTGGCTTCCGCCTGGGCGACTTCAAGCGCCGCACGGCCCAATAATCAGGAGAGACAACGATGAAACTGACAAGTAGCAGCCTGACTGACGGGCAAATGATTCCCGGAGATCATTCGTTCTGCATTCCGGACCCGGCCCATCATGTCTGCCTGGGGAGCAACAAGAATCCTCAGCTTTCCTGGAGCGAGGCCCCAGCCGGAACGAAATCGTTCGCCATCATCTGCCATGACCCCGACGTACCCAGCCAGGGCGACGATGTCAATCAGGAAGGGCGTACCGTCCCCGCCTCGTTGCCCCGAGTGGATTTTTTCCACTGGGTTCTGATCGACCTGCCGGCGAGTATCAACAGCCTGAAAGAAGGCGAATTCAGCACCGAGGTCACGCCACGTGGCAAGCCGGGGCCACAAGCGGCTTACGGTAGCCGCCAGGGCATCAACAACTACACCGACTGGTTCGCTGGCGATCACGACATGTGCGGCGACTACTACGGCTACGACGGCCCATGCCCGCCCTGGAACGATGAGATCGTCCATCGTTACATCTTCACGGTGTACGCTCTAGATATCGAAAAACTCCCTCTCGAGGGCAAGTTTGGCGGCCCCGAAGTCCGTGCCGCCATGCAAGGGCACATTCTGGCCGAAGCCAACCTGAGTGGAACCTATACGCTGAACCCTGCGTTGCCGGGCTAAAACCGGCCCGCAACAAAAAGGCCACGCTCTCCAGCATGGCCTTTTTTATTTCCAGCCGCCGGCCTTGGGCCGGCGACAGCACTAATTACCGGGTTAGCCCTTTGCAACCGCCCACAGTATTCCCCGCACAAGGCACCGAGCTTTCGCGATTGATCAGCCACTTGCCGCCGACCCGGATCATCTCGAGGGCCTTCTGGGTGGTGTCGCGATAGCTATTCGACTGATAGATCTGGCGGAACTCGACGAAAGCACGGTCGTTTCCATCCATGCGGACCTTCATATCCTGCACGTCGACGTTGATATCGCCGCGGGCAGAAATGCGGCTGCGACGAAGTTGCGCCCAATCCTCACGTGACAGGCCACCATCCGGCGTAAAGGTCGGTGCGTAGAAAGCAGAGTAGGCCGAGTAGTCGCGAGCGGACCAGGCAGCAGCCCACGATTTCACCTGATTCTGGATTTCAGTCTCGCCGCCCATCACCACCGGCATGGGCAGCGACTTGGCGGCATTCAGCGCCGCAGCCTTGGCATTCAGTTCCTCACGATCCGGCTGGCTCAGGGCAATCGGGTCATTCGGGCAAAGTTGAGCCGGATCGATTTCTGCCAGATCCCTGGCGTCAGGCGTTTCCGCATCGAGGCGTTGCAGGCCGAGGTATTCAAGCAGAGTACCCATGCCGGCATAGGTACGCAGGTAGGCCAGGGTCAGGTCGGTATCGGCATTGGTCGCTGAACGACGGGCGGCCAGCAGTTCATTCTCCGTATCAAGCAAGTCAAGCAGCGTACGTTGCCCGACATTGAACTGGTCACGATAGGCATCTCGAGTCTTTTCGAGCAGAGCGACCTGCCGTGCATGATGAACCGACTGCTCCTTGAGGCGCAGCACATCGTTATAGGCGATGAGCATGGTCTGCCGGGTATCGCGACAGGCTTTCTCACGCAGATCGAACGCCAGGTTCTTTTTCTCGATGGTCTGTTTTTCGCGGGCACGGTCGGAACCGCCGTTGAAGAGGTTCCAGCTGACAACGAGCTCGGCCACCTTGTAGTCACGCTGGCCGGTATCGCCGAGATAATTCTTGGTCTGGTCGGTACGGGCACGGAAGTCAAGTTTCGGCGAATAGGCACCGCGCCGGGCATTGATTTCGTACTGGGCGGCTTCGATGTTCTCGGTGGCCGCCAACAGTGCCGGATTCTTTTTGTGCAGCGTGTCGAGCGCAAGCTTGGCCTGCGCCGGGAAAGCCGTGCTGACCAGCGTCGGCGCGACAATGGCGCCGTCCGGCTGGGCACCGACCAGGCGCTGGAAGCGCGCGGTTACGTCGTGCAGGTTGGCGCTTTCGGTGACCAGGTTGATTTCAGCCAGAGCCAGACGGCTGCCGGCTTGCTCGAAATCCACCCGACGCCCGACACCACTCTGGGTACGCCGCTGAATCTGGTCGTAGGTCGCCTTGTGCTGGATGTAGTTGTCCTTGGCGAGGTCGACAAGGTGGCGATAGCGGAGCACATCAAGGTAGGCGCGACCTGCTTCGAGGGCCACGTTTTCGGAGGCATCGAGCAACTCGTAGTAGCGAACCAGCTTGGCCTTGTCGAGTCGGCGAACTTCATTCCGGGTGGCAAAGCCGTCAAAAATCATCTGGTTCAGGCTGAGCATGTAGCCGCTACGCGTGTAGTCCCGGTCGGCGGCTGAAGGCTGACGGAGATTTTCACGACCAGAACCGGCAGTCAGGTCAACGCGCGGGAAATAGCCACCGCGCGCGACTCCGATTTCCTCATCGGCTGCCTTGTAGTTGTGCCATTTTGAGGTCACTTCCGGGCTGTTCAGAACCGCTCTTTGGGCGACATCTTTCAGCGTCACCTGAGCCGGGCTCGATGCGGACGGAACCTGAGCGATCGCCGGAATGGCAGCAGCCAGAAAAAGGGAAGCGACAGCGTTGTATTTCATATTGGCACTTGTAAATTTGTTTGAAAAAGCCTCTTCTTGAGCATTGAAACGAACAAGCGCGCTGACGCGGAAAGAGGCCCCTCTAAATTGGTGCCAATTATAGGTAGCTAAGCCTAGCTGATTGTAATAGTTAGTAAATCGAACGGATAAATACGTCACGGATGACCGAAAAAAGCGGGGCTTCCTTCGATGATGTAACGCACCCGCCAGCGTTTTCGGCCCGCAGCGACTAAATGGCGAGGAAAAGGACGTTTTTCACGAGGAAATGACAATCGGTAGCTCGATGCTGATCAGCAAACCGGCACCCGTGACGTTACTTGCCCAGATGGCGCCATTGCCCACCTGCACGACCCGGCGTGCAATGGCCAGCCCCAAACCATAGCCATCGTCATCCCTCGGTGCCGCTCCGCGATAGAAGGGGGTAAAAATGGCCTCGAGGTCTGCCTCGCCGACGCCGGGCCCCTGATCGAGAACGCTGATCTGGAATGTGCCCTCGCCCCGGGCTCCCGCCTCAATGCGCACTACGCCGCCCGGCGGGGAGAAGCGCAGGGCATTGCGGACAACATTCTCGATCGCTCGATGCAACAATTCGGTATTGGCCAGAACCTCGGCCATCCGTCCCGGCACGTAATCGATCGCTACCTGCCTTGCCGCGCCTTCGAAGCGTGCATCCTCGACCAGTTGTACCAGGAGTTCCTCCATGTCGACTGAAGCAACCGCACCGGCACTGCCAGCTTCCAGTCGTGACAAGGTCAGCAGCTCACCGACCAGCAGATTCATCCGTTCGCTTTCGCGCTCGACGCGCGCCAGCAAATCTTCCATCCGTTCCGGCTGCTGCCGGGCCAGACCGACCGCCGCCTGCAAACGAGCCAACGGGGAGCGCAATTCGTGCGACACATCGTGCAAGAGACGCTTTTGCCCCTCGACAACGGTTTGCAGACGTTCGGTCATGCGATCGAAATCGCGCCCGAGGTCAGCCAGCTCGTCGCGCCGTTTGCCCATTTCCGGGGCAACCCGTACATCCAGTTTTCCGTTGGCCGCCGCATCAAAACCCTGGCGAAGCTGACGAATCGGCTGGGCAAAATACCAGGCCAGACCGGCTGCACAGAGCATGCTCGCCAGCAGGCCAGTCAGGATCGGTGGAAGCGGCAAGGGAATTCCAGGTGGCGCCATGTGCCGCGGCAGTGGGTGGCTTATATCGCCGCCTGGGCCACCGGGAGGTGCCGGTGGCAGTGCTGGGTGGTCAAATCTGCCTTCGCGGGGTGGCGGTGGAGGCCCGCCCCCGCCATCCATGCGTGTCATGTAGCCGTTGCGCTCCGCCCAGAACAAGGCCCCCGTTCCGATCACGGCGGCCATCTGCCCGAGCCAGATGAAGAGGAACAACTTCCAGAATAATCGCCCCACGCTATTCCTTGATCAATTGGTAGCCCTGCCGATATACCGTCTGGATGCAGGAACGGCCATCGGGCAGGGTGCCAAGCTTGTGGCGGATGCTCGACAGATGCACGTCGATGCTGCGATCGAAACGGGCCAGCGGCCGCCCCAGGGCCTGTTCGCAGAGAAGCCCCTTGCTGACCGGGCGCCCGGCACTGCGGGCCAGCACCTCGATGAGGTTGAATTCCGTACTGGTCATCTCGACCGGCTCGCCGCTCCATTCGACGCGACGCTGCTCCGGGTACACCGTCAACGGCCCGACGGCAATCGGGCCGGTGGCGGCCTCGACGGGCGTCGTTCGCCGCAGGATGGCCCGCAACCGCGCCGCCAGCTCACGCGGCTGGCAAGGTTTTGGCACGTAATCATCGGCCCCTAGCTCCAGGCCGACAATGCGGTCCATATCATCGCCCTTGGCGGTCAACATCAGGACGGGAACGTTGCTGGCAGCCCGTATGCGACGTAACACCTCGATGCCGCTGATCCCGGGCATCATCACATCCAGCGCGACGATCGCGTAGCGACCGGAGAGTGCCTCTGCGACGCCTTTTTCGCCGTCATGGACGGCCGTAGCCTCGAAGCCATCCTGACTCAGGTAGTCGCGCAACATGCCCGAAAGCTCGACATCATCATCCACCAGCAAAATATGGGGCATAACTCACACGCTTGATCGGCAAAGAATGATCATAGCCAAGCGCCTCCGGCTAAACCAGACGAAGCGCGATAGCTTTACAGATTTTTACTGGCTGGCGGCAACAATCCGGAACCGGCAAATATTGCCGCCAGCAAAAAAATAGCCACTTTCAGCCAAAAAACAGCCTTGTTTTGGAAAAACAAAAGCAGAAACCTCATTTTCTTAACTGAAATTTACCTCGATTAACGCAAAGCACCGCCAATTTTCAGCGGATTTGGCCGATAACTTGCTCAAAGGGAGTCAGCCCAACCAGGGCTTTCTATTTTTGACCAACCAATCGGAGGTAATCATGGTCAGCAGCCTGAGTAGCACTACATCGATCAGCCAGCTATTTGCCAAGCTCGACACCAAGAGCCAGGGCTATCTGGACAAGAGTGACATCATCTCGGCCTTCAGCAAAATCGGATCGGACAGCAGTTCATCCGCGGCCGAAGATGTCTTCGCGGCACTGGATGCCGACAGCGACGGCAAGGTCACCGAGAGCGAGTTTTCGACCACCCTGTCGAAACTCCAGGAAGAACTCGACAGCCAGTTCAACCAGATGCGGATGCAAGGGCATGGTGGCCAGGGCCCGCAAGGCATGGGCGGCATGCCACCCCCGCCGCCGCCCCAGGATGACCAGGGCTTCACCAAGGATGAGCTGACCAGCCAGCTTGAAGAGATCGGCAGCTCGGGCTCCACGCGCTCCAGCTTTGTTTCCAACGTTGTCCAGAATTTTGACGCCGCGGATACCAATAGTGATGGCAAGGTCTCGTTTGCCGAAGCCCAGGCATTGAACAGCAGTTTGGCGGACAGCACCTCGGGCACCGGCAGCACGACGGCAAGCACCTCAAGTGGCACAAGCAGTACCAACAGCGAAGCCCAGGTAATGATGAAGATCATGCAACTGATGCACGCTTACGGCAGCGTCAACGACAACACGAGCAATTCGTCGTTGAGCAGCCTGCTTTCCGTCTCGGCCTGATTGATGCGCGAGGGCCGGCAACGGCCCTCGCTAGCCCTTCAGCCATGCAGCGAGTTCTTCCTTGCTCGGAATCCGGCCAGAAACCTTGACCGCTTCGTCAATGACCAGCGCCGGCGTCGTCATGATCGGGTAAGCCATGATTTCATCCACGGCCGTCACATGCTCGAAGCTGGCGCTCAGCCCTTGTTCGGCGACCACTTCGCGGGTCAGTTGCTCCAGACGGTTGCACTTGGCGCAACCGGAACCGAGGATCTTGATCAACATGGTGATTCCTTCTCAAACTGTCCGGGCACGGGATGCCCGGTCCACAAAATGCAGGGTGCTCAACAGCAGCGTAATGAATCCACCGACCAGCAGCGCCAGCAGCCAGAGCGCCGTTCCATCGACCCAGGCGCCGTAGGCCAGACCGGCCAGCGTCGAGAACAGGGCGACGAAACCGACATATGTCCAGGCCTTGAGCTTGCCGATGATGGCACTGGTGATCAGGATGCTCTGCAGGGATAGCTCGGGATCGGCCATCAGATAGGCGATCAACGGCCCCGGATGCATGCCGAGCGACAGGAACATCTTGGCAATCGGCACCTCGACCAGAGTCGGAAAATACATGAAGACGCCGAACACGACGCCGGCCATGTTGGCCAGTATGGTATTGCTGCCGGCCACCGCCTGTATCCATTCCGGCCGGATGAAGACGCGGATGACGCCGACCAGAAAGACGCCGACCACCAGCAACGGAAAGATCTGCTTCACGAAACGCCAGGTTTCCCACAGCCACTGCTGCACATCCCAGGGATCAAAACGTCTGGCCAGCGGCACCAGTCCAATGCACAGGGCAGCCACCGCCGCGGTTCGCACACTCACGGTCAACAACAAGCCACTCTCCGAAACCCTGACACCGAGCGCCGCAACGACCAGCGTCAGCACGGTCAGCCCCAGAGCCACCGGCGTCAGGCGATTGAAACCGTTATCGACCAGCCCCAGACCGCGCCAGGCCGCCACACCGATCAAGGCCAGCAAGCCGATAAGAAACAGCCCCTGCACGCTCAGCCCTTCAGCGCCAACCGCTTCATCAATCGGCACCAGACGATCCAGCATCGCCTGCAGCCCTGCAACACCGTGCAATGGCAAATCGATGCTGAACAGCACGGCTTTCAGGAAATCGAGCTTCAGCGTTCCGGCAATCAGCAAGGCGACCAGGGCAGCGAGGAAAACCAGCGTTTTCCGCGAAATGCCCTCACCCGCCTCAAAAGCCTCACTCTGCGCCTGCCGCGCCTCTTCACCCCGCCGAAAAATGATGGCCATGATCATGCCGATCCCGATGCCGAAGGACAGGGCCAGCACAATGCGGGCGATGGCGAAGTCGGCCCCCAGGGCGACGCCGGTATAGGACAGCGCCAGAATGTTCGCGGCCGGCGCAAAGAACAGGAAGGTGATGGCCGGCCCCAGCCCGGCGCCTTTCTTGTAGATGCCGGCAAACAAGGGCTGAATCGTGCAGGAACAGACAGCAAGCAGGCTGCCCGCCCCGGCAGCCGCGGGGTAGGACACCCATTTCGAGGCATCCGGCCCAAGGAATCGAATGATCGATTGCTGCGGCACCAATGCCGACAGGGCGCCGGCAATGAAAAAGGCGGGAACCAGGCAGAGCAGCACATGAGCCGCCAGGTACGAGGCCAAACCACCTAATCCACCCTGCAGCGCTTCGATGACGATGTTCATGATCTCTTCCCTGCCGGCCCATGCCAGCGCTTATCCCGCCTCGTACCACCCCTTGCTGGCATTAACCACACGCACGACCAGCAACATGACCGGCACTTCGATCAGCACGCCGACCACAGTCGCCAATGCTGCGCCGGATTCGAAACCGAACAGGCTGATCGCCGCGGCCACCGCCAGTTCAAAGAAATTGGAAGCGCCGATCAAGGCCGATGGGCAGGCGACATTGTGCTTTTCGCCAACCGCCCGGTTCAGCCAGTAGGCCAGCGCCGAATTGAAGAAAACCTGAATCAGGATGGGCACGGCCAGCAGGGCAATGACCAGCGGCTGCTTGAGGATGGCCTCGCCCTGGAAGGCGAATAGCAACACCAGGGTGGCGAGCAGCGCCGAGATCGACCACGGGCCAATCCTGGCCATGGCCGCATCGAAGGCGTCCTGCCCTCTGGCCATCAGGCGTTTGCGCCACAGTTGCGCCAGGACAACCGGGATGACGATGTAGAGCACGACCGAGGTCAGCAGCGTATCCCACGGCACGGTGATCGCCGAAATGCCGAGCAGGAAGGCAACCAGCGGGGCGAAAGCAAAGACCATGATGGTGTCGTTGATCGCCACCTGCGACAGCGTGAATAACGGATGCCCGTTGGTCAGCCGGCTCCAGACGAAGACCATCGCCGTGCACGGCGCTGCGGCAAGCAGGATGAGTCCGGCAATGTAGCTGTCCAGCTGATCGGCCGGCAGGTAGGGGGCAAACAACTGGCGGATGAACAGCCAACCAAGAAAAGCCATCGAGAACGGTTTGACCAGCCAATTGACGAACAGCGTGACGCCGATGCCCCTGGCGTGCTGCTTCATTTCACCCAACGCGCCGAAATCGACCTTGACCAGCATCGGGATGATCATCACCCAGATCAACAGCCCGACCGGCAGATTGACCCGAGCCACCTCCATGCCGCCGACCGCCTTGAAGAAACCGGGGAACACCTGACCAAAGACGATACCGGTCACGATGCAGAGGAACACCCAGATCGTCAGGTAACGCTCAAACCCGCTCATTGCCGAGCCGGCCGCCTGTTTCATCGCCACTTCGCATTGCGCGCTCATGCCGCAGCCTCCATGTGAATCGCCCGGGCCGCTTCGATGATCGCTGCGCTCGACATGGTTTCGAGAGGCAACTGCAAGAAGGCGGAAATCCGCTTCTCAAGTTCCCCATAGGCTGTTTCAAAGGCCGCCCGGCGGGCCGCCAGGGGCTCGACATGGGCCGGGTCGGCGATACCCCAGTGCGCCGTCGCAGGATGTCCCGGCCAGATCGGGCAAGCCTCGCCGGCCGCGCTGGCGCAGACCGTGAAGATGAAATCGAGTGCCGGCGCACCGGGCGCGGCAAACTCGTCCCACGACTTGCTGCGCGCCTCGGGCAGCGGCACGCCATGGTTTTCCAGCGTTTCCAGCGCCACCTGATTGACCTTGCCGCTGGGCTGGCTGCCGGCCGAATAGGCGCGAATCCGCCCCCGCCCGAGATGATTGAACAACGCCTCGCCGAGAATCGAGCGGGCCGAATTGCCGGTGCACAAAACCAGCACATTGAAAATTTTCATGCGCACTTCTCCGGATTGCAGGATTCGACCACCTCGCCACAACCCAGACCGCCGCAGCAGTCTTCAGTCAGGTAGCGCAGCAACTCGTTCATCGCCACGTAGTCGGTCGAATAAAAAACAAACCGCCCCTCCTGCCGCGAAGCCGCCAGACCTGAAGCAACCAGTTCCTTCAAGTGAAAAGTCAGGCGGCCATTGGCCTCAACGCCCAATCCTTCGGCAATGCGCCCGACAGACAAGCCCTCGCCCCCGGCGCGCACCAGCAGCCGGAAGATTTCGAGACGGGTTTCATGAGCCAGCGCACCGAGCGCAGCGACAGCAAGTTTCGATTCCATATTTCAATAATAATTGAAATATGGAATCTGTACAGTGAAAAATCGGGAGCGGCACCTCAAACAACCGAAGATCACTTTAAACGTCAGCTTCTCGACAAGTTAGCCTTGGCGTAACAGCGTGGCAAATTATCTAGGCAGCCCGTGCCATAAATCCAAGCACAGCATCAGCATACCTACGGTTAGTCAAGTGACCTTGCCATGCCGATGATTCTTGTACTTTGCCATCCGTAAACGCTTGCCCACTTCCATAGATGGCGCGCCTCCATAACGGACAAGGGCTGCCACGAGAAAACAAACAACGGCAAATACTGAAATTCCGAACCATCTGCTATCGGCCTGCAGAAATTGGTAGGAATCAAAAAATACGCTCATGAACGCAAGTACTTGCAACATGGCAATCAGCGCCAATGTCTTTTGCTGGCGCGTGCTGAGCCTTTCGGCGAGGAGTGAGTGTCTCTTATTGACGAATTCTGTCTGCGACGTGAGTAATTCCGAGATCAATTGAATATCTTTATCAATATGCCAAAGCGCCTCGATTTTTTCGAACTCAGCAAAATATTTAGGATAGAGCCCTAGTTTGAATTTGGTGTATTGAGAAAGAAATCCTTGATATCCAATCTTTAGACGGTCGAAAAAATCGACCACTTCGTGGTCTATGTAATCGGCGCTATCGGCCAAGTCACTTATCGCCTCTTCGAAGTATTCTTTGTAGTAGCGGAATGTGTAATAGCTCATCTGCATTTTTGCCATTATCACGAAAACCTGTTCATTCACCTCGCGTGGCAAGCTGAAGGCCAAGGTGTAGTTCCATCCCACGTGGAAAAACGAGCTTTCGTAATCCAAAGCAAGTGGGCTTTTTTCCGTTCGTTGAACCTTGTTCTCTTCGTTCAGGAAGAGCGATTCGATATTTGCCGGAGCGGGGCATTCTGAGATAAGGAGTGGAAATGCCGCATCGGCATGCAGCTCAATGTCCTCCAGGGACAGGCACGGTTCTCCAAGCAGGCCTTCTGCATAGAGCGCAATTTCAGCTTTGGCCAGCGCTTGCGCTTTCTCGAAAACCTCGGCTTCCCCAAGGTTCTCCAAGACCCCCCTATTCTTGAATAGGCGGCTTACTGCCGAGAGCGCATTCGAAATTTCGAAGCTTAAACTGTAGGCCAATATCAAAAGGAAGTTTCCATGCTCATCCCGTATTAGCGAAATGTCCCGTCCCGAGATGAGTACTCCTGCGCAGTTTTTCTCCAGTGAATCAAACTCGTCGATGGACCTACTGACGAACGGGGAGAAATTTCTGGCTTGATCCAGGGCGCTGCGATAATCAAGTCCTTTATCGGAACTTTCCTGGTATTTGCACGAAACAACATCCATTTTTCGCCATAAATTCGCGGCAGGCCCTGTCGGGTTGGCTACGGCGCAACTTGTCAGGTCGGCCCACTCCTTTTTTTTCTTGATCCGTATAGACCATAAAAGAAAAAGCCTGGCGCGACATGCTGTCATAGATAAAAGCCCCCCTCACCAGAAATGTATTCGGGCGGTAGCGGTTCGGACCTGTAATCGAGAGTGAGCTCTTCACCACTCAGGATGTATTTCAGGGTGACAACACGTAATGGATTGCGGGCCAGCACGAGGTTTGGTTCTCTGCTGTGATTGATGTAGCTATATTTTGTCCGGTAGGCTCTCACCAGTAGCGTTTTCTCGTCCAACGCATTCCATTCCAACGTCAATGAGTATTTTTGATGGAGTCTCCACGGAATGACTTGACCATCTAGTTCGCCGAGAACCGTCTTGGCGGGCACGTCCTCGCTGGCAAAGAGTCCGTTACCATGAATTCGGCTTTTTGCTATGCGAGTCAATCGGAGGTTGTCGATTACATCTTTAAGTTGCATATCCATGGCGCACGAGTCGGAAGGGTATCTGTTGAGTGAGCGATCGTTTAGCAAATTTGTGGCAGATGCAAACACGAACCCTAAGGTCTATTTCAGGGGTGAAAGGTGACTTTCGCAGATTTAAACAGCCAATCTTGAAAGTGCCAAGGGAGCGGATGTCCTATATGGAAGATATGTTTGTATTGCCCTACCGGCAGATTCCGATTTTCAGCAGCAGTTTGGATGGCTGCTTCTCGAAATTGACGAGCGGCATCAACTGTGCAACTTCTCCCCGATAACAATCCCGTGGTCAATGTCCAAAGATGGTTTGGAGCATGATACTTGCTGCTTGGCGCCGATCAGAACCAACGCGCAAGCCCGATGACACTCGCACCAAGCAAGGCCTTTTCGAAGGGTATTCCGGCTCAGATCTTTTCGTACCCCTGCAACTTGCGATACAGCGTCCGCGGACTAACGCCGAGTCGTTCGGCCAATTGAGCATGATCTCCCGTTGCCCGCTGACGAACCCAGGCCAGATAGCGCTCCTCCAGCGTGGCCAGATCGATCACCTCAGCAATCCGGAAAACCCCGTCCTCACCCAGCAGCGCGGCCGGGACATCGTCGGCCATGTCCAGCAGGTGTGGCAGGTCGATGACTTCACCGTCGGCCATCAAGGTGGCGCGCTCGATCAGGTTGCGCAGCTCGCGGATATTGCCGCTAAAGCGGCGACTACTCAGCCACTCAAGGGCGGCTGACGAAAATTTTCGCCCTGGCTTGCGATCGACCCGTTCGAGCAGGGAGGCCGCCAGCAAGGGAATATCCTCGATCCGCTCATGCAGGGCCGGCGTGTGAATCGGGAAGGTATTGATGCGGAAATAGAGGTCGCGCCGAAAGGTTTCGGCCTGCACCATGGCTCGCAAGTCGCGGTGCGTTGCAGTGATCAGCCGGAAGCTGGCCGGCAGCCAGTCAAGCCCGCCAACCCGACGAAAGGTTCCGGTCTCCAGCAGGCGCAGCAACTTGACCTGCAAAGCCAGCGGTAACTCACCGATCTCGTCGAGGAACAAAGTGCCGCCGGCAGCCGCTTCGACCAATCCCAGCTTGCGGTGCGTGGCCCCGGTGAAGGCACCTTTTTCGTAGCCGAACAACTCGCTCTCGAACAGGGTTTCAGTCATGCCGGCGCAGTCCACCGCGACAAAAGGCCCTTCCTCGCGAGAACTTGCTTCATGAATGGCGCGGGCAACCAACTCTTTGCCGGTCCCGGTCTCGCCGAGCAGCACCACGGCCGCATCGGAATTGGCCACACGGAGGATTTTTTCGAGCATGCCGACAAAGGCCGGCGAACGGCCGACCAGACCCTGCGCTGCCGCCCGGCTGCTGGCCTGGCGAACAACGCGCATGGTCTCGACGAAATAGACAATTTGCCCCTGATCATCGCGAATCGGCGTCGTTTCAACGGCGACATGCTCCTCGCCACGCGGCGTGTGGTGCAGATGCAGGACGCGCTGCGGCTCCCCGGTTTCCAGGCTTTGCTTAAGCGGGCATGACTCTCCAGCCTGATCGCAGGGCACATTGAAACGATGGGAGACCTCGTAGCAGGCACGGCCGGCCAGCGGCTTGTCGCCACCGAACTCATGAACGTAAGCGGCGTTGGCGGCGACGATCCGGTAGTCGGCATCCATGACAATGCGCGGCTCGGGAAGGCCGTCAAGAAAGGAAATCAGTTCGCTGAGGAAATGTGATGTCATGCCACCATTGTCACACGCGCCAATAAATTTCGCCAATTCTGACACCCGCACAGTAAAAACCGGCGAGCAAACCAAATGGCACCCACATAACAATTTGATTTAATTGCATTTTTTGAAACAACAAATTCAGGCACGCATCTTGATAAGGGGTACACTGGAAACTGGTGACGCCTCTCCTGCACAAAGCGCTTTCCTCACCGTGTGAACGAACAGGAGTTGGCAACCGAAAATGGCTTGGCGGCATATCCCCCTTAGTTCGCCCCGCAGGCTTGCTTTATGCAGCCAGGCCAATCGGTGCCGGTCGTCCCGGTTTCCAACCCTATTCAACCACTGATCGAGGACCGATGAGCCAGCCCGAAGCCAACCCGCAGCAAGACAGCGTTGCAAAAGTTTCCTTCTACGAAAAGCGCAAGAAAATCTACGCCAAAGGCGTCCGCGGCTTTTTCGACAACTGGCGTATCGCCCTCGTCATCTTCACGCAGCTTCTGTTCTACGTCAGCCCGTGGCTGGTCTGGAACGGGCGCCAGGCCATCCTGCTTCACCTCGTCGAACGCAAGTTCTACATTTTTGGCGTCGTCTTCTGGCCGCAGGATGTCATCTATCTCGCCGCCCTGCTGATCGTTTCGGCCTACGCCCTCTTCCTCGTCACCGCCGTGGCAGGCCGGCTGTTCTGCGGCTACGCCTGTCCGCAAACGGTCTACACGCAGATCTTCATGTGGATCGAGAACTGGGTCGAAGGCGAACGCAATGCCCGGATCAAGCTCGACAAGGCACCGCTCGATGCCCGCAAGCTGCGCATCAAGGCGACCAAACACGGCCTCTGGCTGCTCTTCTCGCTATGGACCGGCTTTACGCTGGTCGGCTTTTTCACGCCAGTCGAAGAACTGGTCAATAACGTCCTGACCGGCAACCTCGGCCCGTGGGAAACCTTCTGGATCTTCTTCTACGGCGGCTTCACCTACCTCTTTGCCGGCTTCATGCGCGAACAGGTCTGCAAGTACATGTGCCCCTACGCCCGCTTCCAGAGCGTGATGTTCGACCCGGATACGCTGATCATCACCTACGATCCGGACCGTGGCGAAACCCGCGGGGCGCGCAAGAAGGGTGTTGATGCCAAGGCGGCTGGCCTCGGCGACTGCGTCGATTGCGGACTCTGCGTGCAGGTCTGCCCAACCGGCATCGACATCCGCAACGGCCTGCAATACGAGTGCATCGGCTGCGCTGCCTGCGTCGACGTCTGTGACCAGGTGATGGACAAGGTCGGCCTGCCGCGCGGCCTGGTACGCTATTCGACCGAAAGCGCGATGGAAAAGCACCTGACCAAGAAGGAAATTCTTGCTCACATCGTCCGCCCGCGCATCCTGCTGTACACGGTCATTCTCGTCATCATCACCGGCCTGGCCGCCTGGTTCCTGGCCCACCGCATCCCGCTCAAGGTCGACATCATCCGCGACCGCTCCGTGCTGGCTCGCGAAGCTGACGATGGCCGGATCGAGAACGTCTACATGCTGCAGATCATGAACACAGAGGAACGCCCACACCGCTATCGCATCACGGTGGACGGCCTGCTCGGCGCCGAAATCGCCGGCAATCCGGAAGTCGATGCCAAGGCAGCCGGTCTGACCTCGTTCAACACCGTGGTCAGCGTGCCGCCCGATGCCGGCAAGACCGGCTCCAACCAGATTCACTTCGACATCGTCGCCATCGACAACCCGGACATCAAGGTCCGCGAGAAAGCCGCTTTCCTCCTGCCTCAGTAGTCAGAGGCAGACTCCGCTTGGGCGGGAGCTGGTCTCCCGCCTTTTTTTCGCCCTGACTCAGCACACCATGGCGCGATCGAGAAAGTCCCGCACTGCACCGATCTGTCGACCAATGTCGCCGTAGTCGTCGTGACTGCCGGGCACCAACAGCAGCTCGACCGCGTCGCTGGCCCGTGCCGCATGAATCTGGTGCGCCTCGGCCACCGGCACCGTGTCATCGGCCAAACCATGGACGATCAACACTGGGCAAGCCACCTTGGCAATGGTGTTGCATGGCGCAATGGCATCGAAGCGATGACCGATCACCCGCTGAACATAAGCCAGGATGTAAGCACCAAGCGGCCAGTAGGGAATGTGCATGCCGGCCATCCAGCGCCGCATCATTGCCGCCGGATGGGCAAATGCCGCCAGACTGACCACTGCCCTCACATCGTCCCGACGGGAAGCGGCAAGCAGGGCAGCCCCGGCCCCGACGGAATGCCCGACGATACCCAGCCGACGCTGACCAAGATCGGGCTGCGCCGCCAGCCAGAGCAATCCGGCTTCAATATCTTCGGCAAAGCGCGGCAGCGAGGCAAAGCTGTCGCCATCGCTCTGGCCGTGGCAACGCGCATCGAGCAACAGCAGCGAATAACCGGCGGCATGCAGCGGTGCTGCCAACGGCAACATCATTTCCGCATTGCCACCCCAGCCATGCATGACGACCAGCGCCGGGCTGCCCACTCCGGCCGGAATGAACCAGCCGAACAGGCTTTTCTCGTTGGCCGCCGGCACTCGCACCGGACGCCACGGCAAACCTTCCGGGCCAGCGCTTTCGATTACCCGTGGTGCCGCCAGGCCGCGCCGGATGGCGAAATTCAACGCGCCGAAGCCGCCGGCCAGCAAGGGGATGCCCCAAAGCCAGTTCATGCGGCGATTTACGGATGCGGCTGGAAGATGGCGCCACTGGCTACGCCGCGCGCCGTCCGGACCAGTGTGATTGTCCAGAAAAAGCAGAGCAGCAGCCAGGCGGCCAGGCCAATGGCGAAGGTTGAACTCCAGCCGAGCAGCTTCGTCAGGCGCAGGCTTTCGGCCACGAAGGCGCCAAGCGGGAAAGTGAAGCCCCACCACGACAGGGCGAAGGGCAACTGCCCGGCAGCCCGCGCCGACAAGGTCAGCAGGCTGGCCATGACCAGCCACCAGACGCCAAAGCCCCAGACCAGCAGCATCAGCACCGTGGCCACCTCGCGGACGGCCGGATAGGGCAACTGCTCGGCGACATTCATCAGGCTGACGGGAATGACACCGATCGGCGCCAGATGAATCCACACCGTCGGTGTCAGGATGCCCTGAGCCGGCTTGTGCAGGTATTTGCGATGCAGGGTCAGACCGAGCAGGCCAAGGTACATCATGCTGCCCGCCCCCAGCCCGACGGCATTGATGGTGAGCGCCCACTCGCGCAGCGCACCATCCATGTGGGCAAGCAGCGGCCCGCCGGCCAGCGGCATGACGACAAGGCCGACGGCCGGGATGAACTGGGCCGGTGTCACGTGCTCGGCCGCGACATGCTCACCGCGGAACATGATGAAGAGCACTGCGAAGCTGAAAATAAAATGCAGGATCACGCCCAGCCACCACAGCACCAGCGCCACTTCGACACAGGGCGTGAAGGTCAGCCACTGCGCCGCCAGAACAAGCAGGGCAATCGAGAAGGTAGGATAGAAATTGGCCTGCACCGGGTGCTGCATCGTCTGCATTGCCGCCGTCCTGAAACGTAGCCAGCGGGTCAGCCAGGGCACAGCCAGCACCAGAAACAAGGCACTGTTGAACCAGTGCAGTAACTCGGCCGGCAAGGCCAGCCACGGCCAACGTAGGGAAAGTCCATGCGTCGTCATGGCAAAAACGCCGGTCCCCATCACTGCAGCGAACCAGCCTGGGGCAAAGGTCCGGGAAATATCGGCGAAGTGGGGATAGCTCATTGGATAATCCTACAAATATTAGACTTTGCTTATTTTAACCGTTCAGCTGCAGCCATACGCATGCGAACCCCCAAAGCGCGGGCAATTCGGCGATATACTGGCCAAAACAATATATACCGAAACGGAGGCCGGGCCTGACACCGTCGGGCCAATACGCATGGATACCCTGTTCCTGCTCGCTGTCGTTACCGTCGTCATTGTCCTGGTCTTCGATTACACCAACGGCTTCCATGACGCGGCCAACATTGTCGCCACCGTCATCGCTTCACGCGCCATGACCCCGGCCCAGGCGGTGATCATTGTTGGCATTTTTGAATTTCTCGGCCCGCTGCTCGGTGGCACTGCCGTCGCCAACACCATCGGCAAATTTGTCGTACTCGATGGCGTCACCCCCGTTCTTTCCCTGTCCATTCTGCTTTGCGGCCTGATCGGTGCCATCGTCTGGAATCTCGGCACCTGGTATTTTGGCATTCCCTCTTCTTCGTCGCACGCCCTGGTCGGCGGGCTGATTGGCGCGGTGGTCGTTTCGGTTGGCCCAGGCCACGTTGCCTGGGGCTTTGCCGAACTGGCCGATGGCCATCTGACCGGCATCGTCAAGGTGCTGGCGGCGCTGGTCCTCTCGCCGCTGATCGGTTTCTGGTTTGGTTTCCTGATCCACCGGCTACTCACCACCTTGCTCGTTGCCGCCAACCCGGCCGCCAACTCCCGGCTGCGCGGCCTGCAATACCTCACCGCAGCCGGCCTCGCCTTCTCGCACGGCGCCAACGACGCCCAGAAAAGCATGGGCATCCTGACCCTGGTCCTGCTCCTCGGCGGCTTCATTCCGACTTTCGAGGTGCCCTTCTGGGTCATGCTCGCCTGCGCCTCGGCCATCACGCTCGGCATCATGTCCGGTGGTTGGCGCATCGTCCGCACCCTCGGCTTCGCCATCTACCGCGTCCGCCCCATCCATGCGCTCGGTTCTCAGCTCACCTCGGCGCTCGTCATCATGGCCGCGTCGGCTGGCGGAGCCCCTGTCTCCACTACCCACGTCGTCGCCACCTCGATCATGGGCATCGGCGCATCGGAGCGCCCACGCGCCGTGCGCTGGGCCAAGGCCAAGGACATCGCGATGACCTGGCTGATCACCATTCCCGGCGCCGCCATCGTCGCCATCCAGGCCTATGCCCTGGTCCATCTTTTCCTCGGAGGCACGCCATGAGCGAAGAAAGCAGCCCGTCCATCTTCCGCCGCCTGTTCGACCGCGTTTTCCCGAAAATGCCGGATTTCTTCTCGCGGCTTACCGAGCAATGCCAGCATGTCGGCATCACCGCCGGACGACTTGTCGAATTCATGGAAACCGGCGACCCAAGCGTCGGTCAGCTGATCCGGCAGGACGAGCACGAAGCAGACCGCGTCAAGATCCGCAACCTGCACACCTTGAACGAAGCCTTCTCGACGCCGATTGACCGCGAAGACCTCTACCGCGCCATCATCGACCTCGACGAGATCGTCAATTACTGCAAGACCACCGTCAGCGAAATGGAAGTGCTCGGTCTGGCCCCGGACAAGCATTGCCTGGAAATGGCCATGCACATCAAGCTCGGCACCGATGCGCTATCCCAGGGCTACGCCAGGCTCGCCAAGGAACCCGCCGCCGCCGCCGCCGATGCCGACGCCGCCCGCAAGGCCGAACGCCGGGTAGAAAAAAACTACCGCCGGGCCATCGCCGAACTCTTCGTGGGCGACGACTACATCCACATGTTCAAGCGCCGCGAAATCTACCGCCACCTGTCCAACGCCGCCGACCGCATGGCCAACTGCGCCAATACGCTGCACGACATCGTCGTCAAGATGTGCTGATCTCATGCTGAAAGCCCTTGCTCGCACCCTGCTCAAACTCTTTGGCTGGACCGTCATCGAACCACCCGAACGGCCGGCCCGTGCCGTACTAGTCGGCTACCCGCACACCTCGAACTGGGATGGCGTCGTCGCCCTGTTCACCAAGCTGGCCCTCGACCTCGACGCCCGCTGGGTAGGCAAGGACTCCTTGTTTCGCGGGCCGCTGGACGGAATATTTCGCCGACTGGGCGGCATCCCGATCAGGCGCGACGTGCGCAACGGCTTCGTCGCCGAGATGGCAGCACAATTCGCCACCAACCCGAACTTCCTGCTGGTCATCGCCCCCGAAGGCACGCGCAGCCTGACCAAAGGCTGGAAAAGCGGCTTCTACCGCATCGCGCTTGAAGCCAAAGTGCCCGTCGCCCTTGCCTTCGTCGACTACACCCGCCGTCAAGCCGGCATCCTCACCTACCTGACAATGACCGGCGATCCGGCCACCGACATTGCTGCCATCGCCGCGCACTATGAAGGCCGGCAAGGCAAACACCCTGAACTCGCCTCGCCGATCCGCTGGCTCGACTGAGCGCCGCCTCGCCGGCTACCGGAATTGCGTTGCCTGTTTCCTGCTGGCGGGAATCCAGGCTGCCGCATTTCCTATTCCGGATGCCCGCTGGCGTGCCTCAAGGCGGTTCCTGCGCTGCGAAACGGCTCGCAAAAGGGACAAGACCCGCCAACAAGCCCGACGAATGGATCAGTGCATTCCCTCACTTCGCCTCTGCACGCCAAACAACAGCGCAAGCGACAACCCCAGCAGCAACAGTCCATTCGGCTCGGGAACCTGGCCGCTGCCCGTCGGCGTGATATTCCAGACAAATGAGGCGTCCTCGCTAAACCCCTGCATCCCCAACGCGCCCTCGGCCGACCAGTCGCCCAGAATCAACATCTTGTAGGTCGTTCCGGCGAGGAGATCGAAGCTCACTTCATTGAAGCCCGTATCGCGCTGAAGCAACTGCGACCCCACACCACTGATGGAGAAATTGAAATTCCCAATCGCCGGGTCGCTCAAACCGTTGCTCGTAATACCCCACAGCAAGTTGAACTTGCCGTTTTCATTCATCGTGAACTCATAAAGGAATCGCGCCGTTAGCTGCACACGGCCGTCAAGAAGATTCTCTGTGCGCCAGCCGAGAGCCGAGAACCCCACGGCACCGGCCGCTGAGTCGGAAAAATTGCTTGCCCCAAAGCCGAAGCTGTTAGCCGAAGCCCCATTTGACTCGGAATACGCTGAAGGACCCACCGCCATCGGCGCAATACCCGTAGTCCACGCCGGGTCATAATTCCCGACGAAATCACCACCGGCCACATAGGCCTGGGTATACACCGAAAGCTCGGTCTGGACCGGCGTTGGCAACGCCTGCGCCGAGGTCGACACCATCCCCGCCAGCGCCAGAACACTCAAAGTGGAAATCAGTTTATTGGACATTTTTATCTCCCTTTATGGCTAAATAACTTCGCCAAAAATCATGCATAACACATACCAACAACCAATAACCTACATCGATTCATAACCTTACGAAATTTACAAATAAGTCACCCAGCCAAGGTGTAACGAAATCCGACACCCCCGACTCGAACACAAGCCAGACCGACGGGCTAGAATCCCGTCATCATGCAAATCGACACCTTCCTAGCCCGCTGGCGGGCGGCCGGCGGCTCCGAGCGCGCCAATTACCAGCTCTTCATCGCCGACCTCTGCGCCTTGCTGGAAGTCGCCCCACCCCAGCCCGCCAACGAAGACACCCGCGACAATCCTTACGTCTTCGAGCGCCGCGTCGTCTTCCATCACGGCGACGGCAGCACCAGCAACGGTTTCATCGACTGCTACAAACGCGGCAGCTTCATCGGCGAAGCCAAGAAAATCCGCGCCGGCGCCGAAACCCGCCAGTTCGACGACGCCCTGCTGCGCGCCCGCGGCCAGGCCGAAAACTACGCCCGCCACCTGCCCGCCGACGAAGGCCGGCCGCCCTTCCTCGTCGTCCTCGACGTCGGCAACGTCATCGAGCTCTACGCCGAATTCACCTGCACCGGCGGCAGCTACACGCCCTTCCCCGATCCGCGCAGCCACCGCATCCGGCTCGACGACCTCAGCAAGCCGGAAATCCGCGCCCGCCTCCAGGCCGTCTGGCACGACCCGCACAGCCTCGACCCGGCCCGCCGCACCGCCCGCGCCACGCGCGAAATCGCCGTCCGCCTCGCCCGCGTCGCCCAATCGTTGGAAAATCGGCTCGAAGGCAAATACCAGCCCGAGCGCGTCGCCGCCTTCCTGTCGCGCTGCCTGTTCTCCATGTTCGCCGAAGACGTCGGCCTGCTCCCCAAGGTCGACAACGAAGGCGCCTTCACCGGCCTGCTCAAGACCCTGCAACACGCGCCGCAACAATTCGTCCCGCTCGTCGCCGAACTCTGGCAGGCCATGGACGAAGGCCGCTTCTCCGTCGCCATCCGCGCCCAGCTGCCGCGCTTCAACGGCAAGCTCTTCAAGCAGCCCGAAGTCCTGCCGCTCGACCGCGACCAGATCGACCTCCTGCTCGAAGCCAGCCGCGCCGACTGGGCCGAAGTCGAGCCCGCCATCTTCGGCACCCTGCTCGAAAGCGCCCTCAACCCGCTCGAACGCCACGACCTCGGCGCCCACTACACCCCACGCGCCTACGTCGACCGCCTCGTCCTGCCCACCGTCATCGAGCCGCTGCGCGCCAACTGGCACGACACCCAGGCCGCCGCCCTGCTCCTCGCCAACGAAGGCAAACTCAAGGACGCTGCCGACCTCGTCCGCGCCTGGCACCACAAACTGTGCACCACCCGCGTCCTCGACCCCGCCTGCGGCTCCGGCAACTTCCTCTACGTCACGCTCGAACACATGAAGCGTCTCGAAGGCGAAGTCCTCGACACCCTCGCCCAGCTTGGCGACACGCAGCAACGCCTCGAAGTCGAAGGCCTCACCGTCGACCCGCACCAGTTCCTCGGCCTCGAAATCAACCCGCGCGCCGCCGCCATCGCCGAAATGGTCCTCTGGATCGGCTACCTGCAATGGCACTTCCGCACCCAGGGCAGCGGCCTGCCGCCCAGCCCCATCCTGCGCGACTTCAAGAACATCGAATGCCGCGACGCCGTGCTCAGCGCCGACGCCATCGCCTTCGCCACCGATGAAAGCGGCAAGCCCCTCACCCGCTGGGACGGCCGCACCACCAAACCCCACCCCGTCACCGGCGAACTCGTGCCCGACGAAGCCGCCCAAATCCCGCGCGAACGCTACACCAACCCGCGCCCCGCCACCTGGCCGCAGGCCGACTACATCGTCGGCAATCCGCCCTTCATCGGCGCCGCCGCCATGCGCCAGGCCCTCGGCGACGGCTACACCGAAGCTCTGCGCGCCGCCTGGCCGGCCGTCCCCGAATCCGCCGATTTCGTCATGTTCTGGTGGCACCACGCCGCCGACCTGACCCGCCGCGGCGAAGTCAAACGCTTCGGCTTCATCACCACCAACAGCCTCAAGCAAACCTTCAACCGCCGCGTCCTTGAACACCACCTCAACGCCCAGCCGCCGCTCGCGCTCGCCTGGGCCATCCCCGACCACCCGTGGGTCGACGCCGCCAGCGGCGCTGCCGTGCGCATCGCGATGACCGTCGGCCAGCCCGGCGACGCACCGGGAACGCTGCAAACCGTCGTTGCCGAAGGCGGCGCGGAAGCCGACGCGGTGCACATCGAACTCACCGAGAAAACCGGCCGCATCCACGCCGACCTGAGCATCGGCGCCGATGTCGTCGGCGCCAAGGCGCTGCGGGCGAATGAAGGCTTAGGCAACCGTGGCTTTCAGCTAATCGGCGCCGGCTTCATCGTCACCCCCGACGAAACTGCCCATCTGCAACCCTGCGACCGCATCCGTCCCTACCGCAACGGCCGCGACCTGACCGACCAACCGCGCGGCGTATCGGTCATCGACCTCTTCGGCCTGACCGCCGACGAAACGCGCAGCCGCTACCCAGCCGCTTATCAATGGGTGCTCGAACGCGTCAAACCTGAACGCGACCAGAACAACCGCGCCGGATATCGCAACAACTGGTGGCTGTTCGGCGAGCCGCGCAAAGACATGCGCGCATCACTCACCGGTCTGCCCCGCTACATCGCCACCGTCGAAACCGCCAAGCACCGCACCTTCCTGTTCCTCGACGCCGCCATCGCGCCGGACAACATGCTCGTCTGCATCGCACTGGCCGATGCCTACGCCCTCGGCGTCCTCTCGTCGCAAGTCCACGTCGTCTGGGCGCTGGCTGCCGGCGGCACACTGGAAGATCGGCCGCGCTACAACAAATCCCGCTGCTTCGACCCATTCCCCTTCCCCGCCGCCAGCCCCGAACAGCAAGCCCGCATCGCCGCCCTCGCCGAACAACTCGACACCCACCGCAAGCGCCAGCAGGCCGCCCACCCGGACCTGACGCTGACGGGCATGTACAACGTGCTAGCCAAACTGCGCAGCGGCGAACCGCTCACCGCCAAGGACAAGACCATCCACGAAGCCGGCCTCATCGCCGTCCTCCGCCAGCTCCACGACGAACTCGACACCGCCGTCCTCGCCGCCTACGGCTGGTCAGACCTGAATTTGACCAACCCACCCACCGCCACCGACGCCCTGCTCGACCGCCTCGTCGCCCTCAACGCCGAACGCAGCCGCGAAGAAGCCACCGGCCAAATCCGCTGGCTCCGCCCCGACTTCCAGAACCCGCAAGGCCACCGGGGCACGGTCGAAATGGACGTCACCAGCGACCTCGGCGACGCCCCCGCCCCGCCCGCCCCCAAACCCGCCGAAAAACGCCCCTGGCCACCCACCCTGCCCGAACAGGTGGCAGCCATCGCACAGGTTCTGGCCGAATGCCCGCTGCCGCTCAGCGAGCCGGAAATCGCCAGCCGCTTCACCGGCAAAGGTCCATGGAAGAAGCGCCTGCCGCAACTGCTCGAAACCTTGGTCGCGCTGGGCCGCGCCCGCATGAGCCACGACGGCCGTTATGGAGCTAGCAAATGAGTTGGGCCTTAGTGCTGGAATTGATCGGACTTTCCCCCATGCTGGTTCTGGTCGCAATCATTCTCTGGAAAAAGCGACAGCTGGACCGCGATGATCGACGCGATCCAATTCTCACCGAACTGCGCGTCCTGCCGGCGCACAGCCTGCGCGAGCGACTGGAGAAGATCGACGAAACGCGCATGGATAAACTGGTCTACGTGATCATTGCGGGCTTGCTGACCGCCTTGTTCATTTCGTCGCGCCGCATCGACATGAGTACTCATGCGTGGGACTGGCTGGACAGCTTTTTTGTTTTGGTGGCGATGGCCATTGCGGTGTATTTCGGCCGTCAAATCACCCATGAAATGCCGCTGCAACGGAAGTGCAGACAAGGCGTTCGCGCCGAACAGGCGGTCGCCCAGGAACTGGCTGCCTCGCTGGCCGGTGACAACCGCATCATCCACGACATCCAGTGCGGCGACTTCAACATCGACCATGTGGTCGTCACGCCGGCCGGCGTATTTGCCGTGGAAACCAAGTCGCGCTTGAAGCCGCCAGCCGGCAACGGCAAACCAACAGTGAAGTACGACGGCCAGTCGCTGGATTTCGGCAGCTGGAAGGAGACCAAGCCGGTCGAGCAGGCGGACCGTCAGGCCCGCTGGCTGGCCAACTATCTGCGCAAGGAAACTGGCGAGTCCTTCGCAGTGACTGCGGTTTTATCCCTGCCCGGTTGGTGGATAGACCGCACCGCGCGGATAACTCCGACCATGGTGCAGGCGATAAACCCGAAGAATTCCCGCTGGCTGTTGCTCCCGGAGAGGAAGACCCCGGTTCTCGACAGCCCGGCGATTCAGCGGGCAGCCAATGCGGTGGAAAAGCTGGCACGGGCGACACCCGCCAGCTAAATTCAACACTCCGCATTTAACGCTTGACGTTAAACGCCACTCAGACTAAATTTAGCCATGACGATACGTTCATTTCGGTGTGCCGATACCGAGGCCTTATACGAGGGGGCCAGCCCGCGGTGCTTCAGAAACATCGAGAATGTGGCACAGCGCAAGCTGCAAATGCTGGATGACGCGGTTGAGTTGCGCGACTTGCGATCACCGCCGGGCAACCGTCTTGAGGCGTTGAGCGGCAATCGCTCGGGTCAGCACAGCATCCGCATCAACGACCAGTGGCGCGTGTGCTTCGTTTGGACGGATGGCGGACCGACGAACGTTGAGATCGTCGATTATCACTGAGAGGTTGAAGATGGCTACGAACAACATGCGCGCAATCCACCCCGGCGAAATCCTCCGCGAGGAATTTCTGGTGCCGCTGGGTATGAGTGCCAATGCCTTGGCGATGGCATTGCACGTTCCCGCCCCGAGAATCAACGATATTGTCCGTGAACGACGGGCGGTGACGCCGGATACGGCGCTGCGACTGGCGCGTTATTTCGACACGACAGCGCAGTTCTGGCTGAATCTGCAGAGCGCTTTCGACCTGAAACAGGCGGCTAGCGAGAACGCGGAGCAGATCGCCGAGGAAGTACGGCCGCTACAGCGCGTCGCTTGAGTCGGCCGACTCGACCAGCAAGCGCCTATTCGGCGACCAGCACGACTTCTTCGTCACCGATGGTGACCACCTGGCCGGGGCGCATTTTGGCCCGTTTTCTCGTGTCGACCGTGCCATCGACCTTGACCCGCCCTTCGGAAATCGCCGCATGGGCGGCGCCGCCCGATTCGCAAAGGCCGGTCGCCTTGAGCAGTTGGTCCAGCTGAATGTACTCGCCGCGAATGGCAAAGGTGGTGCTCATGGGTAGTCCTGTCGGTAACGGGGACAAGAGGGCGCACTGCCTCGCTTGTCAAAGACGCCCATTGTATATCCATCGCCATTTTGCATCCCGACTGGGAGGGCTACGCCCCATCGCGGTGCGCTGCATCACAAACAGCACCAACAAGACGCTCCAACGTCATAAAACACCCCTTTTTGACGGGTACGCTAATTGCTGAAGTCAGTATCTATTCATTCGATTTCACCCATTGACGTGCACTTTCGCCCCAAACGCCAAAATCAGCATGGCGTTCCCCCCTCGCGCCTGAATCACTCCAGAGTCCTCGATACTTTGGTCAAGAACCTTGAGGGTATGGCCTACCGCTGTCTGCACGACGCTGGCTGGACAATGGTTTTCGTCAGCGAGGGATGCCGCGAATTATGCGGCTATGCCTCTTCGGAAATTCTCGGCAAGACCGGGACATCATGGGAGGAGATCATCCACCCGGAAGATCGCAGGCACGTCCGCGATTGCATTGATGAGGCCACCCGCAGCGGCCGGCGCTTTACCGTCCAGTACCGGATCGTCAGCAAGTCAGGGCAAATCAAGTGGGTGATCGAGCGCGGCGTGGCGATCCGCGACGAGCAGGGCGAAGCTGTGCTTGAAGGCTTCATCGAGGACATCACGGCGCGAAGAATGACGCTGGAGGCGCTTGAGGCTGCCGAGTTGCGCTATCGCAACATCTTCGAACACGCCTCGGAAGGGATCTTCCAGTCGACTCGCGACGGCCGCTACCTGGCTGCCAACCCCGCGCTGGCCAGGCTTTATGGCTACGACAGTCCGCAGGCGCTGATGGCCGACCTGGCCGACATCGAACGCCGGCTTTATGTCCTGCCCGATCGCCGGGAAGACTTTCTGACCTTGATCGAAAGGGATGGCGAGGTCTTGAACTTCGAATCGGAGGTTTACCGGCGCGATGGATCGCGCATCTGGATTTCCGAAAATGCCCACGCTGTGCACGGCACCAAGGGCGAGTTCATCTGCTATGAAGGCACGGTACAGGACATTTCGGAGCGCAAGCGAACCGAGGCCCACCTCCAGTTGATGGCGATGGTTTTTTCGAACAGCAACGAAGCGATTATCGTGACCGACGCCGCCAACCGGATCATCGCCGTCAACCCGGCTTTCACGAGGCTCACCGGTTACCAGCCGGAAGAAGTGATCGGCAAGGACCCGCACATCCTCTCGGCCGGCATTACCCCGCCCGAGGTGTTCTCCGACATGTGGACCTGCCTGCATCGGGATGGGGCCTGGCAGGGCGAATTGTGGGACCGCCGAAAAACCGGCGAGGCCTACCCCAAATGGCTTTCGATCTCGCTGGTCCGCGATGACGAAGGACAGATCCTCAATCACATCGGCAGCTTCATCGACATTTCGGAACTGAAGGCAACACAGGAACGCATCCGTCATCTCGCCCATCACGACATGCTGACCAACCTTGCCAACCGTTTCAGCCTGCACGAAAAACTTGGCCAGGCCATCGCCTTCTGCAAGCGCAATCACATGCAGTTGGCCCTGATGCTGATCGACCTTGATCGCTTCAAGACGATCAACGACACCCTCGGCCACCAAGCCGGCGATGAACTGCTGATCCAGGTCGCCCGGCGCCTCTCGGCGGCGGTCCGCGAGAGCGACATCGTGGCCCGTCTGGGCGGCGACGAATTCGTTGTTGCCCTGCCCGGCATCAGCTCGCCAGCCGATGCTGCCCACCTGGCCGACAAGATCACCCGCGAGATTTCCGCCCCCTACCTGATCAACGGCCAGGAGCTACGCACCTCGCCGAGCATCGGCATCTGCGTGTACCCGGGAGACGGCACGGAAATCGGCGACCTTCTGAAAAATGCCGACGTCGCGATGTACCACGCCAAGGCCAAGGGGCGCGGCAATTACCAGTTCTTCACGGAAGAGATGAACATCGCGACGACCGAGCGCATGAGCCTCGAATCGGACCTGCGTCTGGCCATCGCCCGCGGCGAGTTCCTGCTTCACTACCAGCCCCAGCTTGATCTGCGCAGCGGCACCATCGTCGGCGTCGAGGCACTGATCCGCTGGCAACATCCAACCCGCGGGCTGGTCTCTCCAGCCGACTTCATCCCGATTGCCGAAGACAGCGGCATGATCTCGGCCATCGGCGACTGGGTGCTCGAGGAAGCCTGCCGCCAGCTAAAGGCTTGGCAGACGAGGGGCATCACCCATATCCGCATGTCGATCAACCTGAGTACCGGACAGTTTCTCGACAAGACCCTGCCCGCCCGCATCCACGAACTGCTGGCGAGCAACGGTCTGAGTGCCAGCCTGCTCGACCTGGAAGTGACCGAATCGATGTCGATGGCTTCGCCGGACGAATCGATCAGCGTCATGAAAACCCTGAGCAGCAGCGGACTGACGCTGTCGATCGACGATTTCGGCACGGGCTATTCGTCGCTGGCCTATCTCAAGCTGCTGCCGATCCACACGCTGAAGATCGACCGCTCCTTCGTCAAGGACATCGAATCCGACCCCAACGATGCCGACATCTGCGACGTCACCGTGCTGCTCGCCCACAAGCTCGGCCTGGAAGTTGTCGCCGAGGGGGTCGAGACCGAGGCACAACTGAAATTCCTGACCAGCATCGGCTGCGAAAAGGTACAGGGCTACCTGATCAGCAAACCACTACCGGCGGATCAAGCCGAAACGTTCATCCGCAGCAACCTGCCGATGTATGACCTGGGGACCATCGACCTGTGGTCGCCCCCCGAACAATCTCACCCGATCTGCGAGAACAGCCCTGCATGAGCACCGATGCGGCCGGCGCCGGAGTTGCCGGCAGCGGCTTTGTTGTCAGTGAGCCAGTAGCGGATCCGAGCTACGCCCCGCCGATCAGGATCAGATGCACCCGGCAAGGCCCGTGGGCGCCGAGGACGATGGTTTGTTCGATATCGCCGGTCCGCGAGGGGCCGGAGATGAAATTGACGGCGCGCGGCAGGCTGCCGCGTTCGGCGCGGAGCAAGGCGAAGGCGTCTTCCATGGTGGCCACGATACGTGAAACATCGACAAGGGCGACATGAGTCTCCGGCAACAGGCTGACCGTGGCCGGCGTTTCCGGCCCGGAGAGCAGCATCAGGGTGCCGGTTTCGGCGACGCCACAGAAGCAGCCGGAGATGCCCACCCAGTCTGCATCTTCAGCCGCCCGTGCGGCGACCTGCAAACCGCTGGCAGACCAGTCCAGTCCGCCGACATCCGACGTCAGCACGGCCTGTTGTCCGATACCGTGCGCCGCCAGATAAGCCGCCACCGCCGCCGGCGCATCTTCCCGCCGGGCCACGGCGGCGACGGTACTCGACAGGCTTTCCGCCTTCAGCCGGAAGCGCTCGGCCAGATTGCCGGCCATGCTCGGTTGCGGCCCGCGGCCGGCATTGGTTAGAGAGGCAACGGCCGCCGCCCGGCGCCCGGCAAAATCGTCCTTGGCAACACCACGCCGGACGCGGCCGAGTATTTCGTCTTTGGCGCTCATGCGACCCGATTCCTTGGCGTGCCGGCAACAAAGGCCTCGATGTTGTCGATCAGCTGATCGGCCAGCGTCTGCATGGCCGGTCGGCTGGACCAGGCAACATGCGGCGTCAGCAGGAAATTGGGCAGGTCCAGCAAGGCCGGATCAAGCATGGGATGCCCGGCAGGCGGCGGTTCGGCGGTAAGCACATCGAAGCCGGCGCCGGCAATCCAGCCTTCCTTGAGCGCCCGAACCAGCGCCGCCTCATCGACAATGCCGCCGCGCGCCGTGTTGATCAGCAAGGCAGAACGTTTCATCGCCCGCAATTCCGGCTCGGCAATCAGGCCGGTGGTCTCCGCTGTCAGCGGGCAATGCAGGCTGATCGCATCGGCCTCGGCCAGCACTTCGGCAAATGCCGTGTAGCCGGGTCGAACGGCCGCCGCGCCCTTGCGCTCGGCGCGCAGCACACGCATGCCGAAAGCTTCGGCCAGGCGCGCCACGCCGTTGCCCAGCGTGCCACTGCCGATCAGCCCCAGCGTTGCACCATGCAGGTCGCGGATCGGATGGTCGAACAGGCAGAATTGCTCGGCCCGCTGCCAGCCGCCGGCCTGCAGGGTTTCCCGCCAGGCGACCAGATTGCGCGAGAGGGCCAGCAGCAGCGCCATGACGTGTTCCGGCACGGTGTGTTCAGCGTAACCACGGATGTTGGAAACGACGATGCCACGCCGCTGACAAGCTTCGAGATCGACGTTGTTGGTGCCGGTGGCCGACACGGCAATCATTTTCAGCTCAGGCAAGGCCTCGATGGCTGTCGCGTTGATTGCCACCTTGTTGGTGATGGCAATCGCCGCCCCGGCCAGTCGCTCGACAACCTGATCGGGCGAGGTCTTCGGGTATTCGACCCAGTCATGGGCGAAAGCCGGCCGCCGAATTTCGGCGATCAGTGACTCGCCTTCGAGCTGGACGATACGCCGCATCAGGCCGCTTTCATTTCGAACGGCGTGCCGGCGGCTTCGGCAATCGCCCCGACTTGCACGCCCAGCGCGGCATGGCCACTGTAAACCAGGCGATCGACACCGCCGGCGCACAAACCGGCGATCGCCGGTGCATCACCCTGCATCAGGTTCAGCACGCCGGCTGGCCATTCGGCGCGGGAGGAGAGTTCGCACAGGGCATAGACGGCCGACGGTGCCTTCGGGCTCGGCTTGACGACCACGGTTGCCCCCGCCATCAGCGCTGGCGCAATAGCTTCGGCAAAGTTGGCCAGCGGCCGGGAATCGTCAAGCACCACACCGACCACGCCGGTCTGGCCGACAAAAGTGCCTTGCAAGGCGGCAACCGCCTCACCCACTTCAGCCGTTGCCCGCGCCTCATCGAAGCCGCATTCCTGGACCAGCAGCTTGGCGAAATGCCCGGTGTAGCGATCCAGCGCCTCGGCCAGACTGGCCAGGCAATGGCGCCGGGCCGGCATGCCCATCATCGCCCACTCGGGCTGGGCCGCCTGAGCGGCCTTCACCGCCTCAGTGGCCTCGCTGGCACCGCACAGCGGCACGCGACGAATCGCTTCGCCGGTCGCCGGATTGGTTACGTTGAAGAAGGAATCAGTGACGGTCAAAAAGGCATGGCCGTTGATCCAAAGCGGAATGGCCATCGGGCCGTCAGGGGCTAATTCCATGTTCAAGCTCTCTTTCTTGCTGCGTAAAGTTCGTGAAAGGTCTGGCCACCGGCGACCGGCAGATCGCGTCCGGCGGTCCACTCCGGCGCCAGGCCAAGAATTCGGATACGGCCCTCGCCATCGGCCAGCCAGTTGAGGTAGCGCGCCGCGCGGCGGGTGAGCCAGCGGTATAGCAGCGGCTTGCCGGCGATCCACGCCCAGGCCTTCAAGGCCAGACGCTCCGACCACGGGCGCAGGCCGCGTTCAACCTGCTCCTCGCGCAGACGGTGCATCAGGGTCGGCAGCGGAATGCGTACCGGACAGACGCTGCCGCACTGATTGCAGCCGGTCGAAGCATGCGGCAAATCGAGTGCGTTCTCGATGCCGGTATAGAGCGGCGTCAGCACCGACCCCATCGGCCCGGGATAGACCCAGCCGTAGGCATGGCCGCCCAGCGAGAAATACACAGGACAGTGGTTCATGCAGGCGCCACAGCGGATGCAGCGCAGCATGTCCTGATAGGCCGAACCGAGCAGATTGGCCCGGCCGTTATCGACCAGAATGAACACGGTCTTATCCGGGCCATCCAAGTCTCCCGGCTGCCTGGTGCCGGTCAGCAGCGACACGTAATTGGAAATGCTCTGCCCGGTCGCCGAACGCGGCAACAGGCGCATCAGCGTCGCGAAATCTTCCAGCGTCGGAACGATTTTCTCGATGCCGGTGATCACGACATGCACCTTGGGCAGCGTCGTCACCATGCGGCCGTTGCCTTCATTGGTGACCAGCGCTGCCGTGCCGGTTTCGGCAATCAGGAAATTGGCACCGGAAATCCCCATCTCGGCCGTCAGGAAGTGCTGGCGCAATACGGCGCGTGCCTCCTGGGTCATCGCCGGAATGTCGGCCGAGGTCCGCGTTTCGACCGGCCGACCATGCTCCCTGGCGAACAGCGCCTCGACTTCCTCGATGGTCTTGTGCACGGCCGGCGCGATTATGTGCGATGGCGTCTCGCCGGCCAGTTGCACGATGTACTCGCCCAGATCGGTCTCGACCGGCCGGATGCCGGCGGCCGCCAGCGCCTCGTTCAGATGCGCTTCTTCGGAGAGCATGGACTTCGACTTGGCAGCCTTGGTCACGCCATGGCGACGGGCAATGTCGACGACCAGCTGGCTGACTTCATCACCATCCCGCGCCCACAACACTTCGGCACCCGTCGCCTTGGCCCGCTCTTCGAAAATATCCAGCCAGACATCGAGATCGGCCAGAGTTCGATTGCGGATGCCTTCGCAGGTCGTGCGCAGCAACTCGAAGTCGAGGCCATCGTCGGCCAGCGCCGCGACGCCTTTGGCCCGCTTGCCGACGAACAGCGGCTTGGCTTTCTGCAGAGCCCTCTGCAGGACGGGGTTCCGCACCTTCTCGCCTGCCCGTGCCTGGAAATGCATGGCCTGCGAATGCTTGACTGCCGACATCAGGAATTGCCCCCGCCCGCCAGCACTTCGGCGATGTGCAGGACGCGGGTCGTTTCATCACCGCGGCGGCGGAGGCGACCCTCGATATTCATCAGGCACCCGAGATCACCGCCGACGACGGCATCCGCCCCGGCCGCGGCAATCGAGTCACACTTGCGATCAACGATCCTGGTCGATACGTCGCCGAACTTGACCGAGAAGGCGCCACCGAAACCGCAGCACTCCTCGCAATCGCTCATTTCTTTCAGCGCAAGCCCATTCACCTTCATCAACAATTCGCGCGGCTGCCGCTTGATGCCCAGGCCACGCAAGCCCTTGCAGGAATCGTGATAGGTCACCGAGCCTTCGAATTTCGCCGGCACTGCAGGCAACTTCAGTACATCGGCGAGAAAAGTCGTCAGCTCATAAGTCCGCTCGGCAATCGCCCGGGAACGCGGCCCCCAATGTGCGTCAGCAGCAAACAGCTGGGGATAGACATTGCGAATCTGGTCGGTGCAGGAACCGGAGGGAATCACCACATAATCGAAGCCCTCCAGTTCGGCAATCGCCTTCTTGGCCAGATCGGCCGAGAGCGCCCGATTGCCGGCACTCCAGGCAGGCTGACCGCAGCAGGTCTGTCCTTCCGGCACGACCACCTCACAGCCAGCAGACTCCAGCAGGCGCAGGGCCGCAAAGCCCACGGATGGGCGCATCAGATCGACCAGACAGGTAACGTACAAGGCTAAGCGCATGCTAATATTGCGGCGCACAAGAAAATGAAGTGGCTAATGCTACTCAAACCACACCAATAAAGGAATCCAGTTGTCCGAAGTCGCCAGCGGGTCTGCGAAAGCACCCGGCTCCATTCAGGTCATCGAGCGCATGATGTCGCTGCTCGACGCCCTCGCCGCGTCTCCGGAGGCTGCAAGCCTGAAGCAACTGGCCCAGGCCACCGATCTCCATCCTTCGACAGCGCACCGCATTCTGGCAGCGATGTGCAATGCGCGCTTTGTCGAACGTCAAGATGCTGGCACTTATCGCCTCGGTATCCGCCTGCTGGAACTGGGCGGGATCGTCAAATCGCGGATCAACATGCGGGAAGTCGCCCTTCCCTTCATGCAGGAACTGCACGAAAAAATCGGCGAAGCGATCAACCTTGGCGCCCGCCACGACGACGACATCGTCTATCTCGAACGCACTTCCTCCGGCCGCGCCCTCGTTCGCGTCGTCTATCTGGTCGGTGGTCGCGCCCCGCTGCACCTGACCTCACTCGGCAAGCTGTTCCTGGCCGCCGAAAGCCCGCAAAAAGTTCGCGACTACGCCAAGCGTACCGGCCTGCCCGGCAAGACGCCGCACTCGCTGACCACCCTGACGGCGCTTGAGAAAGAGCTCGACAAGGTGCGCCGGCATGGCGTTGCCTATGACGACGAAGAAGCCGAAATGGGCCTGAAGTGCGTCGCCGCCCCAATCTACGATCACGACGGCGAAGTCGTTGCGGCACTTTCGGTTTCAGCCCCGGCCGACCGGCACGATCCCGACTGGGCTCGCCAGGTCAAGCAAACGGCCGACGCCGTCTCCCACACTCTCGGCTACACCGGCCCAAAAAGATAAAGGCCGCTCGCGGCGGCCTTTGAGTTGCTACGCTCCGGAGATTAAGCCGGGCGTCGTCCTGTTCCCAGACCAGCACTCTCCATCCAGCGCTTGATCCGGTTGGCATCACCAACCCGGGTCATCTTGCCATTCGAATCGAGTAGCACAATCACCACCGGCTTGTCGGCCACGCGTGCCTGCATCACCAGACAACGCCCCGCTTCGGAAATATAACCGGTCTTCGAAACGCCGATTTCCCAGTTATCGCTGCGCACCAGCGCATTGGTGTTGTGGAAGTCGCGGATGCGTCCGTTCAGTTCGACCTTGGCTTCGGCGGTCGTCGAATACTGGCGAATTTCCGGATAGCGCGCTGCAGCCGCCACCATGCGGGCCAGATCGTGCGCCGTCGAGACGTTGTTACTCGACAGACCGGTCGGCTCTTCAAATCGCGAGTTGTACATACCCAAGGCTTGCGCCTTCTTGTTCATCGCCTGAACAAAAGCGTGCAGGCCGCCAGGGTAATGCCGGCCCAAAGAGTTGGCCGCACGATTCTCCGACGACATCAGCGCCAGCAGCATGGCTGCTTCACGGGTCATGGTTGTGCCAACCGGCAGACGCGAACGTGTCCCTTTCAGGCCATCCACATCGGCATCACCAATGGCGATGACTTCCTGCAGATCAAGTTTGGCATCCAGAACAACCATGGCGGTCATCAGCTTGGAAATGGAGGCGATCGGCACGACCAGATCCGGCTGCTTTTCGATCATGGCCTGACCGGTATTCTGATCAATGACCAGCGCCGAGGCCGAATAGAGCGCCAGACGCGTCGGATCCATGTCCATCATCGAAGCGTGACGAATCGGCTTGGCTGCCGAGTGCGCCGCCGCCACTTTTCCGGCATGTCGCGACGGGGCAGCAGCCTTCTTGGTCGGCGCAGCCTTGGCGGCTGACTTGGCAGCATGTTTGCTGCCCGATTTAGCAGCCAGCGGCGCCTTGTGTGCGCCCTTGGACGCTACCTTTTTTGCTGTCTGCTGCTCGGATCTCTTCGCCGTCGCAGCCTCGACTGGCGCTTGCATGCCCACGCCCAACAAAGCGCTGACCAGCAAGGCGGCCTTCAATTTGTGTTTCATTCACTATCTCCTGCCAACATCGGGCAAAGTTTACCTTACTTTAGCAGGAGATATAGAAATATCAATAAAAAATAGATAGATACAACAACAACTTAAAGCAGCCGATCACACCGCATCGACGACGGTCAGCGCAGTCATATTGACGATGCGGCGAACAGTTGCCGTCGGCGTCAGAATATTGACCGGCTTGGCGGCTCCCAGCAGGATAGGACCAATGGTCAGGTTATCCCCCGCCGCCACCTTCAGCAAGTTAAAGGAGATATTAGCCGCATCCAGTGTCGGCATGATCAACAGGTTGGCCTGTCCCTTCAAGCGGGAATTCGGGAAGGCAGCCTGACGAATACGCTCATCCAGCGCGGCATCACCGTGCATTTCGCCTTCGACTTCCAGTTCCGGCGCCCGCCGGTTGAGTTGCGCCAGTACGTCGCGCATCTTGACCGAGGTCGGCGTGTCTTCAGTGCCGAAAGTCGAGTGCGAAAGCAACGCGACCTTGGGCACAATACCGAAATTGCGGATTTCTTCGGCCGCCAGCAAGGTCATGTCAGCCAACTGTTCGGCTGTCGGATCGTAGTTGACGTAGGTATCACCGATAAATACGGTGCGCTCTGGCAACATCAGCAGATTCATCGCGTAATAACGATCATGGTCCGCACGCGTACCAATCACGCTTTGCACATACTCGCGATGCGTCTCATGGCGCCCGAAGGTGCCGCAGATCAGACCGTCAGCATAACCCAGTCGAACCATCAGCGAACCGTACAGCGTATTGCGCCGACGGACTTCGCGTCTGGCATAGTCGGGCGAAACGCCCTTGCGCTCCATCAGGCCATGATAAGTCCGCCAGAACTCTTCGTAATGCTCGTCGAAGAATGCCGAGTTATCTGAATGGACAACCTCAAAATCCTCGCCTTCGCGAATACGCAGCCCGGCGACTTCGATCCGGCGATTGATTTCAGCATGACGCCCAATCAGGATTGGCCAAGCAATGCCTTCATCACGGACCACCTGCACAGCACGCAGCACGCGCTCGTCCTCACCTTCAGCGAAGACGATCCGTTTCGGCGCCATCTTGGCCTGCGAGAAGACCGGCTTCATGATCATGCCGGAGTGGTAAACGAATTCATTCAGGCCCTGAATGTAGGCATCCCAGTCCTTGATCGGACGGGTAGCAACACCTGAATCCATACCCGCCTTGGCCACGGCCGGGGCAATCTTGACGATCAGGCGCGGGTCGAACGGATTCGGAATCAGATATTCGGGACCAAAGCTGGCGACCTTCTCGCCATAGGCACGGGCCGCGACTTCCGACTGCTCGGCGCGGGCCAGTTCGGCGATCGCCTTGACGGCGGCCATCTTCATTTCTTCGGTAATCGTCGTCGCACCAACATCGAGCGCGCCGCGGAAAATGAAAGGGAAGCACAGGACGTTGTTGACCTGGTTCGGGTAGTCCGAGCGACCGGTACAGATAATGGCGTCGTTACGGACGCTCTTGACCAGTTCCGGCGAAATTTCTGGCGTCGGATTGGCCAGCGCCATGATCAGCGGATTCGCCGCCATCTTGGCCACCATTTCCGGCTTCAGTACGCCACCGGCCGACAGGCCGAGGAAGACGTCGGCATCGGCGATCACTTCACCCAGCGTCCGGGCATCGGTCACCTTGGTATAGCGCGCCTTGATCTCGTCCATTTCTTCGACACGGCCTTCATAGACCAGACCCTTGATGTCGGTCACCCAGATGTTGGCTGGCGGCGCACCGAGCATGACCAGCAGGTCAAGACAGGCCAAGGCGGCAGCACCGGCTCCGGAGGTGACGATCTTGACCTTGGACAGATCCTTGCCGATCAGATGCAGGCCATTGAGAATTGCAGCGCCGACAACAATGGCGGTGCCATGCTGGTCGTCATGGAAGACGGGGATCTTCATCCGTTCGCGCAGCTTCTTTTCGATGTAGAAGCACTCGGGCGCTTTGATGTCTTCCAAGTTGATGCCACCAAAGGTCGGCTCCAGCGAGGCGATGGTATCGATCAGTTTGTCCGGGTCGCGCTCTTCAATTTCGATATCGAAGACATCGATATTGGCGAATTTCTTGAAGAGTACGCCCTTGCCCTCCATGACCGGCTTGGCGGCAAGCGGGCCAATCGCGCCAAGGCCAAGAACGGCGGTGCCGTTGGTGATCACACCAACCAGATTGGCGCGTGAGGTCAGCGTGCTGGCTTCGCGTGGATCAGCAACGATCTCCTCGCAGGCAAATGCGACTCCGGGCGAATAAGCCAACGAAAGATCGTATTGATTGGTCAGCTGTTTGATTGGGGTAACCGCAATCTTGCCCGGCTTGGGCTCGCGGTGATAGTAGAGCGCTGCTTCACGTAGTTGGCGAGAATCCATATTTGTCTCCATTTTGTATCGTGAAATGCCATTTCGAATCGCGGAAAATAATACCATGCAACAGCACATCAAGCACCTTCGGGAATCACTTAGAGGTGCAAAGTCAAGTAGATGTTTACCCTAAGATGATGCATAATTACGGGCTTCCCAGCCGACGGCCCCTAGCCGCTTTCAGTCTTGGTGGCAGCTCCCGGCGACTGGCGCAAAGTTTATCTATTTCAGTAACTTGGAGAGAGACACCGCCATGACCGCACCGCTGAATGCACCTGACTACGTCAAACATGAAGGCCTGAAGAAATGGGTCGCCGAAATCGCCGCCCTGACCCAGCCGGCCCGTATCCACTGGGCTGACGGCTCGCAGGAAGAGTATGACCGCCTGTGCGCTGAAATGGTAGAGGCCGGCACGCTGATCAAACTCAACGAAAAGAAGCGTCCGAACTCTTACCTCGCCTTCTCCGACCCGTCCGATGTGGCACGCGTCGAAGACCGCACCTATATCTGTTCCGCCAAGAAGGAAGACGCCGGCCCGACCAATAACTGGGAAGAGCCTGCCGTCATGCGCGAAAAGCTGAACGGCATCTTCAAGGGCTGCATGAAGGGTCGCACGATGTATGTGATCCCGTTCAGCATGGGTCCGCTCGGTTCGCCGATCGCCCATATCGGCTTTGAAATCACCGACTCTGCCTACGTCGTGACCAACATGCGCACGATGACCCGCATGGGCAAGAAAGTCTTCGACGTGCTCGGTACCGATGGCGAATTTGTCCCATGTATCCACACCGTCGGCGCCCCCCTCGAGCCGGGCCAGCAGGATGCAAAGTGGCCATGCAACCCGACCGTCAAGTACATCGTCCATTACCCGGAAACCCGTGAAATCTGGTCCTACGGTTCCGGTTACGGCGGCAACGCCCTGCTCGGCAAGAAGTGCTTCGCACTGCGCATCGCCTCCAACATGGCGCGTGATCAGGGCTGGCTGGCCGAACACATGCTGATCCTCGGCGTTGAATCCCCGGAAGGTGAAAAGAGCTACGTTGCTGCCGCCTTCCCGTCGGCCTGCGGCAAGACCAACTTCGCCATGCTGATCCCGCCGAAGACCCTGGACGGCTGGAAGATCACCACCATAGGCGACGACATCGCCTGGATCAAGCCGCGTGTCGACAAGGATGGCGTCACCCGCTTCTACGCCATCAACCCGGAAGCCGGCTTCTTCGGCGTCGCTCCGGGCACCTCCGAAAAGACCAACTTCAACGCGCTGGCCACGTTGAAGGAAAACATCATCTTCACCAACGTTGCACTGACCGACGACGGCGATGTGTGGTGGGAAGGCCTGACCAAGGAAGCTCCGGCTCACCTGATCGACTGGCAAGGCAACGACTGGACGCCGGAAGACGGCAAGGCCGGCAAGAAGGCGGCCCACGCAAACTCCCGCTTCACTGCCCCGGCCAGCCAGTGCCCGTCCGTAGACAGCGCCTGGGAAGATCCGGCTGGCGTGCCGATTTCCGCCTTCATCTTCGGCGGCCGTCGCGCTACCACCGTACCGCTGGTCTATGAGGCCTTCAACTGGAACTACGGCGTCTACATGGCCGCCACCCTCGGCTCCGAAACCACCGCTGCCGCTTTCGGCCAGCAGGGTGTTGTCCGTCGCGATCCGTTTGCCATGCTGCCGTTCTGCGGTTACCACATGGGCGACTACTTCAACCATTGGCTGAAGATGGGCAAGACCGTCGATGCCGCCCCGAAGATCTTCTGCGTGAACTGGTTCCGCATGAACGAAAAGGGCGAATTCATGTGGCCGGGCTTCGGCGACAACATGCGCGTTCTGAAGTGGATCGTTCAGCGCTGCAAGGGCACTGTTACCGCCAAGGAAACCGCGCTGGGCTGGATGCCGCAATTTGAAGACATCGACTGGACCGGTCTGGACATCAGCAAGAACGAGTTCAACAGCCTGACCAACATCGATGCCGACGCCTGGAAATCCGAGCTAGCCGGCCACAAGGAGTGGTTCGACAGCATGGGCGAAAAGCTGCCGCGTGAATTCACCCTGAAGCGTGAACTGTTCGAAATGGCATTGTTCAAGAACGCTGATTAATTTCAGTTCTTGCTATGATCGACGGCCACCTCAGGGTGGCCGTTTTACTTTGGAGACCCGCATGTACCGCCCCGCCCAACGCCTTGCCGATATTGAGCCTTTCCACGTCGTCGAATTGCTGACCCGTGCTCGACAGCTCGAAGCCGAGGGGCGCGACATCATTCACATGGAAGTTGGCGAGCCTGACTTCCCGACGCCAGAGCCCATCGCCAAGGCAGCGACCAATGCGATAAAAAGCGGGAAAACGCTCTACACCCAGGCCCTTGGCCTGCCCGAATTGCGCGAGGCAATCAGCCGGTTTTACGACCAGCGCTATGGGGTTTCAGTACCAGCCAGCCGCATTGCCGTCACCAACGGGGCCTCCGGTGCGCTGAACCTGGCCTTTGCCTGCTTGGCCGACCCGGGTAGCGAATGGCTACTGACCGACCCCGGCTACCCATGCAACCGACACATCCTTCGGGCATTCGAAGGACGGCCGCAGAATATTCCGGTCGGCCCCGAGACCAATTTTCAGCCGACGCCGGAACTGCTACGCCAGCACTGGAAACAGAGCACTGCCGGCCTGCTGGTTGCCTCTCCGGCCAACCCGACCGGCACCTTGCTCACGCTCCCGGAGATCGCCGGACTGGCTGAAGTCTGCCGCGATAAGAACGGGCATTTCCTGGTCGATGAGATTTACCACGGCTTGACCTACGAGATTGAAGCCCCAACCGCCTGCGCTGCCGGCGACGATATCTGGGTCATCAACAGTTTTTCCAAGTACTTCCAGATGACTGGCTGGCGCCTTGGCTGGATGGTCATTCCCGAAGCCTATGTCCGCGATGTCGAAAAATTGGCCCAGAACCTCACGCTCTGCCCCTCGACACCAGCCCAGCATGCCGCACTGGCAGCCTTCGAGCCGGAAACCATCGCCATCCTCGAAAGCCGGCGCAGCGAATTCCGGCGCCGTCGTGACTTCCTTGCCCCGGCGCTGGAGGCGATCGGTTTCCGCATCACGGCCCGCCCTGAAGGCGCCTTCTATCTGTATTGCGATTGCTCGGCGCTGGCCGATGACAGCTTCGCGCTTGCCAAGGATCTGCTGGAAAAGACCGGGGTTGCCGCCACACCCGGCCTCGATTTCGGCAGCAACCAGCCGGAAAAGCACATCCGCTTCGCCTACACCACCGGGGTTGAGCGGCTCGCCGAGGCTGTCGAACGATTAGGTGCTTATTTCGGCCGGTAATTCCAGACCCGGGAAGCGGGAACGCAGGCCTGCCCAATCGAAATATCGCCCCGGATCGGTCTTTCGCCCGGGGGCAACATGGCAATGGCCGGCGATCGCCAGAATCGGGTAGTGCGCACGCAAGGCGTCCAGCAAGCCCCACAATGAGGTGTATTGCTCGGCGGTATAAGGGTGGCTGTCCGAGCCTTCCAGCTCGATACCCACCGAGTAATCGTTACAGTTGTCACGCTCGCACCAGCACGACTGCCCGGCATGCCAGGCCCGCTGGTCGCAGCCAACGAACTGGATGACTCGACCATTCCGCCGGACATAGAAATGCGCGGATACCTGCAAGTCGGAAATGGTCGAAAAATACGGGTGAGCGTCAGGATTCAGCCGATTGAGAAAAAAGTCCTCGACCCAGTCGCCACCGAACTCATCGGGCGGAAGACTGATGTTGTGAATCACCACCAGGGATACCGCTTCACCAGCCGGTCGTTCGCCAAAATTCGGCGATGGCAGCCAATCAGCTCCCTCCAGCCAGCCGTTTGCCTGCCACCCCATCACTCGATGCCCAGACGCTCAAGCCGGTAGCGCATGGAGCGGAAGGTCACACCAAGGAGTCGAGCCGCTGCCGTACGGTTCCCCTCTGCCTTCTGCAAGGCTTCCAGAATGGCCTGACGTTCAAGGCGATTCAGATACTCATCCAACGTTTCGCTGCCACGCCCCGGCGCTTCGCCACCCGGCATTTCCTCAGGACCAAGATGCAGGTCGTCGACTTCGATGGTGTCGCCGGCACAAAGCGCTGTCGCACGCTCCAGGATGTTCTCCAGCTCGCGCACATTGCCGGGAAAGGAATAGTACTCCAGCGCTTTCAGCGCGCCGCTTGAAAGCTTCGGCGTTGCATCCCCGAAAACTCGCCGCAGGATGGCATCAACCAGCGGCGCAATATCCTCCAGGCGCTCACGCAACGGTGGCATGCGGAGTTCAATCACGTTCAGCCGGTAATACAAGTCCTGCCGGAAGCCCCCCTTCTCCACCAGATCGCGCAGATTGCGATGGGTCGCACAGATGATCCGGACATCGACCGGCTCCTCGGCCACGCTCCCCACCTTGCGCACCCGCTTTTCCTGAATGGCACGCAACAGCTTGACCTGCATGGCCAGAGGCAGATCAGCCACTTCATCGAGGAACAACGTGCCCCCGTTGGCTGCCTGGAAAAACCCCTCGCGCTCACTGTCGGCGCCGGTAAATGCCCCTTTCCGGTAACCGAAAAATTCGCTCTCCATCAGGTTTTCCGGAATCGCCCCGCAGTTGACTGGCACAAAGGGCCCCGCTGCCCGAGCGCTACGGCTATGGATCAATCGGGCGCCCAACTCCTTGCCGCTACCGGACTCACCGGAAATGTAGATCGGCGCCTGGCTGCGCGCCAGCTTCTCGATCATCGCCCGCACCTGCTGCATGCTCGGTGAGTCGCCAATCAGCGATTGCAGGGGATCTTCGTCATCCCCCTGCCCGCCGCCGGGCAAACGCAAGGCTGACTTGATCAGCGCCCGTAGCTGCTCAAGTCCGACCGGCTTGGCCAGATAGTCGAAGGCCCCGGCCTTCAAGGCAGCGACGGCATTTCCCGCACTGCCATAGGCGGTAATGACGGCCACTGGCGTTTGAGGGTAATGCTCAGTGATGAGGCGGACAATTTCCAGTCCCTCGCCATCGGGCAAGCGCATATCGGTCAGGCAAAGCTGAAAATCATCGGCCTCAAGCGCGGCCCGCGCTTCAGCAACCGAACCCACACACTCGGTAGCCAGGCCCATGCGGGCCAAGGTCAAATCGATCAGTTCACGAATATCGGGCTCGTCATCAACAACGAGAACCCGGCTTAATTCGCCGCGCGGACGCCGTTCGGTTCTGACAACTGACACGTATCGTTTCTCCCTGCCACAATGAAATGAGCCCCAGAACCCGAGGCCATCAATTCCAGGCTCGCACCATTGGTTGCACAAAGCTCACGGGCAATGAACAGCCCAAGGCCTGTACCCTGCGTATGCGTCGTAAAAAATGGCTCAAAAATCTGTTCGCGCACGGTTTCCGGAACACCCGGACCATCATCGATCACGTGCAATTCTACCCGCCCCTCACCTTGAGCGCCGAGCAGCTCGATCAGCACCGCCCCGGGCCCCTTGGTCGAATGACGCAGCGCGTTGCTGACCAGATTCCACAAGACCTGATGCAAATGAGACCGATCAAAACAGATCTTGAGCCCGGCTGGCGCCTTCAGAACGACAATATCCGGAGCCAAGTTCTCGCTGGACAGGAAATGCTCCAGAAAGCCAAGACAGAACTCATCCAGCGGCAACAACTCAGCTTCTGCCCGGCTCTGGCGGCCTAGCTCCAGAATGTCGTGTACGATCCGGTCAAGCCGGATCACGTTGTCGTTGAGAATGCGCAGCAGACGTTCCTGCATCTCGCCGCGGCGCTCCTCACGCAACAGTTCGCCAGCATGGCCAATTGCCGACAACGGGTTGCGAATCTCATGCGCGATACTGGCTGTCAGACGCCCCAGAGAGGCCAGTTTCAACTGCTGGGCATGCTCCTTGATCCGCCCGACGTCCTCAAGAAACACCAGCACTTCGCCGTCCGAACTGGTCGTTCGCTCGAAACGGGCACGTAGATCCCGCCCTTCCGCACCACCGAAATGGAGCCCATCGCCCTCACCAAGCGACTCCCAGTGCCGGAGGGCCGCCGCCAAATCCGGGGCACATGACTCCAACGGAAGCGCCGGATCATCAACAGACACGCCAAGCATACTCTTCGCCACGGGATTGCATCGGCTGAGCACGCCGCCTTTGGCAACAATCAGCACACCATCCTGCATCCGCTCCACGACGCGCTGACTGATACGAATCTGGTTATCCAGGGCCTCTCCACGCCGTCGCGCCAGGTCTTCATTAACCATGACCCGCTGGCCAAGCAGACGCGCAAGAATGGCTGTGGCAAAGAAGCCCGCAGATATAAATCCGGCTTGGACAATAGTGCCCTGATCAGATCCTTGGGCGACGATTCCGTAGGTCTGAACCAGAAGGACCGCCACTGTCGCCACGGCCGCGTAGAACAAGACCAGACGCCCTCGCCCGACCAAACTGGCAGCCGCCAGGGAAACCAGCAACAACACACTCAAGCCGCTGCTCACCCCGCCAGCCAGGAACATCAGGGCGCTGACGATGGCGATATCCACCATTATCTGGGCAGACAACTGCTGATTAAAATGATGCTGCCAGTGCGTTGCCAGCAGAAGTCCGGCGATTGTCGCCGCCATGTAAGTTCCCGTCAGCCCAAACAGCAAGGGGGACGGCATCCAGTTCAGGCGAGCCGTCCATTCATGGGGAAACAAAATCACCAAGCAGAACAACCCGGCCAGAACCAGTCGATACAGGTTGAAATACAGGAAGGAACGCCAATTTGCCTCCCACGTGGAGGACAGCCAATCCGACATCAGTCCTCCGCCGATTTGGCAGCGATACGATGGGCCTCACAGCAATAGATCCTGCCGGCAACGGACACCGCTTCGCTCTCAGGCAAATGGACGCCGCAATGGACACAGGTAACCATCTTCTCCACAGGAGGAGCTGGCCGTGCCGATGAATCAGAAGCATCTGGCGCATTGCGCTTGGACCATAGCCACCAGACCACACCGATAAACGCGAACAACAGCAGATATTTCATCAGCCCCCCAGAAATAAAAATCTACGGAGAATCCGTAAGCTTCTGTCGTTTTCTCGGAACAACACGACCTAACCGTTCCTCATTGCCTCCAAAACAGACTGCAGAAAAGGCAATCAAGTCTCCAGAACAATTTCAATTAACCATTACCAACTTTACGATCAAGAATACACCAGCCCCCTCGCCTATCATCCGATGAAGGCAGCACTGAGGCAACTTCAACAAATTGCGAAATAGCTATTTGTGAGAGACGGCTATCCGGATTTATTTTTGCCCGACGGACCAAATGAACGACTGAATGTCAGCCATATCACGGGGCATCAAACCCTCTTCAAGCAGATTCGTCCGCACGTAACTGTAGAGCCGCAGCACGGCATCATAGGTTTTCCAGTTTGGTTCCGGTTTATAGTTGATTCGCCAGCACAGCGCCTTAGCCCCATTCTGGATTGCGCTGGCTTTGATGAAGGCATGTTGCTGTGGGTAGCGGATGAAGCTGAAGAGCGTTGCAAACGACCATTTATTAAGATGCAAGATCCCCAAGGTACGGAGAAAGTGCTTGAAACGGGCCTCGTCTGCTTCCGCGCCATAGAGAAGATCAGCCAAGGCTACCGAAAACAGCTTTTGGCATGCCGGCAGCTCAAGGGCGTCCTGGAATGCTTTTCTCTCGCTCTTGGTCAGCAGATTTGCGGTCGATTCAACGTGTCGCGCCCGATCACAAACGGCCTCAAAGCAACCATCATCAACAAGCCGGCAAAGCTCCTCTTTAGCCAGTAACTGGGTGCAGAATTTGTGGCCGCGAACAGTGGCATCACGCGTGTTCTTGATAAAACCAGCATCCTCGAATCCGTCTGGATAACTCCGCATGAAGCGTTCAACCGCCATGGGAACCGAGATAAAGTCATCGCTGCTGATTTGCGATGTTTCGATCAGGTTGTCCAGGAGGCGATGTTTTGAGCCAGCTCCCTCGACTTTATCGAGCTTGATAAATGACCGGGAAAGCCTCTTTCGGCCAACACCCACAAAGAAGATATCAAGATTATCAGGTGTAGCACTCAGCACCTTCCCGAGTCCCCATTCCTTCTGGTTTGGGTGAACCACACGATCGCCCGAGGTTAGGTTACTCATCTTGATCTCCGCTTCTTTCAGCAAAAAAGCGGTCAATTTTATCATTTACTCCAGCGGCAGACCGAGATTCAAGCGATGAAATCTGAACTCAGAGCCCCGGTCCGAGCAACCTGTTGTACGTAATCGCACAGGATATGCCCCGCTAAGGTATGCCCAAGGCCAATAATGTTTACCCTCAGCTTCCAAAAAGCAAAAAGCCACCCCATAGGATGGCTAAGTGCTTTTTCTTTGCAGAGTTTTGGTCGGAGTGACAGGATTCGAACTTGCGACCCCTGCGTCCCGAACGCAGTGCTCTACCAGGCTGAGCTACACTCCGACGCGAGAAAGAAACCTAATGATTTCTCTCAACTGCAAAGAGCGTCAATTGTAGCAGAGCTTTTTTATAATTTGAATCCCCCAAGCACTGAATTGCAGCTTTTGCCGACTCCGCCTCTTGGACAGCACGGGCCCTTGCATGCTCCAAGGCACCACTGTTTCGAATCGCATCGAGTACCTGTGCGAAGTCATCCCGACCACCTTCTTCGATGGCTTTGCGAACGCAGGCAGCCTGCTCTGGTGTGCCGGATTGCATCACGTAAATCAACGGCAAGGTTGGTTTTCCCTCAGCCAGATCGTCACCTAGGTGTTTGCCTGTATCAGCTTCCTGCCCGGAATAGTCGAGGACATCATCGATCAATTGGAAAGCCGTGCCGAGATGCATGCCATAAGCAGTCAGCGCCCTCTCCACCTCCGGGGTCGCCTGACCTAGGATGGCCCCAAGCTGCGCAGCAGCCTCGAAAAGCTTGGCTGTTTTGTAGTGAATAACCTGCATGTAGCGCGCCTCATCAACATCGGCGTCATGGCAGTTCATCAACTGCAGCACCTCGCCCTCAGCGATGATATTGGTCGCATCCGAAAGGACCTGCATCACACGCATGTTGTCGACAGCAACCATCATCTGGAAAGCACGCGAGTAAAGGAAGTCACCAACCAGAACACTAGCCGCATTGCCAAACATGGCGTTAGCAGTATTGCGCCCACGTCGCAGCGCCGATTCATCGACCACATCATCATGCAACAAGGTGGCCGTATGAATGAATTCGACGACAGCCGCCATTTCATGATGCCGAGTACCTTGGTAACCCAGCGCTCCAGCCGCAAGGAGGACCAAGGCCGGACGCATGCGTTTGCCGCCACTACTGATGATGTATTCGGCAACCTGCCGGACCAGCACCACGTCTGAGTAAAGACGATCGCGGATCACCGCGTCGACGGCCTTCATGTCGTGCCCGATCAGGGCGTAGAGCTGTTCCAGAGTCACGGCAGGTAATTCCTTGAAGAAGCGCGGAATCTTAGGGGGCGGACGAGGCCCAGTCAAGGCCGAACGATCAAGGATACACTCCGTTCAACCTCTCAGTTTGTTAAACTCTTCAGATTAGATCAATCCATCAGGAGAGGGCATGGACATTCGTTCAATCGTCGCATCAGCCATCCTTAACAAAGAAGCACTGGAGGAGTTTGCTGATGCCCTGAACGACCGTGCTCCGGAAATCGAGCGTGACGTTGCTCGGCTCAAGGAAACCCCTCTGGATCGTGATATCACAGCCAGCCTTTTCCGGGCGGTACACAACATCAAGGGCGACTCTTCGCTCTGCAAGTTTGAACTGGGTGTCGCCATCGCCCACCCGATCGAAACAATGATGTCACGCTTCCGAGAGGGAGAGATTCCTTTCTCCGACATGCTTGCCGAGCTGGTTTTGCTTGCGGTTGACCGACTCGAATTGGCAACTGATGCTTTGTTGACCAACAAACCACTGGAAAACCTTCGCCTGCCAATTCTTGTGCAGGGTCTCAACGAAGTTGCTCAGGAGACGCTTCAGCAAATCGATTTCAGCTGCGCCGACCTGATCGAAGCCGTAACCGGTTTCCCCCCGGTCATCCCGGAAATATCGAGCCAAGCCCCGAAAGTCTCAAAGCCAAAATCTGATCAGAAAAATGCCAGCAGCGATTTACAGTTTTTCCGCTCTCTGGCTTTGCAATTCGAAAGCCGCTCCCCCCTTTTCAAGGGACGCACGATGCGTATCCTCCGGCTTGCACTGGAAACAAACAAGAGCGGCCACAATGTTGTCGATCCCGTGCAACTCGAGGCTGCCATCTATCTGCACGATGTCGGCATGATGCTATTACCTGAAAGTATCTGGTTGAAGGTCGGCAAGATGTCTCCTGAAGACAAGGTTGCATTACGCAACCATCCTGGTTTTTCGGCAGGGCTGTTACTGCGTATGCCAGGCTGGGAATCCGCCGCCGAAATGGTCGCCAAACATCACGAAATGCCCGATGGCGGTGGGTACCCCAATCAATTGCAAGACTCGGAAATTTGTCCCGGGGCCAAGATTCTCGCCATCGTCGATGCATTTGAAGCAGTCATGCTCAAGCATATCCACCGAGGAAAGAATCGCTCGGTACTGCGCGCCATTGCCGAAATCAACGCTTGCGACAACCAGTTTGCCCCAGAGTGGATCACCCCATTCAACGCAGTAATTCGCAAGACCATTGAAACCTGATGACCTTTGATCGAGAACGCCGTTTTGGCGGTAACACACGCCTATATGGCCCAGAGACCGCAGAACGTATCCAGCGCGCCCATGTCTGTGTGGTTGGAATTGGTGGCGTAGGCTCTTGGACTGTCGAAGCTCTGGCAAGATCCGGTATCAACAGCATGACCCTCGTTGATCTGGACATGGTGGCGGAATCCAACACCAATCGCCAAATCCACGCGCTAGACGATATCTACGGCAAAGCCAAAGTAGATGCGATGGCCGAAAGAGTACGCGCCATCAACCCGGATTGCGCAATAACCTGTATTGAAGATTTTATAACCCCTGAAAACGTTGGAGAGATTCTTGAGCAACCGTTTTCGGTGGTCATCGACGCCATCGACCAGGTCCGCGCTAAGGCAGCAATGATCGCTTTCTGCCGACGGCAAAAGACCCCAATTATCGTAGCAGGAGCAGCTGGAGGGCAAATCGATCCAACGCAAATTCGCGTCACCGATCTTAGCCAGACGGTACAGGATCCACTTCTATCTAAAGTCCGCTCTCTTCTTCGCCGAGAGTACGGCTTTCCGAAAGATACCAAGAAAAAATTCGGCATCTCCGCAGTTTTCTCGACAGAACCCTTACGTTACCCGAACAAAAGCGCTGCCTCTTGCGAAGCTGACCGCAGCCCGGCCGGCTTGAATTGTGCGGGATTCGGATCGTCTGTCTGCGTTACATCCTCCTTCGGCATGGCAGCAGCAGCTCAGGCCATCAATCTGATCAGCAGATCGTAAGCAATCAACGGAAGCTACTTGGTTGATGGTTTGCGGTTGTCCGTAAGGACGGGCTATTAAGCGCCGCGCTGGGTAACGCAGCGGCACGGGTAGATTGCCCCGTAGCGCTCTTTATTGTGGCCTGTAAAGCA
>Ga0316605_10000122_pt1 | contig 74293 bp, 62 predicted proteins | sample OWC_soil_day20_n_FD_207666 | JGI IMG/M metagenome (GOLD analysis project Ga0316605, IMG submission 207666) | Wetland soil microbial communities from Old Woman Creek delta, Ohio, United States - OWC_soil_day20_noCT | ecosystem: Environmental > Terrestrial > Soil > Wetlands | place: USA: Ohio...
AGCCTATACGCTACAACCCCTGACGAACTGAAATTCAAGGAAGATCAATGAAACGTACCTTGCTGGCAGCCTCCCTGTTTGCCCTCTCCTCCGTCCTGGTGTCCGCTCCGGCCCTGGCCGCAAAGCCAGCCAAGGAAGCCTCCGGTGCCGTTGCCAGCGTTAACGGCAAGGCCATTTCCAGCAAGCTTGCCGACGCCATCGCCGCCGGCCAGGCCGCTCAGGGCCGCCCCGATTCCGCCGAACTGCGCAACCAGATCCGCGACGAGCTGATCCAGCGCGAAATCGTCTCCCAGACCGCTGCCGCTGCCGGCATCGACAAGGATCCCCTGGTGCAGGCCCAGATCGAACTGGCGCGCCAGAACGTTCTGATTAGCGCCTACCTCGGCGACTATGCGCGCAAGCACCCGGTCAGCGACGAAGCAATCAAGAAGGAATACGAGAACATCAAGGCCCAGCGCGGCGACAAGGAATTCAAGGCGCGCCATATCCTAGTCAAGGAAGAAGCCGCCGCCAAGGGCATCATCGAGAAGCTGAAGAAGGGCGAGCGCTTTGAAGACCTGGCCAAGCAGTCCGAAGATCCAGGCTCCAAGGACAAGGGCGGTGATCTGGGCTGGTCCGAACCCGGCAACTACGTGCCCCCCTTCGCCTCCGCCCTTTCTAAGCTGGAAAAGAACAAGTTCACCGAGACCCCGGTCAAGACCGACTTCGGCTGGCACGTAATCCTCCTCGACGACACCCGCAAGCTCGACATGCCGCCCCTGGACGACGTCAAGGGCCAGATCGGTCAGATGCTGATGCAAGCGCAAGTCGCCAAGCACATGCAGGACTTGCGCGCCAAGGCCAAGGTGAAATAATCGGTCGGCAGCTCTGATCCATCAACGGGGGCTGCGGCCCCCGTTTTCTTTTTCAGGATACCCAGGAACCCCGTGCGTTTTTTCCACCCGTCCCCTTACCTGCTGCTAACGCTCTCCAGCCTGTTCTGGGCCGGCAACTGGATCGTCGGCCGGGGCATCCGCGCCGAAGTGCCCCCCGTTACCCTGTCCTTCTGGCGCTGGGTGATTGCCCTGCTCTGCATCCTGCCCCTGGCCTGGCCGCACCTGCGTCGCGACGCGCCGGCCCTGCGCGCCGCCTGGCCCTGGATCGGCCTGCTGGGCCTGTTTGGCGTCTTCGCCTACAACACCTTCTCCTACATCGGCCTGCAATACACCACAGTCACCAACGGCCTGCTGTTGAATTCCTTCATCCCCATGCTGATCGTCGCCCTGGCCTGGGTGTTCCAGGGCAAGCGCCTGCGCCGCATCGAAGGGCTGGGCGTCGTCGCCTCGACCCTGGGGGTGATGACCATCGTCGTCCAGGGCGACCCGGCGAAACTGCTCTCCCTGCATTTCAATATCGGCGACTTCTGGGTGCTCGGCGCCGTACTCTCCTGGGCCATTTACACCCTGCTGCTGCCGCGCAAGCCAGCCGGGGTGCATCCCCTTTCCTTCCTGTTTGCCATTGCCAGCGTAGGCCTGGCCGCCACCTTTCCCGCCTACCTATGGGAACTCGCCTCCGGCCGCCACGTCATCGCCACACCGGCGGCCCTCGGAGCCATGCTGTATGCCGGCGTGTTCGCCGCCCTGCTCGGCTTCATCTGCTGGAACAAGGGCGTGGCCGAGGTCGGCGCCGCCCGCGCCGGCCTGTTCATCCACCTGATGCCGGTGTTCGGCATCCTGCTCGCCGCCCTCTTCCTCGGCGAGCGCATGGCTGTCTACCACCTCGTGGGCATCGTGCTTATCTTCGGCGGCATCTTTCTCACCACACGACGCTGATGGGCTTCCTGCGCGACTGGTGGCGGGGCCGCGCCAAGCCTGCGGTCGAGGTCTCCGAGCAGCAATGGCAGGATGCGGAGACTGCCCTGCCCTTTCTCGGCCACCTCTCGGCCGACGAGCGCCGGCAGTTGCGTGACATGGCGAGGGAGTTCATCGCCAGCAAGGAATGGAATGCGGCTGGAGGCTTGACCCTGACGCCCAACATCCAGATTTCGATTGCCCTCCAGGCATGCCTGCCAGTGCTGCATCTGGGCCTGGGGTGGTATGCGGACTGGGTCGGCATCGTCGTCTATCCCGGCGACTTCGTGATTCCCCGCAATTTCATGGACGAGGACGGCGTGGTGCATGAATTCGACGACCCGGTGCTCGGCGAAGCCTGGGAAGGCGGACCGGTGCTGCTTGCATGGTTCGATGACCGGGCCGATACGGAAGGCGTGAATGTCGTCATTCACGAGTTCGCCCACAAGCTCGATATGAGCAGCGGCGACGTCGATGGCATACCGCGCTTGCCCGCCGACATGTCGCGGCAGGGGTGGATTGCCGCCTTCGAGCCGGCCTTTCTCGACTTTCAGCGGCGCGTCGATGAAGGCGAGGACACCGCCCTCGACCCCTATGGCACCGAAAGCCCGGCCGAGTTCTTCGCCGTCATGTCGGAAGCGTTTTTTGAAACGCCGGCGCTATTGCAAGCGGAGTATCCGGCAGTAGCGGAGCAACTGCGGCGCTTTTACCGCCAGAATCCGTAAACGCCTAGCGGGCGTTGCGGCAGGCGGCAATCTCGGCGTCGGACATGGCGGGCTTATACACACAGCGCGGCGTAGAAGGCGGCGCCGAGCCAAAGGGCACCACTGGCACCGCCGCTGGCCCGGCCGGCTTTGCTCGTGCCACGGGCGGCGGGACGGGCTCTGCGGCCACGGGAGGCTTTGATAATTTCTGCTGCTCGGCATAGAGCCGCGCCTCTTCGGCGATCCGCGCCCGCTCGGCCTTGCGCTTCTCCCAGAAGTCGCTGGCGGTGGCCTCTTCAGACTCCTGCTTTTCCGCCCGCTTGCGCTGATCTTCCGGGCTGAGCTTAGGCTCTGCCGGCTTGGGCAGCCCGGAGGCCGCAGAGCCCCCGCCGGCACTGCCCGGAGAGTAGTCGCCACCCCCACCAGAAGATGAACCGGAACGAAGATGAATGGTGACGTCGTGACTGGATCGCTCGGGAGCAGAGCTATGGGATCGTGATGCCGATGACGAACTCCGCGACGAGGAGCGACCGCCCTTGGCGTCGGCCACCGAACTGATCGCCACGCCAACGGCCAGACACACGACGACCCCTATCCGTCTCCCCGCATCCATCGCCTTATCCCCTCGGAATAGCCGTCAGTCTAGCATCGCCGCCCTCAGGTGCGAAGGGGCAAACTGTCGACAAACCGCAGCACCGCCTCGGTCACCGCCGCCACTTGGTCCTTGTGGGGCGAATGGCGGCAATCGGCCAGTTTCAGCAGATCAACATCGACTGAATTCACCGCGCCACGGGCGATGGCGTCGATCTGGTCGAGGCTGCCGTACTCGTCATCCATGCCCTGGATCGCCAGGATCGGACAGCGGATGCCCGGCAGCACGTCCTCGATGTTCCAGTCGCGAAATTCCGCCGCCAGCCAGATCTCCTGCCAGGACCGCCAGGCGTCGGCGGCAGTCGCGGCATCGCGATGGTGCTTTGCCAGTCGCGCCGGCAGATCGGTGCTCTGCCATACCTGCTGGGCGGCGCGGATGCCCGCCAGCGTCACGTCCTCGACGAAGCAATGGGGCGCCATGACCACCACGCCGGCGCAAGAACGGTCGCTGGCACCGGCGTGAATCAGGGCGATCGAGGCGCCGTCGGAATGCCCCACCAGCACCGGGTTGGCGATGCCCAGCTGGTCCAGCAGACCGGGCAGGAACACCAGGGCCTCCCGGTGCATGTAATCGGGGCAGCGCGGGCTCTCGGCGGGGTCGGAGAGCCCGTAGCCCTGGCGCGAATACACCAAGGTGCGACAGCCGGTGGCCTGGGCAACGCGGGCCGGGAAATCGCGCCACATGGCGACGGAACCGAGGCCCTCGTGGAGAAACACGAGGGTCGGGCGCTCCACCTGATGGGCGGGATGGATGCGGTATTCCAGGCGTCGGGCCGCAACATCGATGAAATGACTTTCAGCAGTCATTGTTTCAAAGTCGCCAGGGTATGGGAAGCGAAGTCGCGCCGGTAAAGCACGGCCACGATCAGTGTCGTGATGGCGAGAAACAGGGACGGATGAACAAACCAGGCCAGGGCGGCGAGGCCGAAGTAGTAGGCTCGGATGCCGCGATTGAACTCGTCGCCGGCCAGGGAATTCACCGCTGCCAGCCGAATGGCATAGGCCTCGCGCTCATCCTCGGCCACCGACGGCGCGGGCGCCGCACCGATAAAAATGGAGAACAGGTTGAACTGGCGCAGGGCCCAGGTGAACTTGAAATAGGCGAAGATGAAAATGCCAATCAGCAGCAGCAATTTGATCTCCCACAACTCACGCCCGGAAGTGCGGGCAAAGGGCAGTTCGGCGGTAGCGGAAATCACTTTGTCGAGGGCGCCCCAGGCCGCCATGAGGCCGACGATGATGTAAATCGTGGTGTTGGCGTAGAAGGAAACACTGGTCATCAGGTTGCCCACCAGACTGGCGTCGACGATGCGGCTCTCCCGCACCAGCATCTGCCGCGCCCATTGCAGGCGGAAGGCGTGGGACATGCCGACGAGGCCGCGACTGGCCGCCGGCCCGCGCTCGCTGAGTAGGCCATAGCCGAACCAGCAGACGAGAAACCAGCCCAGGGCAAGCCAGTCGAGAAGCGTGATTTGCTGAATGATCTGCTGCAACATGATGCGATTCTGACGACGCCAAAAGCCGTCAGGATAGCTCACCGAGGGCGACCCAGCGCCCTAGGGCAGTGTAGAAAATCCCGGCGCGGATCGGCAGGCCTTCGTCGCGGAACAGGCTGGCATAGCGTTGCAGTTGCTCCCGGTAGCCCTCGGCATGGGCCACGAGGCTGGCGTCGTCGCCGGTGGGGCGCGCGGTCTTGTAGTCGGCGATCCAGCGCACACCGTCTTCGACGAAGGTGCGATCGACAATATGGGTGGAAAAGCCCCGCGCCTCGGCCCGCGCCAGCACCAGTTCGGCGGCGGCATCGGCGCGCTGGGCCAGCACCCAGCGGCCCTCGGCGCTCTCCAGGGTGCGGCGCAGGCTGTCCCCGACTCGCGCCAGCCCTTCGGCCAGGGCCGCGCCTTCATGGCCACGCCGCGCCAGCCAGACTTCCATGGCTGGCGTCAAGGTCGCGCAACGCTCCGGTGACCAAGTCTCTGGGCCGTCGATGGCGATACGTTCCAGATAGGCGTGGACCAGGGTGCCAATGTCGGCATCGAGGGTCGACGCGCTCTCTTCGCCCTCATTCGCCGGTGGGGTGAAAGCACTGCCGACGCTCTCATCGGCAGCCAGCGCTGCCGGCAGGGCGGGCACCATGGCGCGAATCAGCAGCGGCGCGAAATTTCCATCATCCACCGCGCTCGCTTCCACCTCGATCGCTGCCGCAGACTCGAACTCCCCGCCCAGCACCGGCCACAACAGAGCGAGGAAACTGCCGGACGCCGCCTTGCGTTCGTCCTTGGTGTTGGGCGCCAGATGCCCTACCAGATGCAGACGCTCCCGCGCCCGGGTCACGGCGACGTACAGCGCCCGTGCCGCCTCGTTCTCTTCCCGCTCCTTCTCCAGCCGGCGCAGGCTGCGATACACGCTCGGCCCGGCGGCCGCCTTGGTCAGAGGGGCGACAATCAGGCTTTCCTCCAGCCCGTCCAGGGCCACGCTTTCCCAGGCCATCAGAGGTTGCGAACCACCGCCGGCGCCATCGTTAAGATCGGGCAGGATCACGCAATCGAACTCCAGCCCCTTCGACTTGTGGATAGTCATGAATTGCAGGTGCGGGTCCGCATCCGGGGCCGGCGCGGCGTAGAGGTCGGCAATGGCGGCTTCGAGGGCGTCCGGCGTAAAGCCGCCGGCGGCATCGAGGGTGTCGATCAGGTCGAGGAGGGCCAGGGCATCGGTGGCCTCGGCGGCATCGCGCAGCAGGCCGACGCCGCCGAGGCAGCGCCAGACGCCTTCCACCCAGCGCCGCGACGACTGGCGGCCGCGATGAGCGAAGGCCTCCGCCAGCACACCACGCACGAAGCCGAGCCGCGCCTGACCATCGGCCGAGAGCCGCGCCACCCGGGCCTCCTCGTTCATCAGCCGCCACACCGTGGCGATGTGGTTGTCGCCAGCGAGGGCATGCAGGTCGGCCAGGGTCAGGCCACACCAGGGCGCCCGCAGCAAGGCCAGCCAGTTCACGCGGTCGGCGCGGTGATGCAGGGCGCGCGTCAGGGCCAGCAGGTCCTGCACGATCTGGCGTTGCGCGAGGGACTCGATTTCCACCGCGGTGAACGGCAGCCCCGGCTCATGACGTCGAATTTCCGCCACCAGGGCGTTCAACTGGCGCCGCTTGCGCACCAGCACGGCGATGCTTTGTTCGGGATCGCGCTGGCGCTCCTGGCGGATCAGGTCGAGTACCTTGCGCGCCTGCAATGCCTCGCCATCCTCCGCCGCCACCAGGGCGTGGACGGCGACGCCCGACGCCTCCGCCGCCTCGCGCGTGGCCAGCGATACGCGATAGGCGATGGCGCTGCGCTCGACGCTGTCGGCGGACGGAAACACGGCGGGGAAGACGCGATTCACCCAGTCCACCAACCCCGGCCGCGAACGGTTGTTGCGGTTCAGGCGCAGGCTGGTCAGCGGCACGTTGGGCAGGCCTTGGCGCGCCGCCTGAAGAAAGAGACCGACGTCGGCCTGGCGGAAACGGTAGATCGACTGCATCGGATCACCGACCAGGAACAGGGTCTTGCCGTCGCCCGCCTGCCAGCCGGCGGTAAGGCGGCGCAGCAGGTCCACCTGGGTCGGGCTGGTGTCCTGAAACTCATCTACCAGCAGGTGGCTGATGCGGTAATCGAGCATCAGGGAAAGGTCGGTGGGCGCGTCTTCCGGACCCAGGGCGAGCAGCGCCCGCTGTGCCACCTCGATGAAATCCAGCTCGCCGGCGTCCTGAAACACCGCCATCAACTGCGCCGCCGCCAGCACCAGCAGGTGTGACAGAGCGGCCACGGTGGCCCACTCCTCATCGCTCATTTCGCCCGGCGGCAGCTCGCGCAGGCGCGCCAGGGCATCGACGGCGGCGGGCGGCAGATCGGCGAGGGCTTCGAGGAAATTTTTCTTATCGTCCTTGGCCTCAGGCGGGAAGCCCTGGTTCTTGGTCACGGTCGCCCGGCGTGTGCCGGTTCCGGTCAGCGTCAGCTCACACAGCCCGAGCCACAGGGGCAGTTCCTCGGCATCGCCGCGCAGGGGCTCTTCCCAGGCGACGAGGGCAGCAATCGGGGACTCCAGCCCCACCCGCGTCGCCGCCGCCAGCACCAGCGGGCGCACCCGCGCCAGCCAGGGCGTCAGAGTCACAGCGGCGTTGCGCAGGTCGCGCTCGGTCAGTGCGGCCAGCACCGCTTCCATGTCCTCCCGGGTTGGCGCTGCCAGCGCGTGGCCGAGCCACTGGTCGCGCCGCCCCAACATTTCGGCCAGCAGCTCGCGCAGGCGTGTCAGGTCGTTATCCACATGGCGCAGGGCATCGGCCACCGGCTGCGCCAGAGTCTCGTCGCTTTCCTCCAGCAGCGCCAGGGTGCGCCGCGCCGCCTCGGCGTGATGCAGGCGCGCATCCCGCGCCAGGCGCGGCTGGGCGCCCAGGCGCGAGAGCACCGGCATCTGCCGCGACAGCGCCATGCAGAAGGCGTCGATGGTCTGCACCCGCAAGCGTCCCGGCTGCTCCATGAGGCCCCAGCCCAGCCCGCAGGAACGCGCCAGCACGGCGCCGGCGAGAGCGTAGGTGATGCGCTTGTGAGCCGCCTCCGGCTCGCTGCCGCCAGCCGCCAATTCCAGGCTCTCCAGAATGCGGTTCTTCATCTCCCCCGCCGCCTTGAGGGTGAAGGTGATGGCCACCACTTCCTCGGGCTCGTCCACCGTCGCCAGCAGGCGCAGGAAGCGCTGGGTCAGCAGCTCCGTCTTGCCAGCTCCGGCGGGAGCTTCGACGATGAAGGAGGCCGGCTCCAGGGCGCGGACACGGCTCGCCTGGTCCTGGCGCAGCAGGCTGTCGTCCACGTCGCTCATGGCGCGCCCTCCCCGCCTTGCGCCCGCTGCTGCCGCGCTTCCGGCAGACGCAGCAGAGGCTTCACCGGGCAGTAGTCCAAATCCTTTTCATTGCCGTAGCGCACCGCCGCTTCACCGGCCATGATCTCCCGCGCCAGGGCGGTGATCGCCTCGCGCCAGCGGACCACCTGGGCATCCCAGTCGTCCACGGTCTTGAGACCGGGCAGCAGGCCATCCTCGGTCGCCGCGCCGATGAACTTGCATTCGTCGCGCCGCACCTTGGCCAGCACCAGGGCCACCGGCGCCTCCTGCGGCACCCCGTAGGCCGCATAGAGCGGCAACTGCGGTTCGGTGATGCGGGGCTGGAACCAGGACGCCATGCTCACCGCAGACCCGGTCTTGTAGTCGATCAGCACCTGGCGTCCATCGGCGAGACGATCGAGACGATCAACACGCAGGCTGATTTGCAGGCCCTCAATATCGACGCTGCGGGATTGCTCGCGTTCAGCGACACTGAAGTCACTGCCGCGTTCGGCCTCCAGGGCCAGCCACTGGATCAGCAGCCGCGTCAGGCGCTCGGATTCGAGGGCAAGGAAGCGCGGGCCGGGGCCGCTCTCACCGTCACCGGCCAGACCGGCGAGGGCTTGATCGACGGCGGCGGTAATCGCCGCCAATAGCGCTTGCGGACCTGCCGCGCCGAGCGCCAGCAATTCCGCCCGTCCACGCCCGGCCCAGAAGGCTTCGAGGGCAGCATGGACCAGATTGCCGCGTTCGCGGGAATCGAGGCCATCGTCGGCACATTCCAGAGCGCGGGCGCCGAGGCGATATTCGTAGAATGCCCAGGCCGGGCACACCGCCTGGGCCTTGAGCAGGCTGGCGCCGCCCTTGAGACTTTCGTCAGCCCCGAGAGCCGGCCCTTGGGCGTCGGCGCGGCGTTCCAATGTCGTGCCGCCGATGCCCTCCGGCGCGGCCGGCGGCGCCGCCATGCCCTGGGCAGGAAGATCGGCCAGCAAGGGGCTGGGGCGCAGGGGCCGGTCGCCCTCGCGCTCGCTCCAGGAGAACACCACCTCCGGCGCAGCCGCCAGAAGGCGGCGATGAATCGCGGCGGCGAAGCGCGCCTGCACGGCAGCACAGGAACCCGGCGTTTCGGCGCTGCGCTGGGCGGCGGCCGGCAGCAGCGGATTGGGCCGCGCCACCGGCGGCCACTGGTGCTCGTTCATGCCCATGACCCAGACGCCGTCGGCTTCGATGCCGGCGGCCTCCAGGGGGCCGAGTACCTGGATGGTCGGCTCGCCTTCGGTTTCGGGCTGGAAGATTTTTTCGCGGCACAGGCGCGCCAGGCGGCGGCAGGCCTCCGGCGCCGTCACCGGGCCGAGCATGGCATCCAGCCCGGCGAGGGTTTCCAAGGTCTCGAAAAAGGTTTGCCGCGCCTGCCACTCGTGGCTGGAGAGACTGCGTTCGCCGGGCCATCCGGCAGCGGCGAGGGCGGCACGGAACACGCCGGCCCAGGCCGAGGGAAGTTGGCTGCCGCGCGGCATGGCGTGGAGCAAGCCGGTCAGATGCGCCAGCAGACGGCCGATCGGCATCCCCCGCTCGGCTTCACTCCGGGCGAAGCGCAGAGTGCGATCCAGACTCGCCACCGGCGGCTGCTTGGCGCGCAGGCGCGCATCGAGACGGGCGCGGCCTTCCATCTCGCTCTCGTCGGCGGACCAGTAGGGCAGGCAGAGCAAGGCGCCGAGGTCGGTCTGCTGCACCCGGCGCGGCGCCGTGGCAAGGCGCAGCAGACGCAGGGCCACATCCACCAGGGGCACGGTCGCCAGGGCTTCGCCAAGAGAGAGGTTGTAGGCGCGCGGCGCTTCCGCCCGGGCGGGACGAAAGCTGGCCGGCGCAAGCGCGTCATCGAGGGCGCGCAGCAGCGCCGGGCGCAGGGACGCAAGTTCCGGCGCCACAATCGCCAGCCGGCTCGCAGGGCGCGTGGATAGGCGTTCCCGAACCCAGGCGGCCGCTGCGCGGCATTCCGCCTGGCTTTCAGGCATGGCCACGCTGCAAGCGCCGCTGGATGCGGCTTCCAGGAATGCCAGCTCGGAAACCCCCACCCCGCGCGCCTCCAGGGCCGCCAGCAGACGGCGCTCCAGCGGGTTGTAGCGGTCGAAGCCCGCCAGCACCACCCGGGCCGGCAACCGTCCCGCCCCACGTACCACGCAGCGCACCTGCCAGGCCAGATAGCGGGCCGGCTCCAGCCAGCCCCTGGCCTCACAGCGGCGGCGGAATTCGGCGCGCCAGGAGAGGAAATGGCGCGTTTCCTCGCCCGCCTCCGCCGGCGCGGCGACGCCCCAGACCTCGATCAGTTCGTTGGCCTCGGCGGCGGCAGCGGCGAGACCTTCGAGGTCGAACAGATTTTCCGCCGTCGCCCCGTCGAGGCGGGCGCGCAGGCTCTGTTCCCACAGCACCGCCTCCTGGGGGCCGCTAAGCAACCGGCGCGGCGCATCGGCGGCGGGAATCTCCCCGGCCAGCAGGGCTTCCGTGGTCAGGCTTTCCAGCCACTGCCCCACCGTCAGACAGGTCAGCGGCTGCCAGCGCGCCAGCCCCTTCGCCGCCTGGGCACGGTCGTACTCGCCGCGCAGCCGCCGCGCCTGGCGCAGGGTGGCGCAGAGAAACACGGCTTCCGCCGGCTTCGGCAGGGCATCGAGGGAGGCGAGAAATTCAGGCATCAGGCAATCGGCCAGACGATCATCGAGAGGAGCATGCAGGACCAGAACACGATGGCGTCGGGATCGGCGTGGCAGCGGGCAAGGAAAGAAGTACGGGATTCAGGAAACATGATTGTCCTCCATTACGTTGAGGAAGACAGTCTCCGCTCTGCCGGGCTCACAAACTGCGCCCCAGAAAACACGTCATCGCAACCGCCGCCCCCAGAGCCATGACATGCAGTTTGCCGCTATGGATATGGGCTATCATCCGTGCCGCCGCATGCCACCGGGGCTGACGCCAAGGGGAAGGCCAGAACCAACGCCAGCCGTGCCCGCCGCATGTTCATTAACCAGGGAGAACACCATGACCGACGCCACCGCAGCCAACCCCTACTCACCTCCGCGCGCCGCCGTCGGCAACGACGTGGAGAACGGGGCCGACACCAGCTTCAAGCTCAACCTGTTTTCCGCCGCCGGTCGCATCGGCCGGGTACGCTACTTGACCTACTCCATGGGCATCTCGCTGCTGGTCATGGTCGTCGGCGGCATCCTCGCCGCCCTCATCAGCCCCTACCTCTTCGTTCTCGCCTACATCGCGCTGTTCTACGCCCAGTTCATGCTCACCATCAAGCGCAGCCACGATTTCAACACCAGCGGCTGGCTCAGCCTGGTGCTGCTGGTGCCCATCGCCTCGCTGATTTTTCTGTTCATCCCCGGCACCGACGGCGCCAACCGCTTTGGCAACAAGACCGCGCCCAACGGCAATGCCGGGGTGATCGCCATCGCCCTTGTCGTCGGCATCGCGGTGATCGGCATCCTCGCCGCCATTGCGATTCCCCAGTATGCGCAGTACGTCGCCAAGGCCAAGGCGGCCCAGGCACAACAGCAGTAAGCCCTCCGGACCGGGCCGCATCCGGCCATCGCCCCGGTCCGGCTACTCCATCCCCTGCGCCCCGTTGCGCGCTGCGCCGAAGCGGACACCGAACATCACGGCGAGGAAGGAAAGCACCGACAGGCCTAGGTGCTCAAAAAACGAATACTGCTCCGACCCGACCAGTAGCCCCAGGCTTACCGACAGAACCGCAAGCACCGCCCCGAGCACGAACTCGTTGTGCCTCGCCACCCGCGCGCAGACGTAGCCGCCAATCCCGGAAAACAGCGCCCCCACGGCCATGCCCAGCAGGGACACCCACGAATCCACGGGGATGTTCCGCAACGCCACTTCGATATCCTCCGGCGGCATTTCCGATGCGGCCAGCGTCGCGGCATAAATAACCGACAACACCACACCAGCCGCCAGAGTGCCACCCCAATCCACCAGCAAGCCGAACAGCACCGCCTTGTAAGGCGAGCCTTTCTCGGGCGGTCCATCGGAGACGCGAGCGGAAGGCGGGGTGAATGGATTGGACATGCAAAACTCCTGGCGCGGCTGCGGGGACGCGGGCCGATGGACAAAAAGCAACGGAACGCATTCTATGCCGGCCGACTCGCTCCGGCTGATTTATCCGGCCTTCTTCACCACCGGCGCCTTGAGCAGCAGCCGCAGCTCCTTGCCCGTCCATTCGTAAAAGAACTTTCCCTCCAGTTTCTCGTCAAGCGTACCGGAGATCACAAACAGACGGCTATCGGCCCGGAAGTCGATGCGTGGCTCCTCGCTCTCCATCACGCCGACGATATAGCCAGCGGAGGGCAACATATAAACTTCCCCAGTCAGGCGATCAATAATCGCAAAGCTGCGACAGTCCGTGCCGCAACCCCAAATGGCGACGCGATAGTGCCCGGCAAAATTCGGCTTCTTTCTGCCCTCGCGCGATATCACGGTACGGAATTCCTCCGCCTCGCGACTCGATATGACCGTCTTCGTCGCGTACTTCTGTGGTCCACCATCTGGCGCAACGGGAAAGTCACGAAACACCGGCGGCTTCGCCAGCACCTGCGCCGCGCGGGGAGTCTCGGCCGCCCCACCCCAAGCAGCACCGCTAAGAAAGGGGACGAATGCGAGCGTAAAGAATGCCAGCGCGGCCAGGGTTCCGGGCTTGCGACGCATGCGGAGTGATGCCGCGCGAAGGCTAGCGTGACCGGCCATCGAATTGCTTCACCGTCAGCGCCGCCAGATCAACGCCCTCCAGGCAGCGGACATTCACCGCCGCCCGCGCCACACCGGAAGGATCCACCCCTTCGCCAAAGGGATGAATGCCGCAGGTGGGGCAAAAGTAATGCTTGATGGTGCCGCTGCCAAACGTGTAGGCCACCATGTCACCGGCCGGCGTCAGCAAGCGCAGCGCCTCGCGCGGCAGGAACCAGTGCAGCGACCCCATGCGCGTACAGATGGAACAATTGCAATCGGCCACCTCCCTCAGTTCGCCCTCCACCTCGAAGGCAATGCGGCCGCAGTGACAGCTTCCCTTGTAATTCATGGCTTGGCTCCTTTCCTGATTAGATATCGTGGCACGATGGCAACAGGTGACGCGACACCACGATCATGACATGACATGGTGCCCCGAGCACATTCCCCGACCTGGAGGCCGCATGGAATGGCGCTTCCAGGCCAGCCGTCCGGGATCAATCCCGACCGCCGCCGGCTTCCGGGGCTTGGAGGGTGCGGGGCTGGCTTTCGATCGGATTGAGGTCGCGGATTTCCTTGTCGTCGCCCACGGCCTGGAGGTCGCGGAATTTGCGGGCGCTGACGAGGACGCGAGTTTCGAGGGAGCCGACGGCTTTGTTGTAGGCCGACACGGCGTCACCGAGGTTCTTGCCGACGCTGCCCCAGTGGTCGGCCAGGGTGGCGATGCGTTCGTAAAGCTCCTTGCCGAGGGCGGAAATCTTCTGGGCGTTTTCGGCCAGGGCTTCCTGCTTCCAGCCGTAGGCCACGGCGCGCAGCAGGGCGATCAGGGTCGTGGGCGTGGCGAGGATCACGCGCTGCTCGACGCCGGCCTCGATCAGGCTCGGGTCGGCTTCGAGAGCGGCGCTATAGAAGGTTTCGCCCGGCAAGAACAGCACGACGAAATCTGGCGAGGGCTGAAACTGTTCCCAGTAAGCCTTGCGCGAAAGTTTGCTCAGGTGGTCGCGCACCTGACGGGCGTGGTCCATGAGCTTCTTGCGCCGCGACTCGTCGTCCGGGGCCTCGATGGCGTCGAGATAGGCAGCCAGGGGCGCCTTGGCGTCCACCACGATCTGCTTGCCGCCGGGCAGGCGCACGATCATGTCGGGGCGCAGGCGGCCATCGTCCGTATCCGTGCTTTCCTGCTCGAAGAAGTCGCAGTGGTCGAGCATGCCGGCCATTTCCACCACACGCTTGAGTTGCAGCTCACCCCAGCGGCCGCGCGTGTGGGGCGCGCGCAGGGCCTTGACCAGATTCGCCGTCTCGTGACGCAACTGCCCCTGGGACTCGGCTAGGGCCTTGACCTGCTCGGTGAGGGTGGCGTAGGCATCGACGCGGGATTTCTCCACGCCCTGAATCTGCTGCTCGAACTTTTCCAGGCTCGCCTTCACCGGTGCCACCAGTTCGCCGATGGCCTGCTGGCGCTTTTCGAGTTCGCCCTTGGCCGCCTCCTGCTGCTTCTCCAGCGCGGTGCGGGCAAGTTCGAGGAAAGACTGGTTGTTGCGCGCCAGAGCGTCGGCGGAGAGGGCGGCGAAGGTATCGGCGAAGGAACGCCGGGCCTCCTCGAAGGCCTGCTGCTTTTCGCCGAGGCGAATGCGCTCCTGGTCGAGGGCGGCGGAAGCCTGGGCCAGTTGCTGGCGCAGCTGCATTTCGATGCTGTTGGACTCTTCCCACTGCTGTTCCATCACCCTGCGGTGGCGATTCGACAACCACCAGCCCACCCCCAGGGCGCCCACGAGAACGCCCACCGCCACCATCAACACGTTTTCCATTGCCTGTCTTTCACTGATTCAATCCCGGCAGGATGCCAGATTCAGGGCTCAAAATCCGCGCCCCGGAACGCATCTCCCTCCCCTTCAAGGGGAGGGCTGGGGTGGGGATGGGTTGCATCCGGGTGTCGTGCTAGCCCCCATCCCCCACCTAACCTCCCCCTTGAAGGGGGAGGAACGTGCGCTAGCGCTGAAACTCTGGGTGCGGTCAACATTCATGGCGATTACCCTGAAGGCTGTCCGTTATGTCTACCCAATACCGCGTATCTGCCGCCCCGCCTTCTTGGTCGGGCGGCCCTTGAGGCCGGCGCCGGGAACCGGGGCGAGCTTGCGCAGATCGACCATCTGCTGACGTTTGGTGACGCTCTCGGGGGTTTCTTCGTACAGCAGTCGCGCTTCGGGCGCGGGCCGGCGCTGGAGGGCGATGCCTTTCACTTCCACCGCCCAGCGTACTTCGCCGTTGGAAATATCGAGCATATCGCCGGGCTTCACTTCCTTGGCCGGTTTGACCGGCTGGCCGTCGATGCGCACCCGGCCCATGTCCACCGCCGTGGCGGCGAGGCTACGGGTCTTGAAGAAGCGCGCCGCCCACAGCCACTTGTCGATGCGCTGGCGCTGGGCGTCGTCAGTCGCCATGGAAGCTGACGAATTCATCAAGGCCGGCGCGCTCGGTAACCAGCTGATTGGCAACGGCATCGGGATCGGCAACGCCGAGAGCCATGCCACAGACCAGCATCTCGTTCTCGGGCAGCTTCAGGTGCGCGCCGACGATGCGATGGAACTGCGCCCAGGCCGCCTGGGCGCAGGTATCAAGACCTTCGCCGCGCGCCGCCAGCATGAGGTTTTCGAGAAACATGCCGTAGTCGAGCCAGCTGCCCTGGGCGAGGCGCCGGTCGATGGTGAACATCAGGCCCACCGGCGCGCCGAAGAACTCGAAGTTCTTGCGATGCTGGGCGCGCATGGCCGCCGTGTCGCCCTTGGCGATGCCCACCAGCTTGTAGAGGTCGAAGCCGACCTTGCGCCGCCGAGCCAGATAGGGCTCGAAAAATTCGTTCGGATAGTAGTCGTACTCGAAGCGGTGAGCATCCGGCTCCTGATCGAAGGCCTGACAGACGGCGGCGACCAGGGCATCCCGCGCCGCGCCGGTGAGCACATGGACGCGCCAGGGCTGGGTGTTGGTGCCTGAGGGCGCACGGGCTGCAAGGGCAAGCAGGCGTTCGAGGGTGGCGCGGGGCACGGGGGTGGGCAGAAAGCCGCGCAGGGAGCGGCGCGAGGAGATGGCGGTGGCGACATCCATAGTTAGACTTTTCGGGATTTGGGATTGATAAGGCGCAAGCATGTTACAGCGCGGCGGGGTTGTATTGATTCAAAGTTCACGCACGACACCACCAAGGTCGCATAAGTGTCCACAAGGGACATTCGTCGCGACGGTGCTCCGGCGGCAGGTTTCTGAGCGAAGCCATCGCATAGTTTTGCATCCTAAAGTTAAATGTCTGCTTTGGCTGGAGTCACTGCCCGGCAACGCCATATTCATTGCATCTTGACGACGACCTTGCCCTTGGATCGCCCTAGGGCAAGGTACTCAAGGGCTTCTTTCGCCTGAGAGAAAGGAAACACCTTGTCGATCACGGGCCGGATGCGCCCCGTCTCAAGGAGTTTGCCGATTTCGGCAAGTTGAGCGCCATCGGGGTACGCAAAGAGAAATGAGTAAGTGACGTCCCGCTTTTTCGCAAGGCGCATGATCTTGCGGCTCATCAACCCGAACACGAAGGTCAGGACGAAGTTCAGCCGTCGAGCGCGGGCGAATGCGGCGTCCAGCGGACCGACCAGTGAAACGATCATGCCCCCTGGCTTGAGGATGCCGAGGGATTTCTCAATCGCGTCACCCTTGACGGCGCCAAGTACCGCGTCGTAGCCGCGCAGCACGTTCTCGAATTCCTGCTTCTTGTAGTCGACCACCTCGTCGGCGCCAAGGCTGCGCACCAGTTCGACGTTGCCCGTACTGGTGGTCGTTCCCACCTTGGCGCCAAGGTGCTTTGCCAGTTGGATCGCAAACGTGCCAACACCGCCGGAGCCCGCCGGAATGAACACCTTCTGGCCGGCCCGAAGATTTGCCCGCTCCTTCAGCGCTTGCCAGGAGGTAAGCCCGACCATCGGAATCGAGGCCGCCTGCACAAAATCTAGATTGGCCGGCTTTGGCGCGGCAAGGCGCTCCGGTACCACCGCGAACTCGGCGATTGCGCCGGTACCCAGGTCGAAGATGTTGGCAAAGACGGCATCGCCTGGCTTGAAACGAGTCACGCGACTGCCAATCTTCATCACGACCCCGGCCAGATCGCTGCCCAACGTGGCCGGAAGCTGGAAATGCAGGATCGGTTTGAATATTCCGGTCAGGATCATGTTGTCGACCGGGTTCACGCTCGCAGCGTGGACTTGTACGAGCAACTCGTCGTCCTTCAGCGTCGGGCTGGGAATGTCGGCGAACCCGATCTCGGGTGATTTGCCATAGCGTTTGAAGGTGAGTGCTTTCATTGTTGGCCTTTCATTTTTTTCAGATTAGTCAGCGAGGAAGTCCACAACCGCAGGTACAAAGGCCCGGTGGCGCTGAAAGACGCCGCCGTGCCCGGAATCCGGATAGATCGTCAGCTTGGCATTCGGCAGTCGGCGAGCCATGTCCGCCGAAAGGCTGCTGTCCACCATGAGGTCACGGTCGCCGTTGGCGACGAAAACCGGTTGCGTAATGACCGAGAGGTCGTCGGGCGCGCTCAGCCCCGCCGTTCTGATGGCCTGCAATTGGGCACGTCTGGCTTGCAGGGAAATGGGTTTGTCGCGGTCTTCGGTGCGTTCCTTCAGCCGCGAGAAATAATCTTTCGCGGCGCGCTTGCCATCCGGGGTGCGGGGGAAGAACAGGAAATTTCTCGGATCGCTCAGCGTAAGCGCCGCTTTGAGGTAAGCGCTGACCGCGATTCTGGTGATCTTGTCGATACCACCGCCGCCCCTCGGACCCGTTCCGGCCAGGATCATCCGACGCACGAGGTCGGGAGCCTGCAACGCAATCATTTGCGCGACGCCGCCGCCCAGCGAGAAGCCGAGCAGGTCGACCTTCTTCCGTCCCAATGCACGAATGAAGGCGATGGCGTCCCGCCCCATTTCTTCAATGGTGGGCGGTACCGATCCGCCCGAGGCACCGACCCCGCGATTGTCGAAGGCGATCACCCGGCGCTGTGCGGCGATGCCGTCGATAACCCGAGGATCCCAGTCATCGAGCACGGCCATCAGGTGGTGAAGAAAGATCACCGGTACGCCGGTATCGGGGCCAAGTTCCCGATAGGCGAAAGTCACCCCGCCAACGTCGATCCTGCGGGTCGGTACATTTTTCCACGTGATAGTGCTCATCAATCAAATCTCCGTGCGGGATGGATTGCCTGTCGTCAAGGTGTTACTATCAAATCGAAACGAACGATACTACCGATTTGATAGTAAGTCACTACCGAAACAGTATGGACAGCAAAAATATTTGCAATGACCCCTGCCCGATCGCGCGCACCCTGGCGCTCGTGGGCGACGCGTGGAGCGTCTTGATCCTGCGCGACGCCCATGGCGGCTTGACGCGCTTTGACCAATTCCGGAAAAGCCTGGGCATCGCCCCGACGATGCTCACCCGCCGGCTGGCGACGCTAACCGAGGAGGGATTACTGGAGAAACGGCGCTACTCGGAGCATCCGCCGCGAGAGGAGTATCTACTGACCGCTGCCGGTCGCGATTTCCTGCCGGTGCTCTTCATGATTGGCGCCTGGGGACGCCAATACCGGGGCGGCGGCAAGTTGGTTCGTTTCTTCGACGCTGAAACAGGAACCGAAATCAAAGCTGTCGCCGTGGATGAAGTCACCGGGGCGAAAATTGGGACTCGCCCGATGCGCATGGTCACGCCAGGTGAAAGCTGACCGGTAATTTGACTGGCCAGATGGCTACTGACGTTTTAGTCGACCGTGGACGAGACTTTTGGCGCAGAAAACTGCGCCTCCGTCAGCAATCTGCGACGTTGTTTATGCTGCTACCGAGATCACCCAATGACAGCAAAAGCCGAGAACCCGGAATTTCACTTCCGGCAGGTTCCAAAGTGAAGCAGCCCTTCGGGCGTCCGGTCTGGAGTGGGGGGGGCCGGACGGTTGTGGCCGGACCCACACCTTTCCTTTCACCACGCCCCAAAACTCCGCAAAGCCCCTACCGTACTCACACTCTGTAATCCAGTTGCAGCTCGCCGTGGAGCTTCTTCGCCTGTTTGAAGGCTTCAGCACCTGACGGTCGAGTTGGTCGGGCTGCATCAACGAAAGGCCGCGTACCGAAGGCCTTGAGGTCGGGGTGGGGGGGAAGTGCTCGTTGTTGTCGAACACGAAGTCGCGGATCACGCCCAGGGGGGCGCGTGGTGATGGCGGTAGCGAAATCCACGACGAGAATTATTGGTCGAGGCGCAGTGAATGTTTGAGCAAACCTTGAAGCTGGCGCGCCTGCTTGAGAGCATCGAGCAGGCGGCGGCGCTGATAGTCGCCGAGACTGTTGGGGGCGAGACGGTTGGCGGCGGCGACGTCCATGTTGCCCACATCGTCCATGGCAGCGCGCTGGGCGGCGAGGCGAAAGGCTTGCAGGGCGTGGAAGGCTTCCAGGGTGTCGGCCAGGGTGGCGGGCGGCAGATGCAGGCGCGGCGCCAGCAGACGCAGGCGCTCGCTGGTGGCGGCAGAGGTGATGCCGTGGGCGAGGGCAAGAATACGGATCGCATCGACGAACAGGCGCGAACCGAACTTTTTCAGGTCCAGGGTATCGGCCTCGGTAACGAAGTCGCGCAGGCGGCCGATGGGTGGTTCCACGGCTAGGGCGTTGGCGGCCATCATGCGCAGGAAGGCGTCGTTGCCGGGCGCCAGGGCGGCGAGGTGGGCGGCCAGGGCATCGGCCAGGGCGGTGTCGCCGTCGAGGGGACGAAAGTCGAAGAAGATGCTGGCGTTGAGCAGGGCTTCCGGGTCGGGGGTGCGTATCCAGTTGAAGAAACGCTGCTTCCATTCGTCGAGAGACAGGCACCAGGCGGGATTGCCGGCCATGATGTTGCCGCTGCAAAGGCGGAAGCCGCAGCTTGCCAGGGCCTGATTGACGGCGGCGGCGAAGGGCAGGAAGCGCTCGCGCAGGGCGTGGGCTTCGCCGTCGTCGGCGGCACTGAAGATGAGACCGTTGTCCTGATCGGTGACCAGGGTCTGCTCGTCGCGGCCCTCGGAACCGAAGGCGAGCCAGCACCAGGACGCCGGCGGCAGGCGGAAGCCATGAGCGGTCAGTGCCAGGACGCGGCAGGTGATGCGGTCGTTCACCGCCGACAGCAGCGCCGTGACCTGAGCGGCGCTGGCGCCGGCATCGAGAAGCTCGCCGGCCTGGTCGCGGACTCGCGCCGCCAGCCGCGCCAGGACGCTGACGTCGGCAGCGCCATCGGCCTCGTGGCCGAGGCGGGCGAAGGCGCCATCCAGGTGCAGCCAGTCGGGCATCAGTACTTGACCCGGGCCAGGTAGGTTTTCTCCGAGGCGTCGAGGGCCTGGCGCACGGTGTGGATGCCCATTTCATTGAGCAGCGGAACCATCTTGAGGAACACCTCGCCGGTGACGAAGGCGTCGCCCAGCGCCGTGTGACGGCCGATGACGTTGATGCCGAAGCGCTCGGCAATCGCCTCCAGGCGATGGGTTTCCTGATTGGGATGGATCACGGCGGAAAGCAGCAGGGTGTCGAGCACCGGCTGACTGAAGCGGATGCCGGTGCTGTCTTCCTTGAGTTGCAGGAAGCGCATGTCGAAGGCGGCGTTGTGGGCCACCAGCACGGTCTCGCTACAAAACTCGTGGAACGCCGGCAGCACCTGGTCGATGGTGGGCTGACCGCGCACCATGTCTTCGGTGATGCCGTGAATCGGGATGCCTTCGGGACGCAGGGGGCGCATCGGGTCCACCAGCTGGTCGAAAATTTCCTGACGCAGCAGGCGATTGTTCACCACCCGCACGGCGCCGAACTGGATGATCTCGTCCCCCGCCGACGGCTCCAGGCCGGTGGTTTCGGTATCGAACACCGAATAGGTCATGTCCACCAGGCGGCGGTCCAGGTCGACGCCGGATTCGCTGAAGCTGAACAGGTTGAAGTCGTAATACTCGGGCCGGCTTTCGCCGCGATGGCCTTGCTGAATCTGGGTCTGGGCCTCGGGTTCGGCTTCCGGCGTGGCGGCCACCGGCAGCACGAAGCGGATATACACCCGGTGCGCGGCCTTCTCGCGCTGGAACCAGACTTCGCCGCCATGGCGCTCGGCGACGTCGCGCAGGGTCAGGGGGCTGGTCTCGGCGCCGATGTTCATCGGCTCCAGTTCCCAGGTGTAGAACGTCTCGGAGGACAGCGGCGTTCCCGACCAGATCAGGTCCACGAAGGCCATGCCGCCCTCGCTGGAAAGGCGGAAGCGCAACTCGCGGATGTCGTAGTGATCCTGGAGCCGGGAAGCGAGGAAGTTGATAGCGAGAATCAGCGAGAAGCTGTCGGCGCGTATCCACAGGTTGCCGTCCAGTTCCTCGGTCTTGGTCGCCAGCTTGAGGCGGTCTTCGATGCGACGCTGGGCGGCGGCGATGAGGTCGACGCCGAGCACGTCCTCCAAGGGCCAGCGCGTCTTGAGGGAATCGGCAAACTCGTTCACCACGCTCTCGACACGACTGCCCATGCGCGTCACTTCGTCGCGCAGGATGCCGATGAAGCGGGCGCGCATGTCCGGCTCCATGTCCGGGTTGTCGCCGAGCATTTCCACCGCCGCCCGCATGTTGGCCAGGGCCGAGCGGTTGCCATCGGTGAGTGTGTGCAGCACCTGGTCGCGCTGGGTCTCGCGTTCGAAGCTGCGGGTGATGTTTTCTATCGTCAGCACGAAACCGCGCACATCGGGTTCCGTGGTTTCCTCGCTGCCCCCCGGCGCCAGCACCGGCGCCATTTGCACCCGCAGCAACTGGCCGCTGCGGGTCGAGGTGATGAAGTTCGCCGTCGGCTCACTGCTGCCGCGACGCAGGCGCTGCTGGATGTTTTCCAGCGAGTGGGTGATCTGACTGCGTTCGAGAATCGAGAAAATCGAACGGCCGAGGCCGATCAGGGCGCCGCCGCTCATGGAGGTCGGCCCCTGGGCCAGAGCCTTGAACTGGAGCCGGGCGCGGTTGTTGTAAAGCAGGATGCGGCCGTCGAGGTTGCACACCACCACGGCCTGGGCCAGCTCGGACATGAGGGCGGCAAGGCGGTTCTTTTCCTCCTCCACCGAGGCTTTGGCGCGGGCGATTTGCGACTCCACGTCGGTGAGTAGTTCGTCGCGTTGCTGGGCCAGGTCGTTGGCGGCGCGGCCCAACTCGCGCACCTCCGGCGGCCCTTCCGGGGCGACGCGGAAATTGCGGTTGGCGCCCAACATGAGGCGCAGAGTCTCCGCCATGCGCAGCAGGCCCTGGACATACTGCTTGAACAGGCCACGCAGCAAGGCGAGGCCAATGATGAAGCCCATCACCGTCATCAGTGCGCCCAGAGGCAGGCGCGGCAGCAGCAGTTCCGCCAGGGCCGCCCGTTCCCCCTCCTTGGCGTCGGCAAATAGCAGCGCGGCCGTGAGCAGGAAGGGGCCGGTCATCAACAAGCCGAGAACGCCCGCGGCCAGCATGAACCGCAGGCGCGCATTCCAGGAATCACGCATCGCCGAGTACGCTCCTGACCTTGGCCACCAGGTCCTTGGTGGAGAATGGCTTGGTGACGTAGGCGTCGGCGCCGAGGGCGAGACCCTTGGCGATTTCGGTTTCGCGCCCCTTGGCGGTGAGCATGATGATCTTGGTGGCGGAACGTTCCGGATTGCGCCGCACTGCCTCGCACACTTCGTAGCCGCTCTTCTTCGGCATCATCACGTCGAGCAGGATCAGGTCGGGAACAAAGCTGTCAATCAGTGCCAGGGCTTCCTCGCCGTCGTTGGCCACGGCGACGTGAAAGCCTTCCTTCTTCATGAGAAATTCAAGGGAAATGACGATATTGGCTTCATCGTCGACGATGAGTATTTTTTTCATTGGGCTCCTCCTGAGGCGAATTATGTCTGTTCTTTTTGTGTCGTGGGCAAGGGCAAGGTGAATATGAAGCGGGCGCCTGCCGCCACGCTTCCTGCGGGCGGACATTCCACCCACAGACGACCACCGAAATACTCGATGATCTGGCGGCTGATGGGCAGGCCGAGGCCGGTGCCCTGGGGCTTGTCGGTGAGGGTGCCGTTGTTGCCGGTACCCTGACGGAATTTCTCGAATATCAGTTCCTGATCCTCGCCGGCGATGCCTGGGCCATTGTCGGTGACGCTGACCCGAACCGCGCCATCCCCTGCCGCCACCGCCACCTCAACCCGACCCGTACTCGGCGCGACAAACTTGACGGCGTTCGACAGCAGATTGAGGAAGACCTGCATCAGACGGTCGCGATCTGCCATCACCTCGGGGCCCGATGCCGGCAGGCGGCATTCCAGGAGGACACCCTTGTCGCGGTAGAGCTGACTCACGGACTCCATGGATTCACGCACAATCTCCGACAAATCCACGGCGACGGGGGTCCATTCGGCGCGGCCCGATTCGAGCTTGGCCAGATCAAGAATCTGGTTGATGAGCCGCGTCAGGCGCTCGGTTTCGGAGACGATGATGCCGAGAAAGCGGCTACGGTCGGCCAGGTCGATCTTCGGGTCCTCGAACAGCATTTCCGAAAATGCACGGATCGAGGTCAGGGGGGTGCGCAACTCATGGGTGACGGTGGAAATGAAGTCGTCCTTCATGCGATCCACTTCCCGCAAACGCTCGTTGGCGGCGCGCAGTTCCTGCGTGGCCTGCTCCAGTTCCCGCGACTTGGTTTCCAGCTCGCGGCTGTAGGCGCGCACCTGGGAGGCCTCGTCGAGGATGTTCATCACCTCGTCGAGGCCTAGGGGTTCCTCTTCCACCACTGATGCCACCATGACGTGGGCCGAAGCGGAACCGATGGCGCCGGCGAGCAGACTCTCGGCAAAGTGGATCAGGTGGGCATCGGCTTGCAGTTCCTCGATGCGGCTGGCGCCACGACTCCTGGCGTAGCGGCCGAGGGCGGTGCGCGCCCGCTCGACGCCGAGAAAGCGCTCGACCAGCGCCAGCAGATCGGCCACCCGCGCGCTGCCGCGCCAACTGCTGAGACTGCCGCCGCCGACTGGGGCATCGACAAACAGATTGGCCTGCCGCGCCTCCATGGCGTCCGGGGCGCGGCGCAGGGATAAGGCGAGATAGGCGCCGATATTGGCGAGCAGGCTCCAGAGCAGGCAATGGCTGATCTCGTCCAGTCCGGCAAGCCCGAACAACTGTTGCGGCCGCAGCAGTTCGATGCCGAAGGGGCCATGACTCAGAAACTCCGCCGGCAGCCAGCCGGACTTGGAGAATGAGGGCAGCAGCAGCGTGTAGGTCCAGACGGCAAAACCCGCCAGCAATCCGGCCAGGGCGCCCTCGCGGGTGCCGCCCTTCCAGTACAGACCGCCGAACAGCACCGGCGCAAACTGTGCCACGGCGGCAAAGGAAATCAGGCCGATGCCGACCAGCGCGTAGGCCTCGCCGGCGAGGCGGAAGTAGCCGTAGCCGAGCATCAGGATGGCGGCGATGGCCCAGCGCCGGATCTCCAGCAGCAGACCGGATAAATCGCGCCGTTCGGCAAGGCCGAGGGACTTCCAGCGCAGCAGCACCGGCATCACGAGATCGTTGCAGACCATGGTAGACAGGGCGATGGTCTCGACGATGACCATGCCGGTGGCCGCCGAGAGACCGCCGATGAAGACAAACAGGGCCAGGGCCTCGCCCTGCTCCGCCATCGGCAGGGTGAGGACGAAGGTGTCGGCATCAACGCCGGTGGGGAAGCGCAGCAGACCGCCAAGGGCGATCGGCAGCACGAAGATGTTGATGAGGAAGAGGTAGAGGGGAAACAGCCAGACGGCACGGCGCACATGGTCGGGATTGACGTTCTCCACCACGGCAATCTGGAACTGACGCGGCAGCAACAACACCGAGAGCATGGAGAGAAAGGTCAGTGCCGCCCAGCTGCCATAGTTGGCCGCCGAGTCGCCGGCCACCATGAGTTTGGCCAGGCGCGGCACCAGTTCGGCCTGATCGAAGATGTGCTGGAAGCCGCCATGAAGGCCATAGGTGACGAACAGACCGACGGCGAAAAAGGCCGCCAGCTTGACCACTGATTCAAACGCAATCGCCGCCACCATGCCTTCGTGGCGCTCGGTAGCGTCGAGATGGCGGGTGCCGAAAAGGATGGTGAACGCGGCCATGCCCACCGCCACATAGAGGGCGCTGTCCTGAAGCAGGGGCACGGCGCCGAGGCCCGTGGGCATGACGATATCCGGGTGGTGCAGCAGGATGGTGAAGCTGTTGGACACCGCCTTGAGCTGGAGTGCGATGTAGGGCACGACGCCGACCACGGCGATGATGGTGACGAGACCGCCAAGCAGAGGGCTCTTGCCGTAGCGCGAGGCGACAAAGTCGGCAATCGAGGTGATGCGGTTGGCCTTGGCGACGCGCACCATCTTGTGCAGTACGAACCAGCCCAGGGAAAGCATCAGGGTCGGACCGAGATAGATCGGCAGGAAGCCGATGCCGGTGGCAGCGGCACGGCCGACGCTGCCGTAGAAGGTCCAGGTAGTGCAGTACACCGCCAGGGAAAGGGCATATACGGTGGGATTGGCGATCACCGAGCGGCCGCTGTCGGCGCGCCGGTCGGCCCACCAGGCGATGGCGAACAACACGCCAAGGTAAGCCAGGGAGGCGAGAACAATGCTCCAACCTTGCAGCATCAGTCGCCCTTCCCTTCGATCACCACGGCCATGAGTACGATCAACACCAGCCAGCTACCGAACAGGTAGAGATAAAGCAGGGGAATACCGAACAGTTCGGCCTGGCGATTGAAGAGGGACAGCAGCGGCCAGTTGAACACCACGCCGCCAAGCAGAAAAATCGCCACCAGCCGCTGGGCCGTCAGGCGACGGAATCCGGTCCCGCTTTGCTTTTCCTGGCTCATGGCCTGGCTCCTCCTGACCTCATTTAACAACAAAAAAGGGGCGCAACCCCGGAAGGCTGCGCCCCTTTTCGTCGGACTAAGGTTTAACTCAGGTCCGAATCAAATGCCTTGCTTGAGCTGATCCAGAATCTGCGGGTTTTCCAGGGTGGAAACGTCCTGGGTGATTTCCTCGCCCTTGGCCAGGGAACGCAGCAAGCGACGCATGATCTTGCCGGAACGGGTCTTGGGTAGGTTCTCGCCGAAGCGGATGTCCTTGGGCTTGGCGATCGGACCGATTTCCTTGCCGACCCAGTTGCGCAGGTCGTTGGCGATCTTCTTCGCTTCTTCGCCATGGGGACGGGCCTGCTTCAGCACCACGAAGGCGCAGATGGCTTCGCCGGTGAGGTCGTCGGGACGACCCACCACGGCGGCTTCCGCCACCATCGGATTCGCCACCAGGGCGGATTCGATTTCCATCGTGCCCATGCGGTGACCGGAGACGTTGAGCACGTCGTCGATACGACCCATGATGGTGAAGTAGCCGGTGGTCTTGTCGCGCACCGCGCCGTCGCCGGCGAGGTAGAGACGACCGCCCAGGTCTTCGGGGAAGTAGGACTTCTTGAAGCGCTCCGGGTCACCCCAGATGGTGCGGATCATGGACGGCCAGGGCTTCTTGACCACCAGGAAACCACCTTTGCCCCATTCCACGTCATGGCCGGTCTCGTCCACGATGGCGGCCTGGATGCCGGGGAACGGCAGGGTGCAGGAGCCGGGAACGAGGGGCGTGGCGCCGGGCAGCGGGGTAATCATGTGGCCGCCGGTTTCGGTCTGCCAGAAGGTATCGACGATCGGGCAGCGGGAGCCGCCGACGTTGTCGTAGTACCACATCCAGGCTTCGGGATTGATCGGCTCGCCCACGGAACCCAGGATGCGCAGGGACTTGAGGTCGTAGTTGCGCGGATGGGTGGTGGGGGTGCCTTCGGAGGCCTTGATGAGGGAGCGAATCGCGGTGGGGGCGGTGTAGAACACGCTCACCTTGTGGTCCTGGATCATGCGCCAGAAACGACCGGCATCCGGATAGGTGGGCACGGACTCGAACACGATCTCGGTGGCGCCGCAGGCCAGGGGGCCGTAGGTGATGTAGGTGTGGCCGGTGACCCAGCCGATGTCGGCGGTACACCAGAAGACGTCGTTGTCCTGGATGTCGAAGGTCCACTTCATGGTCAGCACGGCATGCAGCAGGTAGCCGCCGCTGGAATGCTGAACGCCCTTCGGCTTACCGGTGGAACCGGAGGTGTAGAGCAGGAACAGGGGATGCTCGGCCTCGACCCACTCGGGTTCGCAGACGTCGGACTGGTTGGCGACGATGTCGTGGTACCAGACGTCGCGGCCTTCCACCATGTTGCAGGTGCCGCCGGTGCGCTTGACAACAACGACAGTCTTGACGCCGTGGTTGGCAGCCATGGCCAGGCCTTCATCGACGGCCGGCTTGAGGGGGATGTGCTTGCCGCCGCGACACTGTTCGTCGGCGGTAATCACCGCCACGGCGCCGGCGTCGAGGATGCGCTCTTCGAGGGACTTGGCGGAGAAGCCGCCGAACACCACGGAGTGGATGGCGCCGATACGGGCGCAGGCCTGCATCGCCACCACGCCTTCGACGGACATGGCGAGATAGATCAGGACGCGGTCGCCCTTCTTGATGCCTTGGGCGCGCAGGGCGTTGGCGAACTTGTTGGTCTTCGCCAGCAGTTCCTTGTAGGTAACCTTGGTGACGGTGCCGTCGTCGGCTTCAAAAATGATGGCAACCTTGTCGCCCTTGCCGGCCTCGACGTTCTTGTCCAGGCAGTTGTAGGAGACGTTCAGCTTGCCGTCCGGGAACCACTTGTAGAACGGGGCTTCGGATTCATCCAGCACGGTGTTGAAGGGCTGCTTCCAGACCAGGTGTTCCTTGGCCAGGCGGCCCCAGTAGCCGGTGTAGTCCTGGTCGGCTTCCTTGCACAGGGCCTTGTAGGCGTCCATGCCGGAGATGGTGGCCTTCTTCACGATTTCCTCGGCGGGCGGGAAAACGCGGGTTTCGGTCATGACTGACTCAATTGATGTAGACATCTGTGCTCCTCTCCTCTTGCAAAATTGAATTTGGGGACGTGGGTCTTAGGAATCGCACCGTTCGTGCCCTTGCGTTTGGATATTCAGCAACGCACCAACGGAATGTAAAATTGTTATGGATGCTGTCGTTTCATTTTATGAGCCATTGCATTAAATAGGAAGAGTCTTACACCGGTCTTACGCATTCGTGCTGCGCCGCAACATTGAAAAAGTCGAATGTTAGAATGACCTTTCCCCTTCTTTCCTGAGTTCACGGAACCCTCATGCAAAAACCCATCAAGGCCATGGAGTCGTTCATCTTCTGGAGCCGCTGGCTTCAGGCCCCATTGTATCTGGGCCTGATCGCGGCCCAGGGAGTATATGTCTATCAGTTCATGCACGAACTGATGATACTGGTGACCAAGGCCGGCTCCCTTGGGGAAACCGAAGTCATGCTGATCGTGCTCGGTTTGATCGACGTGGTAATGATCGCCAACTTGCTGGTGATGGTCATCATCGGCGGTTACGAAACCTTCGTCTCCAGTCTCGACCTGGAAGGCCACCCCGACCAGCCGGAGTGGCTCTCCCATGTCAATGCCGGCGTCCTCAAGGTCAAGCTGGCTACCGCCCTGATCGGCATTTCGTCGATCCATCTGCTGAAGACCTTCATCAATGCCGGTCAACTGGAAGACCGCGTCATCATTGCCCAGGTCGGCATTCATCTCGCCTTTCTCATTTCCGCCATCGCCATCGCCTGGACCGACAAGATGATGACGACGACGCTGCTTCTCAGCAGCAAGCAGCACCACTAAATAAAAAACGCCAGAGGGATTTCCACCATGACCGCCATCAAGCAGGACGACCTGATCCAGTCCGTTGCCGACGCCTTCCAGTTCATCAGCTACTACCATCCACTGGACTACATCAAGGCCCTGGGCGAGGCCTACGAGCGCGAGGAATCTCCCGCCGCCAAGGACGCCATCGCGCAAATCCTCACCAACAGCCGCATGTCCGCCGAGGGCCACCGTCCCATCTGCCAGGACACGGGCATCGCCCTGGTGTTCATCAAGGTCGGCATGAACGTTACCTGGCCCGACGCCACCCTGAGCGTCCAGCAGATGATCGACGAAGGCGTCCGCCGCGCCTACATGAATTCCGACAACCCCCTGCGCGCCTCGGTGCTGGCCGACCCGGCCGGAACGCGCAAGAACACCAAGGACAACACGCCGGCAGTGGTGCATTTCGAGATCGTACCCGGCGACCATGTGGAAGTGATCTGCGCCGCCAAGGGCGGCGGCTCCGAAGCAAAATCCAAGTTCGCCATGCTCAACCCCTCCGACGACCTCGTCGAATGGGTGCTGAAGACAGTGCCGACCATGGGCGCCGGCTGGTGCCCGCCGGGCATCCTCGGCATCGGCATCGGTGGTACGCCGGAAAAGGCCATGCTGCTGGCCAAGGAGGCCATCATGGCGCCGGTGGACATCCATGAACTCAAGGCCCGTGGCGCGAAGAACCGGGCCGAGGAACTGCGCCTCGAACTCTACGACAAGGTCAATGCCCTCGGCATTGGCGCCCAGGGCCTCGGCGGCCTCACCACGGTACTCGACGTCAAGGTGCTCGACTACCCGACCCATGCCGCCAACCTGCCGGTGGCCCTGATCCCCAACTGCGCCGCCACCCGTCATGTGCATTTCCACCTCGACGGCTCCGGACCGGCGACGCTGGAAACGCCAAAGCTCTCCGACTGGCCGGCGGTAACCTGGACCCCGGACACCCAGTCCGCCACCCGCGTCGATCTCAACACCCTGACCAAAGAGCAGGTTGCCGCCTGGACTCCAGGCCAGAAGCTGCTGCTGAACGGCAAGATGCTCACCGGCCGCGACGCCGCCCACAAGCGCATCGCCGACATGCTGGCGAAGGGCGAGAAGCTGCCGGTGGATTTCACCAACCGCGTGATCTACTACGTCGGCCCGGTGGACCCGGTGCGGGACGAAGTGGTCGGCCCCGCCGGCCCCACCACCGGCACCCGCATGGACAAGTTCACGCGCATGATGCTGGAGCAAACCGGCCTGATTTCCATGATCGGCAAGTCCGAGCGTGGCCCGGTCGCCATCGAGGCGATCAAGGACAACAAGTCGGCCTACCTGATGGCCGTGGGCGGCGCCGCCTACTTGGTGGCGAAGGCGATCAAGGCGGCCAAGGTGGTGGGCTTCGCCGACCTGGGCATGGAAGCGATCTACGAGTTCGACGTGCAGGACATGCCCGTCACCGTGGCCGTGGATTCCAACGGCACCTCGGTGCACGAGACTGGCCCGGCGGAATGGCGGGTGAAGATTGGCAAGATTCCCGTCACCAAACACTGATGTCGCTGACGTGATTCAGGGCAAGGGATGATCGGCGTCTTCGACTCGGGCCTCGGCGGCCTCTCGGTCCTTGCCGCCATCGCCCGCGCCCTGCCCCGGGCCGACCTCTGCTACCTCGCCGATACGGCCCATGTGCCCTATGGCAACAAGCCCGATGACTTCATTCGCGGCCGTGTGCTCGCCATCGGCAAGCAACTGGTGGAGCAAGGCTGCACCCTGCTGGTGGTGGCCTGCAACACCGCCACCGCCGCCGCGCTGACCGAGTTGCGCCACCAGCATCCGGGCATCCCGGTGGTCGGCGTCGAGCCCGGCGTCAAACCCGCCGCCGCCTCCAGCGTGACGCGCCGCATCGCCGTACTCGCCACCGAGGCCACCGCCCGCAGCGAGCGCCTGGCGCGCCTGATCCGCGACCACGCCGCCAACGTCCATGTTCACGTGGAACCCTGCGCCGGCTGGGCAACACGGGTCGAGACTCTGCATCTCGATGGCCCCGACTTCAAGGCCGAAATACGCGCCAAGGTGGAACCCCTGCTGGCCCAGGGCGTGGACCGCATCGTCCTCGGCTGCACCCACTACAGCTTCCTCGCCCCGGTGCTGGCGCCCCTGGTCGGGCATCAGGCCCAACTCGTCGATGTCGCCGAACCGGTGGCGAAACAGGTGCTGCGCCTCGCCGCCGCCAGCGCCCAAGGCAACGCCCGCCTCCACCTCACCGCCACCGCTCACCCAGAACGCCTCCACGCCGCCCTGCCCGCCCTCGGACTGGGATGGCTTGCACAGCGCACCACAGCGGGATTCCAGCGCACCCTTGCCTGAAACGCCCGATCCACGGGCCTTGCAGCATGACATACGCCGGGAGCGCCTATTGACGCCGGCTTCAAGCACACACCAGCCAGAAACGCCTTGTCATGCGGCTTCCACGCTGCCTTTTTTGCACAGATTGTTCAGAGCCGTACTCCGGCCGCATTCCTCTCCAGCCGGGTAAGAGATAAGACCGGCCCGTTTCCCCGCGGGGGGAGTCTGCGTCAATCTGCGGAATCGGTGGACCAACTGGGTATTCTTAGCTTCATCATGCCGTCCCGCCGAGCCGCAAACATCGGGCGGCAGCCGCCTCCGCCGCCAGCAGGTCCTTGACCCGGCGCGAGAGATCGCGATTATCCCGTTCCAACTCGTGCATGCGGAAAGCATCGTTGAGGGACTCCAGCAAGACATCCTCCTCCCAGGGCTTGGAGAGGAACTTGTATATCGCCCCGCGATTGACGGCGTCGATCACCGAATTCAAGTCGGTATAACCGGACAAAACGATACGCACCACGCCCGGATACATCTCCCGCACCCGGCGCAGGAACTCGGTGCCCGTCATCTCCGGCATGCGCTGATCGCACACCACCACGCCGACGGGGTTCGCCGCCAGCAAGTCGAAGCCTTCCTTGATGCTGGTGGTAGAAAGCACCCGGAAATCGGCGCGCCGCAACAGGCGACGCAGGGACGAAAGAACATTGGGCTCGTCGTCCACCAGCAGCAGCACACGCTCTTCATTCCGCTGCCGCAGATCTGGGGGAATGCCACGCTTGTCGCGCAGGAAAGTGGCGAAATCGGCCGCTGCCAGGGGCTGGCTGAAATAATAGCCCTGCATCTCCTCGCATAACAGACCGCGCAGATAGCCCAGTTGGCCCTCGGTTTCGACGCCCTCGGCGATCACGGTGAGGCCCAGGCTATGCGCCATGCCCACCACGGCGCGCACGATGGCCGCGTCGTTCGGACTGGAGGTCAGGTTGGCAATGAAGCTCTGATCGATCTTGAGGCGCGTCACGGGCAGGCGTTGCAGGTAACTCAGGGACGAATAGCCGGTGCCAAAATCATCGAGCGCATGACTGACGCCCTTCGCCCTGAGTTCGCCAAGAGCGCGAATCACGGTTTCGGCGTTGAGCAGGACGATGCTTTCGGTAACCTCCAGCTCCAACCAGCGCGGTTCCAATTGCGACTCTTCCAGAATCCGGCACACCAGGGCGCCCACGTCGCTTTCCTGGAATTGCCGCGCGGAAAGATTGACCGCCATGCGAAACGGCGGCAGGCCCTCGTCCTGCCATTGCTTCGCCTGCCGGCAGGCTTGCCGCAGCACCCATTCGCCGACGGGCACGATCAGGCCGGTTTCCTCCAGCAGGGTAATGAACTCCTCGGGCGGCACCACGCCGTCGCCGGGCCGCTGCCAGCGTATCAGCGCCTCGGCGCCGACGATGGCGCCGCTGGTCAGGTCCACCTGGGGTTGGAAATACAGCACAAACTCCTCTCGCTCCAGGGCGTGGCGCAAGGCGGCTTCCATCGTCATTTTGCGGCGGGAATCGAGGTCCATGTCAGCGACAAAAAAGCGGCAGCAGTTGCTTTGGTCATGGGTCCCCGTGGCGGCGGCGATCAACGCCGCGTTGAGGGCTTCGGCCGGACCGCCATCGCGGGGACAGAGGGCAATGCCGATGAAGGGATCGAGAAAAACCTCGCGCCCATCGACCGGAATGGCCTCGGCCAAAGCCGCCTGAATCCGCCACGCGGTCTCTTCGACGGAATGGAGCCCGACCAAGTCCTTCACCACGATGGCGAATTCCGATTCACTGACGCGCGCCACCAACGCAGTAGGGAATTGGCTCTCCAGACGAAGGACAACGACGCGCGCCAAGTTGACGCCGGAGCCTTGGCCCAGCACCTGCAGCACACCGTGGTAGCGCCGCAACTTAATCGCCAGCACCGCCTCATCCCGATCGCCGGCGGCTGCGACGATGGCCGCAAGGCGCTCGACGAACAGTGGGCGTCCAGGCAGCCCGGTTTGGGCGTCGTAGTAGGCCAGGTATTGGATCTTGGTTTCGGCGGCGATCCGCATTTCCTCCCGGCGCATCACGTCGAGGGCAAAGGAGATGTCACCGGCCACCTCCTGCAACAAGTAGCCTTCGGCTTCCTTGAAATAGTCGCCTTCGCCGGCCGCCACGGCAAACGCGCCCACCACATTGCCCTCCAGGCGCAAGGGCAAGGCAGCGATACCCTTCAGCCCCACATCCGTCAGCAGCCTTCGCCAAGGCGCGGCGCCGACGGCAATGTCGTTGACGATGCAGGGCTGACCGCGACGAACAGCGGTGGCGATGGGACAGCGCTCGTCCTCGTCCTCGGCCTCTACGTCGGCATTCGGCAGGGGGACCTCCTCTAACGCCACCAGGGCGCCCGCTCGGGATACCATCACCACCTTTTGGCTTCCTGGCTCCACCAGCCCAATCCAGGCAAAGTCGAAGGCGCCGCTCTCGACGGCGATGCGGCAGGCCGTCTCATAGAGTTCATGGGGATCCTGGGCGCGCACAATGCTGCGATTGATGCGGCTCAACATGGCGTAGAGCCGGTTCAGCCGTTCCAGCTTGGCGCGCACCGCAGGCAAATCGTCATTTAGCATGGATTGGGTCATGACCGGCTCCTTGCGAGGACTCTTTCCAGGCAGCCCTTGAGCAGCCAGCGATCCAGCGGCTTGGTGACCACGTCATCCACGCCGGCGGCGACCAGCCGGGCGCGGGACGCCTCATCGTCGAGGGCGGTCACCATGATGATCGGAACATGTCGTGATAGCGGATCGGCCTTCAGGTGCCGCACCACCTCAAAGCCATCCATCGCCGGCATCATGATGTCGAGCAATATGGCATCGGGCAGTTCAATGGCAATCTCGGCCAAGGCGGCGGCACCGCTGTCGGCGCTGCGCACCACGTGACCCTCAGCGCGCAGCAAGGTGAGCATCAGCTTGCGATTGCGCGGATCGTCGTCCACCACCAGGAGGCTTGCGGATATTGTCATTTCCATGGCATCAGTCCTTTCCATTCCCTAGCAAACGCGTGACCTCTTGCAGGAACGCCTTGTACTCGAAAGGTTTGGCGATGTAGCCATCGCAACCGGCGGCGCGCATGCGCTCCTCGTCGCCCTTCATGGCGAAGGCGGTCAGGGCGACGACCCGGATATCCCGCGTCATCGGGTCGGCCTTCAGCCGGCGCGTCGCTTCCAGTCCATCCATACCGGGCAGCTGGATGTCCATCAGCACCAACGCCGGCTGGAACGTCTGAGCAAAGGCCATGCCTTCAGTCGCGTTGACCGCCGACAGCACCTCGTAGCCCGCGCGGGCAAGCAGCAGGGTCGCCAATTTCATGTTGGCCGGATTGTCCTCGACCACCAGTATCCTCGTCGTCATGTCGCCCCCGTTTTCATCAATGCACGGCGCACTTCGGTGGCGAAGCGCCCATGGTTGAAACTCGCTTTTTCCATCACGGCCGCGACATGGCCATTGAGCAGGGCGCGCTCCTCGGCGGTGAGCGTCTTGGACGTCACCACGACAATGGGAATCGTCGCCGTGGCGGCCTCGCCCTTCAGCGCCTCCACCACGTCGAAGCCGCTTACTTCGGGCATCATCAGGTCCAGCATCATCAGGTCGGGCCGTTCGCGCCGGGCGAGTTCGATACCCTCGCGCCCGCCATAGGCGCGCAGCACCGTATAGCCAGGCTCCGCCAGGTAGGCGGCGAGAATTTCAACCGCCTTCGGGTCGTCGTCCACGATCAGCACCTTACGCGCCGGCCCCGAGGGCACCCCCAGGCCCACGCGATGCAGAGCCTCCGCCATTTCTTCCCGACTCACCGGTTTTTGCAACACCTGGGCGGCGCCAAGGGAGAAGCCGCGCTGACTATCGGCGGCGACGGACGCGATCACCACCGGCACACCGGCCCAGGGCGACCCAACCTCCTTGCAGCGGGCGAGGAAGTCCCAGCCGTCCATGCCTGGCAGCAAAATATCGAGAATGATGACCGAGGGGTGCCGGCTCCCCATCAGGGCGAGGGCTGCCTCGGCACTTGCCTCGCGCAGAACGCGCAGGCCCTCGGCCTCGACCTGCAAGCGCAACAATTCGGCGGCGGCATCGTCGTCTTCCACCACCAGCGCCAAGCCCTCTTCCGCTCCGGCCATCGCGCCGCCGGGAGCAAGCACATCCTGCTCCAGTGTGCCAGTGGCCGAATAGCGCCAGGGTAGCCAAACCATGAAGCAACTCCCCTTGCCGGGCTCGCTGCTCACCGCCACCGTGCCGCCATGGAGTTGCGCCATCTTCATCACCATGGCGAGACCCAGGCCTGTGCCCTCATAGCGGCGCGAGAGGGAGGAATCCAGTTGGCTGAAGGGCTGGAACAAGCGCGGTGCGTCCTCGGGCTTGATGCCAATGCCCGTGTCCACCACGGAGATTTCCAGGAACTCCGTGAATTCGTTGGAAGACAACGGCAGGCGCATGCCATTCGGTTTGTCTGTGGCCCAATTCTCCACCTCGCCGCGAGTGGCGCGACGCGCGCTCAAGGCAACCCGGCCGCCATCGGGCGTGAATTTGAGGGCGTTCGAGAGCAGGTTATAAACAATCTGCTTGGTCTTGCGTGGGTCCACGCGAATAGGCTCCAGATTCTCCTGTAGGTCCTCGCGCAATTCGATGCGATGGGCGGCGGCCTTCTCGCGGATCACCGACAGGCTGTTTTCCAACAGCGAAGCCACCTCGGCCCCTTCAAGGTCGAGGGCCATCTTGCCGGCCTCCACCTTCGACAGGTCGAGGATGTCGTTGATGAGGGACAGCAGGTGGCGCCCGCTCTGGTAGATATCCACCACATACTCGCGCTGGGTCGGCTCCATCTCGCCCAGCAGGCCATCCTTAAGCACGTCGGAAAAGCCGATGATGGCATTCAGCGGCGTACGTAATTCATGGGACATGTTGGCGAGGAACTCGGACTTGATGCGATTTGCCTCTTCCGCCTCGCGCCGCCGCGCCTGATCGCGCAGGCGGCCGATACCAAAGGCCAGGTCGGCGGCAGCCTCGTTGAGGAGTTCGATTTCAGCGCCATCGAAGGCCCCTGCCTCCGGGGCATAGATATTCAACACGCCAAACACCTCGCCCACACCACCCTCGCCGGACAGGGGCAGGGACAGCAGCGCCATGCAGTCGACGCCCTCCATGCAGGAGAGGATGGTGCCCTCCGGGGTAACGCGGAACACCTCCGGCCGTCCACTGCGCACCGCCGCGCCGACGGGGCTGATGCCACCCTGGCTCTCGTCCCAAGTCAGGCAGCGCGGATCAAGGCGCCCCGCATTGAAGCCGAAGTAAGCCATCGGCTCGATGGAACGGGCGTCGTCCGCTCGCGGATAGCCGACCCAGGCCATGCGATAGCCCCCCTTCTCCACCACCATGCGGCATGTCTCGTCGAGGAGGGACTGCTCATCCGCCGCCCGCAGCATGGCGCGATTGCCGGCGGAGAGCACGGTCAACGCACGGTTGGTGCGGCGCAATGCCCGGTCCGCCTCGGCGATGCGGTTTTCCCGTTCCGCGATACCGTCGGCCATCTCGTCGAATCCTCGTGCCAACTGCCCCAACTCTTCCACGTCGTGAGGCAAGCCAGTACGTGCCAACAGATCACCCGCGCCGAGACGCCGGGCGGCGGCGCCAATCGCATGAACGCGGCGCAACACCAGCCAGTCGCTACCGAACCAGGCGGCGGCGAAGGCCAGCAGACTCACCCCCAGCATCGCCAGAATGTTGCGCAAGAAGTTGCGTTCAATCGGCCCGTACACTTCATCCTTCGGCACACCGACCCGCACATAGACGCACTGGCCCCCCTTATGCAGCAGAGGCTCGATGGCGTTGAGACGCGGTACGCCATCCTGGCCGGTGAACTCAGCGTAGCCACGGCAACTTTGCGCGAGAAGCGTCTGGAGTTCGCCCTTCTCCGGCGCAGGCTTCCCCATCCACTTCCGCTCCGGATCAGGGTAGCGCAGCAGAACCGTACCGCCGGCATCCACCACCACCACCACTGCCCCGGGCGGTAGGGGCAACCTGCCGGCCAAGTTCTGCATCCACGCCAGATCGAGGGTGGCGTAAAGTACGCCTTCAAGCTTGCCACCCGCGCCGTAGAGCGGGTATCCCATACCCACGCTCGGTACGCCGCTCAGCTTGCCCACCAGATAGTCACCAACGGCGAAGCCGCGCTCGTCAATGGCGCGTTGGAACCAAGCACGATCCGAGAAATCGACCGGCGGCTTGAAGGGCAAGGCGCTGCACAACAGCTTGCCCCGTGCATCAACCAATCCAATGTTGGCATACAAGGCGTTCTGCTGCCGGATGCGGGCCAAGGTCTCATTGCACTGGGGCAGTAGTGCCGGATCGCGCATACCCCCCAGGCTGGAGAGCACCCCGAGAAGTTGGCGCATTTCGCCGACGATGCGACTCTGTTCCTCGGCAACAACCATGGCCAGTTGCCGCGTCTGCTGCTGCGCCCTAAGTTCGGCTGCCGCCTTGTCTTCCCAGGTGGAGAACACAATCATGCCGAAGGCGGGAATCATCGCCAACGCCACCAGCAGCAGCAAACGACCACGTAGCGATAAGGGTTTTAGGCGTGAAACAGCGAAAGACGACGGCTCTTCCGGCGCAACGCGGGACGTGCGAGTATCTCCCCTCATTTTGTCTCTCCGACGTGCCCGTGTCCTTGCTTCTGGCAGGCTATTTCCAACCCGCGACAAATTGACACTGGAATATACTTATAGGCTAAAAAACGGCCGAAATCAAATCGTAGAAAATCCCTTCGGCGCTCCAGGTCGGTCGAACCGACCCGTGTCTATATCGGACGACACACCAGTCGCCGTCGCAACAGATCATCGCTTTGAAATAGCCACGATGGGCCTGCGTATAACTTTTGAATAGGCGCCGTCCCCCTGGGTACGCCTATTGACGCGACTTACAGCCTTGCGTCATTCTGCCCAGGCGGCGACGAATTCGCGCCAGTGGGGAGCGTCCGAGGCAGAGAGGGTCTGGCGCACCAGGGCCACTTCCGCGCTGTGTTCTTCGGCACTCAACAAACCACGCATGAACTGGAAGCGCAGAAACACCAGATGGGTGTTCACCACGTCGGTTTCGCAGTAGTCGCGAATCTCGTCGATTTTGCCGTCCTGCCAGGCGCCCCAGACGGCGCTGCCGTCCATGCCCAGCTTGCCGGGCAGGCCCATGAGCTTGGCCAACTGGTCGAGAGGAACGCTGGCGCGGGGCTGGTACATGGCGAGCAGGTCCATCAGATCCAGATGCCGCGTGTGGTAACGGCTGATGTAGTTGTTCCACTTGAAGTCGCGGCTGTCCCGGTAGTCGCCCTCGCCCATGTCCCAATAGCGCGGCGCGACGACGCCGTGGATCAGGCCGCGATAGTGCAGCACCGGCAGGTCGAAGCCGCCGCCGTTCCAGGAGACGATTTGCGGCGTGTATTTTTCGACGCCGGCGAAGAAGCGCTGGATGATCTCGGCTTCCTTGAGCTTCGGCTCGGCCAGGGACCAGACCTTGAAGCCCTCGTCGGAACGCATGGCGCAAGAAATCACGGCGATGCGCTGAATGTGATGGGGCAGAAAGTCGGTGCCGTTCTTGACGCGCTGCTTCTGGAACGCGAACTCGGCCACTTCGGCGTCGGAAAGTTCGGCCGGCAGGTCGTGAAGCTGGCGCAGGCCCGGCACGTCGGGAATGGTTTCGATGTCGAAGACGAGGGTGGGGATCATGGGGTCTTGCCTTGCACGGGCGCACTCGCGGCAGGAGTGGCTGGGGCGGTGGGGGAAGAAGCGGGTTTGGCATCGGCGCCGGCTGCCGGCTCGGCCGGGGCGGGCGGAAAATGCACATGGACGTTGACGCAGCCGGTGAGAACCAGAAGCAATGCCAGCAGGGGAAGGAGCTTTTTCATTCGATAACGACGCCCGGCTTGCCGGCAATCACTTCGCGGAAACGGGCGACCAGGGCCTCCCAGTCGATGCGGCGATTGTAGCCGATGATATTTACCGAGGGCATGCCGGCGCCCTCCATCAGCACGATGCCTTCGCCCTCGCGGACGTTCTTGCCATCCACCCCTTCCAGCAGGCAGACGCCATCGCGAAGAGTGCAGCCGAAACCGATGCGGGCATAGCCAAAACCGCCGATGCTGCGCTCGGGGATGCGCCGGATCGCTTCGCCTTTCTTGCCGCCACCAGCTTCGCCCAGCGACGTGATGTCCTGCAAGGCGCCGAGACTGAGAATGCGCGGGTAGTCGCCGGGGCTGCTGGCGATGCGCGCCTCGAAGCGCACCGGCTTCCAGCCGACGAACTCCAGGTCATGGAGATCGGCGTCGAAGCGGCCCTCGATGCTGCCGAAGGAGAAGGTGCGGGTCAACAGGCCGAGGTCGAGATTGCGCGCCGTCACATCGGCCACCAGGCGGCGCGAACTGCTGAAGGGGTCGATCAGGCGCAGGCGATGGACGGTGATGCCGCCATCGAAGACTTCGAGGGCAAGGGCGCCGTCGAGGGCGAGGACGCCGTTGTTCAGGGCTACGCGGGGAATGCGCATGGTCAGGTTGCCGCCCATCTGGGGCAGCCGCAGCGCCCGCGACAGCTTGGGCATCGACACTTCTTCGATGCCGCCGGCAAACTCGCCTTCCCATCCAGTCTTGCCGCGCGTGACGTGGAAGTCCTCGATCTCGAAGCGCCCATCGAGCAGCGGCGCCTTGAGCTTGGTGACACGGGCTTCGGAACCATTCAGATGCAACGGAAAATTGAAGGCCCCCAGGGGCAGTTCGCCAATATTGCCGGCGGCGACGCCGAACTCGGCCTCGCTGGCTTCGCCCTGACGCCAGGGAATGCGCGCCGCAACGCCCCGCAGTTCGAGGGCGCCGGTGCTGTCGGCGAGCCGCGCATCTTGCAGGCCGGCGTAGAAATTCCGCAGGGCGCCGCCCTGCCCCGCTGCCGAAAACAGCGCCTTGCCCGAGGCCTGCCATTTGGCGAAACCCAATTCAGTCAGCCAGGGTTGCACCCAGTCGTCCATGGCAGCGGCAAGATCGAGGGAGTCGGTGACAAAGCCCCATTCGCCGGCCTCGCCGCGCGCACGGTCCCAGGCCAGACTGGCGGTGGCAAAGCCCAGGTCCGGCAGTTCAAGACGCGCCAGGGTGATGGCAAGGGTCTTGTCGTCAAGGCGGCCCTGGGCCTCCATGTGGATGCCCGCCTTGGGCCGCCAGGGGGAATAAAACAGCGCCCCCCGCGTCCAATCGGCGCTGGCATGCCAGTTCCAGATCTTGTCCCGGCGCGTGGCCTTGGCTTCAAGGCTCAGGCCGATGTCCTCCCCCGTCACATCGCCCGCCTTGGAGGCGAAGCGCAGCCCCTCCAGTTGCAGGCTCAGTTCGGCCTGCTGGCGGTCCATCACCAGATGCAGGTCGGCGCGCCCTTCCGGCTTCCAGCCGCGCAAGCGCTTGACCAGAGGCGACCAGGCCACCGCCTCGGCGCCGGCCACGGTCAGTTCGAGATGGCCATCGGCGGGACGATAGGAGAAGGCAAAGGGCAAAGACGGCCGTGGAGCGCCGGATCGACTGCGTTCGTCATCACGCCGAATTTGTCCCTGGGGGCAGCGAATGCCGCCATCGGCGCCAAGAGAGAAGTCGGAGCAGTGGATCACCAAATCGCGGTATTCCACACCGGCCACCAGCAAGCGGGCCGCCTTGATCTCGGCCTCGCCTTCCTGGCCCAGGTCAAGGCTGACGGCAAGGCCATCGGCCTCGAAGGCCGGATGGCGGACATTACCCAGACTGAGGCCCAGACTGGCGGCCCCGGCAACAACAGGCCAGAGCAGGGCCAGCATTAGGAACTTACGCAGCTTATGCAGGAAACACACCCGTGGTCAGATAGCGGTCGCCGCGGTCGCAAACGATGGTGACGATGACGGCATTTTCCAGCTCGCGGGACAAGCGCAGTGCCACATGCAGGGCGCCGCCGGAAGAAATGCCGGCAAAGATGCCCTCCTCCCGTGCCAGACGCCGCGTCATCTCTTCGGCCTCGGCCTGGCTCACCGACTCGACGCGATCGACGCGGCGACGGTCAAAAATCTTCGGCAGGTAGGCCTCGGGCCATTTGCGGATGCCGGGAATCTGCGAGCCGTCTTCGGGCTGGCAACCAACAACGGTGATGGCCGGGTTCTGCTCCTTGAGGTAGCGCGAGCAACCCATGATGGTGCCGGTGGTGCCCATGCTGGAAACAAAGTGGGTGATGCGGCCACCGGTATCGCGCCAGATTTCCGGCCCGGTGCCTTCGTAGTGGGCGAGGGGATTGTCCGGATTGCCGAACTGGTCGAGCATGATGCCCTTGCCGTCGCGCATCATCTGCTCGGCCAGGTCCCGCGCCGCTTCCATGCCGCCGGTACGGGGCGTCAGCAGCAGTTCAGCGCCGAAAGCGCGCATGGTTTGCCGCCGTTCCAGGCTCTGGTTCTCGGGCATGACGAGAATCATGCGATAGCCGCGCATGGCCGCCGCCATGGCCAGCGCGATGCCGGTATTGCCGGAGGTGGCCTCGATCAGGGTGTCGCCGGGCTTGATGTCGCCCCGCGCCTCGGCGCGCAGGATCATCGACAGGGCCGGCCGATCCTTCACCGAACCGGCGGGATTGTTGCCTTCCAGCTTGGCCAGAATCACGTTATTGCGAGCATCATTCTCAGCGCCGGGAATGCGCTTCAGTCGCACCAGGGGAGTATTGCCGACGTGGTCTTCGAGGATGCGGTACATGGAAGGGCCATCAATATCTAACGTCATTCATGATAACCGAGAGGCGTCCGCTCCATGAATACCATGAAGGAATTCACGACAAACAGCATGTCGTCATGACCATATCACGGGGAGGGGGATATTATTCGACCCGATTCACCCCTGAAGGTCCCTTTCCTGGTCCTATCCCATGAATATCCTAGGCAAACTCTCCGCCCTGTTCCGTCCGGAAACCATCAATGAGGTCGACGAGGAAACCGCCTTGATCGACCAGGTCGTCAATGCCACCGATCCCGCCATCGCTTCCGTGGCCGGCTACCGGGAAGTACTGCTGCCGGCCGTGCGTCATGCCCTCGATCACTACACTCAGGTGGTGCAGGCGATTCCCGGCCCGATCACCGTCTCCCACCAGAGCTATCGCGCCGATCCACTGGTCAAAGCGCTATTCCCCAGCCACGAGGAGATCGCCGTCGCCCTCGGACGCAGCGTTGAGGTGCGTGACGCCATCAAGACCCACGCCGCCAGCAACCGGGGCAGCGTCTGCGCCCTGCTCGGCATGCGCATGCGCACTGGCGATGGCCGCCGCCCCAGCCGTGACTGCGTCGAACACACGGATTTCGCGGTGACAGCCAATCTGCTTGCCGACCATACTTTCCGCGACCTGGCGGCCGATGAGGACGACGTGCGCCAGGCCCTTCGCGATGCGGCGTTCAAGAGTCTGGTCAAGACCTTTGCGGCGGAGATCAAGAGCCGCCATCGGGAAATGCGGCTGCTAAAGACCGATCGCAACGTAAGCCAGGAGTTCATCCGCGTGGGCGCCGGGAATCCGGATCACGATCACCACCATCACACCGTGAAGGCCCTCGACCAGCACCTGGAGCGCCACGCCGAAGACCTGAGTCCGGAGGGGACCCTGCTTGCCCTGGTGGATTGGCTGTGGTCGCCGGAAACCCATTTGCGCCTGGAAGCCGATGGCGGGCATGGCGTCAGTCACATCCAGCAAGGACCGGGCAGCAGCAACAGCGAACTGCACCTGCATCTGCCCCTGCTCGCCACCACCGACCGGCGTCAGTGGCTGGTCTGCATCACCCGGGTGCCCATCGAGGAGGCGATGCAAGCGGTGGCGCAGGAAACCCGTGCCCACCGCCACATCCTCGTCTGAAGCAAGCGCCTCAACGACGCACGACAGACACCGAAAAAATCAGCCGCGCCCGTTCAGATGAGCCACGTACTTGGTAACGCCCTGGGCTACGGTATCGAACTCGTCCGTGTAGCCGGCGGCGCGCAACTGACCCAGGTCGGCCTGGGTAAAACTCTGGTACTTGCCCTTCAGGGCTTCGGGGAAGCTCACATACTCCACCAGCCCCTGGCTCACCATCTCGGCGAGGGATAGGGCCGGCTTGCCTTCCAGAGCGCGGCAGGCATTCACAGTCGAGTGCGCCACGTCGTTGAAGGGCTGGGCGCGGCCGGTGCCGAGGTTGAAAATGCCGGACTTGCCGCTGTCGAGGAAGTGCATGTTCACCTTCACCACGTCGTCGATATAGACGAAGTCGCGGCTTTGCTCGCCGTTGCCATAGCCGTCGCAGCCCTCGAACAGCTTGACCTTGCCCTCGGCGCGATACTGGTTGAAGTGGTGGAAAGCCACCGAGGCCATGCGCCCCTTGTGCTGCTCGCGGGGGCCATAGACATTGAAGTAGCGGAAACCGACCACGGGCGAATTGGCATCGGCCGCCTTACGCCGCACAATCTGGTCGAAGAGGAACTTGGAGTAGCCGTAGACATTGAGGGGCGACTCGTACTGGCGCTCTTCCTTGAACACGCCGCCACCACCATACACCGAGGCCGAGGAAGCATAGAGGTAAGGCACCTCCTGCTCCAGACACCAGTCGAGCAGCATCTGGGAGTAATGAAAGTTGTTCTGCATCATGTAGCGGCCATCGGTCTCCATGGTGTCGGAGCAGGCGCCTTCATGGAAAATCGCTTCCACCGCCTCGTCAAAATAGCCATCCTCGACCATGGCAAGGAATTGCTCCTTGTCCAGGTAGTCAGCGATTTCGCAATCGGTGAGGTTCTTGAACTTGTCGGCCTTCTTCAGGTTATCCACGGCGATGATGTTGCTGACGCCGCGATCATTGAGGGCCTTGACCAGGTTCGCGCCGATGAAGCCGCAGGCGCCGGTGACGATGGTATACATATTCAAAGAGTCGCTTTCAGTTCGTCGAGGGTACAGATTGCCGTGCCGAGCTTGCCCACCACCACGCCGGCGGCCTTATTGGCGAGATTCATGGCGGCGGGGAGCGGCAGCTTCGCCGCCATCATAACCGCCAGGGTGGCGATCACCGTATCGCCGGCGCCGGAGACGTCATACACCTCCCGCGCCAAGGCGGCTTCATGGTGAGTGCCGGATGCAGTGAACAGGGTCATGCCTTCTTCGGAGCGGGTCACCAGCAACCCCTCCAGACCGAGCTGCTGGCGTAACTTCTGAGCCTTGTCCACAAACTCGGCTTCGCAGCTCCATTTGCCCGCCACCTGGCGAAACTCGGAACGATTGGGGGTAATCAGGGTGGCGCCGCGATAACGCTCATAGTCCTCGCCCTTGGGATCGGCCAGCACCGGCTTGCCGGCCGCCTTGGCCATGGCAATCATTTCGGCAATATGCGTCAGGCCGCCCTTGCCGTAGTCGGAAAGGATCACGGCGTCGCAGCCCGTCAGGCGGCGCTCGAATTCGGCGAGTTTGGCCTTGAGCACCTCGTGGGCCGGCCAGTTCTCGAAGTCAATACGCAGCAGTTGCTGCTGACGCCCGATCACCCGCAGCTTGACGGTGGTGGACATCTGGGCGTCTTCATGCAGGCTTGCCTCGATTCCGCCATCACGCAGCAGGCGCGCCAGGGACTGACCGGCTTCGTCGGCGCCAACCACCGACAGCAAGGCGGTGGGAGCCCCAAGAGCGGTGCAGTTGCGCGCCACGTTGGCGGCGCCGCCCGGGCGTTCCTCGGAACGGTCAATCTTGACCACCGGCACCGGGGCCTCGGGCGAAATGCGCGACACGTCGCCGAACCAGTAGCGGTCCAGCATCACATCGCCAACAACGAGAATCCGTGCCTTGGAAGTATCGGGAACGGCGTTCACAACAGCGTTCATTTGCGCCCCACGGCAAAATATTCCAGGCCGGCGGCGCGGATATCCGTCGGCTCGTAGAGGTTGCGGCCGTCAATCACCACCGGGTGCTTGAGCTTGGCCTTGAGAGCGGCGAAATCGGGACTGCGGAATTCCTTCCATTCGGTAACGATCGCCAGCGCATCGGCGCCGTCGAGGGCTTCCATCGGCGTCGCGGCATAGCTAATGCGCGCATCGTCGCCGAAGATACGCTGCGCCTCGTGGATTGCCACCGGGTCGTAGGCGCGAACCTTGGCGCCCCGTTGCAGCAGGTCGGCGATCAGCACCCGGCTCGGCGCCTCGCGCATGTCGTCGGTATTGGGCTTGAAGGCCAGCCCCCAGAGGGCGAAGCACATGCCGGTAAGATCCTCGCCAAAGCGGGCGACGATCTTCTGCGTCAGCACTGCCTTCTGCGCCTCGTTGGCGGACTCGACAGCCTCCAGCACCTGCAAACGCTGGCCGGCGTCGGCGGCGGTGCGGATCAGGGCTTGCACGTCCTTGGGGAAGCAGGAACCGCCGTAGCCACAACCGGGGTAGAGGAAGTGGTAGCCGATGCGCGGATCGGAACCGATGCCCTTGCGCACCAGCTCGATGTCGGCGCCCAGCTTCTCGGCCAGATTCGCCAGTTCGTTCATGAAGCTGATGCGCGTCGCCAGCATGGCGTTGGCGGCGTACTTGGTGAGTTCGGCGCTCTTCACGTCCATCACCACCAGGCGCTCGTGGTTGCGCTGGAACGGGGCGTACAACTGGCGCATCAGACCGACGGCGCGTTCGTCATCGGCGCCGACGACAATGCGGTCGGGCTTCATGAAGTCTTCGACCGCCGCGCCTTCCTTGAGGAATTCCGGGTTGGAAACGACGCTGTAGGGAATATCGACGCCACGCTTGTCGAGTTCCTCGCGAATCGCCGCGCGCACCTTGTCGGCGGTGCCAACGGGGACGGTGGATTTGTCCACCACCACCTTGTAGTCGGTCATGTGGCGGCCGATGTTGCGGGCCGCGGCAACGACATATTGCAGATCGGCGGAACCATCTTCATCAGGCGGGGTGCCGACGGCGATGAATTGCAGGGCGCCGAAAGCGGCGGCCTCTTCCACCGAGGTGGTGAAGCGCAGGCGGCCGGCGGCCACGTTCTTCTTCACCATGGCCTCCAGGCCCGGTTCGTAGATGGGAATGCCGCCCTCGTGGAGGATGCGAATCTTGTTGGCATCGAGATCGAGGCAGAGTACGTCGTTGCCCACATCGGCAAGACAGGTGCCGCTGACAAGGCCGACATAACCGGTACCAATGACGGTGATTTTCATAGGGAAAGGGACGGGAAATTAAACGGCAAGATCGAATTCTTCGGTGCGCTTGGGCGGATAGGTTTCCCAGCCGCCACAAGCCGGACAGCGCCAGTAGAACTGGCGCGCCTTGAAGCCGCACTGATCGCACTTGTAACGGGCGACACGGCGGGTGTGATTGTGGATCAGGTTCTTTACCAATTCGAGATCGGCGCGCTTTTCCACCGGCGCCACCAGCACCTGGGCTTCCAGCAGCTTGTCGAGACCAAGCAGGGTGGGATTGCGCCGCAGCTCCTCGCGCACCAGCACATAGGCGGCTTCCGGGCCGCCGCTTTGCAGCTCGGCCTGGAACACGGCATCGAGAAGATCAAGAGAGGAATGACGTTCCAAGTAGCCACGCAACAGGGCCAGCCCCTGATCGGCACGACCGAGCTTGCGATGGGCTTCCATCAGCTTGGCGGCCACCAGCGCCAGATACACCGGGCTTTGCGGCTCGATACGCTTCCAGGCCTCGATGGCGGCCTCGGCATCGCCCTCGCTCCAGGCCAGGTCGCCCTGAAGCAGGGTGGCGCGCACACACTTGCGGTTTGCCGCCAGGGCGTCCTCAAGGCTGCGCCGCGCCTCGTCGGCACGGCCGTTGAGCATCTCGTGGGAGGCGCGTTCGCAATGGAACTCGGCAATCTCCCGTTGCCACAAATGGCCGCTATGGTCGGGCATGGCCTCGGCAATTTCAATCGCCTTGGTCCATTCCTTCTCCTGCTGATAAATCTCCAGCAGGGACTTGAGGGCCTCCTCGTGAAAGCTCGTGTTGCGCAGCTTGGAATAGATTTCCTCAGCACGATCGAGCAGCCCAGCCTTGAGATAGTCCTGACCGAGTTCGGCGAGGGCATGGAGGCGCTGCTCGTCGGTTAGTTGCGTCTGGGTGCCATCGCGGTCGATGAGATTCTGGTGCACCCGGATTGCCCGGTCGGTTTCACCGCGACGGCGAAACAGGTTGCCGAGGGCGAAGTGCAGTTCCACCGTTTCGGGATCAATCCGCGCCGCTTCCAGAAAGGCTTCGATGGCCTTGTCCGGCTGTTCGTTGAGAAGGAAGTTCAGGCCCTTGAAGTAGGAGCGCGGCAAGGCCCGCGATTCCTTGAGCAGATGCTTGATGTCGATGCGGGCGGCTATCCACCCCATGACGAAGAAGGCTGGCAGTACCAGCAGCCACCAGAGTTCGATTTCCATGGCGTTCCTAATGCCCTTCCTGCTGTCGGCCTTCGTCGGCCGGCTTTTGCTTCAGACGCAGGAGATCGCGACCCTGGCGCACCAGGGTGGCGAAGGCGGCCGTCAGCCCAAGGGCAGCACCGGCAGCAAAGGCAACCAGCACCACAAGGGAAAGAGGCAGCTGCCAGGATTGGTCAAAATAAAAACGCAGTTCCACGGCGCGATCATTCTTGATGGCGAGACCGAACAGGGCGATAAACACCACCACCCGCAGCAACCAGACAAGGATACGGAACAGACCCTGCATTTTTTGTTATTGAGTAGTTACACGGAAAAAAGGCGACACTCCGTTGGGAATGTCGCCTTGCCAACGCCTTTCATCATCCCGTTAGAGACGCTGATCGACCCGTTCGCGCAATTCCTTGCCAGCCTTGAAGTGAGGTACGTGCTTCTCGGGTACCAGCACCTTCTCGCCCGACTTGGGATTGCGCCCAGTGCGCGGCGGCCGATAGTTGAGTGCAAAACTACCGAAGCCGCGGATCTCGATGCGGTCACCGCGGGCAAGCGCCGCCGTCATCGCATCGAGCATCATCTTCACCGCGTAATCGGCATCCTTGGCCACCAGCTGGGGAAAACGCGCCGCCAGCTTGGCGATCAATTCGGACTTGGTCATGGCGGATGAAGTCACGGCGTCGATCACTGTTGGTTGAGCTTGGCCTTGAGCAGAGCGCCCAGGTTGGTGGTGCCAGCGGAACCAGAGCTTTCAGCCGCCAGCTTCTGCATGGCTTCGTTCTGCTCCACCTGATCCTTGGCCTTGATCGACAGGCTGATCGAACGGGACTTGCGATCCACGTTGATAATCAGCGCCTCGACGCTTTCACCGACCTTGAGCAGCAGGGACAGGTCATCGACGCGATCACGGGAGAACTCGGAAGCGCGCAGGTAACCTTCGACATCGCCGCCGAGGTCGATCACAGCGCCCTTGGCATCAACGCTCTTGACGGTGCCGTTAACCAGGCTGTTCTTGTCGTGGGTGGCCACGAAGCTGGTGAAGGGGTCGCCATCCATCTGCTTGATGCCGAGGGAGATACGCTCCTTCTCGACGTCGATGGACAGAACCACGGCTTCGACTTCGTCGCCCTTCTTGAAGTTCTGCTTGGCTTCTTCGCCAGTCTGATTCCAGGACAGGTCGGACAGATGCACCAGGCCGTCGATACCGCCGGGCAGACCAATGAAGATGCCGAAATCGGTGATCGACTTGATGGCGCCCTTAACTTTGTCGCCCTTCTTGTGGTTGATGGCGAAATCGTCCCAAGGATTGGACTGGCACTGCTTCATGCCGAGGGAGATGCGACGACGCTCTTCGTCGATTTCAAGGATCATCACTTCGACTTCGTCGCCCAGTTGGACAACCTTGGAAGGATGAATATTCTTGTTGGTCCAGTCCATTTCGGACACGTGCACCAGACCTTCGATACCCTGCTCGATTTCCACGAAGGAACCGTAGTCGGTGAGGTTGGTGACCTTGCCGAAGAGGCGGGTGCCAGAGGGGTAGCGGCGGGAGATGCCCACCCACGGATCTTCGCCCAACTGCTTCATGCCGAGGGAGACGCGGTTCTTCTCCTGGTCGAACTTGAGCACCTTGGCGGTGACTTCGTCGCCAACATTGAGCACTTCGGAGGGGTGACGCACACGACGCCAAGCCAGGTCGGTGATGTGCAGCAGGCCGTCGATGCCGCCCAGATCCACGAATGCGCCGTAGTCGGTGATGTTCTTGACGATACCCTTGACGATGGTGCCTTCTTGCAGGTTTTCCAGCAGCTTCTGACGCTCTTCGCCCATGTTGGCTTCGAGCACGGCACGACGGGAAAGCACAACGTTGTTGCGCTTGCGGTCGAGCTTGATGACCTTGAATTCAAATTCCTTGCCTTCGAACGGGGTGGTGTCCTTGACCGGACGGGTATCCACCAGGGAGCCGGGCAGGAAGGCGCGGATGCCGTTGGCCATGACGGTGAGACCGCCCTTGACCTTGCCGGTGATCATGCCCTTGACCAGGATGCCGTCGGTGAGGGCCTTGTCCAGGTCGTTCCAGGCGGCAATGCGCTTGGCCTTGTCGCGGGAAAGGCGAGTTTCGCCGTAGCCGTCTTCGAGCATCTCGATGGCGACCAGCACGAAGTCACCGGGGGTGGCTTCCAACTCACCACGGTCGTTCTTGAATTCGTCGACCGAGATGAAAGATTCGGATTTGAGGCCCGCATTCACGACGACGAAGTTGTTGTCGATGCGGACGATTTCAGCGGTGATGACCTCGCCTGCGCGCATTTCCTGACGAGTCAGGCTTTCCTCGAAGAGGGCGGCAAAGGATTCGGGGGCATTCACGGCAGCAGCAGTAGCGGACATAGATATTTCCAGATAACCGCCATCCGGGAGGAGTGGCGGGCAAATTAAACAATGCCGCAATGGTCGGGCGACCACCACGACGCCTTTACAACTCTTACGACAACTCGATTGGGAGCAAGTTCTTCCGGGCTATTGCCAGCACCGTCGCCACTGCCTCCTCGATGCCCAACGTCGTGGTATCCACGAGTTCCGCATCGTCTTCCTTCTTCAGGGGCGCCACGCTCCGCTGTGCATCCCGGGCGTCACGATCCTTCAGATCCTGCAAAAGGGACGACATGTTAGCAGGCATTCCCTTTTCCATCAACTGCTTATAACGACGTTCCGCACGGGCCTCGGCAGAGGCAGTGAGGAACACTTTGACCGGCGCCTCGGGGAACACCACCGAGCCCATGTCACGTCCATCCGCCACCAGGCCCGGCGCCCGTCGATAGGCGCGTTGCCGCTCCAGCAAGGCCGCGCGCACCGCCGGCAAGGCCGCCACTTTCGAGGCACCAACGGACATTTCCTCGGTGCGGATGGCATCAGTCACATCGTCGCCGGCGAGGAAGATACGATCGCCGACAAATTCTGCTGCCAGGGCCGCGGCCAAGCCCGCAACAGCCACTTCGTCTTCCCAGGCCACATTTCCACGCCGTGCCGCCAGGGCCGTGAGGCGATACAGTGAGCCGCTATCGAGATAGCCATAGCCCAGAGTCGCCGCTACCCGCGCCGCCACCGTGCCCTTGCCCGAGGCGGAGGGACCATCGAGGCAGATCACCGGCGCCGTCAGGCGGGCGAAATAGTCGAAATACTCGGGGAAGGTCTTGCCGACGCACTTCGGATCGTTGATCCGCACCGGCACACCGCCCAGGCTCATCAGGGAAAAACACATGGCCATGCGGTGGTCATCGTAGGTATCGATGGCGGCGTTGCCCACCAAGGCAGTCGGTGGCGTCACCCGCAGCCAGTCGGCGCCCTCCTCCACCTGCGCGCCCACTTTGCGCAGTTCCGTGGCCATGGCGGCGATGCGGTCGGTTTCCTTGACGCGCCAGGAGGCGATGTTGCGCAAGGTGCAGGGGCCATCGGTGAACAGCGCCGCTACCGCCAGGGTCATGGCGGCATCGGGAATGTGATTGAAGTCCAGATCAAAGCTCTTCAACTTGCCGCTAGCGGGGGCTCGCACCTCGATCCAGTTCTCACCCATGGTGATCTGTGCGCCAAGTTGCTCCAGGGCCTCGGCGAAGCGCACATCGCCCTGAATGCTGGCGCGCCCCACGCCCTCCACTCGCACCGGACCGCCGGCAATGGCGGCAGCGGCGAGGAAATACGAAGCCGAAGAGGCATCACCTTCCACATGCAGCAATTCCGGCGAAACATAGCCCTTGCTGGCAGGAACACGGAAACGCTGCCAGCCCTCGCGCTCAACCACGACACCAAAGCGCGCCATGAGGTTGAGAGTGATTTCGATATAGGGCTTGGAAATCAGTTCCGTCGTCAGTTCGATCACTGCCTCCCGGCCGGTCAACGGCAACGCCATGAGCAGGGCCGTGAGAAATTGGGAAGAAACGTCGCCGCGCACCCGGATTGGCGCCTCCAGGACGATCTCGGCGGGGCTGATGACGAGGGGCGGGAAGCCGGGGCTGTCCAAGTAGTCGACATTGGCGCCGATCTGGCGCAGACCATCCACTAGATCGCCGATGGGGCGCTCGTGCATGCGCGCGACGCCGGAGAGCTTGTAATTGCCTTGCGACAGGGCCAGAGCTGCTGTCATGGGCCGGAAGGCGGTGCCGGCATTGCCAAGAAAGAGATCAGCCTCTTTCACCGGGAACAGACCGCCGCAACCATGCACACGGAACTTGCCTGCGCCAAAGATCTCGATGTGAATACCGAGGGTGCGCAGAGCCTCCAGCATTACCCGCGTGTCATCAGAATCCAGTAGATCATGGATTTCCGTGGTGCCGAGGGCCAGGGCCGACAGTAGCAGGCTGCGATTGGAAATGCTCTTCGAGCCCGGCAGACGCACGGTGCCGGCAGCCAGAAGCGCCGGGGGCAGATTCAGGACGTCCATCTGTCCATCACTCCTCGACCAAGGGTTTCAGGGTATCCAGCCAGGCGTCGCGGCGGGCGCGGGCAGAGGCAAACATGGATTCCAGCCCGGCGCTGTCGGCGCTCGCCAGCAACACACGAGTCTGCATCAACTCGGCCATGTAGGCATCGAGTTCCGCCAGCAAGGCCTTGCGATTGGCGACGCAGATGTCGCGCCACATTTCCGGATGACTGCTGGCGATGCGGGTGAAATCGCGGAAGCCGCCAGCGGCGAAGCCAAACAACTGGTCGGAATTTTCGCGCCCGGCCAAGTCATGGACCAGGGCGAAGGCCAGCAGGTGTGGCAAGTGGCTGACGGCAGCAAAGACCCGGTCATGTTCCTCCGGCGCCAGACGCGAAACCTGGGCACCACAGGCTTCCCAGGCGGATTGGACGCGGCCTATATCCGCCGCGCCATTTTCCGCCACGGGGGTCAGAACCACACGTTTACCGTGGTAGAGGCTGGCCAGAGCGGCGCCAACGCCACTTTTTTCCGCACCGGCAATCGGATGACCGGGGACAAACTGGGCAATCTTTTCTCCCAGCGCCGCGCGGGCGGCAGCCACCACATCGGATTTGGTGGAGCCACCATCGGTAACGACGGTTCCCGCTTGCAGGTACGGCATCAAGTCAGCCATTACGTTGGCCATCTGGCCCACGGGCATGGCGAGCAAGACCAGGTCCGCCCCGTTCAGGACGTCGGCCCAGTCAGCGCCAATGCGGTCGATCACCCCAAGGGCTTGCGCCTCCTCTAGGGGAGCCCGGGTACGGCCCATGCCGACCACCTCGCGCACCACGCCGGCGGCTTTGAGACCGAGAGCAAAGGAGCCACCGATGAGGCCAACGCCACAGATGACGACCTTGTTCAACATCAGGAGTGAATCGCCTTTTCCAGCGCCTCCAGGAAGCGGGCGTTCTCCCGCTCTAGCCCGATGGTGACGCGCAGGTGGTTGGGCAGTCCATAGCCGGCGATGGGGCGCACGATCACGCCTTGGCGCAGCAGCTTGCCGTTGATCGCTGCACCGTCGCTAACGGCGAAGGTAACGAAATTGCCATGGGCGGGAATATGTTCCAGCCCGAGGCGCTTGAGACCGGCGACGATTTGCTCCATGCCCTGCCGGTTAAGTTCATAGCTTTCGGCGATGAAGACATGGTCATCCAGGGCCGCCATGGCGGCCACCAGCGCCAGATTATTCACGTTGAAAGGCTGGCGCACCCGATTCATCAGGTCAGCCACTTCCGGCGATGCCACCGCATAGCCAATGCGCAGGCCTGCCAGACCGTAAACCTTGGAGAAAGTGCGGGTCACCACCAGATTGGGGAATTCCTGCACCCAGGTCTGGGTTTCCACCCGCTCGGAGGGCGGCAGATATTCGTTGTAGGCCTCATCCAGCACCACGGCGACGTTGCTCGGCACGGCGGCAAGGAAGGCCTTGAGCTCGGAATAGGGCAGGAAGTTGCCGGTGGGGTTGGTCGGGTTGGCAATCCACACCACCCGCGTATCGGGCCGAATGGCCGCTCTCATGGCGGCGAGGTCGTGACCGTAATCCTTGGCCGGGGCAATCAGGCACTCGGCGCCCTGGGTCTTGGTGGCAATCGGATAGACCGCGAAGGCATGCTGGGACATGACCGCCGAGCGGCCGGGAGCGAGGAACACCCGCGCCACGATGTCCAGCACATCGTTGGATCCATTGCCGAGAATGATCTGTTCGGTGGCGACACCGAAACGATCGGCCAGGGTCTTAATCAGGTCGAACTGATCGGGATAGCGCTCGACACCCGACAAGGCCTTCTCCACCGCCGCCCGCGCCTTGGGGCTCATGCCCAGGGGGTTCTCGTTGGAGGCCAGCTTGACGATGCTGGCTTCCGCCAGCCCCATTTCCCGCGCTAGTTCGGTAATTGGCTTGCCCGGAATATAGAGAGAGATGGCTCGGACATAGTCCGGCGCCAGATCAGCAATACTCATTGCATTTTTCCTTAAGTGGCCGACTTCGGGTAGGAACCGAGTTCCTTGAGGAAACCTACGCAGCCGCGCAGGTCGTCCAGGGCGGCGATCACCGACGGGTCCTGGCGATGGCCATCCACGTCGATGAAGAACACGTACTCCCAGCGACTGCCGCCGAAGCCACGGGCGGGGCGGGACTCGAACTTGCTCATGGAGACGCCATGCTTCTTCAGCGGCGTCAGCAAGTCATGGACCGCGCCGGCCTTGTTCTGGGCCGAGCAGACGAAGGAGGTCTTGTCGCAACCTGAGGGGCCGGCATCGTGGCCCGAGAGCACCAGAAAGCGCGTGGTGTTGTTGGGATCGTCCTCGATATTCGCCGCCAGCACGTTGAGTTCGTAGAGCCGGGCCGCCGCCTCGCCAGCGATGGCGCAAGCGCCCTCTTCCATCGAGGCCATGCGCGCCGCCTCCGCATTGCTGGCGACAGGGACACGCGGCAGGTTGCCGGCGTTGCGATTTAGCCACTCATGGCATTGGGCAAGGGACTGGGCGTGAGAGTAAATCTTGCTCGCGCCCTCCAGGCTATCGCCCTTGGCGAGCAGATTCTGGTGAATACGCAGCGCCACTTCGCCGCAGATCATCAGGGGCGAGGCCAGCATCAGATCCAAGGTACGGCCCACCGCACCCTCGGTGGAATTCTCCACCGGCACCACGCCGTAATCCGCATTGCCGGATTCCACGGCACGGAACACGTCGTCGATGGTGAGGCAGGGAGTGAACGACGGCGCCGAGCCAAAATGCTTCTTCGCCGCGCTTTCGGTGAAGGTGCCGGCAGGCCCCAGATAGGCGACACGCAGCGGCTGCTCCAGGGCCAGACAGGCCGACATGATCTCGCGGAAGATGGTGCGCACCGCGCCTTCCGGCAAGGGGCCTGGGTTGGTTTCGGCAATGCGCCGCAGCACCTGGGCTTCCCGTTCCGGGCGGTAGATGTTGCCGTGCTTGATCTCACCCACGCGTTGCGCCAACTTGGCCCGCTCCGAGAGCAGACGCAATACGTCGCCATCAATGCGGTCGATACCGTCCCGCAGTTTACCCAGTTCTTCCTGTTCGTCAGCCATGGCGCCGCTCGAAGTCCTTTAGGTAGTCCACCAGGGCGTTCACGCCCTCCAGGGACATGGCGTTGTAGATTGAGGCACGCATGCCGCCGACGATTTTGTGGCCCTTCAACTGCACCAGACCCGCGGCCTTGGCCTCGGCAAGGAAAATGTCGTTGAGGGTCTCGTCCTTGAGGAAGAACGGCACGTTCATGCGCGAACGGCAAGACGCCTCCACCCGATTCTCGTAGAGGCCAGAATTGTCGATGCAGTCGTAAAGCAGTTTGGCCTTGGCGATGTTGCGCTGCTCCATGGCAGCCACACCACCCTGGGCCTTGAGCCACTGGAACACTAGCCCGGCCATATAGATGCCATAGGTGGGCGGCGTGTTGTACATGGAATCGTTATCCGCCACGGTCTTGTAGTCGAAGGCCGAGGGACAGATGGGCAGCGCATGACCAATCAGGTCTTCGCGGACAATCACCAGGGTGACACCGGCGGGGCCGATGTTCTTCTGGGCGCCACCGAAAATCAGGCCGTACTTGGAAACATCAATTTGCCGCGACAGGATGTGGGAGGACATGTCCGCCACCAGGGGCACGTCACCACGTCCGATGGAGGCCAGATCGGGGTCGAAGTTATATTCCACCCCCATCACGGTCTCGTTGGTGCAGGCTAGGACGTAAGACGGATTCGCCGACAGGCGCCACTCGGCCATAGGAGGCACCCGCGTATAACTGCCAGACTCGGTGCTTGCCACCACGTGGGTCTTGCCGTATTTGCGCGCCTCCTGCTCGGATTTTTTCGACCAGGAGCCAGTCACCACATAGTCCGCGCACTCGCCGCGACCAATCAGGTTCATCGGGATGATGGCATTCTCGGCAATGGCGCCGCCCTGCATGAACAGGATCTTGTAGTTGGCGGGCACCGCCAGCAGATCGCGCAGGTCGGCCAGAGCCTGGTCGTGGATGGACATGTAGTCCTTGCCGCGATGGCTCATTTCCATCACCCCCATGCCGCAACCATGCCAGTCGAGCATGTCGGCAGCCGCCTGGCGCAGCACGTCTTCGGGCAGAACTGCCGGGCCGGCGCCGAAATTGAATACGCGGGCCATAAGGCTTATTCCTCCTCGCCTGCCTCAATGCCATCGGCACCGTCGGCGCTCTCGCCGCCATCGGCCACATCGGCTTCCACCACCTTCTCGATGCCGGCAAGCTTGGTGCCGTCATCGAGGTTGATGAGCGTTACGCCCTGGGCCGAGCGGCTGGTTTCGCGGATAGAGTCGATCTTGGTGCGGATCATGACACCGCCGGTGGAAATTAACATCGCCTGATCGCCCGGCTGCACCAGAATCGCGCCCACCACTTCGCCGTTGCGTTCACTGGTGGAGATGGCGATCATGCCCTTGGTGCCGCGACCGTGCTTGGTGTATTCGGCGATCGGGGTACGCTTGCCAAAGCCATTCTCGGTGGCGGCAAGCACCGCCCACTCCTCGCCCTGAGCCACCAACATGCAGATCAGGGTCTGGCCGTCTTCCAGCATCATGCCGCGCACACCGCGAGCGGCTCGGCCCATGGGGCGCACGTCACCTTCTTCAAAGCGCACCGCCTTGCCGGCGTCGGAGAACAGCATCACGTCACAGGCGCCATCGGTGATGGCAACGCCAATCAGGTAATCGCCATCATCCAGACCGACGGCAATGATGCCGGCCTTGCGCGGATTGGAGAAATCGGACAGCGGGGTCTTCTTCACCGTACCCATGGCGGTGGCCATGAACACGTAGTGGTTCTCGTCGAATTCCTTCACCGGCAGCACGGCGGTGATCTTCTCGTTTTCTTCCAGCGGGAACAGATTGACGATCGGTTTGCCACGGGAGGTACGAGTTCCTTCTGGTGCTTCGTAAACCTTGAGCCAATACACGCGGCCCCGGTTGGAGAAGCAAAGAATGTAGTCGTGAGTGTTGGCGATGAACAAGCGGTCAACGAAGTCATCGTCCTTGATCGCCGCCGCCTGCTTGCCGCGTCCGCCGCGCTTCTGGGTACGGTAGTCGTCGAGACGCTGGCGCTTGAAGTAGCCACCGTGGGAGAGCGTCACCACCATGTCTTCGCGGGCGATCAGGTCTTCCAGATTGATGTCGGCGGTTTGCAGCACGATCTCGGAACGGCGGGCATCGCCAAACTGGGCGCGAATCGCCTTCAGTTCGTCGCCGATGATGAGGGTCACACGCTCGGGGCGGGCGAGGATGTCGAGCAGGTCGGTGATCTGCGCCATGACTTCCTTGTATTCGGCGACGATCTTGTCCTGCTCCAGACCGGTCAGGCGTTGCAGACGCAGTTCGAGGATGGCCTGGGCTTGCACATCAGAGAGCAGGTAGCCGCGACGGGAGAAACCGAACTCCGGCGCCAGCCCCTCGGGACGGGAAGCCTCGGCGGAGGCGCGGGCCAGCATTTCTTCCACCAGGGTCGAACGCCAGGTACGTGCCATCAGCTCGCGCTTGGCGTCAGCCGGGGTCGGCGCCGCCTTGATGAGGGCAATGATCTCGTCCACGTTGGACAGGGCCACGGCCAGGCCTTCGAGGATGTGGCCCCGTTCCCGCGCCTTGCGCAGCTCGAAAATCGTGCGGCGGGTAATGACTTCCCGACGATGGGAGAGGAAGCACTCCAGCAACTGCTTCAGATTGAGCAATTGCGGGCGGCCATCCACCAGGGCCACCATGTTCATGCCGAAGGTGTCCTGGAGCTGGGTCTGCTTGTAGAGGTTGTTAAGCACCACCTCCGGCACTTCACCGCGCTTGAGTTCGATCACCACGCGCATGCCGGACTTGTCGGACTCGTCCTGGATGTGTGCGATGCCCTCGATCTTCTTCTCGTGCACCAGTTCGGCGATCTTTTCCTGCAAGGTCTTCTTGTTAACCTGGTAGGGAAGCTCGTCGATGATGATGGCCTGCTTGCCGCCCTTTTCCAGGTCCTCGATATGGGTGCGGGCGCGCATGATGACGCGGCCACGACCCGTCAGATAACCGTCGCGAACGCCGGAAACGCCGTAGATCAGGCCAGCGGTGGGGAAATCGGGGGCCGGAACGATCTTGATGAGTTCTTCGATATCGAGCGCCGGGTTGTCGAGCAATGCCAGACAGGCATCCACCACCTCGTTGAGATTGTGGGGCGGGATATTGGTCGCCATGCCGACGGCGATGCCGGAACTGCCGTTAATCAGCAGGTTGGGAATGCGCGCCGGCAGGATCAGCGGCTCTTGCTCCGAGCCGTCGTAGTTGGGGCCGAAGTCGCAGGTTTCCTTCTCAATGTCGGCCAACAGTTCATGGCCAATGCGGGCCATGCGCACTTCCGTGTAACGCATGGCAGCGGCATTGTCACCGTCCACCGAACCGAAGTTGCCTTGGCCATCCACCAGCATGTAGCGCAGGGAAAAGTCCTGGGCCATGCGTACGATGGTGTCGTACACCGCCGTATCACCGTGGGGGTGGTACTTACCGATCACGTCACCGACGATACGGGCCGATTTCTTGTAAGCCTTGTTCCAATCGTTGTTCAACTCGTGCATGGCGAACAGAACACGACGATGCACGGGCTTGAGGCCATCCCGCGCATCCGGGAGCGCCCGCCCCACAATCACGCTCATGGCGTAATCGAGGTAGGAGTGGCGCATCTCCTCTTCGAGGCTGATGGGCAGGGTTTCCTTGGCGAAAGAATGGGTCATGGCTTGAATAGGGACCGGAAGCAGTCAGCTGGGATTTTCCGAGGGAAAATCGAGGGCAGCGTGAAAAGGCAGGATTTTAGCATGGGGAGGAGACGCTTTCGGCCCTGCCGCAAGGCCCCGAGGAAACCCATCCGGCCTCTTCCCGAAATCCGGCCCCGAGTTGTAGGGCATTGAAAAATCTGCTTGAATCCGGGCCCATGAGCCCATTACCCGCCGTCCCCAGCCAGCCCCAGACCGTAGACGAGTTAATCACCGCGCGCTGGATCGTTCCCGTCGAACCCGCCGGCGTCGTGCTTGAAAACCACGCATTGGTGGTGAATCGAGGGAACATCGTTGCCCTGCTGCCGGAGGCAGATGCCGCCCAGCACTACCAGCCGAGACAAACCACGGCCCTCGACCAGCACGTTCTGACCCCCGGCTTTGTCAATCTCCACACCCACGCCGCCATGGCCCTGCTGCGCGGCTTTGCCGACGACCTGCCCCTGATGCGCTGGCTTCAGGAACACATCTGGCCGGCGGAAGGAAAGTTGGTCAGCCCGGAATTCGTTCGCGACGGTACCCTTCTAGCCGGGGCCGAAATGCTCAAGGGCGGCATCACCTGCTTCAACGACATGTATTTCTATCCGGAGGCGGCGGCGGACGCCGCCACCCAACTGGGCATCCGTGCCGTCCTAGGCATTCTTGCCGTCGAGTTCCCGACTCGCTACGCCGCCGATGCCGACGACTATCTGCGCAAGGGGCTTGCCACCCGCGACAGCCTGCTTGATAACCCATTGGTCTCGTTCTGCCTTGCCCCTCACGCCCCGTACACCGTGGCGGACGCCACGTTTGAGCGCGTCATCACCCTGGCGGCGCAACTTGACCTCCCCATTCACGTCCATTTGCACGAAACCCGCGACGAAATCGAGGGAAGTCTGGCCCAGCATGGCATGCGCCCCCTGGAACGCCTGCACCGGCTTGGGGTGCTTGGTCCCAATCTGATTGCGGTTCATGCCGTACATCTGGAAAACGAAGAAATTCGCCTCCTGGCGGAACATGGGACCACCGTCGCCCACTGCCCCACCTCCAACATGAAACTCGCCAGCGGCATCGCGCCCGCCGCGCGCATGGCCGAAATGGGCCTGCGCATCGGCCTGGGCACCGATGGCGCCGCCAGCAACAACCGCCTCGACCTGTTTCACGAAATGCGCCACGCATCCCTGCTGGCCAAAGTTTCCAGCGGCGACGCCACCGCCCTGGATGCCCACAGCGTATTACGCATGGCGACCCTGAACGGAGCCATCGCCCTCGGCCTGGAAAGAAAAATCGGCTCCCTGGAGCCAGGCAAGGCCGCCGACCTTTGCGCCACCCGCCTGGATGCCTGGGAGATCCAACCCTGTTTCGACCCGGTGTCTCATCTCATCCACGCCGCCGGACGCGAATATGTCAGCGACGTTTGGGTAAGTGGCAAAAAAGTCGTCAAAGAGGGCAACGTCATCGCTCTGAACGAATTCAAATTGCTTGACAGCCTCAGGATATGGCAGAATAAGGCTTCAACTTGACGCCGTTACTTCAGGCTCGTCGTTCCTAAAGCTTAATTTTCCATAAAGAGGGAAACCATGATTAAACAAGCGATTAAACTTTCTCTCCTGGCTGCGACCCTGCTCAGCATCGGCGCCTCTGTCCAGGCTCAAACTCCCGGCGTCGACATGAAGGGTACCGTCGGCTACGTTATCGACCAGCGCGGCTATGTCGCCAAGAGCGGTACCGGCCTGTGCTGGCGCACCGGCTACTGGACCCCCGCCATGGCCATCGCCGAGTGCGATCCCGATCTGGCTAAGAAAGAAGAAGCCAAGAAGGGCGACGTCGCTGGCGCCAAGCCCGTCGCCACGAAGGTAACCCTGGCCGCCGACGCCCTGTTCGACTTTGACAAGGCCGTTCTGCGCGCCGAAGGCAAAGCCAAGCTCGACAAGCTGGCTGCTGACGTCAAGGGCATCAAGCTGGAAGTCATCATCGCCGTCGGCCACGCCGACCGCTTCGGTACCGACAAGTACAACCAGAAGCTGTCCGAGAAGCGCGCCGAAGCCGTCAAGGCCTATCTGGTGAGCAAGGGCATCGAAGCCAACCGCGTCTACGCCGAAGGCAAGGGCAAGAAGCAGCCCGTGACCAAAGCCGACCAGTGCAAGGGCGGCAAGAGCAAGAAGGTTATCGAGTGCCTGCAACCCGATCGCCGCGTTGAAATCGAAGTTATCGGCACCAAGTAATCACGCCGAGCGCTTCGCGCCACGAGAAAAGCCCTGCCTCGCAGGGCTTTTTTCTTGCTCTCAGGAATAGCCATGAACACCACAACCAATGCCTGTCCCCAGGAACTCGCCAAGTTCGGCGACCTCGCCCATCGCTGGTGGGACCCGAACTCCGAGTTCAAGCCCCTGCATGACATCAACCCTTTGCGTCTGGGTTGGATCGACCGCTGTATCGGCCTCGCCGGCAAACGTATTCTCGATGTCGGCTGCGGCGGCGGACTGCTCTCCGAAGGCATGGCCAGCGCGGGCAGCCAGGTCACCGGCATCGACCTCGCGAAAAAGGCCCTCGGTGTCGCCCGTCTGCATCTGCTCGAAAGCGGCCAGAAGGTGGATTACCGCCTGGTGGCGGCGGAGGAATTGGCGGCAGAATGCCCTGCCAGCTTCGATGCCGTGACCTGCCTGGAAATGCTCGAGCATGTGCCGGACCCGGCGAGCATCGTCAAGGCCTGCGCCCAGCTCGTCAAACCCGGCGGCGAGGTGTTCTTCTCCACCCTCAATCGCAACCCCAAGTCCTATCTGTTCGCCGTGGTCGGGGCGGAATACATCCTCAACATGCTGCCCAAGGGCACCCACGACTACGCCAAGTTTCTGCGCCCGGCGGAACTCACGCGCCACTGCCGGGAAGCCGGCCTGACGGTGCTGGAAATCATCGGCATGAGCTACAACCCGCTGACCCAGACCTACGCCCTCGGCCAGGACACCAGCGTCAATTACCTGCTTCGCGCCCGGCGCGACTAGCCACGACGCCATGGCGATCCACGCCGTCCTCTTTGATCTGGACGGAACCCTCGCCGATACGGCGCCGGACCTGATTGCCGCGCTTCATCGCCTGTGTGCGGAAGAAGGCCGTCCGGCGCCCGCCTACGAAACCTTGCGCCCCCAGGTTTCCAAAGGCTCGCGCGGCCTGATCGAGGTCGGCTTTGGCCTGCGGCCCGGCGATCCGGGATTCGAGGCCGTCACCCAACGCTTTCTGGTGCACTACGCCGCTGCCATCTGCGTCGACACCGTGCTTTTCGATGGCATGGCGGAACTCCTCGCCTCCCTCGAAGAGTCCGGGATTGCCTGGGGCATCGTCACCAACAAGCCCCACCGCTTCACGCTGCCTGTCATGGCGGGCCTGGGCCTGGCCCAGCGCGCCGCCTGCCTTGTCAGCGGCGACACCTGCGCCCATCCCAAGCCCCACCCGGCCCCGGTCCTGCATGCCTGCGCCCTGGCTGGGGTAGCGCCGGACGAGGCGCTCTACGTCGGCGACGATCTGCGCGACATTCAGGCCGGCCAGGCCGCCGGCCTGCGCTCCATCGCGGCGGCCTATGGCTACCTCGGTGACAACCTGCCGATCACCGATTGGCAGGCCGATCACATCATCGAGCGGCCGCTGGATTTGCTGCATCTGCTAAACAGCCATTGAATCCGGCGCGATTCGCCCCCATAATGTCTCTACGGTCGTAATTCCGGCAACTTGGAAGCATTCTGGACGGCGGTTCGATTCCGCCCACCTCCACCACTGGGGGGGTGACCTGGCTTCGACAGGGTGTAGAAGACGAGCAGGCGGCCCGAGAGGCGACGGACGTAATCCGCGCAAATCCACAAACGCCAACGATGAGCGTTTTGCACTGGCCGCTTAAGGCCTATGCCGAGGCTGCTTGAGCCTTGTAACCAAAGAAAAGCCGGCGGGGGCTCAGTTTCGACTGTGTCCCCGTCGTCACGTCTACGGACAGTGATTATTTCTTCGCCGCTTGAGGCTCGGCAGCCGGCATGCGCAGGTCTTCGATCCAGGCTTCCGGCGCCCGGCGCAAGTCGAGGGTGCGCGGATAGTCGGGATTGCGGCCCTCACGCTTCAGATGCAGTTCGCCCGGCGTGTGGCCGTGATTCCAGAAGCGCGCGAAGCGCCGCGCTTCGGCCTCGTTGGCATTGACCGGGAAGGTATCGTAGTTGCGGCCACCCGGATGTACCACATGGTAGGTACAGCCGCCGATGGAACGGCCGCTCCAGGTATCGACCAGATCGAATACCAGAGGCGAATGCACACCAATGGTGGGATGCAGGGCCGAGGGCGGGCTCCAGGCGCGGTAACGCACCCCGGCCACATACTCGCCCTTGGTGCCGGTGGGCGACAGCGGCAATGGACGGCCGTTGCAGGACACCACATGGCGGTTGTCGGCCATGTGGCGCACGACCACCTGCAAGCGCTCGACGCTCGAATCCACATAGCGCGCCGTTCCACTGCTGGAGGCTTCTTCGCCCAGCACATGCCAGGGTTCGATGGCCTGGCGCAGTTCGATCTCGATGCCCTGGTAGGCCACGGTGCCGTAACGGGGAAAGCGGAATTCGATGAAGGGCGAGAACCACTCGAACTCGAAGGGATAGCCGGCGCGCTGCAAGTCCAGTACCACGTCGCGCATGTCGGCGGCGACATAATGGGGCAGCATAAATTTGTCGTGGAGTTCAGTGCCCCAACGGATCAGGCCGTGCTCATAGGGCTGACGCCAGAAGCGCGCCACCAATGCGCGCAGCAGCAGCATCTGCAACAGGCTCATGCGCGCATGGGGCGGCATCTCGAAGCCGCGGAACTCCAGCAGACCCAAACGGCCGGCGGGTCCATCGGGAGAGTAGAGCTTGTCGACGCAGAACTCGGCGCGGTGGGTATTGCCGGAGAGGTCTACCAGCAGGTTGCGCAGCAGCCGGTCCACCAGCCAGGGCTTTGGGGTTTCCTCGCCGGGCTTGAGGTGCTCGGCCATCTGCTGGAAGGCGATTTCCAGTTCGTAGAGGCTTTCGTGGCGCGCCTCGTCCACCCGTGGCGCCTGGCTGGTGGGGCCGATGAACAGGCCGGAGAACAGGTAGGACAGAGCCGGATGGTTCTGCCAGTAGGTAATCAGGCTCTTCAGCACATCGGGACGGCGCAACAGGGGCGAGTCCGCCGGCGTCGCCGCGCCAAGGGTGATGTGGTTGCCGCCGCCGGTGCCGGTGTGGCGGCCGTCGAGCATGAATTTCTCGGTACCCAGGCGCGCCAGGCGGGCCTCTTCGTAAAGGGCTTCGGTGTGATCCACGAGTTGCGGCCAGGACGCCGCCGGGTGGATGTTGACCTCGATCACGCCAGGGTCTGGAGTAATCTTGAATTCCTTCAATCGCGGGTCGGTGGGCGGGCCGTAGCCCTCAATGCGCAGGAGCATTTCAAGCTGGGCAGCCGTGTCCTCGATGGCGTGGACCAGTTCCAGCCAGTCCTCCAGCAGCGGCACCGGCGGCATGAAGACATACAGCACACCGTCGCGCACTTCCACGGCCAGCGCCGTATGAATGATTTCGCGGGGGTCGTATTCCGGCTTCGGCGCTGACTTCTTGGCCTTGCCGCGCTTGCCGGCGCTGGCCAGTTCGGACCGCTCCTCGAAGGGATCACGCTCGAACTCGACTTCCATGTCGTCCGGCGCAACCCAGGGCAACGAGGCCAGGGGAAGACGCAGACCGAGGGGCGAATCACCAGGAATCAGGTACAGATGCTCGCGGCGCAGGGGCCAAGGGCTGGAACGCCAGCCGACCGCCGGGCCGACGCCCTTCTTGCTCGCCTTGCGCGGCAGCGGCTTGAGGGGCAGCACATGGCCGGTGGCTGCGCCGAGACCCCGATCCATCAGGCGGGCAAGGCGGCGGCGCTCGTCGGCGTCCTGGAGATCGGCCTCCAGGGGATTGAAGTTGTCGGGCCAGCGCTGCTCCTGGTCCAGGGCCAGGGTCAGATCCTCGAAGGCAGGAATCACGAAGCGTTCCGACAAACCCAGTTGGCTGGCCAGGGAAACAATGAAACGATGACCATCGGCGGCGACGCATTTCTCCTTGCGGTCGCCATGGTCGATCAGGCGCGCGTCGCGCCACAGGGGCTCGCCATCGCGCCGCCACAGGCAGCCGAGAGCCCAGCGCGGCAGAGGTTCGCCCGGATACCACTTGCCCTGGCCGAAGTGCAGCAGGCTGCCGGGGGCAAAGCGGCCTTGCAGACGCATGAGCAGTTCGCCCGCCAGTTCGCGCTTCTTCGGCGACAGGGCGGTGTAATTCCACTCCGGGCCATCCATGTCGTCGATGGAAACGAAGGTCGGCTCGCCGCCCATGGTGAGGCGCACGTCCTGCTTCTTCAATTCGGCATCGACGGCGTGACCGAGGTCGAGAATGGTCTGCCACTGGCGCTCGGAATAGGGCAAGGTGACGCGGGGATCTTCGTGGATGCGCGTCACCGCCATGGCGAAATCCAGATGGGATTCGCAGACGCCGGTGGCGCCGGTCACCGGCGCCGCCGCCGATGGCGACGCGGTGCAGGCCAGGGGCAGGTGGCCCTCGCCGGCCATCAGGCCGGAGGTGGGATCGAGGCCGATCCAGCCGGCGCCCGGCACGTAGACCTCGGTCCAGGCATGAAGGTCGGTGAAGTCCTTTTCCGGGCCGCTGGGACCATCGAGGGACTTCTGGTCTGCAGTGAGCTGGATCAGATAGCCGGAAACGAAGCGCGCCGCGAGGCCGAGATGACGCAGGATATGCACCAGCAACCAGGCGGAATCGCGGCAGGAACCCCGCGCCAGGCTCAGGGTCTCTTCCGGCGTTTGCACTCCCGGCTCCATGCGCACGACGTAGCCAATATCTTGTTGCAGACGGGCGTTGAGTTCCACCAGCACATCCACGGTGCGCATGCCTTCACGCAGCACATCCTGCTTTGCCCGCGCCAGCCATGCCTCGAATTGCTCGCCCTGGGGACCGGTTTCCAGGTAGGGAATCAGGTCTCGCGCCGTACCATCAGGGTAGGCAAAGGGAAAGTGAACCGCCTCTTCCTCGACAAAAAAGTCGAACGGGTTGATGACCGTCATCTCGGCCACCAGGTCCACCTCAATCTCCAGACGATCCGCGGGCTCAGGGAACACAATGCGAGCAATCCAGTTGCCAAACACGTCCTGCTGCCAGTTCACGAAATGCCCTTCCGGCGCCACCCGCAGGGAGTAGCCGGTCACCGGGGTGCGGCAATGGGCGGCGGGTCGCAGACGAATCTCGTGGGGCCAGATTTTTACCGGCCGGTCGAACTGGTAATAGGTGCGATGGTTGAGAGCGACCCGGATTGTCATTAGCGTGAGATAACCAAAATAAGCGCTGGGTGATATATCGAGCGCAGCGAGCAAACAGATAGCCTCCCCCGCGAGGGGGAGGATGGGAGGGGGTGGGTCTTAATGCTGCTTTTCGCGTGTTTCATCATCAATGGGTGGCTTTCACCACCATGAGCGTTGGGACGGCTTAATTCCACTCGAGGTTGGGCAATTCAGCAAAGGCACGACGCACACCCTCGCTCCATTTTTGGCGCAGGTTGCTCATGTAGGGGTCGTGCTCGTCGAAACGACGGCTGTGACCCACACGCAGGCTGTTGCGCTCACAGCAGACCAGGTCCACCGGCAGACCGACGGAGAGATTGGAGCGCATGGTGGAGTCGAAGGAAACCAGTACGCACTTGACCGCCTCGTCGAGGGACGTGCCCCCGGTAATGACCCGGTCAAGGATCGGCTTGCCATACTTGGTTTCGCCAATCTGGAAGTACGGGGTTTCCGCCGTCGCCTCGATGAAGTTGCCTTCCGAATAGACCATGAACAGACGCTGGTCCTCGCCGCCGATCTGGCCGCCGATGATGAAGCTGGCGCTGGCATCCACATTGGTCTGGAGCAGGTAGGGGCCGTCCCGGTGGCGCACCTCGCGCAGGGCGGCGCCAACCAGTTCCGCCACCTCCCACATGGACGAAACATTCATGAGATGGCGGGAAACGCCATCGTTGTGACGTATCGCCTGTTCCAGGTGGTTGATGGTGGCCTGGGTTACCGCCAGGTTGCCCGAGTTCACCATGACGATGACGCGCTCTCCCGGGCGCTCGAACACCTTCATCTTGCGGAAGGTGGAGATGTTATCCACCCCCGCGTTGGTACGGGAATCGGAGGCCAATACCAGGCCCGCGTCGATCATTACTCCGGCGCAATAGGTCATGTGTCGAACTCGTTGGTAAAAGGGCTGTAACCCTAACGTAATGGTGGCATTAAGGCAATGCGGACGATTCGGGAATCTCAGTCATCGCTGGGCCAGAAGTAGGTACGATTCACCTGGTCGCCCACGGCGTAGAGACGCGAAACCACGCTGGTGAGATATTCGTGCAGACCCTGGGCGATCACATCCTCAATGCGACCGAAGCGCAACTCGGCGTGAAGCATGCCGATTAGACGCTGCACCTCGCTGGACCGGGAGCCGTTGATTTCCTGCACCAGACGGTTCACTTCGTTGATGCAGGCATGAAGGGAACGCGGCATGTCAGCGCGCAGAATCAGCAGCTCAGCCACCCGCCGCGGGGTAATCACGTCCCGATACACCTTCCGATAGGCTTCAAAGGCTGACACTGAGCGCAACAGGGCGCCCCACTGGTAGTAATCGGCGGCGCCGCCAACCTCGTCGAGACTGGGCAGCAGGATGTGGTACTTGACGTCGAGAATCCGCGCCGTGTTGTCGGCCCGCTCGAAGAAGGTGCCGAGCCGGATGAAGCGGAAGGCATCACCACGCAGCATGGTGCCGTGGGCAATGCCGCGTGAAAGATGGGAGCGCTCCTTGACCCAGTCGAAGAAGGCCGAAATGCCGTCGGGAGGAATGCCAGCATCACGCTTGGTCTTCATCTCGATCCAAGTGGCGTTCAAGACCTCCCACATCTCCGAGGTGATGGTGCCACGCTCGGCTCGGGCATTCTCACGGGCATTGTGCAGGCTGGTGATGATCGAGGCCGGATTGTCCTCGTCCATGACCATGAAGCGCATCACGTTTTCGGCATTGATGGCGGGGTAACGCTGGGCGAACTCGTATTGCAGGCCGCTGATGGAAAGAATGGCGCTCCACTCCTGAGCCGGTTCGAGAGTGGAATGCTTGAGCAGGGACATGCGGTAGGTCACATCAAGCATGCGCGCCGTGTTTTCGGCTCGCTCCATGCTGCGGGCCATCCAGTAGAGGTGGTCGGCGGTGGAAGACAGCATCTCGGTTCCCCTTATTTTTCGAGTATCCAGGTGTCCTTGGTGCCGCCGCCTTGCGACGAATTCACCACCAGGGAACCTTCCTTGAGAGCAACCCGAGTCAGACCGCCGGGAACCATGGTGACGCCTCCAGTGCCCGAGAGCACAAACGGCCGCAAGTCGATGTGGCGCGGTGCCACGCCGCTTTCGACAAACGTCGGGCAGGTGGAAAGCGCCAGGGTCGGCTGGGCGATGTATTTCTCCGGCGCAGCGATAATCTTCTCGCGGAACAGGCGAATCTCGTCCTTGCTCGCCGTCGGTCCCACCAGCATGCCGTAGCCGCCGGAGCCATGCACCTCCTTCACCACCAGTTCCGACAGGTGGTCGAGGACGTATTTCAGATCATCGGGCTTGCGCAGTTCGCGCGTCGGCACGTTGGCGATGATCGGTTCCTCGCCGCAGTAGAAGCGGATCATCTCCGGCACATGGATGTACATCGACTTGTCGTCGGCGATACCGGTGCCGACGGCATTCGCCAGCGTCACATGGCCGCGACGGTAAGCGTCGAACAGTCCCGGTACGCCGAGCACGGAATCGGGCTTGAATGCCAACGGGTCGAGATAGTCGTCGTCAATCCGACGGTAGATCACATCCACTCGGCGCGGGCCGGCGGTGGTGCGCATGAACACCCGCCCCTCGCGCACGAAGAGATCATTGCCGTCCACCAGCTCCACACCCATCTGCTGGGCCAGGAAGGCATGCTCGAAATAGGCGCTGTTGAACTGGCCAGGCGTCAGCACCACCACGGTGGGATCGGAAATACCCGCCGGCGCCACCGAGCGCAGATTGTCGAGTAGCAGATCGGGATAGTGCTCCACCGGTGCGATCGCCTGCTGGCCAAACAACTCGGGGAAGAGCCGCATCATCATCTTGCGATCTTCGAGCATGTAGGAAACGCCGGAGGGAGTACGCAGATTGTCTTCCAGCACGTAGTACTCGCCCTCGCCAGCACGGACGATGTCAACGCCGGCGATGTGGCAATAGATGTTGCCTGGCACATTGACACCGATCATCTCGCGCCGGAATAGTTCGTTCTTCAGCACATGGTCGGCGGGGATGCGGCCCGCCTTGAGAATTTCCTGGTCGTGGTAGACGTCATGCAAGAAGGCGTTTAGGGCCTTGACCCGCTGCCGCAGGCCCGCTTCCAGTACCTGCCATTCGTGGGCCGGAATGATGCGCGGCACGATGTCGAAGGGAATCAGCCGCTCGGCGCCGGCATCTTCGCCATAGACGGCGAAGGTAATACCCACGCGATGGAAAGTGAGATCGGCTTCCTCGCGCTTGCGGGCGATGATCTCTTCCGGTGTGGACTCCAGCCAGCGGGAAAACGGCTCGTAATGTGCGCGCCGGGAACCGTCGGCGGCGGACATTTCATCGTAGGGCAACTTCATGGGCAAATACCGGGTGATGAACTACGCAGAGCTAAGTGCACGAAGCATGCCGGCCCCAAATCCCCTTCAGACACCCTTTGAAGGCAGAATCCCGGAGCGAATCTGCACCAACGCGCACCAAAACGGCCCGCTCCGCCCTGATGCGGTGCAGTCACTGTTCCACTTCAGGCTCGCACACCATGCGGTCAGGCGAGCCACACACCGCCGCCGGCTCCCGGTCCGGCGGCAGAGAGTTTCAGCTTACTTCGCGATGCCCTTGGAATTGCACAAGCCACCGGTGATTTCGATGGTCGTGGCATTGAGGGCGCCGTTCTCGACGCAATGGCCGATCATGGCGGCGATTTCGTCGGGCTCCACCAGACGCCCGATATGCACATCTTCGAGAATCGCCTTCAGTGCATCCTGGTTCATGCCGGTCAGCATCGGGGTTGCGGTGTAGCCGGGGGCGATGCCTACGCAACGGATGTTCTTGATGCCGCGCATGAGGAATTCGCCGATGATGATCTTCGGCATCAGCGCATCGGCAACCTTGGTGGACGAGTAGTTGAGTTGACCGATCTGGCCGATCTTGTTGACCGAGGAGATCGGCACCAGGATACCTTCCCAGCCGCCGTTCACCATTGCTTCCGCCGCGTCGCGCAGCGTCAGGAAAGTGCCGGTCAAATTGACGTCGATCACCGGCTGCCACTTGTCGAGGCCCATCTTGCGCGCGACCTTGCCGGTCTCCTTGTCCAGCGTCAGCAGCATCGAATCGCGGATGATGCCGGCCGAGCATACGGCAATGTTGAGCTTGCCGAAGGCTTCAACGGTTGCCTTGATGAATTTGGCGGTTTCGGCCTCGCTCGTGACATTGGCCTGAACGCCGATGACTTCACCGCCCGCTTCCTTGATTTCCTTGACGACGCGGTCAATGTTCTTCTGCACCATGTCGACAATGGCCACCTTGGCGCCACGCTTGGACAAGTATTTGGCGACCGCTTCGCCGATGCCGTTACCGCCCCCGGTGACGAGGGCTACGCTACCTTTGATTTCCATAATGTGTTCCCCTGATTGAATGCGTTACTTGGCGAAGGACGTGCTGTCCTTGTTCCAATAGATGAAATTCGGATGGCTCACGTCCGGGCCAACGATCTTGAGATCGCCGATCATGTTCGGGTGCGCCACGTCAGGGCCGACGCTCTTGATGCCGACGGGGAAAACCGTCTTGACGAGCGCTTCCGCCCGCGCCTCGGCTTCACTGTCCGGCAGGTCGGCAAACAGCCCTGCCGCGACCGCAGCGCTGGCGCCACCGGGCAACTTACGCGTGATTTCCCAGCCGCTGCCGGTCTTGTCGAGCACGAACTCCATGTCGTTATAGCAAATGATTTTCATCGTTATCCTCTCGCTTTACATGGCGACGATCACAGCTTGCGCATCACCGTGACACAGTTGGTGACGGCGGAACCGCCGACGTTGAACGCGACGCCGATGTCAGCCTTCTTTGCCTTGACGCCAATGGCCTCGCCGATGAGTTGCTTGTAGATCAGGGTGTGCATGGAAGCGCCCGTAGCGCCCACCGGGTGACCCTTCGATTTCAGGCCGCCGGACAGATTCACCGCCACCTTGTCGTCGCGGGTGAAGCGGCCATCCAGGTAGTCGTAGCCGGCACGGCCATCGGCTGACAGGCCCAAGGCTTCAGTGGAGAGAATCTGGTTGATGGTGAAGCAGTCATGGACTTCCACCAGGTCGATGTCGGCAGGTTTGATACCGGCTTCTTTGTAGGCCTTGGCAGCGGCATCTTTCCCGCCCATCAGTTCATACATGTTGGGACGCACGTTCTCCGGCAGACGCTCCACCGAGTGGCCGATGCCGGCGATTTCCACGGCGCGGGCCTTGTTGCTGACACTGGCAGTTTGGGTGATGACCAGCGCAGCGGCGCCATCCGACACCAGAGAGCAATCGTGCAGACGCAGCGGAGCGGCGATCATCATGTTCTTGCACTTGCCGCGGGCGTCGAGCTCATTCAGCTTCATGATTGCCTCAACCGAGGCGGGACCATTCTTCGCATGGGCGAGAGGATTCTCGGCGCCGTTCTTGTAGCACAGGGCGCCCGCCGTCCACAACATCTTCTCCAGCTCTTCGGTCGAGATCTTGTATTGGGCCTGATAGCCCTTGGCGTATTCGGCAAACAGCATCGGGAACGACCAGCCCTTGGAGCCCTCGCTCGGCCAGTGGGAGCAGCAAGCCAGAACGTGGGTCATTTGCGGCGTCGGCAGCAGATTCATCTTCTCAACGCCGATCACCAGAACGTTCTTGGCGCGACCAGCTTCAACGGCATAGATGGCGTCATACAGCGCCACCGACGAGGAGGCGCAAGCGCACTCGCAACGGGTCATGGGTTTGAAGCGCAGGGCCGGATCAATCTCGGCGGCGATAGGCGCCACATGCTCCTGATTGGCAAAAGAGGCCGGGGAACAGGAACCGACGTAGATGGCGTCAATGTCCTTCGCGTCCAAACCGGCGTCGGCGATGGCGCCGCGCCCCGCTTCGATCAACAAGTCGTAATAGGTCTTGGTATCGGTCATCAGACCGGTGGCCTTGTCTTTGGCGACAAAGGCGCCGAACTCGGTGTTGTACGCACCGATAATGCTGGCTTTGCTCATGTCCATACCTTTCAACAAACGTGTTATTGGAGAACCACCTTTTGGCGCTGACGCAAGGTGTTGAATCGCGCCGATCGGTGCGCGCGAGCCACTCCCCTTGCAGCTGTCATGCCATATCAGCTCACTATAGCTTCGCCGTGTAACAAAGCAATGACGATTCCATGGTTTTTCTCCCGCCAATCCGATGCCGCGTGTCGGGCCATCGCGCGGGAAATCACCGGCGAAAAAAAGCCCGGCCACCCTTGCGGGTGCCGGGCTTGGATGCGGCAGGCTACGAGTCAGATGCGTTCGTAGATGGTGGTGATGCCCTGACCGCCGCCGATACACATGGTGGCCATGCCATAGCGGCCACCACAACGATGCAGTTCATGGATCAGCTTGGTGACAATCACGGCACCGGTGGCACCCACCGGGTGGCCGATGGCGATGGCGCCGCCGTTGGGGTTGGTCTTGACCGGGTCGAGTCCGAGGCCACGGGCAACCGCGATGGACTGAGCGGCGAAGGCTTCGTTGGACTCGATGACATCCATCTGATCCAGGGTCAAACCGGCCTTTTGCAGGGCGACCTTTGAGGACGGGATCGGGCCTTCACCCATGAGTTCGTTGGGTACGCCATGAATGGCGTAGGCAACCAAACGGGCCAGGGGCTTGTGACCAGCGGCAGCCGCTTTGGCGGCATCGGCCAACACCAGGAAGGCGGCGGCGTCATTAATACCGGAGGCGTTACCGGCGGTAACGGTGCCATCCTTCTTGAAGGCAGGCTTCATCTTGGCCAGGGATTCCAAGGTAGTGGCAGGCTTCAGATGCTCATCGGCATCGAACACCACGTCGCCCTTCCGGGTCTGGAAGGTGATCGGCACGATCTGGCCCTTGAAGCGGCCTTCGGCCTGGGCGGCAGCGGCGCGCCTCTGGGATTCGACGGCGAAAGCATCCTGTTCTTCACGGCTAATGCCCCACTTGACCGCAAGATTCTCAGCGGTAACGCCCATGTGGCCAACGCCAAACGGGTCGGTCAGCACACCCACCATCATGTCGATGGCTTTGGTGTCGCCCATACGGGCGCCGGAACGCAGCGCCGGCAACAGGTAGCCGCCGCGGGACATAACTTCAACGCCGCCGGCCAGAGCGAAGTCGGCATCGCCGAGCATGATGGACTGGGCACAGCTGACGATGGCCTGCTGCGAAGAGCCGCACAAGCGATTCACGGCGAAGGTGGTTGAATCCATGCTCATGCCGCCCTGAATCGTGGCGTTGCGGGCGACGTAGGCGTAACGGGCTTCAGTGGGGATACAGTTGCCAACGGTGGCAAAGGTGATGGCCTTGGGATCAACGCCGGAACGGGCGATGGCTTCCTTGACCACGACGCCGCCCAGATCGGCGGGCTCCATGTCCTTGAGGGAACCGTTGAAGGCGCCAACGGCGGAACGGACTGCGCTGAGAACAACAACATCTTTGCTAGCCATCTCAATCACTCCTTTTGAATTATCAATTCCCCACCCAACTGGCAACAGTGAGCAGGGATAACACCAGCACACCCAGCACCAGGGATCGCCAAACGAGCCCTATCGTGCTCTGCATGAAGTCCGCATCGGCCTCTTCGCCGAGTCCAAGCTCGGGCCGGCTTTCCAAGTCATCGGTCTCAATCATCGGCGCAGCCAGGGGCGCCCCGAGACGCACACCAAGAGCACCGGCTCCGCTTGAAAGCAGTATACCGGAGGAGGCGTCGGGCCAACGCCCCGCCTGGGTGCGCCAGCAATAAATCGCATCCTCGAAATCCCCTACCACGGCAAAGGCTGTTGCCGTAAAACGCAGCGGCAACCAGTCGATCCAGCCGAAGGCTGTCACCGCAAAGCGGCCGAAATTCCCCAGCTCGGCCTCGCGACTGTTCCAGGCTTCATAGAAGTACTGGGAGAACCGATACAAGGCCGCCCCGGCTGGCCCCAGCACAACGAACCAGAACAAAGGCGCAAACACGTGACGATGGGAGGACAGCAAGGCCTCCTCGATCGCCAGACGCGCAATCTCCGACGAGCCAAGACGATCGCCGCCGCGATGGCGCCATTCGGCGATCAGGCGGCGCGCCTCGTCAAGTTCGCCTATGCGCAAAGCCAGCTGGATGCTGGTGAAATGGCGGCTGAAGTGGCGAAATCCGGTAGTGAGGTAGAGCACCCCGAGGCCAAGAAGAAAACTGGCGGCGGAGTTGAACCAACCCAGAGTCCAATCAAGCGCAAAAATCAGCACGCAAGGCAGGGCGACGCCGACCAACCAAGCGACGATGCCGTGGGTACGCTCACCATCGTTGAATTGGGATTCGAGAAACGCTACATAGCGCGCCAATGGCGCTCGCACCGCCTTCTCTTCGTTGAGAGGCTGAATCTGCTCAAGAACCAGGGCGAGAATAATGGTCAGCAGGGTCATGGAAG